>Ga0190275_10002978_pt1 | contig 12033 bp, 14 predicted proteins | sample Popmic550T_FD_133745 | JGI IMG/M metagenome (GOLD analysis project Ga0190275, IMG submission 133745) | Populus adjacent soil microbial communities from riparian zone of Yellowstone River, Montana, USA - 550 T | ecosystem: Environmental > Terrestrial > Soil > Riparian zone > Trees stand | place... | reverse complement strand
TTTCATGTACTGAATTCCTTCTTCTGGTTGTAATGCTCGTATTAATACAGCACCTGCGATTTGATTTTTGGATTTTGCAGTTACATTGAAACAATAATGATTTCCATATGTGAAATATACATACGACCTTCCTACAGGACCAAACATTCCCCTATTTCTTTTGGTCATTCCTCTATATGCGTGACTTGCTTCATCACTTTTGTAACCATATGCCTCTGTTTCTACAATGATACCTGATAACCTTATTTTTTTATTCTCATTTCGTATTATCTTTACCAGTCTTTTTCCTATGAGATTTTTGGCCACCACATTGGTATTCCTCGAAAAAAAATCTTCATTTAAAAGAATATGATCCAATAAAATTAGTTTTGAAAATAAAATTATTAATAGATTTAGTAGTACTGTAAGTAATGATTGATTTAAATAGTCTCTGGTACTACTAATTTTGTTTGCAAAAAAATCTAGGGATTAATTATGAATTAAAATTACCTTTGATACTAATACATACTCCGTTTGGCTTACGGTTTTTTGACACGGTGGCAAATTCACGTTTAGGTAAGATTTACGCTTCATTCAATATTTACTTAATGCCTTTGATAACTGCATTAGCTGTTTTTTTAATCATGGGTTCTCTTTTGGTATTATTTTCTAATGATTCTGCTCGAGAAGGTATTCGCGAAATTGGACCACAAGGTAATTTGTTGATTCCAGGATTGAATCCGATTTTACCTTGGACTTATGGCTGGATTGGATTAGTTGTTACAATTATAATTCATGAAGCTGGTCATGGGATTGTTGCCAGAGTTTATAATACTAAAGTAGAATCAACAGGCATTGTATTATTTCTAGGAATACCAATAGGTGCATTTGTAAATATTCAACAAGATGAATTAAATAGAACAACGTTTAAACAAAAAAGTGCCATACTTACTGCAGGTCCCTTGAACAATATGGTTCTTGCAGCGTTCTCTTTTGGATTACTTTTTCTTTTGGTATCCTCTCTCACTCCCGTTTCTAATATTCAAGGTGATGAGACTGGCATTACAGTTTTGAGTATTGGAGAAAATTCTTTGGCCAAATCTATAGGTCTCTCGAAGAATTCTATTATTACTTACATCAATGCTGAACCAATAGAGGATGTTCAAGAACTTCGGAAAATCTTGAGAGATAATTTAGGTACTACAATACGAATGCAATGGATATCAGAAGACAAGAAAGAACAAACGAAGTCTGTTGAACTTCCTGCATCTTTTCCAGAAAGTAAAGGTATCCTAGGGGTTACACTTACAGATGCATTTTTTGATCCTGGATTAGTACTAGATAATTACAAAAATCTTTTTTTGACGAATCCATTGGCGATTCTTATGCCTCCTACTTTGCAGCAAAGTCTAGTTCCTTATTCAGATAGTATGTCATCTTACTACTCGTCAAGTATTTTTGGTCCTACATTTCCAATTATTGCAAATTTACTTTTTTGGATTTGGTTTATTAATTTTAATGTAGGGATATTCAATGCACTTCCTATTACTATGTTGGATGGTGGCCAGTGGTATGGTACGTTGCTCGAAAACAAAATAAAAACTAAAAGCAAAATAAAGCCTTTTACAATCTTAAGTATCATTTTTGTAATAATAGTGATATTATCATTTACTTTGCCATGGGTTTTAAGATGAGATAATAAAAAATTATTTGATCTTTATGAAATAATATATGACTAAACCTTTATAATGGAAATACAAATAATATATAGGATTCAACGTATGTTTGTTCTACTTTATTTTAAAATAGATATATAGTTGGTCTTCGAATAAAAGAAAAAAATTTGATCAATATGAAAAAAAATAATGGAAATGGCAGTGTTAAAAGCAATAATAGTAAATCAGTAAATAATCAAACTAAAAATGATTCTCTTAATAAAGGGTTTAAGAATCCTAGATATGTTAAAGATGAGGAAGCAATAATAAAAACTATTTTTGATTCCATCCCGAAAGAGTCACAAATTACTACCGCTAGATTCGAAGGACCAAATATTGCTTTATATACAAAAAATCCTAGGTTTTCTCTAACAGAATTAACTTATTATTTATCTTCTCTATCCAAAACCTTAAAAAAAAGATTTATAGTAAGAACAGATCAATTGATCAGACTTCAAGAAGACGAGACTAGATCTATTGTTTCCAAAATCTTACCTAGAGATGTGATCGTTTCAGCTGTATTTTGTGATGATGCAACAGGCGAAGTGATATTAGAGGTTAATAAGCCGGAAGCAGTTATTTCTGAAACTATAATAAATATTGCTCAATCTACAGGCTGGATAGCACACCTTCGACGTTCTCCACATATACCATCTATGAGTATAAACAATATACACACTGTTTTAAAAAGTTCATCCAAAGAACGTACTAACTTTCTCCGTGAATTAGGCAAAAGGGTTTTTCGAGAGCCATTAATCAAGAAAGGAGATGAGAATGTAGAAAGTGAAAATCTCTTAGAACGAGCTTCAGTTATTGATAAACAAAGTAAAACTTGGAATAACAAGGAAGTTTATATTTTCTGTCTCGGTGGAGTAAAACAAGTGGGAAGATCTTGTTTTATTGTTGTAACTTCTGAGAGTAAAATTATGTTAGATTGTGGTATTAATCCAGGTGAGAATAATGCCATCGATGCGTATCCAAGGATCGATTGGTTTGATTTTAAGTTAGAGGATTTAGATGCAGTAATAATTAGCCATGCTCATATAGACCATCAAGGGTTTTTGCCAACATTATTTAAATATGGATATGACGGTCCAGTTTATTGTACTGAGCCAACGTTACCTTTAATGAATTTACTTCAATCAGATTCTGTAAAAATAGCACAAAATAATGGTGTTTATTGTCCATATGAGGTACGAGACATAAATGAAATTATCAAACATTGCATAACATTACCTTACGGAAAACCTACAGATATTTCACCAGATATTACAATTACTCTCAATAATGCAGGTCACATTATGGGAAGTGCAACTGTACATATAAATATATCCGGAGCTCATAATATTCTCTATTCTGGTGACTACAAATATGCTAAAACTCAGTTATTAGATAGTGCTGTTTCAAATTATCCAAGGGTAGAAACTTTGATTACTGAAAGTACATATGGAGCCTCTAGTGATATAATGCCAGACCAAGGTATAGTATACAATAGTTTCACTGAGACAATAAACAAAACATTGACAAGTGGTGGCAAAGTCCTTATTCCAGTTCCAGCGGTCGGGCGTGCACAAGAGATTATGTTAGTTCTAGATAAAGAAATGAAAGATGGTAAATTGATAGAAGCCCCTATATATATAGAGGGAATGATTTCTGAAGCAAGTGCTATACATATGTCTTATGCCCATTACCTTGGCCAAGATGTAAGGAGATCGGTTTCTCACGGAATTAACCCATTCCAATCAGAATATTTTACCGTAGTTAATGGATGGGGAAAAAGAGATGAAGTATTAAAGGACAAGAATCCAGCTATAATAATGGCTACATCAGGTATGTTAGAAGGTGGTCCTTCTGTTGAATATTTTAAAGAAATCGCAACAAAAGAGAATAATAAAATGATATTTGTTTCATACCAGATCAATGGCACTTTAGGGAGAAGAATGCTTGATGGAAATACAAATGAGGTTAGTATGATGGATAAAAATGGTAAAGTCAAAGTTATCCCCTTAAAATGTAAAACTCAAAAGATTGATGGATTTAGCGGACATAGTGATTTTAATCAAATATTGAGTTTCGTTTCTCGAATCAAACCCAAGCGAGTACTAGTTAATCATGGGGAACGAAGCAAGTCTGAAAATACCGCAAGTACAATTTATAATAAACTAGGTATAAGGTCATCAGTACCCGATAATCGAGAAATTCTAAAATTAAGATAATTAAATATCAATTTTCTTAATTTTTTTACTAATTTAGTATAAACAGTAGACTTTTTAGGTAAGTGTGTACACTTAATTCTGGGCTGGATTATGGCTATAAAATACAAATGTTTAGAATGTAATATCGTTCTTTCTGGTGAAGGAGCTTCTCGTCATTATCTTGCGAATCCTACTCATAAATTGGAAAAGTTGCCACCTCCTCTTAAGCCAACTAAGAATAAAGAAGAGAATTGATCCCCTTCTTAGTCTCCTTTCGTTTTTGATATTGAACCTAATTGCCAGATAAGAGTACAAATATGTGACTTATACAATATTAGATTAATATTGCCTATATATTTAACGCATCAGTGTCTCAATCACATTCCTACTTTATTATCTGAAATTTATAAAATGTATGACAATACTTCTATCGTTTTAAAATATGATTATAGTTGGATATTTATAATTTCCATACAGATGTTTATCGTTGGTGTATCAAATTATTATCAAAAAGAAGGAAAAAAATAAGTGTATACAGCAATTATATTTATAAATTTAGTATTGTAATGATAATGAATAAAAAGTATCACTACATTAAAATTTGTTCTGTTTAACTTGTCTTTTATATAGTTCTATTAATTCATTCGAAGTTGTAGAATCTTCTGGTTTTTTGTCAAATCGTATTTTTCTAGAATATTTTGGAAATCTCAATGCCAATCCAAAATTTTTACGTATCATTCCATAAGCAGCTGTATGTGAAGGACTAAGGGTAATTTCAGACGCTCTGATTTCGAGAACCAGTTTAGGGTTAAACCATATATCCATTTTCATAGAACTATTGACATTATAATACTTCTCCTCAACAACGTAATTTTTTAATTCATTATAAATAAGTTCTAAATCTTGATCAGAAAAACCAGTACCAACTTTACAAACACTTTGAAAGGTATCAGAATTCTTGTCATATACAGCTAATAATAGAGCTCCATAGTAGCCTGTACGCTTTCCTTTACCTAATAATGCTCCAATTACTGTAAGGTCCAAACTATCACCTATTCTATCATCATATTCTTTTTTTAGTTTCATCCATAGAAATTCCCTTGCACCTGCTCGATATTTACTATCTAATTGCTTTAACATCAATCCTTCACAACCAGCCTCTTTTGCCTTACGAAAAAAATTCTCTATTTGATTTAATTTTGATGAGACGATTTGGTTTACTAATACTATAGTGTTGTGCTTATTTTTACTAACTATAGATTCTAAAATCTTTCTTCTATTGGTGTATTCATATTGAGTCAGATCGTTTCCTTCCAAATATAGGATGTCAAATAAAAAAACCTTAACTGGATACTTTAAGAGAACATCATTTATGTTATACTTTCTTTTTCTATGCATTAATTCCTGAAATGGTTGAATCTTTTTAGACTCTAAATCAAATGATACAATTTCCGCTTCTAAAATACATTTGTGGATATGGTATTTTTTTATTACCTCCACAATATCAGGATAATGATGAGTTATTTTCTCGAGGCTTCTGGAAAATAATTGTATCTCTGATCCATCTTTATGAATCTGGACTCTTTCTCCATCAAGTTTGAACTCACAAGCTATTGAACCATTCGTTTTTTTTAATGCTTCTGTAGGAACAGTTATTCGTTCGGCTAGCATCGGTCGAATAGGTTTGAGTGGTGTTATTTGTAGTTCATTTAAACCTTCTAAATTTTTCTTAAATAATATTTCAGCAATCGTTCCTAGATCAGTGTAAACATTATAAATTTCTTCTATCTTTTTTCGGTTGTTTCTATTTCCTGTAGAGGCTATTGACAAAGCATCTATTATAGAATACTCCGCGATTCCTAATCTCAAAGTGCCTAGCAGAAATTTTATAATGTATTTACTCTCTAGTGGAGTTGCATCATTTAATAAACTACTTACTAAACGCAATTTTATATTTTGAGATAGTGAACCTGTGGAATTTGCTATCTTTTCAAAGGTTAGGAATACTCTTTCTACGGTAATTTGTTCACTTAATAATGTCTTTTGGTATTTAAATTTTGCAATTTCTTTTGCGGTTTCCCCTAAATCTCCAACTATTCCATATTTATCCTCAACTTCTTTAACACTCCTTCCAGAGGATTCTGCTATAGCCTTTATAGTTAATTTTTCGCCTAAACCTAATTCGACCCCTTCGTAAGCTGGAGAAAGTTTTCCTTGTAGAAGATAAATTATTTGTTTAATGATATTTACCGGCGTAGTTTTAAAAAGAACTACTAAATGATCTATTAATAATAACCTGCTCCTAGTCTTTTGCATATCTTCAAAAATTTCTGCTATAGTTAAAAAATCCAATAAATATAATTTATATTCTGATTATTTATAAAATATGATTTATATATTCATCACAAAATATAAAAATATATATCATAAAGGAAGATCAATAGATTTGAAATGGGCGGAGTAAAGAAAAAAACATTAAGTTCAACCAAAAATACAGGACAACAACCAGGCGATGGAGCTAACAAACCGAAAAAAGATGAAACTAAGCCTTTTGTAAAGACTCAAAGACATAAATCTTCTGTAATTATAGAAGATATCAATGATGTAAGTATACTAAAAGGAATGAAAGCAATTACTGCTCAATCAATTTCTAAACTATTAGGGGTAAAAATATCAATCGCAAATAACTACATTAGAAATTTGGAATCTAAAGGAACGGTTAAACTCATTGGAGGCTATAGTGGACATAAAGTTTACTCTGTTACTACTACTTGACAAAACTTTATAGATCCACTAACTAGTCGATGTCTGAAGCTATAGTTAGTTCATCGTTGGATCTCAGGCTTATTAGTTTTTCAATATTTGAGGTTACTTTACCAATATAATTCATAGAATATTCCACAGAAGCATCTTTTAGAAAAAAACAAATTGCCCCATTTGAGGTCATTAATGTGATATCTCCCCTTGAAAATTTTTTTCTAGATTTTTCTTGACCTATATTTAGATGTGTTTGGATATAACAGAAGGTATCCCGGCTGTAATGAACTGCTCCATGAAAAGGCATCGATCTTAGCATTTCAGATATAGTAAGAGGAGCTAAATGCCGTATTAACTGCCCATGTAAAGTTTCTTTGCTATTTATTAGAACCTTAATAGCTATTCTAGATACTGATCTAAATTTGTTTTCGCTTGACATAATAACCACTTAATAAAGGTTGGTCAGCAAATACCTTAAATTCGTAACGTTTAATTATATTTAAATTAGCTTTTGCAGTATTCTTGGTTGAGGAATTAAACAATAAAGATATTGATAAAACCCTAGAGGATTCTAAATTAGAAAATGAAAAGGAAATAACAGTTAAAAAGCCTTCCAAAAATAAGAAAAAAGAAGCACGTTCAAAATCTGAAATAAAAACGTCCAAAAGCCGTACAAAAAATAAAAAAGTACTAGAAGAACCAGAAGAACTACCTTCTCCAGAACCAGAATCTTTACGTAAAGAAGAGTTTGTAGAATATGAAGAATCTGAATATACTTTAAAAGAAATTAATAGTCAAAACCAAGAAATTTTAATTGGTCCCAAAAGATTAACAAGATTTGAAAAAGCTAGAATAACTGGTGCTCGTTCTCTACAGATATCATATGGTGCTCCTCTTATGATTAAAGGGGATGTGAACGCAAGAAGCTCTATATCTCTAGCTATCGAAGAATTAGAAAAAAAAGCGTTGCCTATATCTATTAGAAGGACTTTACCTAACGGAACCTACCAAGACATTCCAATAGATTGGTTGAAAACCTAATACTTTCAATATGTTTTTATAGTTTCACTATTGTACTCAAGCCTTACAAATGATTGACGAAGGTAATAGTATAACATCAATAGCTACACCTCCCTTAAATTTACTTTTTAACACCTCTTTATTAGGAAAACAAAATGTATGGGAAATAAATATTTCAAAATTATTGGAATTACTTTTGAAAATTATTAATTCTAGCGGAAAAAAGGATCTTAGAATTTGTGGGATTGCTGCATGGTCATCATCTTTAATATATCGCTTAAAGGTAGAAAGCATTTTTCAGTTAGAAAAACTTTCTTTAGAAAAAAAAAGTTATGATAGGTCAACTGAAAAAGAAATTCCTCTTCTAAAGTTATTAGATTTTCCTTTCAGATTATCTTCAACCTATCCAGTGTCTTTGGAAGACTTACTTAAGGTATTAGAAAATATTATTTACTCTTTAGACCATCCTAGCATGCAAACTAGAAATGTTGTACAATTAGAACCAATAGAGGATTTTAATTTTGATCAGTATTTAGTTAAATTTGAAAAAATTTTAGAAGAAAATGAAAACTTCATAATTTATTCACTAAAATTAACAGGGACTATTTTATTTAGTAAGATTATTGAGAAATTAGAGAGAATAGATGTAGCAAGAATTTTTATAGCTTTACTTCATCTGGCAATGAAAGGAGAGATAGATTTAGTACAACTAGATGAATCAAATGATATAGAAATAAGAAAATTACACCTATAGACTGAATATTAATAAATCACCCTTGGAAAACCATATTGATTTTGAAAGATAATCTTCCGGAAAAAGAAATTGTAGCAAGAATTGAGGCAGCGCTTTATTCTTCTGGCCGGCCTTTGTCTATTGAAGAATTAGTTAAAGCAACAGGCCTAAATTCAAAAGAAAAAATGAAAAAATTACTTTTAGATTTAACCAAAAAAATTAATGATGTGTTCTATGCATTAGAATTAAAAAAGCTAGAAGATGGAAATTATGTCTTTCAACTTAAACCAGACTACGGTCCACTCATAAGAAAATTTGCTAAACAACCATTACTTCAAGCTTCCTCATTGAAAACTCTCTCCTATATAGTATACGAACAACCAATTACGTCAAAGAGATTGGTACAAATAAGAGGAAGTCAAGCCTATTCTCATGTCAAATATTTAGAGCAATTAGGATTCATTGAACACGAATCGGTGGGGAGGTTAAAAGTTTATAAAACAACTAAAAAACTCCAAGACTACTTTGGAATATCTGATTTGAATATAATAAAGAATAGCATAACATTAAAGCCTTAGAAACGTCTTAATTAGAGATTTTATCATTTTGAGAAATGCGTAAATCAATTGAAAGCTTTGGTGGGAAAAAATTTACCGGAGGTAGACTTAAACCATCAAGGATGCGTCGAAAATCTGAAATCGATCGATATCCTAATGAACCTACTTTAGGAAAGGAAAACATCGTTAAAAGACGAATTAGAGGAGGCAATATTAAATTAGCAATAAAACATACTGAATTTCTTAATGTAAATGATAAGGAAAATAAGAAAACAATCAAATCTAAAATTATTAGAGTAACTAAGAACCCTGCCAATAAAGATTATGAGAGGCGCGGAGTATTGAGTAAAGGTGCATTTGTTGAAACTGAATTTGGAATTGCAAGAATAATTTCACGACCGGGTCAAAATGGGAGTATTAATGCTATACTAACAAAGGAAACTGTTTGAACTCTATAACCCTTTATTGCATTTATTGTAAGTTTTTGAAAACTCGTTTTATAACTGAAAATTAAAATAATGATAATCCACCCTTAATATAATGAAAGATTATGATCATATTATTATTTGGCTAGATTATTTAAATAAAAATCTATCGAGAAAAAAGGGAAGGAGAATTAAAAGAGAAGATGCAGTATTCGATCCAACCTTTTCTGAATTATTTGACGCAGCGGTAGAGGAAGGATTAAACGTACCTTTAGATCATTCAAATGATCATGCCCGATTTCCTTCCCGTTCATATGTTCGTTCTGGATATATTATGATCCCTAAAACTTTAAATAAAAAAAAATCTGAGTTAATTTCTTCAATATCTTCTAGGATATTATCTAAAAGAATTAAGAATAAACGGGCAAAATAATTATAGGTATTTGTAAACTACTTTTTAATTTCTTTTATCAATTTTATTAATATATGTTGACCGAAGGATATGAAAACAAGGAATTTGCAATATAGATTCTTGACAGAGCTTGGTGAAATTATTCATAAGGCGAAGAGTGGTCGCCTTATCTTAAAACTTTTAGAGGAATCAAAAATAAATGCTGGAGATACAATATCAGATGCTCATGGAAAAAAAATTGGAAATGTAAATGAACTAATTGGTTCAGTTAATGCGCCGTATGCTTCGGTAATATTATTCAATGAGGATTTTAAACCTATATCAGGTGAGAAAGTATTTAGGTTTATTTCCAAAAGTCAAAGTAGACATTTTATTAAAGGAGTTAAAAAATCTCGTGGTCAGAAACTGAGGCGGGAAAGATAATGGTTTTCCTAGAGTACTGCAATAATTGCCCAGAATGTAATTCTGGTTTAATTCATGATTTTAGCAAAGGTGAATTTCTATGTCAAAAATGTGGTTATGTAGTACTAGATGAAGTGAACGATTACGGCCCTGAATCGGTATCTAAAGATTTTGAAGAAAAGAATCGTATGGCTAGAGCGAGTGGGGCAATGAGTTTTTCTCAACACGATTATGGTTTGAGAACAGAAATTGGGAGTGGTTTAAAAGATTATGGAGGAAAAGTAATTAATTCCCAAATGGCAGAACATTTAACTAGTTTACGAAAATGGCATTCAAGAATTAGGGTTTCGTCTTCAAAAGAGAGGCGATTATCTAATGTTCTCTCAAAAATTTCAGAAACCTGTTCAAATCTTGGTTTACCAAAAATATTAATTGAAACAGCAGCAATGATTTATCGAAACTACGAAAAAAATAAAGAAGCAAAAGGAAAATCAGTTTCTTGTATATCAGCTGCTACAATTTATTTAGCATGCAAAAGGTGTTCGATTGTCAGATCTTTAGACGAAATTGTGGAAGCCACAGGTATCCCTTCTAATGACAGGTCTAGTATGAAACTGGCTTCAAAATATTATAGGATGATGTCTATGGAATTAGGAATATATAATAGTAAATTTAGTGACCATGATAATAATAAGACTCAGTTACAAAATAATGATAATTCTAAAACCTCTTTTTTCCTATCAAACTATCAGATCATTAAATCCAATGATAATACTTCAATATCTAAATCAAATAATATGTTGAATGGGATTTCTCATTCTCTTTCTATAGATCATTATATTGCTAAATTAATCAATCTGGCCAAATTGGATACAAGAATAGAAAGACTAGCCATTGATTTAGCACATAAAACCTCAAAAAATTTACTTGTGGATGGAAAATCGCCTAATGGTATTGCTGCAGCTTATATATATTTATCATCGGTTCTTCTCGGAATGAATATTCTTCAAATTGATGTTTCATGTCTTGCAGGGGTAACAGAAGTCACTATTAGAAATCGGTGCAAAGAAATTCTTTGCAGTTCTAAAATTATTATCACAATTAGACCAACTATAAAGTAATACTCCTTTATTTGAGATAGATTCATCACAACTAATTATATGTCTGATTTCTTTGAAATAGAAAGATTAGTTGAAGATTTAGCTAAAATATACTCAACCGCATGTGCGACTTCATGGTACAAAGTAAATAATATTTCTTATCCAACTATTGATGAATTTCGAAACAAAGTTATTGAATTTATGAAACATTTTGAATATACACTGTCTACATTTCCAAAAAATATCGAAAGTGAAAATTTTAAAAAATATGCAATGAACTTATTAGTTAAAGAAATTGAAAGAGTACTAAATGGTGAAAATAAAGAAGTAGAAAAACGTTATAAATATTTTGTTGACTACACATAATTTCTGAATCTATTGTTGACAATATTTTAAATATAGAATTTAATTCTTAACAATATTTTTTTAAAGGTTATACCATTAGACCAATTAGACCCCTAATTAGAGGGATGATTAGATAAAATACTCATCGGTGGTTGATTAATTAAGGTATTACCCTTTAACAATCAACTTCTATGAGCATTTATAAGCATTTATAAGAATTTATAAAATTGACTCAAGTTAGATTCACAACTTTTACCTATTTTTTGAGTGAAGTTCATTGAGAGATTGCTTGAATGTTATATGAGAAGAATTATCTTTTCAATCAGAAAAAATTTTATTGTTTAAATCTTTAATGTTAATTTACTTTTCAATATTCACTAAAATTTGACTTAA
>Ga0190275_10002977_pt1 | contig 12037 bp, 13 predicted proteins | sample Popmic550T_FD_133745 | JGI IMG/M metagenome (GOLD analysis project Ga0190275, IMG submission 133745) | Populus adjacent soil microbial communities from riparian zone of Yellowstone River, Montana, USA - 550 T | ecosystem: Environmental > Terrestrial > Soil > Riparian zone > Trees stand | place... | reverse complement strand
GTCGGCAGCGGCGAAGGCGTCAGTATTCGGAAAGTGGCGGAGCAAATTTCCGACGCGCTCGGCATTCAGATCGCGCCCGAAGCGAAGGGTGAATTTCGTCCCGGTGAAATGCGGCATCTCACCAGCGGCACGGAGCGTATCCGCGCGGCTGGTTACGCGCCCCAAGTCGATCTCGCAACCGGAATCGGCCGCTATCTCGATTGGATCCGACAGCAGGCGGACGTGCGCGATTATTTTAGCGAGGCCGCGGATGTTCTCCGCAGCAAAGGGATCGTTCATCGCGTAAAGTCGAGCGGTGAGCGAGGCCGTTAAGATCCCCGATTTCAATTCTTCGGTCGTCGAGCACGCACGCAAGGATTTCCCGCTGCTCGATGCCGAAATGAGTGTCGCGGACGCGCTCGACCAGATCCGCCGCGAAGGCGTGGGCGAACGCGTCATCTATTTTTTCGCGGTCGATCCCGAGGAACGTCTCGTCGGTGTTTTGCCGACACGCCGCTTGCTTACGGCGCCGCTCGAGACGCGGCTGGAGGAAATCATGGTGCGCCGGGTCATTGCGATTCCGGCAACCGCTACGGTGCTCGAAGCGTGCGAATTTTTTGTTCTCTACAAGTTCTTCGCCTTTCCAGTCGTCGATCGGGGGCACCGCGTTGTCGGCGTCGTTGATGTCAGCTTGTTTGCCGAAGAAATGCTGGAGGCCGGCAAAAGGGAGGCGCCGCGCCCCGCCGTGGCGAATCTTGCGGACGATGTTTTCGAAGTGCTCGGCTTTCGCATCGCCCAAGTCCGCGGCGCGTCGCCCTGGCGAGTTTTTCGCTACCGGTTCCCCTGGCTGCTCGCGACCGTCGCAGCCGGCACCGTTTGCGCTCTGCTCGCCGGCGCCTTCGAAGCCACCCTCGCCAACAGCCTGGTGATCGCTTTTTTTCTCACCATGGTGCTCGGCCTGAACGAAAGCGTGAGCATGCAATCGATGACGCTCACGATCCAGGCGTTGCGGGTGAACACGCTGACACGCGCCTGGTTTCTCCATAATTTCCGCCGTGAAATTGTGACCGCGCTGCTGCTCGGGACCGCGTGCGGAGTTCTGGTCGGCGCGATCGTCTGGATCTGGCGCCAGGACGTGGACGGGGCGCTGGTTGTCGGTTGCACCATTACCGTGTCTCTGGTGACGGCCTGCCTGTTCGGCTTTAGTGTTCCGTCGTTGCTGCATTGGCTGAAGCTTGATCCGAAAATCGCAGCCGGCCCGGTCACTCTCGCCGTCACAGATTTCTTCGCGCTCGCCTTTTATTTCACGCTGGCCTGGCTGGTCCTGGGATGAAGATTTCGGTGATCATTCCAGCTTTGAATGAAGAAGAGCCGATCGCGGCTGTGGTGCGCGATTGCCTGGCGACCGGATTGCCAGGCGAAGTCATTGTGGTTGATAACGGCAGCACGGATCGCACAGCCGAACACGCGCGAGCGGCGGGTGCGAAAGTCGCGCCAGAGCCGACACCCGGTTATGGCCGCGCCTGTGCCGCGGGGATTCGTGCGCTGTCCGCAAATTGCGAAATTGTCGTCTTTCTCGATGGCGATGGGAGCGATTGCCCGGAGTTCATGGGGCAACTGGTCCAACCGATCATTCGGAACGAACAAGATTTCGTGATCGGCTCGCGCACGCGTGGAAAGCGCGAGCGAGGCAGCATGAATTTCCAACAGGTTTTCGCCGGCCGAATTGCGGGCGTGCTTCTTCGATTGCTCTACGGCGTTCGTTATTCCGATATGTGTCCGTTTCGCGCCATCCGGCGGGGTGCGCTGGAAAAACTGGGGATGAAGGAAGCCACCTACGGCTGGAACCTCGAGATGCAGATGCGCGCGCCGCGGGCCGGCTTGCGCACGCTGGAGATCCCGGTCGATCATCGCTGCCGGACGGGTGGTGAATCAAAAGTGTCGGGAACGCTGCGCGGAACATTCGTCGCCGGCACGCGGATCATCGCGACTCTTTTTCGCGTCGCTGCCGAGCGCAGCTAACTGGAGCCGGCCCGCCCTCAGGCCGGCGGGATTTACTCTGCTCCTCGCAAAGTGAAAATGAGGAAATAATCCACGCTGTCGCTTTTCACGAAGTCGTGTCGCGCGACCAGCGCGAGTCCTGCCTGCGCGGCTTCTTTGATGGCCACGTCCGCGTTCACTCCGTGATCGTCGCCCTTTCCGCTCTTGTCGATAATTCCGAGCCGCGCGCCGGAACGCAGCGCGGGACGCAACCGGCGCAGGAACGCGATCGGCTGCGCAATTTCGTGATAGGTCTTGAGGAGGAGGACCGCATCGACGCTGCTTCGCGGCAGCATTGGATCATCCGGTTTTCCGAGCACGGTTCGAATATTCGAAAGCTTCTCCCGTTTCGCCCGCCGTTTGATGTGGCGGAGATATTCCGGATTGATCTCGACCGCGTAAACGCTGCCGTCGGTCCCAACTCTCCGCGCGCTGCGCACGGTGAACCAGCCCGAACCCGCGCCGATATCGGCGACGTGCGAGCCGCGTTTGATGCCGAGCAAATCCATCACGCGATCGACCTGGAGTTTCTGCGCGCGCTCAGGGCCTTCGAAAATGGCGAGATCGCCTTTATAGGGTTCGCTCGTCGGTCGCTGTGCGTGGACGAGCTCGTTCCAGCCAAGCAGAACGCCAACAAACAGGGAGAAGGCAATCCTCGTTACTGGCATCCGATTAGCATAATGCAGAGTGGCGATGGAGCGCTGGGCTAAATTTGTATTCAGTCCGGCGGTTGGCGCTGTAGTCTCGCGAGATGACCCGTGGGAGAGCCATCGGCGCCGGATTTTTCGCGGGCTTCGTTGCGGGCCTGCTCATGACGGCAGCAATGCTCTTGCTCGCCTGGTTCTTCGGCATCGCAACCCCGCTCGCCATCCTCGGGGATCGCATCTCGGTGTTTATTCCGGCGGAGATATTTCTTTCGCTCATGGGCCGAGTCGGCGGCTACAACAACATGAAGCAGCTCGGCGTTGCTTCCGTGATCGTCGGGCAAGTCCTAGTCGGTGGTTTGGGAGGAATGGTCTACGGCATCGCGGTGCGCCGCTGGCGCGAGCCAGGTTATCTTTTCACCGGCGCCTTTTTCATTCTTCTTCCGCTTGCAGCGAGCGCCTTTTTCTTGTGGCCGGTTCTGGGCACCCATTATTACGGGCTGCCAATCAACCGGGCGACGGGCGTTACGCTCCTCGGTCTGCTCTGCGCATTTTTCATTTTCGAGCGCACGCTGGTGTTCGCTTTTCGTTTTCTCACGCGTCCGCGCGGGCAGATTAACGATCTGGAATTCAGTCCGCCGATTGGCCGGCGGGCATTGGTTCTAGGCGGCGTGGGCATTCTGATTGCCGGAGGTGGTTACGAACTTCTGCGCAGACTCTACGGCATCGCGACATTCAGCTATGACGGCACTCAGTACAAAGGCCGCGTCGTCCAGCCGATCACGCCCAATGACCAATTCTACTGCGTGACGAAAAACGTCGTTGATCCGCAGGTGAACCCATCGCTCTGGCGGTTGGAGGTCACCGGTCTGGTCAAAACGCGCCAGACCTATCGCTTGGAGCGCCTCAAATCGCTCCCCGCAGTCACGCAGGAGACGACGTTAATGTGCATCAGCAATGGTCTCGATGCAGGGCTCATGAGCAATGCTCTTTGGAAAGGCGTGCCGATGAATGTGCTCTTGAACGCGGCCACACCGTTGCCCGGCGCCGCGAAAGTGCGGCTGCACGGCGTCGATAACTACACCGACACTTTCCCGCTCGAAAAGGCGATGGACCCGACGACGCTGGTGGTCTACGAGATGAATGGTGAAACGTTGCCCGACCGGCATGGATTTCCGGCCCGGGCAATTGTTCCCGGGTACTTCGGCGAAAAACACGTGAAATGGATCACGCGGATCGAGGTCGCCGATGAAAGCGCGATTGGGTTCTACGAAAAACAAGGCTGGGGCCCGGACTTCATCGTTCCGACGCGATCGCGCTTCGATCAGCCGGACAATTATTCGATCTCCCGCAGCGAAGCGGCCGCCAACGGTATCGCGGTGCGCGGCATGGCATTCGGCGGCGATCGCGGCGTCTCGCGCGTCGAAGTGAGTTTTGACGATGGTGGAAACTGGCAGGAAGCGAAGCTCGATTATCCCGGAACGAAATTATCATGGACGCTTTGGAGCTATGATTGGCGGCCGCCAGGCCCAGACAATTACACCCTCGTGGTTCGGGCGACCGACGGCGAAGGCGCCGTGCAGGAGTGGGACGAAGATCGCCCTTTCAAATCAGGGACGACGGGATTTCACAAGATCACGGTCTATGTGACTTAATTGGAGGGACGCGCGCCGTCGCGTCCGATGGCCTGCTTAGACTGGGGGCTGCATGCGTGCGACGACCGTCTATTTGGATTTCTACCATCGGACGTTGCTTCCGCGCGAAAAGCTTTAAGGGCTTAGCGTCGAGCCCGCCTTCAGCGGCATTGCCCCTGCTTAAGCCATAACAATGAGTTCTTCCCAATCGGCGCCTGCACTAGCGATATGCGCAAATTGCGGGCAAGAAACGGCGAGCGCCTTTGTTAAGACCGTAAAAAAGCGTCGGATTTGTGCCCTGTGCGCCGACCGGGCAATGAAAGCGGAGGCAGCCGCACAAGCCGATCTCGAAGACCACCGCTTGAACGGTGGCCTTGGGTGGCTTTGGAAACACATCACGTACATCGCTTATGTGAGCGTGGGCGGTGTTGCGTTGCGCTACCTCATCAAGAGCTACCTCTCGACTCACTAATCACGATTGCCGCTCCTCAGAATCGAACCCAATAAAAACATAACCATTATGATCGAAATCCTCCTTCTCTCTTTCCTGTGGAAGAAAATGGGAACCAATCTGCGTAACAAGGGATGGGGAACCACCGTTTGGATGCAACTCGCCGTCGTCCTCGCCTGGTTTGGCAGCATGATTGTCGCCGGCTTCGGTTATGGGGTCTATGTCGTCCTGACGGAAGGCCCGGAAGCGGCAGAAAATCCCGATATGATGGTGCTCTATCCGCTCTGCTTCCTCGCTGGCGCCGCGGGCGTTGGGCTCCTCTTCACGATCGTTTCTTTCTTCCCGTCGCACGAGCTGCCGCAGACCTGGACAATCACGGCGGACGCTAAATAAGCGTGGGGCACGCGCCTATCTCTGGCAGCGCACGCACCAGGCCGTTGTCCGACCGCCGATCATCGCTTTCTGCAACGGCGTTCGATGCTGCGGACAGACGCCTTCACGTTTCCACTTTTGATGGATGAGCCAATCACGGGGCAGATCGGCGAAATCGGGGCCGACGATGCGCAAAGATTCGCTCGCGACGAAGCGGGTCTCGTTGAACAAGCGCGCGCGCCGCGCCGCGGAGAGGGTCCCGGCCGGGGCCAGCGGGGAAATCTTCGCGCGCCAAAGAATCTCGTCGGCCATCCAGTTGCCGATGCCGGCAAAGCCGCTTTGCAATAACAGAACGGCTTTCACGGGGGCGCGCGCATGGCGCCGCAGGAACGCGTCGAGGAATGCGCGATCGAATGTTTCGGATGCAATGTCAGGCGCGCCCGATCGCCACCAATCCGGAGGCGTTTTTCCGTGATGAAAGCGCACGCGTCCGAAGAGCCGAGCGTCGCGGAAAACGAGGGCACGTTTGGTTTGGCGCAAGACAAGGTGGTCATGCTTCTCGGGACGAAAGCGGGGCGGCTCGATCCGCAATTTGCCGGTCATGCCGAGGTGAAGGCCAATCCAGTTGCCGCCGGAGAATTCGAAGAGCATCTGCTTCCCCCAGGCGAACGAGCGCAGAAAACGGCACCCGGTTAATTCCCGCTTCAGCACGCGCGGATCCGAGCCGCGAAAGATTCTCTTCTGGGCGTGCAGTTCTACCGTCGCGATCTTCTGGCCGAGGCCGGGATCCCATTGCCTGCGATAAAATTCCACTTCGGCCAGTTCCGGCATCGCGCAAAATAGCCAACCTATTCATCCTGTCGATTAAGGTAAGGGCGGAGGTAGAAAACTTGCGGGACGCACAGACTGCAAGTTGCAAGTCTGTGTTCCCTTGCGCGGTGTGCTACGTTTCCTTATGGAGAAAGTGATCATCGTCGGGAGCGGGTGCGCGGGATTGACGGCGGCGATTTATGCCGCGCGCGCGAACCTGAGTCCGCTCGTGCTCGAAGGAACTCAGCCTGGCGGTCAGCTCTCGACGACGACGTTGGTCGAGAATTTCCCCGGTTTCCCGGAAGGAATCGATGGACCGCAGCTCATCATCAACATGCACACGCAGGCGGAGAAATTCGGCGCCCGCTTCGCCTATTCGGTGGTGACCGATTTCGAGCCGCTCGCGGATCATATTCGCATCAAAGCCGATGACGAATGGCTGGAGACGCGCGCTCTCATCGTGGCCAGCGGCGCCTCGGCGCGGTGGCTGGGGTTGGAGAATGAGGAGAAGCTCGTCGGCCATGGCCTCACGTCGTGCGCGACCTGCGACGGCGCGTTTTACCGGAACGTGCCTGTCTGCGTGATCGGTGGCGGAGATTCCGCGGCTGAAGAAGCGCTCTTCCTCACCCGCTTCGCCTCAAAGGTTTATCTCATCCACCGGCGCGACGAGCTGCGCGCCTCCAAGATCATGGCGGACCGCGTCCTCGCCTGCGAAAAGATCGAGCCGATCTGGAACACGGTCGTCACGCGTTATGTCCCCGATGAAAAGGGAGAGATGTCTGCCGTGAGGTTGCGCAACGTCATTACTCACGAAGAGCGAGAGCTGCCCGTCGCCTGCGTTTTCGTCGCCATCGGACACGATCCGAACACGAAAGCGTTCCAGGGAAAACTGGAGACGGACCCGGATGGTTATCTCCTGGTCAGGCATCTCGCGGAAAGCAAGCACCCGGGCGTTTTCATCGCCGGTGACGTGGCCGATCGGGTTTACAAACAGGCGATTACCGCGGCCGGGTCCGGCTGTGCGGCCGCGATGGAGGCGGAAAAGTATCTCAGCGGATTGGGGAAGTAGCCTGTAGCCGCCGCACCGAGCCGCGCTGTGCTCGCGCTTCGCATGGCGAAGCGGCTACAGTGGAGCCGTTGAAGATCTGCGATCTCACTCAATTCTACTCACCGCTCAGTGGCGGCGTGAAACGCTACGTCCACGAGAAGATAGAACACATCCAGAAGCGTTCACCGGACGACGAACACGTTCTCATTGTGCCGGGCGAGAAAACGGACGTTGTAGCCGGCGAACGTTCCCGAATTTATTCCATCCGTTCGCCGCTGGTTTCTCGAACGTCCCGCTACCGCGCCCTCATAAATCTGCGCGCGGTCGGCGAAATCCTGAGACGGGAGCGACCGGACATTATCGAATCGGCCGACCCTTATCAGGTTGGTTGGAAAGCGGCATCGGCCGGCAAGGCGCTGCGAATTCCAGTTGTCGCGTTTTACCATTCGCATTTTCCGGAAGCGTATCTGCGCGGCGCGGCAAAATTGCTGGGGAAACGCGGAGCCAAATCATTGATGGCGGCGTCGCGCTCTTACGTGCGGAAACTTTACAATCGCTTCCAGGCGACGCTCGTTCCGTCGCCGCAGCTCGCGAGCGTGCTGAAAGAATGGGGGGTCCGCAACGTTCGTGAAGTAAATCTCGGCGTGAACACGGAGCGATTTTCTCCGACTTCCGACGACCCCACCGACACGCGCCGCGCGCTTGGGATCGCACCTCAGTCGAAGCTTCTTTTGTATGTCGGCCGCCTGGCGCCGGAAAAAAACACAGCAGTGCTTTTCAAGGCTTTCAAGAATTTGGCGGCGAAGTCCAAAGCCGGCGAGTTCCATCTGCTGGTCGTCGGTGACGGCCCCCAACGAGAACAATTGCGCCGCCTGGAGACGCAAACGGGAAACGTTAAATGGATTCAGTACTGCACCGACTCGCTGGAACTTGCGCGCTTCTATCGCGCGGCAGACGTGTTCGTTCACCCGGGCACGCAAGAGACATTCGGACTCGTGGCGCTGGAGAGCCAGGCCTGTGCTACTCCTGTCGTCGGGATTCGGGGATCGCAAATGGACCGGATCATTTTCCACGATCAGGATCTCTGGGCGCGCGAGAATACCCCGGAAGCGCTGGCGGAAGCGATCGAGCAATTCGCAAAGGGCGACCTGAAAGCGATGGGAGCCGCCGCCGCCCAGGCCGCGGCCGAGCGGTATGCGTGGCCCCGCGTCTTCGAGCGGTTGTTTTGCATTTACCGCGAGGTCTGCGCAGCGTACAAAGGGTTGAGCCGATGAAAGAGGAAAAAGCATTCACGATCCGCAGTTACCGCGCGACCGACCGCGCGGCGGTGCGGCGTTTGTGTTGCCAGACCGGCTTCCTCGGCGACCCGATCGATCCCGTTTTTCACGACCACGAATTGTTCGCGGATTTCCTTACGACCTATTACACGGACAAGGAGCCGGAATCGTCGTTCGTGCTGGAAGTGAACGGCGAAATCCGCGGCTACCTGCTCGGCTCGCGCAAGCCGCTCTGGAACCAATTCTATTCTTTTCGACAGAATGTCCGCCTCTTCTTGCGGGCGCTCTGGCGCTATCCGCGTTACGATGAGCGCTCGAAGCGCTTCATCCGCTGGATGATCAGCCACGGCTGGCGCGAAGTGCCCGCCGCGCCGCGCCGCACCCCGCATTTCCACATCAACCTCCTGCCCGATGCGCGCAAGATGTCGACCACGCGCGCGCTCTTGAGCGCGTACTTTAGCTATCTCTACGGTTGCGGCGAAAAACACGTTTATGGCCAGATTGTCACCTTCGAGAGCCGGCGCGGGGAGAAGATGTTCGAGCGCTATGGATTCAAGGTGATGAACCGGGCGGAGATCACAAAGTACAAGGCGTATTATCCCGAGTCCGTTTATCTCAGCACGGTAATCAAGACCCTTGAAACGGCCGAGCCGCTAACGGTGGACGTGCGCTCCCGCTTGTAGGCGAAGCGGCGGGGTCTCGTGAGCTAGTGGCCGTTGGGCCAAAAATAGGACTCTGAGCGATCGATTAAATCCAGGATGTAGAGGCGCTCGTCGTCCTCGGGACCGTTCGACAGGCAATCAATCTCGAGCACGCGCGGACCAAAGTCGAAAGCGATCAGAGTGCGCCTGCGATACGTTCTCGTGGCAAATTGAGCGAAGCTTACCTGCCGGCATTTCTCCGATTTTTCCAAGTCGGAAAAGATCTTGAGCAAAGTAGAGCAAAGGATTGCGGTCGCCGAGTCATCAAACGGCCGGCCGCCAAGGAGGACGCGTTTCTCGTCTTCCATCCGAAGGGCGACGGCCGTTTGCGCTTCCGTCTGCGAGCGTATCAGAAGCGCACCGTGATCCATCTCAGCGCGCGCAGTCGCTGGCCACGGACGCGCCGGGGCGAGCGCCGACAACTTTTTGTACCACGCTTCGATAAAGGTAATCGTGCGGTAATCGCGTCTCTGGAGGATTTGCGGATACCCGTCAGCGGGCTCGGGCGCGTATCGTTCCCTGGCCGTAGGATCGGCCGCGACCGCAGGGCAGAGCAGGAGCAGCCAGGCGATGGCGCAGACGAAGACGCTCACCAACCTTTCCCGCGTTTTACGACGGATTGGGAACAACGATGTCGTCGAAATTCTCCTCTGATCCGGGAAACGACCGCAGGTAGGGAGTGCTCGCCTCGACCACGACCGCGTAGATCTTGCCCTGGCGTGTTTGGGAGATGGCGGATGCCAGGGTGATGAAGCCACCGCTGCCTTCGAGCTGAAAATGAGCCAACGTCTTATCACTTTTGGACTTATTGCGGGTGGCGATCACGCGCTGCATGTCGTTCGCTTTCCCGGGTCTCCAACCTTCCTGCGTCTTAATCGTCTCGGCGAGCAGCGACAGCTGGCCACTCGATAATTCCCGCAGGTGGACTTTGTGGAGATTAAGGGCCGGAAAAGTCCTTTGGACCGCCTGGCGATAGGAAGCCAGCTCGGGACCGCTCCCGTAATATCGGCGAACAAACGTCCAGAGCGTGAGGTCAATGTAACTCGGGCCGACCAGCAAAGCCATGAGCGCGTTCCATCCAATCATCTCGTCCGGAAATACGGCGTAACGCTGAATGATATTAATGGCGCCGTGACGTTCGCTGAATCCGCCCCTCGATTCGAGCGCGCCGGGATTGAAGTTGCGCCACGTGACGGATCCCCCGAAGCGCACGTAAAGCCGGTCACCATCTCCGGTGTAAAGCACGCCGCGTTCGCCGTTGATCCTGATGTGAGTCGCGTCCGTAAACATAGAGGTCGAATTGGACCCCCTTTCGAATTTTGGCGGATGCCGCAGGGGAGAGGGGGATTGGGATCCAGTGTGTCACCCGGGCACACCGGAGGCAACTCCAATTAAAGACAGCGCGGGCGTTGCGCGCAGTGGCGGATTCGACTTGCCTCGCCAGAGAGAACGCGGGAACGTCCCTCGCAAACGCCGGCATAGCTCAGTTGGTAGAGCAGCTGATTTGTAATCAGCAGGTCGTCGGTTCGAATCCGTCTGCCGGCTCTCTCAGCTCAATGAAAGGCGAGCACACACATCTCGACGCCCTGGAAAACCACAGCGTTTTCATTCTCCGGGAGGCGAGCCACGCTTTTCGCAACCTGGCGATGCCCTGGTCGATGGGCAAAGATTCCAACGTCCTGCTGTGGCTTACGCTCAAAGCGTTTTTCGGCAAGGTCCCGTATCCGCTTTTGCATATCGACACGACCTACGAGTTTCCGGAGATGCTCGAATTCCGCGAATGGGCGATCAAGCAATACGGCATCACGGTGATCGTGAAGGTGAACACCGAAGCGCGCGCGCGCGGCATCGGTTATGAGACGCACGATCCGGTGACGGTGACGCACGAGCTGAAAACCGTCGCGTTGAAGCAGGCGATCGCGGAACACAAGTGGGACGCGCTCATTACCGGCATCCGCCGCGACGAGGATGCGACCCGGGCGAAGGAACGTTATTTCTCACCGCGCGATGCCGATTCCGAGTGGCACTACAAACATCAGCCACCGCAGTTCTGGGGACAATTCGCCACGAAGAACGCGCCGGGCGAACACCTGCGCGTGCAACCGCTGCTCGATTGGACGGAGCTCGACATCTGGCGCTACCTTCAGCGCGAGAATATTCCCATCCCGCCTCTTTATTTTGCGCGAAACGGCCAGCGCTTCCGCTCGTTAGGCTGCATGCCCATCACTCATCCGATTCCAAGCAACGCGACGACAATTGACGCGATCATTGCCGAACTCGAGCAAACAAGATCCAGCGAGCGCGCCGGCCGCGCGCAAGATCATTATGAGCCGCATGCGATGCAAAAGCTGCGAGCAAAGGGGTTCATGTGAAGCTCGTTTTCGTCGGCCACGTCGATCACGGCAAATCGACTTTGATCGGGCGGATCCTGGAGGAAACGGGGTCGCTTCCCGAGGGGAAGATCGAGGCGCTGCGGGCGAGCAGTCAGGCGCAGGGCCGGCCGTTCGAATACGCGTTCGTGCTCGATGCGCTTTCCGAGGAGCAGGAGCAAAATATCACGATCGATACGACGCAGATCCAGTTTCGCACCGCGCGCCGCAATTACGTCATCATCGACGCGCCGGGCCACCAGGAATTCCTCAAGAATATGATCACGGGCGCGGCCAGCGCCGATGCCGCGGTGGTGGTGATCGCCGCCGATGAAGGCGTCCGCGAACAAAGCCGCCGGCACGGGCAGTTGCTAAGTCTGCTCGGGATTCAGCAGCTGATCATAGCCGTGAACAAAATGGATTTGGTGAATTATGCGGAAGCGCCATTTCGCGAGATCGAGAAAAACTATTCTGCATTCTTGCATGAGCTGGGACTGAAACCCGACGCTTTCATCCCGATCTCGTCGAGCACGGGCGTGAATGTCACGCGCGAGGGGGGTGCGACCGTGGCGTGGTTCAAGGGACGCAATTTGCTCCAGGCGATCGACGAACTCCCCGCACCCGCCTCTGCCGAAAAACAGCCGCTCCGTTTTCCCATCCAGGATGTGTATCGGATGGAGAACCGCCGCATCTTTGCCGGCCGGATCGAATC
>Ga0190275_10002976_pt1 | contig 12037 bp, 17 predicted proteins | sample Popmic550T_FD_133745 | JGI IMG/M metagenome (GOLD analysis project Ga0190275, IMG submission 133745) | Populus adjacent soil microbial communities from riparian zone of Yellowstone River, Montana, USA - 550 T | ecosystem: Environmental > Terrestrial > Soil > Riparian zone > Trees stand | place... | reverse complement strand
GGCCAGGCCGGCCTAGCGGTCAGCCACGAGCTCGAGCGGCTGGGCGTGGACCATGTCGTGCTGGAGCGCAGCCGGGTTCCTCCCGCGCGACGGCGTCGTCGGCCACCTCGAGCGCTACGCCTCGCGGCTGCCAGCGCCGGTGCACGAGGGCGTCGAGGTCCGCTCGGTCGCCCCGCAGCCCGGCGGCGGCTTCCGCCTCGAGACCTCGGACGGCGAGCTGCTCGCCCGCGCGGTGGTGGTCTGCACGGGCGCCTACCAGCGGCCCCACCGGCCGCCGATCGCCGGCGCGCTGCCGGAGGGCGTGACCCAGCTCGGCAGCGACGGCTACACCGCCCCGGGAAACCTCCCGCCCGGCCCGGTGCTCGTGGTCGGCAGCGCCCAGTCGGGCTGCCAGATCGCCGAGGAGCTGCGGGAGTCCGGCCGCGAGGTCTTCCTCGCATGCGGGCGGGCGGCGTGGTCGAGCCGGCGGATCGGCGACCGCGACCTGATCTGGTGGGCGCAGGAGACGGGCTATCTCGATCAGCCCGTCGGCGCCCTCCCCAGCCCGTGGCACGGGTCGCGGGCAACGTCGTCGCCACGGGGCACGGCGGCGGGCACGATCTGCACCTGCGCACGCTGCACGCGATGGGCGTGCGCCTGCTCGGCCGCTTCGAGAGCTGCGCCGGGTCCCACGCCCGCTTCGCCGACGACCTCGCCGCGAGCGTCGCATGGGGCGCACTTCCTGCGCAAGCGCAAGTCGTCGCTGCTGGTGGGCGTGGGCGAGGACGCGGCGATCGTCGCCGACGGGATCGCCGCGGCCGGCTAGGAGTCGGCCTCGATCACGCCGAGGATCTCACGCACGCGGCAGACCAGCAGGCGTTCGTCCTCGACCTCGACCCAGACGCCGGCCGAGCGCGGGAAGACCACGTGGTCGCCGGGCTTGATCGGCATCTTGAAGCCCGGCAGGTCCGGCGGCCCGTCGCCGATCGCGAGCACGATCCCCTCGTTGGGCGGCACGTCGTGGGTGCCCTGCGGGACGAGCAGCCCCGAGCGGCGCATGCGCTCGGGCTCGAGCTCCTTGATGACGACCTGGTCGAAGAGCGGGCGCAGGATGTCAGGCATCGGCCAGTCGCTCCACGAGCGCGGGACCCTCGCGCGCCATCCGCGAGCGCGGGACGACGAGATCGAAGCCGGCGGCGTCCGCGCGGCGCTTGGTGTCGGCGTCGACGTGCGAGTAGACGCCGAGCGTGCGCGTCTCCCCCAGCTCGCCACCCTCGCGCAGCTCCTCGACGACCGCGACGCCGTCGAAGCCCGGGGACGCGAGGTCGACGATCAGCACGGCGGCGCCGTCGGGCCGCGCCTCCGCTGCGATGCCCGTCAGCCGCGCCTCGTGGCCGGCGGCGCGCAGCATGCCGAGCACGTTGGAGCCCAGCAGCAGGTCGTCGAAGAGAGCGACGACGGAGGCCATCAGTGGTTCCTCCGGTGGGCCCGCGCGTGCTCGGGCGCCCGTCCGAGTGCGTGCGGGCTCGCCGGAGGGGCCACTACTGCGACCGCAGGCGCCGGAACTCCTGGCGCACGGACTCCGGGCGGCCCCACATCTGCGTCGTCTCGACGCGGCCCGTGCGGTAGTCGCGCAGCGCGAGCTCGCCCCGGATGCCGGCGTCGTCGAGCAACTTCAGGGTGCCGTGGACCGGCGGCGCGGCCGCGGCGTGGCCGAACTGGTGCGCGACGAGGATCCGCCAGTGCCAGTCGTGGTTGGAGTACGGCTGCGCGTTGACCTGGGCGACGCGCGTGGCCGCGTCGATGTAGCGGTCCTCCTGCACGCGCAGATCGAACTCGAGGTCGGTCCAGTCCGACGGCAACGAGTCGATGATCTCCTGGAAGTCAGCGGCGAACGGCATGATTGGAGCGTGGAGTCTGGCAAACCGGACGATCCCCTCGCTGCCGCCCGCGGACTCGGCCTCGACGGCCTGCTCGCGCTGCTCGAGCAGCTGGAGGGCGCCGAGGAGGCCGCGGTGACCCGCTCCGCCCTCGCGGCCGGGGTGCCGGAGGCGATGGTGCTCGAGGAGCTCCAGCGCGAGGTCGACCGGCGGCTGATGCGCACGCAGCAGTTCTACGATGAGTGGACGTGAGCACCGCGATCGACAGCCTCACCGCCGACCACCGGGCGCTGACCGAGCACGTCGGCCTCGTGGATCGCTCCGAGCGCGGGAAGCTCGCGCTCACCGGCGGCGAGGCCAAGGAGTTCCTCCACGGGCAGGTCACCAACGACATCGAGGCGCTCGAGCCCGGGCGCGGCTGCTACGCCGCCTTCCTCACCCACAAGGGCAAGATGCGCGGCGACCTGCGCGTTCTGGACATCGGCGACGAGCTGTTCCTCGACACCGAGCGGGTCGCGCTGCAGGACCTCTTCAACATGATCCGGCACTACAAGCTCGGCCTCGACGTCGAGCTGCACAAGCGCACGGTCGAGCGGGCGCTGCTGTCGCTCGTGGGGCCGGGAGCACGCGCGGCGGCCGGCGATGGCCTGGGGCCCGACGAGCACGACAACGTCGCGGGTCAGGTGGGTGGCGTGCCGGTGACGTTGGTGGCCACCGACGTCGGCGTCGACCTGATCTGCGACGCCGAGCGCGCCGGCGAGGTCAAGGCCGCGCTCGGCGTGCCCGAGGTGTCCGAGGCCGCGGCCGAGGTCGTGCGCGTCGAGCGCGGGCGCCCGCGCTACGGCCTCGACCTCGACGACTCCGTGATCCCGCAGGAGGCCGGCCTCAACGAGCGCGCGGTGAACTTCGAGAAGGGCTGCTACGTCGGCCAGGAGACCGTCGCCCGCCTCTTCTACCGCGGCAAGCCCAATCGCCATCTGCGCGGCCTGCGCCTCTCCGAGCCCGTCGCGAGCGGCGAGTCGCTGCGGCTCGGCGAGCGCGAGGTCGGGCGCGTCGGCTCCTCGGTCCTCTCCCCCGCCCACGGCCCGATCGCGCTCGCGATCGTGCGCCGCGAGGCGAGCCCGGGCGACACGCTCGCGGTCAGCGACGGCGGCGCGACGGCGACCGTCGTCGAGCTGCCGTTCTAACTCACTTCGGCGGCATCGAGGCCGCACGGGCGGCACCGACGTCGACCCAGCGCGCGAGCTCGGCCTCGTCCTCGACGCCCGCGGGCTCGACGAGGACGAAGCCCGTCATCGGCTTGCGCCCGGGGCGCCCGAACTCGTGCACGTGCGGCTCGCGGCAGGCGGCCTCCGTCTCCTCCGGCTCGATCCGCACCACGAGCTCCGTCTCGCGCATCACCCCGACGGCCATGTTGCCGCCGATCATCCAGCCGAGCCCGCCGAACATCTTGCGCTCGACGACGCCGGGGCGCGCCGCCATCAGCTCCCTGATGCGTTCGGCGAGCACCTCGTCGTAGGCCATGGCGGAATTTTATTCCGAGGAGTAATCTCGCGTCCATGGCCTGGCAGACGCGCGTGTTGGTGATCGCGAACGTCACGGCGAACTCCCCTGAGCTCGTCGCCGCGCTACGGACGCGTGCCGAGAGCGGGCCGATCGCCCCGACGCTGCTGATGCCGGCGACACGCAACGGCTTCGCCGGCAAGGAGGAGGCGGGCGAGCGGCTCGAGGCCGCGCTGGCTCAATGGCGCGACGCGGGCCTCGAGGCGTCCGGGATCGTCGGCGACCCCGACCCCGTCGTCGCCATGCACGAGACGTGGGACCCGCGCAGCTACGACGAGGTGATCGTGTCGACCCTCCCCGGGCAGAGCTCGAAGTGGCTGCAGTTCGACCTCCCCCACCGCGTGCGGCAGATCACGGGGCTCGACGTCACCCACGTCGAGGCCGGCAGGAAGAACGAGCCACACTACGGGCCGCCGCCCGAGAAGCGCGCGGGCGCCCTCGGCCCGCTCACGCTGCGCGCGCCGAAGCGCCGCTGAGCGAGCGCGCCAGCGCGTGCGGGTCGGTGCCGGGCGTCAACTCGTGCACGCGCGCCTCGTGCGCGGCGAGCCACAGGCCGACGATGCGCGCCTCGGCGATCTCGTCCGGCCGCAACCAGCCGCCGAGCTCCTGCCGCGGGGCGGCGCGCAGCGCGTCGGCGGTACGCGCCGCGATCTCGTCGGGGTCCTGCGGCAGCGCGCCCCAGTCGACGACCTTCCCGCCGACGATCCAGAACGCGTCGCGGCGCGCGGCGTCGGTCGGGTGCGCGGCGAGCACGAGCCGCGAGCCAGCGTGGATCGCACGCATCACACCGCCGAGGCGCTCGAGCAGGGTGCGCATGCGCGCGTGGCGGCGGCGCAGCCACGCCGCACGCTCGAAGCGCTGCTCGGCCGCGGCCGCGCGCATCTGGCCCTCGATGTGCTCGAGCAGGGACGCGCCGCCGTCGCGGTCGCCGAGGAAGAGGCCGAGCGCGGCGTCGAGCCGCTCGCGGTAGAGGTTGGGGTCGAGGTCGCGCAGGCACGGCGACAGGCAGCGCCCCATCTGCCCGTAGGCCGAGGGGTGGTCGCGGCGCGGCAGCGTGCGCCCGCAGTGGCGCAGCCCGAACAGCGAGTTGAGCTGCTCGACGAGCTCGGCCGCCGGGGCGCGCCCGCGCAGCGGCCCGATCGTGACGCTGTGCCCTGGCGCCGGCTCGAGCGCGACCTCGAGGATCGGGAACGCGATGTCGAGCCGGCAGCGCAGGTAGACGTAGCCGTCGGGGGTGCGCTTCAGCCGCTTGTTGCCGGACGGCTTGAGCGCCTTGATCAGGCGGTTCTCGAGCACGAGCGCACCGAGCTCGGACTGCGTCGCCTCGTAGTCGACCTGCTCGGCCTCGCCGGTCCACTCCCCCGGCGTCGTGAAGTGCGCGCGGGCGCGTGTACGCAGGCAGACCGACTTGCCGACGTAGAGCGGGCGCCCGTCGGCGTTGCGGAAGATGTAGACGCCCGGGTCCTTCGGCAGCCCCGTCATGTCGGGCCGCAGGTGGCGCGGGCGCCGCGCCGGCGTGCGCTTGCGGGGCTTCGCCGCGCGGCGCGGGCCGAGCAGCGCGAGCGCCTCGCCGATCGTGTTCGCGTGCGCGCAGAGCTTGGAGAAGAGCGCGCAGAACACCCGCGCGCACGTCTCGGCGTCGGGCAGCGCGCGGTGCACGGTGTCGACCTCGATGCCGAGCGCGTCGGCGAGCGCCGCCAGGCCGCGACGGCGCTGCAGCGGCGCGAGCCGGCGCGCGAGCGCGACCGTGCAGAGCACGGGCGGGTCGGGCCACTCCAGCGCGGCACGGTCGAATGCCTGGTGCAGCACGCGCGCGTCGAAGCGCGCGGAGTGCGCAACGAGCACGCGCCCGCGCAGCTGACCGGCGAGCTCGGGCAGCACGCGCTCGGGCGGCGGCGCCGCGTCGACCATCGCCTGCGAGATCCCGGTGAAGCGCTGGATGCCGCGCGAGAGCGGCTGCGAGACGCCGACGAGCGAGCTCCAGCGCTCGTGCAGCTCGCCGCCGCCGACGAGCACGGAGCCGACCTCGGTCAGCTCGCAGGCGTCGCGCGCGAGGCCGTTGGTCTCGGTGTCGACCGCCAGGAATTCCGCGGTGAGCAGGGGGAGATCGGCGAGCGCGGACATGAACCCTGCTTCCTACGCCTCGCACCGGACGCCCTGCACGGGTTTGTTCAGGCGGGTACATTGGCTTGCGTGCTGCGCGGGAAGGTCTACGGAGGGGTCGCCACGGCACTCGTCACCGCGGCCGGCTGCGGAAGCGACAGTGACTACGCCAACAATCCGCGACCCCCCGCACCGATCAACGTGACCGCTGCGATCACAAACCAGCGCGTGAGCGTCTCGCCGCAGCGCTTCGGCGCCGGCCCGATCGTGCTCGTGATCTCCAACCAGTCCACCTCCGCCCAGGAGGTGACGTTCGAGACCGACGAGCTCGGCGGCTCCCAGCCCGGGCGCACGTTCAGCACGACGCCGATCAACCCGCGCGGCACCGCGACCCTGAAGGTCGAGGTGCGCCAGGGCGACTGGAAGCTGCACACGGGCGACGGCGGCATCCGCGCCGCGGCCCTCTCGGTCGGCAAGCAGCGCAAATCCGCCCAGGACGACCTGCTGCAGCCATGACCGGCCGGCGACTCATCCACGCCGCTGCGCTGGCGGCGCTCCTCTTCGTCGCGCTGTGCGCACCGGCATCGGCGCAGAAGAACCAGTCGCAGCTGTTCTTCGAGCAGCGGCTGCTCGAGGATCGACTCACGAGCTCCGCGATCAAGACCCTGCTGCGCAGCGGCGGCGGGTTCGTCGACCGCGGCGTCGTGTTCCGCGACCTGACCGGCGACAAGCGCGGCGACGCCGTCGTGCGAGTCCACAGCGGGGGCGCCGCAGGCGTGGTCGCGGTCTACGTGTTCTCGACCGCGAATCGCAAGAACGGCAAGCTGCGCGCGGTGTTCCGCTCGCAGAACCTGATGCGCGCGTCGACGCGGGTGCTCAAGGGCGTGGCGTCCTACCGCACCTCGCGCTACGAGCCGGGCGACGAGCTCTGCTGCCCGAGCAAGCTCACGCAATCGACGCTCGGCTGGGTCGCCGACGAGCGCCGCTTCCGCGTGCGCGAGCGCGTGACGTTCGCGCCGCCGCCCGAAGCGCAGGCGCCCTCGGCGCCCGAAGGCGTGTCCCCCTAGCTCAGCTCGCGCGGCGTGATGCCGACGCGGCGCTCGGCGCCGCCGCGCATCACGGTCAGCTCGCAGCGGCGGCCGATGTGCTCGGCGGTCAGGAGGCGGTGCATGTCGTCGACGCCGCGGACGGGCAGGTCGTCGATCGCGACGACGAGGTCCTCGGCGCGCAGGCCGGCCGCGGCGGCGGGCGAGGCGTCGGAGACCTCGACGACCTCGACCCCGCGGTCGCGCCCGACCGCGGCGGCGACCCGCGGCGGCAGCGGGCGCGTCCCGCCCGCGATTCCGATCCACGCGCGGCGCACGCGGCCGTCGCGCATCAGCGCGGCGATCACGCCGCGCGTGGTCGCGTTGACGGGGATCGCGAGCCCGAGCCCGACACCCGCGACGGCGGTGTTGACGCCGACGACGCGGCCGCCGCCGTCGACGAGCGCGCCGCCCGAGTTGCCGGGGTTCAGCGCGGCGTCGGTCTGGATGACGTCGTCGACGATCCGCACCGTGTCGCCCGAGCGCGTGGGCAGCGAGCGCCCGAGCGCGGACACGACGCCGGCGGTGACGGAGCCGGCGAAGCCGTTCGGGTTGCCGATCGCGACGACGAGCTGGCCGACGCGCAGCGCGGCGGCGTCGCCGAGCGTCGCCGGCCGGTGATCCTCACCCTCGGCGCGCAACACCGCGAGGTCGGAGAGGGCGTCCGCGCCGACCACGCGCGCCTCGACCTCGCGACCGTCCGTGAACGCCGCGCGGATACGAGCCCGCCCACGCCGGGTCTCGACGACGTGCGCGGAGGTGAGCATGAAGCCGTCGGGCGTGATGACGACGCCCGAGCCGCCGCCGCGGCGCGCGACCCGCAGGTTGGCGACCGACGGCGCGAGCGACTCGGCGACGTGCGTGACGACCCGCGAGTAGGCGTCGAGCGCCTCGGCCTCGCTCGGCAGGGCGCCGGGGGCGGCGGGCTGAGCGGGGTCCTGCATGGCAGTCACTTGCTGAATGCTAGCGACTGGTGTGTGGCGGCTCGGGGAAAGGCAACTGCTCATTGAGGGAAGGGTTCAGGCGGGCGGCGCGGGCCGGATGGTCAGACCGCAGACGGCATTTCTTCCGGTTCGGCTCCGCTCCGTCCCTCGACGGAAGTTATGCCGCCCAGAGGGGCATTTCTCCCGTCGACGATCGTGGAGTGGGCCCGAGACGGAAGTTATGCCGGTTGGAAGAAGCTCCGCCCCCTCCCATCCATTCCCTCAATGAGCAGTTCAGCCGTTCGGGTTCTTCTTCATCTTCTCCAGCCACGCCGACAACTGGTCACCGACTTCGCCCACCGACGTCCCCGCCTTGTCGAACGCGCCCTTGACCCGCTCGCCGTAGTGCGCGGCTGCACCCTCGCCCTCCTCGCGCAGCGGCGGCTCGTCGCCGCGGCGCATGTATTCGCCGCCGACGATCCGGTCGTAGTCGCCCTCGCGCACCCAGTCGAGCAGCTCGCGGACGCGCTTGACGGGCAGCGGGTGGGTGACCTGGAGGTCCTGGATCAGGCGCGACAGCCGCTCGATCCCCGTGCCCTTCTCGGAGTAGTCCATGCCCTGCTTGATGAACGCGTCGAGGTTCAGGTGCTCCGACGCCGCGCCCGCCGACAGCACCATCAGCGTCCGGCACACGGCCTGCGGGTCGCGTGTGAGCAGCGCCGCCGCGCGGTCGCACGAGAGCTCCGCCGCCCGGAACCACTCGAGCAGCGCGTAGCGGATCGGCACCAGCGGCAGCCCGGCCAGCAGCGGCAGGCTCTGCGACAGCCGCAGGAGGATGACCAGCGCGGTCTGGTAGAGCACGTGGTCGGAGTGGATGTGCGCCGCCTCGTGGGCGAGCACCGCCCGCTGCCCGTCGGGGTCGAGCAGCGTGACGAGCTCGGAGTTGAGCACGACGATCGGCTTCCCCACCCCGATCGTCATCGCGTTGGCGAACGGGAACTGCGTCAGGTAGAGGTCGGGCACGGCGTCGAGGTCGAGCGAGTTGACGACCTGGCGGTGCAGCACCCAGACGTGCGGCAGCTGCTCCTGCCCCAGCCGCACCGACGACCCCAGCGAGACCGCGCGCAGCGCCCGCTCGTATCCGAGCTCGATCAGCTTGCGCACGACCTGGTCGAGGTAGGGCACCTGTCCGAGCGCCGCGGTTGCGGCCCGATCCGCCGGATGCTGGTAGGCACGCGGCGAGATCCCCTCCAGCTTGTAGGCACCGACCGGGAGCGTCACGTGCCGGACCGTAGCGGTCCGGGGGTAGGCTCGCGCTAGATGGAGGTTCTCGAGGCTGTCGATCGCGACCGGCTCGCCACGCTGCGCGAGCGCGACGAGTTCTTCTGGCTCGACCTGACCGACCCGGCCCCGGACGAGGTCAAGGCGTTGGGCGAGACGCTCGGGCTCCACCCGATCGCGATCGAGGACTCGATCGAGTTCCGCCAGCGCCCGAAGTTCGACGCCTACGAGGACCACCTGCTGTTCGTCTACTACACGGTCCGCAAGGGCCGCGGCGACGGCGAGGAGCTGTTCGAGCCCGTCGAGATCCACATCTACATCTCGGGCTCATTCGTCGTCACAGTTCGTCGCGCCCAGTGCACGGAGCTCGACGCGCTCCATCACGAGCTCGACTCCGCCGACCCCGGGGCGGAGGACTACATCGTCTACCGCGTCTTCGACGTCCTCACGGACGCCTACTACCCCATCATCGACCTGCTCGAGGAGCGGATCGACGCGCTCGAGAGCCAGATCCTGCTCCAGCGACCCAGCCACGATCAGCTCGCCGAGACCTACCGGCTCAAGCAGCGCGTCCACGACCTGAGCCGGAGAGTGGTGCCCCAGCGCGACCGCTTCAACACCGGCTTGGACGCGATCCTCGAGCTCCCCGGCCTCGCCCGCGGGACGCGCGAGTACCTGCGCGACATCGGCGACCACCTCACGCAGATCGCGAGCGAGCTGCACCGCCAGCAGGAGGACCTGACCGCGCTGACCGCGACCTACTTCAACGCCAACGCGAACCGCCTCAACGTCGTCGCGACGCGCCTGACCATCGGCGGCACGTTCTTCCTCGTCTGGACGCTGGTGACCGGGTTCTTCGGCCAGAACTTCGAATGGCTGGTGGGCAACGTCGAAACCCGTCACGACTTCCTCCTCTATGGCGTCGGCGCGCTCGTCATCCCGACCGTGATCATCGGGACCGTGTTCTGGATCAAGCGAAAGGACTGGTTCTGATACTGAAGGCCGGCGACACCTTCCGGAGCCCCCGTGGCACCGTCGTCGAGGTGCTCGCGTACGGCCCCGACCGCGTCGCGATCCGTCGCACGCTCGCGCCCGGGACGGGCCGCACGGCGCCTCACCGCCACCGCGAGGACGCGAGCGAGCGCTTCACGCTGCTCGACGGCGAGGCGACCGGCAAGGTCGCGGGCGAGGAGCGGCGGCTGCGAGCCGGCGACGTGATGGAGATCCCGCGCGGCGCCGTCCACGTCCACCCGCACACCGCCAAGGACCAGACCGCCATGCTCGAGCACGTGATCGAGCCCTGCCCGGCGTTTCCGCTCGTCTACTTCCCGTCCTGGCTGCGATGGCTCGCCGAGGGCCGCGTCGACGACCAGGACGAGCCGACGTTCCTGGGGATCATGTCCGTGATCGACACCGCCAAGGGCGACAGCTGGGTCGCCGGACCGCCGATCGCGGTGCAGCGAGCGCTGGCGAAGGTGCTCGCCCCGGTTGCCAACCGGCGCGGCTGCCGAGCGTCCGTCGATTAGCATCGGCGTCCCCGAATCAGGAGAAATCGTGGCGATCGATACGAAGCAGGTGGCGCAGCTGGACGTGGAGCCCGGAGAGCTCCCGCCCACCATGGCCGCATGGGTGATCCGCGAGGAGCGCCAGGGCGAGCCGTTGGAGGCGTTCCAGCTCGAGGAGATGGAGGTGCCGGAGCCCGGCGCCTTCGAGGTCACCGTGCGCGTGATGGCCGCCGGAGTGAACTTCAACAACGTCTGGGCCGCGCTGGGCCAGCCCGTCTCCGTCTTCCGCTACCACGACGAGGACCACCACATCGGCGGCTCGGACGCCTCGGGGATCGTCTGGAAGGTCGGCGAGGGCGTCACTCGCTGGCAGCCCGGCGACGAGGTCGTCATCCACTGCAACCAGGCCTCCTACGAGGACCCGGAGGTCCACGGCCTCGACCCGCTGGCCGCGCCCTCGCAGCAGATCTGGGGCTACGAGACGACGTGGGGCTCGTTCGCCCAGTTCTGCAAGGTCCAGGCCCAGCAGCTGCTCCCCAAGCCCAAGCACCTCGCGTGGGAGGAGGCCGCCGCCTACGGCCTCACCTACTTCACCGCCTACCGGATGCTGATGGACCAGGCTGAGCTGCAGTCCGGCCACCGCGTGCTCGTGTGGGGTGCGGCCGGCGGCCTCGGCGTGTTCGCGCTCCAGCTCGCCAAGCTCGCGGGCGCGGAGGCGGTCGGCGTCGTCTCCTCGGGCGACAAGGGCGAGCTCTGCAGCAAGCTCGGGGCCTGCGGCTTCGTCGATCGCAACGAGTTCGCGGGGATGATGCGCAAGGGCGGCGAGACGCCGGAGGAGGAGAAGGCGCGCTTCAAGGAGTCACGGCGCTTCTGCAAGCAGGTCGCCGAGCTGCTCGGCGGCCAGCCCGACATCGTCTTCGAGCACGTCGGCAAGGCCACGTTCCCGACCTCGGTGCTCGCGGTCAAGCCGTTCGGCAAGGTCGTCATCTGCGGGGCGACGTCCGGCTACAACCTCGACTTCGACGTCCGCTACCTGTGGATGCGCCAGAAGCAGATCATCGGCTCGCACTTCGCCAACGCGTGGCAGTGCAACAAGGCCAACGAGCTGATCGAGCAGGGCAAGATCCGCCCCGTGCTGTGGCGGACGCTGCCGTTCGAAGGCGTCGCGGAGGCGCATCAGCTGCTGCGCGACAACAAGCACCTCGGCAAGATCGCGATCCTCGTCGGGGCCGATGCCGAGGGTCAGGGCAAGACCGCCGAGGGCCCCGGCGCGATCCGAGCGGAGGTGGGCGCCTGATGGCCGTCGTGTTCAACGTTCCCTGGTACGGCACGAGCTTCCGGGGTGACCAGCTCGAGGCGGCGCTGCAGGAGATCGCGCCGATCGCGCTGCGCTACGGCGCGACCGACTGGGCGGTCTACCGCTACGTCGACGACCGCTACAAGATGCAACAGCTCGCGACGTTCGAGGACAAGACGAGCTACGACCTGTACTGGAACGGGCCGGAGTTCTCCGCCTGGCGGATCGACTACTCGGGCTACTTCCAGGTGCCCGTGGTCTACGCGCCGATGACGCTGGTGGCCTCGGGCGGCCTCGGCGCCAACGGCAACGGCAACGGCGCGGCCGTCACCCCTGCTCGAGCGGAGCCATAGTCAGCCCGGCGCCGTCGAGCTGGGCCCAGTAGAGCTCGGCCGGCTCCTTCATGCCGGCCCACACCATC
>Ga0190275_10002975_pt1 | contig 12038 bp, 6 predicted proteins | sample Popmic550T_FD_133745 | JGI IMG/M metagenome (GOLD analysis project Ga0190275, IMG submission 133745) | Populus adjacent soil microbial communities from riparian zone of Yellowstone River, Montana, USA - 550 T | ecosystem: Environmental > Terrestrial > Soil > Riparian zone > Trees stand | place... | reverse complement strand
GAGCGCGCCGGCGATGAGGTCGGGCCGGTCGCTCAGGCGGTTGAGCTGTCGCGCGCGCTCGAGCCCGCGAAGCGCCGCGGCCGGGTCCTCGCCGAAGCGGGGCACGGCCCGCTCGATCTGCCGCGCGGCGAGCGCCGGGAACGCCAGCGAGGCCGCGCCCGCGCCCGCCAGCGCCGCGACGGCGAGCGCGCGACCGGGGCGCCACGCGCGACGTACGGTCGCCCGGGGCGCCGTCCCCAGGCCCGCGACGAGGCCGAGGCAGGCGATGGCGGGCGCGGCGACCGCCGGCACCTCCCAGAGCCAGTCGAGCGAAGCGTGCGCGAGCCAGGCCGTCGCCGCGATGAACGCCGCCGCGGCCGGCGGCCCGTTGATGACGCCGGTCGAGCGGATGCCGGCGAACGCAGCCGCCAGGAACGCGGTGAGGAGCACGACTCCCACCATTCCCGTTTGACCCAGGGTGCGGAACACGATGCTGTGCGGATAGAGGGGGTCCTCCCGCCGCCGGCGCTCGCGCGCGTAGTCCTGGGCGAAGTTGTCGGCGCCGGCGCCCTGGAGCGGATGACGGGTGAACTGGCTCCACGCGACGCGCCAGAAGTCATAGCGGCCGGATTCCACGCCGCCGGTGAAGCGCGACCCGACCGAGGTCGCCGTCGGCCCGTCCCCGGAGCGCGCCAGGGCGAGCCCGGCTCCGAGCGCGAGCGCCACGAGCGCGCACGCGAGCGCCGCGCCGAGGCTGCGCCGGGTCAGCGGGCGCGGGCCGGCGGCGCGCGCATCGAGACGTGCAGACGCGAGCCCCGCCGCCGCGAGCAGCGCGCTCGACAGGGCGAGGGCGATGGCGGCGCGGGCCAGCGCGCCGTCGAGCGCGGGCGCGTTCGCATAGACCTTGAGCAGGAGCGGCGACGCGGCGAGCGTCGTCGCGGCCACGGCCGACAGGGCCGCGACGAGGCGGCGCCGCTCACGAACGAGCGCCAACGCGACGGCGAGCGCGGCGGCACCCGCGATCAACGACCCGCGGCTCTGGCACAGCACCACGAGCCCGAGCAGGAGCCCGGCGGTGGCCAGCAGCAGCCCGCGCAGGAGTGCCGGCGTCGAGCGCGCTGAGGCGATCAGGATCGCGGGCCAGAACGCGGCGAGCAGCAGCGCCGCGCTCGCGTTCTCGTAGCCGGTGGGCGCGGCCAGGCGACCGTGGGGAAAGCTGCCGTCGCTCCCCGCCAGCGTCGCGCCGATGCCCCAGGCGCCCGTCACCGCCGTGGCCAGCGCGAACGCGCCCAGGAGGATCGAGGCCTCGGCCGCCGTCCACGGCAGGGCGGCGAAGAGCGCGAAGACCAGCAGGTACAGCAGCGTGCGGTTGGCGCCGTCCCACGCATCGCCGCGGGCGTCCGCCCAGCTGATCGAAAGGAAGCTCCAGGCGGTGAACGCGGCCAGCGCGGCGAGCGCCAGGAGCGCCGGCCGCGAGAGGCGGCGCGGCTCGAGGGCGTAGGCGACCGGCGTCAACGCGGCCAGGAACAGCAGCGCCCCGGGGTACCAGGACCCTGGCGCCGTGCCGCCGTCGTGGACCGCCCACCATGTGAAGAGCGCCACGGCCGCCCCGCCCAGTGCCAGCCGCGTCGCCCCCGGTCCGGCGATTCCTTCGCCGGTCATGCGGCCAGCATAGTTTCGTCGCTAGGCTAACGCGCCACCTCCATGGACCGGATGCCGAGGGTGCTCATCCTCATCACGCTCGCCGAGCCGGGCGGGGCGCAGACGTACGTCGCCCACCTCCTGCCGGCGCTGGCGCCGCGCTATGAGGTCGTGGTGGCGGCGTACGGCGACGGCCCGCTGCGCGATGCGGCCCGCGAGGCGGGGGTCCGGTTCGTCGGCCTGCGCCACGTGCGGCGGCCGCTGCACCCGGGGCGGGACCTGCTGGGCCTGCTCGAGCTCATGGCGCTCATGCGCCGCGTGCGCCCCGACCTCGTCCACGCCAACAGCTCCAAGGCCGGCGTGCTCGGCCGCGTCGCCGCCGTGCTGATGCGCGTGCCCGTGCGCGTGTTCACGGTCCACGGCTGGGCGTTCAAGGCGTACGCCGGCCTGGCGTCGCTCCTCTACCGCTGGGCGGATCGGCTGATGAGCCCGCTGACCTCCGCCACGATCTGCGTCTCCGAGACCGAGCGCGCGGCCGGGCTCGCGGCCCGGACCTGCCGCGCCGCCGGCACCGTCGTGATCCCGAACGCGGTCGACGTGGACGGGGCGTCGCGCTCCGCGCTCGACGGCGATCCGCCGCGGATCGTCACGGTCGGGCGGCTCGCCGCGCCGAAGGACGCGCTGACGCTGCTGCGCGCGCTCGCGGCACTCGGCCCGCTGCCGTTCAGCGCCCTGCTGGTCGGCGACGGGCCCGACCGGACCGCGGTGGAGGCGGAGATCCGGTCACTCGGCCTCGGCGACAGGGTCGAGCCGGCCGGCTCACGGGCGGACGTCCCGGCCCTGCTGGCCGGTGCGGACGTCTTCGTGCTGTCGAGCCGGTCGGAGGGCGCGCCGTTCTCGATCCTCGAGGCGATGGCCGCGGGCCTGCCGGTGGTCGCGACCGACGTGGGTGGCGTCCGCGAGCTGGTGGCCGACGGCGAGACCGGGCTGCTCGTGCCGGCGGGCGATCCCCCGCGCCTGGCGGAGGCGCTGCGCAGCCTGCTCGCAGACCCCGCGCTGCGCAGGCGGCTCGGCGCGGCCGGGCACGCCCGGGCCCGCGAGCGGTTCGACCTGCGCGCGCTCCGGCACGCGCATCTCGAGCTCTATGCGCGTGAGCTGACCCGCCGCGGCATCCGGCTCGGCCGGCCGTAGCGCAGGCGGCGGTACACCCCGCGCAGTGGCAGTGGGGTGTCGTGCCCGCCGCCGATCTTCGCCTTGAAGTCGAGCAGGCGGTCGCGGGAGTCGATCTGGCGCCGGCGCAGCGCGAAGCGGTCGCTCTCGGGCCCGTTGACGCCCGGCTCGCAGGAGACGGCCGCCGTGTAGCCCGCGTCGGCGACCAGCCGGCGCTCGCGGTCGCCGAACAGGCCGGCGGGATACGCGAAGGCCGTCACCGGCCGCCCCAGCCGGTCCTCCAGCTCGTGCCGCGAGTCCCGGATCTCGGCGTCCGCCGTGGCATCGTCCACCGCGAGCAGCGAGGGGTGCGAGACGGTGTGCGCCTCGAAGCGGAAGGTCCCCGCCCGGTCGAGCTCCACGACCTCGTCCCACCCGAGGACGGGCGGCTGGCGCTCGTACCAGGGGAAGGCCAGGCGGCCGTCGGTCACGCCGGTGGTGATGAACACGGTGGCGCGAAAGCCGTACTCCGCGAGGACGGGCAGCGCGTGCTCGGCCAGGTCGGCGAAGCCGTCGTCGAAGGTGAGGCCGAGTGTCCGCGCCGGCGGCTGACCGGCCTCGAGGAGCCGGAGCGCCTCGATCAGGTCGACGACGCGGTAGCCCTCGGACGCGAGGTGCGCCATCTGGTCGCGGAAGCGGCGGGGCGCGAGGGCGAGCGCGTCGTCGTCGTCGGCGACGCGGTGGTAGAGGAGGATCCGGAGCCCGCTCGTGTCGACGCGCCCGCGCGTGCGGGCGCGCCACGCGGCCGAGCGCCCGAAGGTCACCGCCGCCTTGACGGGATACGGCAGGGAGGGCCCGACGCCGGGGAGCCCCTCGCCGCGAGCGCCAACCGTTCCTTGCGGCGCCGGGCTCATGGACCCGAATCTAATACATCGCGCGAGTCACCACGCCGGGTGATCGCTCGACGTGGGCTCATCCCGACGGCCGTCGTAGCCGATACGTGCCGTATGCGCGCCACGGATGCTGTCGTGACGAATGGGCGGCCGTTCATGGGGCCTGCGAAACTCACGTGATGAGGGACCGCCGCGTTCTCGCGCTCGTCGTAGGTGCGCTGCTCGCCCTCCCGGCCACGGCCGGCGCGGTATCGCGGACCGCGCCCACCGGCCCGGCCGCCGCGAAGCCGTCCTTCGACGCGCGCGCCGGTGATCGCGCCCGGGCGGCCCGCGCCGGCGCCCCCGTCGCCGCCGCACGCCCCACCGACCGCACGCGGCGCGCCCGGGTCGAGCTGCGTCGCGACCTCGGCCGCGGAGGGGTGCTCACCGTCGATCCGCTGACGGGCACACCGCGCCAGCTGCTGCGCACCGACGGCGCGCTGAGCGGCCCCCGCGGCGGTGAGCGCGCCGACATCGCGCGGGACTTCGTGCGCGCCAACCTCGCCGTGCTCGGCCTCGACGCGGCCGACCTCGACGGGCTCGAGCTCGAGCAGCGGGTGCCGGCGCCCGGCGGCCTCACGGTCGTGCACTTCCGCCAGCTCTACCGCGCCATCCCGGCCTTCGACAACGACCTGCGCGTCGCGATCGACCGCGGCGGCCGTGTGCTGTCGGTCGCCGGCGCGCCCCGCCACGACCTCGCGGTGCCCTCGATCGAGCCGAGCCTCAGCGGCGGCGAGGCGCTCGAGCGGCTCCAGCGCGACGTCGGCGTTGAGCGCGCGCTGCCCGTGCGCTCCGGCCCCACCGGCCCGCGGCAGACAACGACCTTCAAGGGCGGCGACTTCGCCCGCCTGGTCCTCTTCGGTGCGATGGACGGCGCGAGGCTCGCATGGCACGTGACCTACCGCGCGACCTCGGCGGCGGTCTACGACGCGGTCGTCGACGCCAAGAGCGGCGCGATCCTCCTGCGCCAGAACCTGACCAAGGCCGACGGCATGGCCGAGGTCTACCGCAACCATCCGGATGCGGGCCCGGCGACGTCCGTGGACCTCAAGACCCTCGGGCTGCCCGCCGCCTCGACGGTCCTCGACGGCGAGTTCTCCCGCCAGTGGGCCGATCTCGATGACGGCAACGACATCGATCCCGGCGAGGAGACGACGCCGAGCGCCGGCACGGACTTCATCCACCCGTTCTCGGCGTTCACGCCCACCGCGGCCTGCACCGCGGCGGAGCCCTGCGCGTGGGACCCGAGCACGGCAGGCACGAGCACCGCGACGAGGACGACGAACCGACGTCAGAACGGCGTGCAGGCCTTCTACCTCGTCTCCCGCTTCCACGACCACCTCGAGCGCGCCCCGATCGGCTTCGACGCCCTCTCGGGCAACTTCGAGAAGGCCGACGGCGACGCCGTGCGGACCCAGACCGACGACGGCGCGCTCACGGGCCCGGACATCAACCACCGCAACAACGCCAACATGTTCACGCCGCCGGACGGACAGGCGCCGACGATGCAAATGTACCTGTTCCGGGACACCAACACGGCCGCCCGCGACTTCCGGAGCATCAACGGCGGCGACGATTCAGGCGTCGTCTGGCACGAGTACACGCACGGCCTCTCCAACCGTCTCGTGACCAACGCGGACGGCACCGGGGCGCTCAACACCGCGCACTCGGGCGCCATGGGCGAGGGCTGGAGCGACTGGTACGCGTCGGACCTGCAGGAGCGGGACGGACTCAAGAACGACACCGCCACCGCCGGCGAGATCGACATCGGCGACTACACGGACGCTGACCCGCACGCGCTGCGCACCCAGGCGCTCGACTGCCCAGTCGCGCCGGACCCAGCCTGCCCGGGCGGCGTCGCCACCGCCGGCGGCGGCTACACGCTCGGCGACTTCGGCAGGGTCTCCAACGGCCCGGAGGTGCACGCCGACGGCGAGATCTGGGCGGAGACGTTGTGGGACCTCCGCCGGGCGCTTCCCGGTACGCCGCTCCAGGCGTCCGACCTGGCGGAGCGGCTGGTGACCAACGGCATGCGGCTCTCCCCCCCGGAGCCGTCGATGCTCGACATGCGCAACGCCATCCTCGCGGCCGAGCAGAACGAGGGCGGTGTGAACCACGCCCTCGTGTGGGAGGTCTTCCGTAAGCGCGGCATGGGCTACTTCGCCGCCGCCGTCGACGGGGCCGACACCGAGCCGGTCGAGGACTTCAGCGCCCCGCCGGCACCCGGGGCGCCGGAGGGAACCGCCACGGGCGTGGTGACCGACGCTGCGTCCGGCCTCCCGCTCGCCGGCGTCCGCGTCGGCTTCGGCGGCGTCGAGAGGTTCGTCGACGAGACGGACGCGAGCGGGCGCTACACGATCGCGCACATGCCCGCGGGCACCTACCCGAAGCTCTCGGCCTTCCCGCCGACGGGCTACGACCCGGCCGTGACGCGCAACGTCCCGATCACCGCGAACGCGACGACCACTCGCAACATCGGCCTGGATCGTGACTGGGCGGCCCTCGGCGCCGGAGCCGACCTGGTCTCGGTCAGCGACAACACCAGCGCCGCCTTCGGCTGCGGCGTCGAGAAGGCCTTCGATCAGTCGCAGGTGACGGCCTGGTCCCCCTTCAATCCGGCCAGCCTGGACCCGGACAACCCGCACGCGGGCCCCCCGGCCGTGACCATCCGCCTGCCCGACACGGTCGACATCACGGGATTCCTGATCGATCCCACCGCCGGATGCGACGACGACCCCTCCTCGTCCACCCGCGAGTTCCGGGTCGAGACCGCAACGCCCGGCGGAGCCTTCCGGACTGCCGTCGACGGCACGGGCGCCAACGGCTTCACGGCGGGCGAGCTCAATCAGCTCAACCGCCGCAACCCCTCGGGCTCCTCCGGTCAGGGAACCGATCGGGTCAGGATCACGCTGCTCAGCCCGCAGAGCACCTCCGGTGACGGCGCCAACTTCATCGACCTGACCGAGTTCGAGGTTCTGGGCGCGGTGCCGAACACGCTGCCCTCGGGCACCCTCCGGGTGAGCAACGCGAACCCAGCCCCGAACCAGACCATCACGTTCGACGCGACGGCCATCACGGATCGGGACTCGGCGATCACCGGCTACGACTGGGACTTCGACGGCAACGGGTCGGTTGACCGCAGCACCTCGACCGCGACGACCGACTTCGCGTACGGCGCGCCGGGGTCCTTCAACGCGCAGGTCGCGGTCAAGGACTTCCGCGGCGGCGCCGGGACCTCCAGCGCCCTCGTGACGGTCGTCGCGCCCACCCCGCCGGTCCGGCCCGGTCCCCCCGCACTGGCCCCGCTGCCGTCCCTCAGCCTGCCCAAGCGCGGGACCGGCGGGGTGATCCGTCCGAGCGCCCGCTGCGCCCTGCGCTGCAGCGTGCGCGCCAAGCTGGTGGTGAGCCGCGCGACCGCCCGGAAGCTCAAGCTGAAGAAGCGCACGCTCATCACCTTCAGGCGCACGCTGACCACCACCCAGCGGCAACGCCTGCGCCTCCGCGTCCCGGCCAAGGTGCGGCGGGCGGCGACGCGAGCCGGGCTCAAGACCATCCGCGCCACGCTGACGGTCAGGGCCACCTACGCGGGTGGGCGCTCGAAGACCGTCCGCAGGGTGGTTCGGATCAGGCTCTGACCGGCCGGCAGGTCGCCGTCGTACCGCCCGCGACCACGGCGGCGAACGCCTGGCGTCAGGGCGACGGCGGCGGCGCCTGGCCCGCTGCGGCGTGCGGCTGGAGGTCGTCGAGCGTGAGTGGGGTGCACAGCCGGCACATGAAGCGGGAGCTCGCCGCTTCATGGCCGGCGTGTCGAGACTGCGGTTTCGCCTAGTGACCGCGGGCGTGCTTCGGCCGCGGCAGGCCCGCCACCGTGAACGGCTTCCGGTCGGCGTCGAAGTCGGCGTTGACGACGAGGTAGAGCCCCCTCGCCCGGTCGACGGTCGACGGGCCACGCAGCTTGTCGCTCGTCTGCGTGCGCTCGAGCGTCGCGCGGGGCGCCCCGCGCCGCAGCGCCAAGAACGACAGCTGGGCGGGGTCGCCCTGCACGACGATGAGCCGGCCGCGGTCGAGCAGCATGCCGTCGCCGCCGGGCACCGTGGCGCCCGTGATCTCGTCGATCGCGCGGATCGACGCGCCGCCGTCGGCCAGCGCGATCCGGAACAGCTTGCCGGTGTTCGAGTCGACGACCACGAGCTTGCGGCTGCCGGTGGCGACGATCCCGTTGAGGTTGAACGCCTCCGGGTCGTACGGGATCGCGCTCACGTCGAGCGCCTGCGGCGTGCCCGAGCCCGCCCGCACCTGCTCGGCGGTCACGTGCCAGAGGGTCGGCCGGCTGGAGTCGGTGACGTACAGATCGCCGCGGCGCGTCACGACGAGGTCGTTGAGGAAGCCGCCCGGGCCGGTCTGGAACGTCGCCACGGCCGCCTTGGTGGCGAGGTCGTAGACGGTGATGGCGCCGGTCGGCCCACCCGCGACGTACAGCTTGCCGCGCCGGACCTTCAGCCCGATGGCCGCCTTGCCGGTCGCGCCCTCGATGAACGGTGTCAAGGTGTCGCTGCCGAGCGTGCCGCGGTAGATCGCGCCGCCGTTCGTGATGCCGACGAAGAACGCCTTCGAGCGCCGGTCGAACGCGATGCCCTCGGGGTTGCCGGCCGGATCGGGCGAGAGCGTGAACAGCCGCTCCGCGGCGGACCCGCCGCCGTGATGGTCCCCGTGGCCGTGGCCGTGGCCACGATCCGCCGACGCGACCGTCGCCCCTGCGGTGAGGGCCGCGATCCCGAGGATCGCGATGAGTATCCGGCGAGCGTGCTGCATGGCGGAGCCTCCGATGTCCGTTGTCGCTCTCTAAGACGTCGCCGCAGCCCGAACGTCACAAACCGGCGTTCGCGCCATCATCTCCCCCATGAGCGAAGAGATCGACGGCGGCGCCCCGCCCCCCACGCTGCCGCCGCGCGAGGCGATCGCGGCGATGCAGGTCCATGCGCCGAGCGAGCGCAACCGCAAGCTCGCGGGCCTGCTGGCCGCGGCCAACGCCAGCGACAAGCTCAAGGCGCGCTGGCACGCCCAGCAGGTGACGGCGCAGCGGCTGGGCATGAGCGACCACTCCTGGGTGCACCTGCAGATCGTGCTCAACAGCGCGCTGCGGATCTTCCGCCTGCTGCACCGGGCGGGCGTCCCCTCCGCGATCGAGTCCGACTACGCGATGAACTCCTCCGACGCCGAGGTGGTGATCGCGGGCGCCTGCCTGACGCATGACCTCGGCATGTCGATCCACCGTGTCGACCACGAGGCGTTCAGCCTCTTCCTGGCGGCCGACATGCTCGACGACCTGCTCGGCGACGTCTACGAGGAGCCCGAGCGGACCGTCGTGGCGTCGGAGGTCATGCACGCGATCATCGGCCATCGCCGCGGCGGGCGCCCGCTGACGCTGGAGGCCGGGGTGGTCCGCGTCGCGGACGCGCTCGACATGGAGCACGGCCGTTCGCGCGTCTCGCTCGAGACCCACCTGCCGAACATCCACTCGCTCTCGGCGGCGGCGATCGACGAGGTCCGGATCGTCCCTGGCGAGCAGCGCACGATTCGCGTCGAGGTCGACATGAACAACTCCGCGGGCGTCTTCCAGGTCGATGACCTGCTCGGGACGAAGCTGCGCGGCTCAGGGCTCGAGGACCACATCGAGGTCGTCGCCCGGATCGACGCCGAGCACGAGAAGCGGCTGCTGACCGCCTACCGGATCTAGCCGGCCGCGGCCCGGCGAGCGTCTTCGTCGAGCACGAAGCCGGCCGGCTCGCAGTCGTCGGGTAGCACCAACCGCGGGGTGATCGTCCGGCTGGACGCCCTGTTCCCGCCGTGAGAGCCAGTAGGATGCCGCGCCTCGATGCGACGGGCAGCCGCCACGATCATCGGCAGCCTGTTGGCGCTGTCCCTTCCCTCGGCCGCGGCCGGGCAGACGCCGGTCCCCACGCCGCCGCCTCCCGCCCCCACGCCGGCGCCCGCCCCGGCGCCGCCGCCCTCAGGCGGCTCGCTGTCGATCAAGCTCGAGCGGACGCACCGCATCGGGCACGACGCGGTCGTCCTGCGCGGTGACCGCGTTCGCGTCCGCGGCACGGTCGCGCCCTTCGTCGCCGGGCAGAGCGTCACCGTCCGCCTGTACCGCGGGCGCGCCAGGCTGAAGGCGAAGTCGGTCGCGGTCAAGCCGGTCCCCGGCACCGCGAACGGCGGCTTCGTCGTCTCGCTGAAGCCCCGCAGCGGCCGCCTCACCGTCCGCGCCAGCCACAAGGCCACGCCGGGACAGGTGACGATGGTCGCCAAGTCGCAGCGCCTGCTCGTCGTCAAGCCCACGGCAGGCCCCGGCGCCCGCGGCCCGATCGTGCGGCTGATCCAGAGCCGCCTGGCCGGCCTGCGCTACGTCGTCTCGCGCTCTGGGTCGTTCGACGCGTCCACGGCGCGCGCGGTGGTCGCCTACCGCAAGGTCAGGGGCATGAGCCGCGTGGCCGGCGCCTCGAAGACCGTGGTGCGGGGCCTGCTCGCGCGCCGCGGCTCGTTCAAGCCAAAGTACCCCTCGCACGGCAAGCACGTGGAGGTCGACCTCTCGCGCCAGGTCATGGCGCTCATGCGGGGCAAGCGGGTGGAGCGCATCTACAGCGTCTCGTCGGGCAAGGCCTCGACGCCCACCGTGCTCGGCCGCTTCCGCGTCTACACCAAGACGCCCGGGACGAACTCGCTCGGCATGGTCGACTCGAGCTACTTCATCGGCGGCTACGCGATCCACGGCTACATCTCGGTCCCCACCTTCCCGGCCAGCCACGGCTGCGTGCGCGTGCCGATCCCCAACGCGAGCTCGATCTACAACTGGCTCCGGATCGGCGACCGGGTCGACACCTACCCCTAGGCGGGCACGGTGGTGAGCCGCTGGTGCACGAGGCGCACCACGGCCGCGCCCTCGCCGACGGCGGTGGCGCAGCGCTTGGGCGAGCCCGACCGCACGTCGCCGGCGGCGTAGACGCCGGGCACCGACGTCTCGAGCACCTCAATCGCGCCGGCCTCGGCGCCGGTCAGCACGAAGCCCTTGTCGTCGCGGGCGACGGCCGTCCCCAGCCACTCGGTGCAGGGCGAGGCGCCGAGGAAGAGGAACAGGAACGAGAGCGGCAGGCGCTCGCCGTCGCTCAGGGTGACGCCGTCGAGCTGGCCGTCCGACCCGTGCAGCGCGGTGATCTCGGACCGGTCGCGCACGGCGATCCCGTGGCGCTCGAGGTCGCCGATCAGGTAGTCCGACATCGTCTCGCGCAGGTCGCCGCGGCGGTGCAGCAGCGTCACGAGCGCGCCGCCGCGCGACAGCCAGATCGCCGCCTGCGCGGCGGAGTTGCCGCCGCCGACGACCGCGACGCGGGTCGCCCCGCAGCGCTGGGCCTCGGGCGGCCCGGCCGCGTAGAAGACGCTGATGCCCTCGTAGTCCTCGAGGTCGGCGACGGGCAGGCGGCGGTACTCGGCGCCGGTGGCCAGGACGACGGCGCGCGCCGCGACCTCCTCCCCGCTGTCGAGCCGTACCACATGGCGGTCGCCGCCTGGCTCGAGCGCGAGCGCGCGATACGGCGTGGCCATCCGCGCGCCGAACTTGCGCGCCTGGGTGACCGCCCGCGTCGTCAGCTCCCCGCCGCTGATGCCGGCCGGGAAGCCGAGGTAGTTCTCGATCCGGCGCGAGACCCCGGCCTGCCCGCCGAGCACGGTGCTCTCGATGACGAGCGTCTCGAGGCCCTCGGACGCGCCGTACACCGCCGCCCCCAGACCGGCCGGCCCACCGCCGATGACGACCAGGTCGACCTCCTCGCGTGCGCCCAGCTCGGCGCCGATCCCGAGCGCGCGCCAGACCTCGCCGCCGCTCGGCGCGTGCAGCTCGGTCCCGCCGGGGAGGCGGACGAGCGGCATCGCCTCGGGCGCGAGCGCTTCGATGAGCGCCTCGGCCTCGGCATCGTCAGCGTGTTCGGGGTCGCGCCACGTGTAGGGCAGGCGCGCACGCCGCACGTAGTCGACCATCTCGCGGGTCGCCGCCGAGGAGCGCGGCCCGATGACCTCGACGCCGATGCCCTGATGCTGCTGCAGCGCCTCTCGGCGGGCGATGAAGGCGCCGAGCAGGATGTCGCCGAGCGGCCCGTCGTCGAACAGCAGGGGGCGCAGGACCTCGCGCTCGACGGCGATGTAGCGCATCGGCTGCGTGACGACCGCCGTCAGGTAGACGGTCTGGCCGGTCATGAGGTTGAGCTCGCCGATGAACCCGGACGCGCCATGGCGCACGATCTCGTCGCCCGCGTTGTCGAGGATCGCCGCCTCGCCCTCGACGAT
>Ga0190275_10002974_pt1 | contig 12044 bp, 11 predicted proteins | sample Popmic550T_FD_133745 | JGI IMG/M metagenome (GOLD analysis project Ga0190275, IMG submission 133745) | Populus adjacent soil microbial communities from riparian zone of Yellowstone River, Montana, USA - 550 T | ecosystem: Environmental > Terrestrial > Soil > Riparian zone > Trees stand | place... | reverse complement strand
TATGACCCCCGAACCCGCCGCGCAGGTTGGACACAAGCGCCGTGGCCGGCGAGAAGTCGATCGACATCACGGCCGTACCGCCCTCGACGGAAAGTGGGTCGTGCACGCAAGCGGCGGCACCGGCGCCAACGCAAGACCTGTACGTGATGAAGGCCGACGGCAGCAACAACCGGCCGTTCACGCGGACGGAGACCTGGGACAGCGCCCCCGATTGGGGGCCGGCTGGGTAGCCACACGGGCGACGGAGTCGGCAGATGCCCGACCCAGATCCGACTCGCTCCTCCTTCCGCGCGCAAGCAGGCGCGGAGGCCTCGCGGTCGGCACGCTCGCCTCGGACGAAAAGCAGCAGCGGTCGATCGGTCGAGGACAGTGCTGCTCCTCGCGCAAAGGAGCACTCACAGGCGCGGGCCGTCGGCCCTTCCTTCCCGTCCGGGGTGGGCGGCTCTGGGCTCTCAACGAGTCGACCGGAATCTAGGCGGAAGCGATGGCGGTATAGCCGGCCAGAGACGGGCTGCCTAGACGAAAGATGTGGTGAAGCGGAGGTCAGGCTCGCTCAATGGTGATTGACTGTTTGTGATGTCCTCGATCGGCATGGATGCCGGGTCCTTCTCACCGCTTCATAGATGAGCGGCTCGCGAAGGCGCTCTCGCATCGTCTGCGCGTGCAGATTCTGCGACGCCTTGAGGAGGCTGGCGAGGCCAGCCCGAAGGAGCTCGCGCAAGCGCTCGGCGAGCCGGTGGGCAACATCAGCTACCACGTTTGCATCTTGCGCGAGCTCGACTGCGTGGAGCTCGTTCGCACAGAACCCCGCCGCGGGGCGCTCGCACATTTCTATCGCCCGAAGGTAAGCCCGTGGCTCGATGATGAACAGTGGGCCCGGCTCCCAGCGGGCTTTCGCCGCGAGATGCTCAGCCGTACCCTTGCCGAGATCGTCGAGCAGGCAGCGACGGCCAGCCGGGAGGGCGGCTTCGACGGTCCCGAGGCATACGCCAGTCGCGTCGTGTTCACCCTCGATCCGGAAGGCTTGACGCAAATCACCGCGCTGCTGGACGAAACACTCGAGGCCGTGCGGAGCATCGCGGCAGAGGGCGCTCGCGGGCGGGCGAAGGGCGGTCGTCACACGTCGAAGACGATCGCGACCGAGGTCGCCGTGATGCACTTCCGCCACGACTCGAACCAGCGAACTTGATCGCAGCAGCACCGCTGCTGCCCCTCGCGCAACGCGGCACTGATTCGTCGGCGAGCCGCAATGTCGTGGCAGGCGCGCGGGAGTACTGTGCCGACACTGGACCAAAGGAGGAACGATGACCAGTGGTGGCGAGACGGGCGGCAGGGTCACGCGACGCGGGGCGCTTGCAGGGTTTGGAGCCGCAGCGGGTGCGGCGGCGTTGTGGCACCCACAGGCCGCGGGAGGGCACGGGCACGACGAGCCCGGGCATCCGGGTCATGCGGCGCGCCGGGACGCGCCGCCGCTGACGCTGACCGGCGCCAGCCTGCTCGACCCGGCGACCGGCGCGACGATCGAGGACGCGACGATCGTGTTCGCGCGCGGGGTGGTGCGGCGCGCGGGTCGGGGCGCTCGCCCGGCGCGAGGCGGCCGCGTGATCGACGTCGGCGGCGCGTACGTGATTCCCGGTTTGATCGACGCGCACGTGCACGTCTCGACCGTGGCCGCCGCGAGCTCGGCGCTGGCCGGCGGCGCGACGAGCGTGCGCTCGGCCTCGACGTCGTTCTTTCAGGACGTCGGGGTGCGCGCGCTGGCCGAGTACGGCGGGCAAGGGGTCCCGCGCGCGTTCGCGGCCGGGCTGTTCGTGACGCCGAACCTGGGCGACAGCATCCTGGCCGATCCGCGGCTTGCGCGGCTGGCGTCGCTGCCCGAGGGAGTCCGGAGCCCGGAGGCGCTCCGCCACGTCGTGCGGGTCAACATCGCCCGTGGCGTCGATCTGATCAAAACGCGCTCGACCGAGCGCGCCGGGCTGCCCGAACAGGACCCCCGCGTGCAGGTCTACGACGAGCGCCAGCTGCGCGCCGTCGTGGACGCTGCGCGCAGGCTGCGCGGCGGCGTGGCGTGTCACGGCCACGGCGACGAGGGGATCCGCGACTCGGTCCGGGCCGGCGTGCGCTCGGTCGAGCACGGCACTTTTGCCTCGGCCGCGACGCTCGACGAGATGCGCACGCGCGGCACCTTCCTCGTGCCGACGTTGTCGGCTGTCGTCGACCTCGCAGAGCCCGGCGGCGAGTACACCGACCCGCGGCTGGTCGAGCGCGGCCGCGAGATGCTCGCGATCCTGCGGGCCACCGTTCCCGCCGCCTACGCACGTGGCATCCCCATCGCGGCCGGCACGGACACCTCCTACACGCCGGCCTCACGTTCGACGATCGTCGGCGAGATCCGGCTGCTGGCCGAGTTCGGGCTCTCGAACCTCGACGCCTTGCGCGCTGCCACCACCACCGGCGCGGCGCTGCTGCGGCGCTCCCGCGAGCTCGGCCGGCTTCACCCCGGCTACGCTGCCGACGCACTGGTCGTCGACGGCGATCCGACCGCCGACCTGGCTGCCCTCGACGCCGTGCGGTTCGCCGTCACCGGCGGCTGGATCGCGCGCGAGGGCGCCACGACGGCGGCCCGCGCGGGCACGAAGGCGCAGCTCGACGCCCACGCACTGTGACTGGACCCTCCGACCCCCGATTGCAACCGGATCGACTCGCGGGCCGGCGGCCCGGCTGACGTCAATGACAGCGGGTGGCCCGCCGCGCCCGCCGTGGCGGGCGCGGCGGCGTCCCGATCGGCTTACGGCACGTCCGGGTCGGTCACGCGCGGCCGCTCCTGACGCGTCGAGCGGGGGGCGCGCTCGCCGGCGGCCTGCTGCTCGTCGACCATCGCGCGCACGTCGGCGCGCAGTCGTTCGGCGTCGTAGGCGATGCCGTCCTTGACAGTCCAGCGCACGCCACCGACGCGCTCGACCTCGTCGGTCTGCTGGTTCAGGCGCGAGTGCCCCGTCGCGTACAGCGTCTTGAGGTTCGCCAGCGGGTTCTCCGGCGCGATGACCAGGTCGGCGAGCTTGCCGGCCTTGACCGTCCCGATCGGCGGGTGCTTGATGCCCTTCGGCTCGTACAGGGTCTTGGCGCCGTTGAGCGTCGCAGCCTTGATGATCTCGAGCGGGCTGAGTCCCGCCTCGCGGAGCATCTCGAGCTCCATCGCGTAGCCGAACCCGTAGGTCTGATAGATGAAGCCAGAGTCAGAGCCGGTGGTGATCCGCCCGCCGAGGTCGTGGTAGTCCTTGATGAGCTTGAACCACACGTCGTAGAAGCGCTTCCAAGCGGTCTCGATCTCGGTCGTCCAGTCCCAGTAGTAGGAGCCGTGCGCGCTCGTGCTGGGCTGGTAGAACTCCATCAGCGACGGCAGCGTGTACTCGTCATGCCACTCGGCCGTCCGCATGCGCATCACGTCGCGGCTGGCGACGTAGATGTTGAACGTCGGGTCGAATACGGTCCCGAGCCGGCGCTGCTCGCGCAGGTACGCGCGCCAGCGACGGCCGCCGACCCGGTGGATTTTGTTGACCCAGTCGGCCACCTGGCTGAACCGCACCTGCTCGTTGCTGTAGTCGTAGCCGGGCGGGAACAGCTCGACCCCGGGCCGCAGGAGCGACTCCAGGTGACCGTAGAAGTGCGTCACCGTCCCGAGCCCCATACGAGCGGCCTGCAAGGCGTTCATGTTCTCCGGACCGGCCTCGAGCAGGCAAATCTGGGCCAGGTGCGCGGTCGAGCCCAGGCCACGCTTGCTCGCTTCGTCCAGGAGCGCCGCGGTGACGTCCGGGTTGCCGCATTCAGGGTCGCGCAGCTTGAAGCCGTCGACGCCGCGTTCAGCCGCCCAGCGGATCCACGCGCGCGCCTTGTCGGGATCGTCACCGATCGGCCCGCGGTCCCAGCCCTGGGCGGGTCGCGGGTAATCGAAGATCCGCGGCGCGACGATCTCGTTGCGCTCGCTGCGCTGCTTCTCACTGGCGGTGATGTCGAAGTCGGCCAGCGGCACGCCACGCACAGTCGTCACGCCGTGAGCGAGCCACAGCTTGTACGGGTACTCGGCCCCCGGGTTCTTCGGCGGCCCGCCGGCGTGCACATGCATGTCGATGAACCCCGGCATCACATACATGCCGGTGGCGTCGATCTCATGGTCGGCGTCGAACGGCGGCCGCGGATCACCGAGGTCGGCGGCGGCGACTGGGCGGACTCGGCTGATGCGGTTGCGCTTGACGACGATGTCGACCGGTCCCTGCGGCTCGGCGCCCGTGCCGTCGATCAACGTCGCGCCGCGGATCACGAGCGTGTTGAATGGCCCGGCCCCTTCACCGGGCTGACGCTCTGGTGCCGGCTGGAGCTGCGGCGGCCGTTGAGCGATCGCGTCCCCGGACGACCCGGACAGGGCGACGACGAGCGCGGCGGCGACGGCGACAACCGCGGCTGGGACGGCCGCACGGGCGAGTGGTGGGCGCATGACGCCCTCCTTCCACGTCAGGTCTGGCCCCACGCCAGACATCGGCCGCCCACTACCCCGCGCCGTTGCCCTGCACTCTCCCCGCACCACCAACAACGACGCGAGGCGCTCCTCCAATGGACGCGGAGCGGGCGTCGCGAGTGACGCCGCCCGCGCTTCTGCGTTTCGCGCAAAGCGGCTCTGAGCAGGCAGTCCGCGATGACGCTCGCACCTCGTCCACCGTGGGCGCTCGGAGCGCCGAACGGCGACGACCGCTACGTGCCCGCGCGGTCGCGGTGCTTGCACCCCGGCAAGCAGCAGGACCGGCGCTGACCTTCCTCTAGTTCCTCTTGGGTCCGCCGAATGCGACGCTCTCGGGTCGTCTCCTGCTTGGCATCTTCGACCCAACTGGCGGGCGCTGATCCGATCGGCGGAGGCGGATCCTCGCCGACGCGCGCTCTCCCCGTCGGCCGCTCCACGTGCAAGCGGAAGGCTTGCGCGAACGGTCGGTGGCGGTGAGGATCTGATCGCATACTCGGTGACCCGGAGGCAGACCCGTGACGCATTCCAGTGACAACGTCAAGCTCGGGAAGGACGAACTCGTGTCTCGCGTGCGATTCGTTGCTGTGGTCCTGGCCGTAGCGACGATGCTCATCGTCTCGCCGGCGTCGGCGAGGCCCTCCCAATCGGCTCCGGAGCGGCGGCTCGGCCTCTTGCTGGAGATCGGCATCCCCGGCGCCCAGGTCAACGTCAACGGAAGGACGGCCGCGGCGGGTGTGGCGGACGTCGTCACGGAACGGCCGATGCGACCGAAGTTGGCGTTTCGCGCTGGCAGTGTCACCAAGAGCTTCACGGCGACTGTCGTGCTGCAACTCGTCGCCGAGCGCCGGCTGCGCCTGGGCGACACGGTGGAGCGATGGCTGCCCGGCGTCCTTCCCTACGGCGATGCGGTGACCGTCCGCGCGCTGCTCCAGCACACGTCCGGAGTGCCCGACTACTGGGAAGCGGGTCCTGATCCGTTGAACATCTCGTTCGTCAACGATGCTGCGGTGCGCGCGCAGACCTTCGCGCCGCTCGAGCTCGTCAACAGGGTCTCCGGCGAGCCGCCTGACTTCGCAGCCGGTAGCAGGGTCGAGTACTCAAACACCAACTATCTGCTCCTCGGCCAGATCGTGGAGGCGGCGACGGGCAAGCCGCTCGACCGGGAGGTCACGAGACGGATCCTGCGACCGCTGCGCCTCCACGACACGAAGTTCCCCACGACAAGCCCGGCGCTGCCAAATCCCTTCACGCGCGGCTACTCGTCCCTCTTCGATGCTGACGGCCTTCCCGCGGAAGGCTCGGTCGTCGACGTCACCGAGTACAACCCGAGCGGGCTCTGGGCGATGGGAAACGTGGTCTCCACGCTCGAGGACCTCCGGACCTTCTACGGCGCGCTCCTCGGCGGCCGACTGCTGCCCGCCCACCTCACTGCGCTCATGAAGCAGACACGACCGAACCAGACGGCCGAATGGCCGGAGGGCATCGGCATGGGCCTCGGAATCTGGTCGTGGGATCTGCCGTGTGGCAAGCGCATCTACGGGCACGAGGGAGAAGTGCCCGGCTCGAACACGTGGGCATTCGGCACCGCCAACGGGCGCCGCATGGTCGTCATGCAGCACAACCTCCTGTACCTGAACTGGGACAGGTGGTTCGACACGGTGCTGCCGACCTACTTCTCATTCTGGTGTGACCGAAGCGCCTCCTCGGCCGTGGGTGGCGCACGACCACGATCGTCTCTGCATGCCGCTTCTCGCGTGAGTTTCTGACCATGCCCCGCCATTGATGCGCGCTCGCCTTCTGGCGACCGCTCGCTCGCGCGGTCTGGCTCGCCTCAGCGATCCAATTGCTCCCGCCACCAATGGATGCCGCCGTACCTCATCCGACCGCTGGGAGCCACTGAATGCTCCGCCGCGGGCATCGAGCTGCAGCACATCGCTAGTCCGCTCGGCGCACGGCTCGCGGCTCCAGGCGAGGCTGTCGGTAAAGCGCGGCTCGCCACGCAGAGCGGTGGAGAAGGGCTACCGATTCGGTGGTCTCACGGGCCCTTGTCCCACTCAAGAGTGATCCTCGGTTCTCTGAGGATGGGTCGTCCCATCACAGATTGACGCACCGGATCCGTGAGTGGTTGGTGCGACAACCTCAGGCGAAAAGGAGCAGTGCGGCGAGCGGTGCGAAAGGCGCCTCGCGACCGGTAGCCGTGTGGCACGCATGCGTTCGTATCGGTCGTTTCGGTCGGTCGGTCTGGTCCGCGTCCCGTGTGACGGCGCGGCGGTGGCGTCGTAGTTCTTGCAGGCATAGACCCGTTCCGTCGAACGGCGACAGGCACGGCCAATTCAGACCGAGGGAGCAGTCGATGCACACGCCGCATGGCTCGTCACATCACAGGTCTCACGCTCAGCGGATGACTGAGCGGCAGAGGGATCTCGCGGCCGCCGGTGAGGCCAAGCGGCGCCGCGACGCGGGATACCCCCCTCGCGGTGGGGGTGCCGCTGGCAGCGTCCTTGCGCTCGTGGTCTTCTTGATCGTCGTGGGACTAATCGTCGCGCAAGCGTCGAGCGTGGGTCTCGTCTGACGAAGCAATGAACTTCGAGGACATCGAAGCCGGGACTCGTCCCGAGGTGACTGAGGCGAGAGAAGCGCGTCGCCTCGAGTTGCGGGACTACGCGCGGGCGCAGCTGACCGACCCGCAGAGCAAGGCACAGGCGCTCGTGAACATCGTCGGCCGAGCCATCGAGCTCACCGCGGGCGATCCGCGCATGTTCGAGAACCGGGCGGACATGGTGATGAACGATCTCCTCGCCGTGATCGTCGGCGACGGGTTCGGGGAGGAGGAGCGTGGAACGGGCCGGCACTACGTTGGAACCGACAATCAGGGCGGCGACGAGCCCTTCTTCGGCGATGACGGCTTCAAGCCTGAGTTCCGGGATGCTCGGGGCTACGCGGGCTTCCAAGTGCACCACGCGGTCGCCGGTTTGGTCATGGCGTATCGGTTCGGCCCCGGCGTCGAGTGGGGTGTGGAGCTCCAGGAATCGGAACCCGAGGATGACCGGCTCTACGACGCGACGTTCTCGATCGGCAACTGGGTGTCGCCAGAGCGGCTGGACCAGCTCCCGCAGCGGATCATCGATGAGTTGTGTGACGGCACATGCCGCCTGCTCGATCTGGACGATCCGTATCCGAGCTGCGATGCGCCGCCCGCCGACCGGCACGCGAAGGAGCTAGACGACGCGCTCTATCCGACCTCGGACGCGCCGCCCGCCGACCGGCACGCGAAGGAGCTGGACGACGCGCTCTATCCGACCTCGGACGCGCCGCCCGCCGATCAACACGCGCGGGAACTGGACGACGCGCTCTATCCGACCTCGGACGCGCCGGCGGTTCAGCCTGAGCCGTTGGAGGCCCATGAGCCCGGGTCGGGCGCCCAGCTCGCACCCGACGACCGTGCCAAGCGCGAGCGCGCCGAGACGGGTGGCGCGACCACACGCGCCGAGGCCCATCGCGAGTCCGAGGCGCCGCCCGAGCCGCCGCCGACGGATCACGTCGATCCGCCCGGTTCGAACAGCGGCCCCGAGGCGGACACCACCGCGCCGCGGCACGACGACGATCGCCCAGACGATGCCGGCAAGTCTGCCGCGGAAGCGCCCGCAGGCGGGCCAATGGCCCCGGAGCCCGAGGCACCGTCGTCGGCCCAGGGCATTGATCCGGCGTCGACGCACGGCGATGAGCAGTCCGCGCCACCTGCCGCGCAGGACGGCGGCGCGACCTCACGCGCCGAGACGCCCGACGAGTCGTCTCCGATAGCCCAGCCGGCCGAGACGCCCGACGAGTCGTGTCCGATAGCCCAGACCGCCGAGGCGCCCGAGCAGTCGTATCCGATGGCCGGCGAGGCGACACATACCGCTGAGGACGGCGACTACACGATGCCCGAGGCCGCACCCGCGCCGGTCGTCGAGGCTCCGCCGAGTGATTCGGAGAGCGAACCAGCCGAGGAGGTCGACTGTGGCTAGCACGCTGCTGTCCGACGCCAAGCGTCTCATCGACGACGGCCGCACGGAGCAGGCGATCGGGCTGCTCAACCGACACCTCGAGCAGGCCGGCGACGACCACGCTGCCCGCAACATGCTCGCCTACGCCCTGTTTCGCGGCGGCGATCTTCAAGCCGCCGAGGCGGAGTACCGGACGATGGTGGCCGGGCCCGAGCCCGATCCCCGCGACCAGCTCAGCCTTGGCCGCACGCTCGAGCGGCAAGGGCGCCTCGAGGAGGCCAAGGCCTGGATCGCGGCCGCGGCGGCGAGCGGCCTGGAGGCGGCCGCCGTCGACCAAGCGCGACTGGCACAGGCGGCACCATCGCTGCGGCCCCCCGAGCGCAGCCAGGGGCCGCTTAGCGAGCTCGGCATCCCTCAGAGCGAGGAGGAACTCGAGCGCTTCACGCGCCTGTTCCGCGCGCGGGCCAAGCAGGATTGGTGGACTCAGAACTGGTACAGCATCCCGTGGGGGATGCGGCTCGCGCATGCCATCACCCTGCTTGCGATCCTCGCGTTCATAGGCTGGGTCTTCGTCAACCTCTGGGCAGCCATCGAGACGCGCCCGACTCCTCCCGAGCTCCCCGCGAACGTCCACGTCCTTTCACGGTCAGCCCCGACCGCGCCTACTACGACCAGGCCGCCGAGCGGCTCGGCGGCAACCGTGCCTGCCTCGCCCCAGCGGGTCGCTTGCAGTGTGGCGGACTATCCAGGAGGGATTCGTCAATCCGCGGTTCCACCGGTCGATCGTGCGCGGAGCGAGGCTGCGAGGGTCGTTGCTCCCTCCTCTATGGCTTGCTCGGCGCCGGCCAGGCCGGCGCCGATCCGGCCTGGTCGGCCGCGCGACCCGGCCGGTTGGATGGAGATCCCTCGGCCGGGCACGTCGCCGGCGTGGGGCGCCTGCATCTCGGCGGGGGAGACGATCACGCTGGCGTCGAGTGTGAGCAGGCGGATCCGGAGCAGCCTCGCGACGACGGAGGCATCGATTATCAGTCCGTCAGAGAGCTGCCTCGTGCCGTCCGGAATCGCGGTGACCGCCGCCGTCGGCGACGCGCTGAGCGTCCGCCTGCGTGCGTGCGCTGAACTCATCGAGTCGCCTCGAGGCCTTCTCCGCCACCGTGACGATCTGTGCATAGCGCTCACGTCCCGCCTTGGTTCCCATCACGTATCCGGCTCCGAACATCACCACGGTGGTCAGCTTCACTGATCGCGCCTCGATCCCTCCGCCCGCCGGCGAATGGCCGAGACCCCGGCGCTGCTCGCCGTGAGCGCTGCCGCGGCGGCGAGTCCCGAAATGACGGCCTTCGGCGGGCGGATGCCGGCGAGTGCTGATCCGACCGCGGAGGGCAGCTGTGAGGCTCCGACGGCCTTGAGCACCTGATCAACGCGCGTCCTGCGGTGCAGTAGTCCCATCTCCATCCTTTCTGATCGCGCTACTCGCCACGCCTCAACGTGAGGCGCGCTTGATGGCGGAGATGAGCTCCGCCTTGGTCATGTTCGTTCGTCCTTCGATGTCGATGGCGGCCGCGAGCTCGAGTAGTTCGTCCTTCTTGTGCGAGTCGAGGTCGCCGTTGCCCTGGTCGCTTCGCAGTCGTCGCGCGGTGGTCTTGGCGCTCGCTTCCGCGCGCTCGCCAACATGTTCTGCAGCAGCGACCCGCTCGTCAGCGGCTCTCACCTGCTGCTCGGCGTCGTCAGCCAGCTCCGCGGCTTGGCGGTGCGCCTCCTCCGCGGCGGCTCGCGCGGCCTGCATCGCCTCTTCGGCGAGCCGTCTGGCCTCGGAGAGGCATTCGGTCGCTTCCGCGACGAGGTCCTTCGCGCGCTGCTGCTCGGCTTCTGCCTCGCGGTGCGCCGCCTGCGTCTCCTCCTCGGCCTCGGTCTGCTCCTGGTCGAGCTCCGCGTCCGCCTCGGCCCGAGCCTCGGCACGCTCCTGTTCCACCCGCTCGTCGGCGGCTCGGCGCGCTTCGGCGACCCGTTGCTCGACGCGACGGTCGAGCTCACGTTCGAGCTCCTTGATGCGAGCACGGTTGCTCTCCGCCACCCGGCTGGCACGCTCGGCGCTCTCCTTCGACTGCTCCGCCGCCTCCAGGGCTTCCTCCTCGGCCTGCTGCGCGCGCTCCGCGGCCGCCCTCGCGCGCCTCATCCGGGTCTCGACGGAGTCACCGATCGGCGCGGCATCCATGACGTCGGCCTTCACCTTGCGAGCCTTGTCGCGCGTGCCGCTTGCGGCCGACCCGGCGGCCTCGGCGGGCTGCAACGCCCGCGACAGCAGCCAGGCGGTGTTCGACGGCAGCTCTCGAATGCCCGTGGTCGTATGGTCCGTCAACCAATGCAACGGCCGTGGTCGTGACATGAGACCTCCTTGCGCCCTCCCACAGGGCGCGCTCGACGTATCGCCGGACCGGCGACGAACTAGCTTCGATAAACGAAGTTTACTTCGGATACCGAAGTCAGGCAATCGTCAAACCCATGCCTTCCGCTGACCCGCCGTCGACCCCGCCCTCGATGCTGGCTCTGCTCGACCTGCTCGGGCGGCGCTGGGCGTTACGAATCCTCTGGGAGCTTCGCGAGGAACCCGCAAGCTTCCAGGCGCTGCAGATCCGTTGCGACTCCATGTCGACGAGCGTCCTCACCCAACGCCTCACCGAGCTGAGGGAGGCACGGCTCGTCGAGAAGGATCCGGCCGGCGCCTACACGTTGAGTGAGCACGGCTCGGCGCTACTGGCGCGGCTCGACGGCATGGATCAATGGACGCAGGAATGGGCGCGAATAATCGGCCGCCCGGCGGCTGACCGCTCGGCCAACCGCGAGTGAATGACGGGTCCTCGCGCCGGGTAAACCCGCGAAATGGGACGCAACAATCCGTGGGAGCACGTGGCGATCCTCACCGCTGTCGCCGCGGTCGCCGGCGCGGGCGTCGGCGCCGCCAGCGCGCTGATGTTCGCCGAGCGCCGCGCCGGAGCGCAGGACCGCGAGCTCGAGTCGCTCGCCCGGCGGGTCACGAAGCTCGAGCGCAAGTAGGTAGTGCCGTCGAGGCGCGCTGCGGCTGGGCGAGTGTGGCTCGCGCACCGCCTGCGGCGGCGACGCTTTACCTTCGGCCTCGTCGCCGGTCGGCTGTGCAGCGGCTGATTCCTCTCACCGGCACCACTCAGCGGCTCAACCTCCTCGAGATGGCCAGCTCACGCGAGAAGTCGTTCGTGGGATTCCTGTTTCCTCTGTCTTGCGCCGCGGCCTGTACCAAGGGAAACGAGCTCGGAGGGTGGCATCTCCAAGCGTCAGGAGGCGAGGTGGGAGACTGGGAGAGTTCGGACACCACACCATCGTCGGACCTGAGGAAGGGGTGTCACATCGGGTGGTATGTCCATTTCCTGGACACCAGCTGTGCACGCGCTAGCCGTCCGGGGCGGAGCGCCGCCGGAGATTGGGTAGGCCTTGTGCCTCGGATGCTCGCCGGACCCCATTGCGAGCGGGAGCGACCTTCGGGACGGTATGGCCATGCTCAACGAACGAAC
>Ga0190275_10002973_pt1 | contig 12045 bp, 12 predicted proteins | sample Popmic550T_FD_133745 | JGI IMG/M metagenome (GOLD analysis project Ga0190275, IMG submission 133745) | Populus adjacent soil microbial communities from riparian zone of Yellowstone River, Montana, USA - 550 T | ecosystem: Environmental > Terrestrial > Soil > Riparian zone > Trees stand | place... | reverse complement strand
TGGCGAGCGCGCGCTCGCCGTCCGCTGCGACGTCACCGAGTGGCAGGACCAGCAGTCACTCGTCGCCCGCGCGCTCGACGCCTATGGCCGCGTCGACGTCATGTTCGCCAACGCCGGCTCCGGCGGCCCGCGCGGGTTCCAGGCGGGCGAGCCCGAGGAGTGGAAGGCGATGGTGCTGACCAACGTCTACGGCGCGGCGCTCTCCATCCGCGCGGCCGCCGAGCCGCTGAAGGCGACGAAGGGCCACCTCGTGCTCACGAGCTCGGTGGCCGGGCGCCGCACGCTCGCCGGGTCGCTCTACTCGGCGACGAAGTTCGCCGTCACCGCGATGGGCGAGGCCGCGCGGCTGGACTTCAACGACACCGGCGTGCGGGTGACGGTGATCGAGCCGGGCATGGTCGACACCCCGTTCTTCGAGTCGCCGCCTGAGATCGACGCGCTGCAGTCCGAGGACATCGCGCGCGCGGTGCTGTTCGCGGTGAGCCAGCCACCGCACGTGGACATCAACGAGATCATGCTGCGCCCGACGGCGCAGCCAAACTAGAAGGCTCCTGACGACGCCTTGCCCGCCATGTGAACAGCGGAGCGGATGGCTGTGCCGCGGCCGAACCGGGGTTCCGCCGATCGGCGGGCAGTCACGTTGTCAGGAGTCTTAGACCTGCTCGGCGGGCGCCTCGACCGCGGGCGCCTCGACCGAGATCACGCGCCCGCGGCGGCCCTCGTGGAACTGCACCACGCCGGCGCGGCGCGCGTAGATCGTGTCGTCGCGGCCGATGCCGGCGCCGTCGCCGGGCTTGAAGCGGGTGCCGCGCTGGCGCACGATGATCTCGCCGCCGGTCACGACCTGGCCGGCGAAGAGCTTGACGCCGAGGCGCTTGGCGTTGGAGTCGCGGCCGTTGCGGCTGGAGCCGAGGCCCTTCTTGTGTGCCATCAGCCGGCCTTCCTCTCGGCGGAGATGCCCGTCACCTTCAGGCGCGTGAGCTCCTGGCGGTGGCCGTTGCGGCGCTTGTAGCCGCGCTTGGGCTTGAACTTGAACACGCGCAGCTTCGGCCCGCGCTCGTGGGCGACCACGGTCGCCTCGACCTGCACGGACCCGAGGTCGGCGCCGAAGCGCGCCTCGTCGCCGCCCGCGTAGAGGAGCGGCTCGAGCGAGACGGTCGCGCCCGCGTCGGCGGACAGCCGCTCGACGAGGAAGGTCATTCCCTCGTGCACGCGGTACTGCTTGCCTCCGGTGCGGATGACGGCGTAAGCGGTGTCAGGCATGGTGATCAGTTGCTGGCGTCGGAGACCTCGGCGGCGTCGGCCGGGGCCTTCGCACGCGAACGGCGCCGTCCGCCTCTGCGGCCGCGGCGCCGGGACGAGGATTGTAGGACATCGTCCTCGCCGTCACCGGCGGCGCCGTTCTCCTCGCCCGGCGTGCCCGGCTCGGCCTCGGCCTCCGACAGCGCGCCGGGGCCCGTGCCCGCGGCCGGCGCTCCCTCGTCGGCGAGCGCCTCGACCGCCTCGGCCTCGGTGGAGGCCGGCTCGGCGCCGCGCCCGCGGCGGCCGCGGCGGCGCCCGCTGCGCGCCGGCGCCCCGTCCGCGGCCTCGCGGTCGCCGTCGCCCTCGCCGTCGGCCGCGGGCACGGCCGGCTCGGGCACCCCGGCCTTCTTGCGCCGGGTGCGCGCCGCGCGCACCGCGCGCTCGGAGCGCGCCCGCGCCTGCTTGCGCTCCTCCGCCGCGGCCGCGGCCTGCTCGGCCTCCTCGCCCACGAGCACGGCGATCGCCGCCGTGCGGCCCGCGTTCTCGATGCGCACGAGCCGCTTGGAGCCGACGAACGGCCCGCCGTTGACCACCGAGATGATGTAGCCGTCGACCTTGGCGACCGCGTCGTCGACCTCGTACATGTGCGGCTCGACGATGTCGACGTGGACCTCCTCGCCGGCCCGGAACGGCACCGCGCGGACCTCGATCTCGGCCCGCGTGCCCTCCATCGTCACGGCGAAGTGGTCGAGCGGCAGCCCGTCGGAGCCCTCGAAGTGGAACGTCTTGCCCGTGCCGGCCTCGAGCTCGTGCAGCACGCGCGCGCCCTCGCCGGTGAACTGGCCGCTCACGCGCGGGTTCACGCGCACGAGGAACGCCTCGGCGGGGCGCTCGGCCGCGACCTCGCGCAGGCGCCGGTCGACCTCGATGGCGATCGTCTCCTCGGACTTCACCACGCCCTCGCCGTCGCAGGTCGGGCACGGCTTGGTCATGATCTCGCGCACGCCGTCCGTCACGTTCTGGCGCGTCATCTCGACGAGCCCGAGCGGCGAGATCTCCACCACGAACGTCTTCGTGCGGTCCTCGTCGAGCGACTTGCGGAGCGTCTTGAGCACGGCGTCGCGGTTGCGGGCGCGCGACATGTCGATGAAGTCGATGACGATGATCCCGCCGATGTCGCGCAGGCGCAGCTCGCGCACCACCGCCTCGGCGGCCTCGAGGTTCGTCTTGGTGATCGTGTCCTCGAGCCGCGCCGCCTTCCCCTTGCCGGTGAAGGAGCCCGTGTTGACGTCGATGACCGTGAGCGCCTCGGCGTAGTCGATCATCAGGTAGCCGCCGCTCGGCAGGTCGACCCGCCGCGAGAGGATCCCGTCGATGATGTCCTCCACGCCGTAGGACTCGAAGAGCGGCTCGTCCTCCTCCCAGAGCTCGACGCGGTCGACGAGCTCGGGGGCGGTGCGGGTGAAGAAGGAGACGAGGCGGTGGTGCTGCTTGGGGTCGTCGACCACGGCGCGCTCGAAGTGCGCCGAGAAGATGTCGCGCACCACGCGCACGGAGAGGTCGGCCTCCTGGAAGACGAGCTCGGGGGCGGTCGTCTCGGCGACGCGCTTGCCCAGCACCTCGTTGAGCTTGAACAGGTACAGCAGCTCGCGCTCGAAGTCGGCCCGCCCGGCGCCGTAGGCGGCCGTGCGGATGATCGCGCCGCCGCCCCGCAGGTCGAGCTGCTTGGCCTCCTTGCGCAGGCGGTCGCGCTCCTTGTCGTCGAGGCGCCGCGAGACGCCGACGCCCTCGCCGGTGGGCGCGTAGACCATGTAGCGTCCGGCGATGGTGAGCTCCATCGACAGCCGCGCGCCCTTGGTCTTCAGGGGGTCCTTGACGACCTGGACGACGATCTCCTGCCCGGGCTTGAGCAGGTCGGTGATGCGGGGGCCCTCCTTGCCGCCGCGGCCGCGGCGGACGGTCTCGACCCCCGGCAGGACGATCTCGTCGACGTGCAGGAAGCCGTTCTTCTCGAGGCCGATGTCGACGAAGGCCGCCTCGAGGCCGGGCAGGACGTTGTCGACCCGCCCCTTGTAGATGTTGCCGACGATCGACCGGGAGCCGCGGCGCTCGAAGTAGAGCTCGGCCACCCGCCAGCCGGCGGGGACGTCACCCTTGCGGCGGCGGGACTTGCGCCGGGACGGGGCCGGCGGGTCGCCCGCGGCCTCCAGCATCGCGACGCGGGTCTCCCCCCGGTCGACCGTGACGAGGACTTGCTTGCGCAATTTGAGGAACCTCCAGGCCCCGCCATGGGGGCGCGGTCGCGCGCCGCCGTGTCGATGAGCGGGGCATCAGTGAACGAACCCCCGGGTCTTGCGAGCCGCCGTGTCGCGCGCTTGCGCGTGGATCGACTGCAAGAGGCCGAGGGCCAGGAACGTGACGAGCATCGACGAGCCGCCGAAGCTCAGCAGGGGTGCCGGGACGCCGGTGATGGGCATGATCCCGACCGTCATCCCGACGTTGACGAAGATCTGGAAGAGCAGCATCAGGGTGATGCCGCCGGCGATCAGGGCGCCGTACAGGTTCTTCGCGACGACGAGGATGCGCAATCCGCGCCAGATGAGCAGCGCGTAGAGCGACAGGACGAGCGCGCAGCCGGCGAACCCGTAGGTCTCGCCGACCACGGCGAAGATGAAGTCTGTGTGGTGCTCGGGCAGGAAGTTGAGCGAGGTCTGTGTGGCGTTCTCCACGCCCCGGCCGGTCTTCTCCCCCGAGCCGATGGCGATCTTGGACTGCTCCTGCTGATACCCCTCCTTGGCGGGGTTATCGGACGGATGCAGGAACGCCGTGAGGCGATCGACCTGGTAGGGCTTGAGGACCTGGACGCCCAGCGCCGGGGCGGCGACCAGCGTGAACGTGATCGCCACCGCCCCGAGCGCGGCGAGCGCCGCAAAGTGCCGCCAGGGCGCACCGGCCACGAACAGCAGGGCGAGCGTGCCGACCACGTAGACGAGAGCCGTCCCGAGATCGGGCTGCGCCATGACGAGCATGGCCGGCAGCAATGCCAACACCATGATACGAGCCGTCGCCTGGCGCCCGAGACGCCGTGAGCGGTCGACGATGAACGCCGACAGCGCCAGGACGAGCAGGAGCTTGCCGAGCTCGGACGGCTGGAAGCGGAAGAACGGCAGCTCGATCCAGCGCTTGGAGCCGCGCGTCGCGGTCGCGAGCGCGAAGACGAGCGTGATCGAGCCGATCATCAGCCCGTAGAGCACGTACTTGAGCTCGCGCAGGCGCGAGTAGTCCAGCCGCGAGAGGCCGTACATGATCAGCAGCCCGACGCCCGCGTAGACGGCCTGGCGCTCGACGTAGTAGTTCGGCTGCCCGGGCACGTCGTCGGCGGTGGCGCCGCGCAGCGCGAGCAGCGAGCACGCGCACAGCCCGACGGCGGCGATCATCAGCAGCACGTCGATCCGCAGGCGCCACTCGCGTGGGACGAGCGGGGGCGGCGGCTCCGAGGCGGGCGCGATCGGGGTCCCGGCCGGGCCCGAGCGGATCGGCAGGACGGGGCGCGGCCCGCGGCGGCGCGCGCTCGGGCTGGGCGGCGGCGAGCTCATCGCGTCGTGTCCGAGCCGGCCTTGAACGACTTGTCGCCGAGGCGGTACCACTGCGAGAGGATCAGCCGCGCGGCGGGCGCGGCGGTCTCTGCGCCGAAGCCGCCCTTCTCGACCGTGACGACGACGACGATGGGACGGGCGGTGTCCTTCACGAAGCAGGCATACCAGGACTGATCGGGCTCACCGACACCGCGCTCCACCGTACCCGTCTTGCCGTACACCGTGATCCCCCGCTTGGCCAGCCCGGCCATCACGTCCGCGGACGTTCCGTCGTCCTCGCCCGCGGCGCGCCGCAGGCCGTCGAGGATCGCGTCGCGGGCGCCCGGGTCGAGCTTGACCCGCCGCCGCGGCGAGGCGCGCAGCTCCTGCACGACGCGGCCCTCGCCGTCCTCCACCTTCTCGGCGATGTGCGGGCGCACGACCTTGCCGCCGTTGGCGAGCGCGGAGTAGGCCACCGCCATCTGCAGCGGCGAAGCCTGCAGGTCGCCCTGCCCGACCGCGAGGTTGACGTTGTCGCCCGCCGACCACGGCCGGTCGATCCCGCCGCAGCGGAACAGCGCGGCCTGGCTGCCCTGCTCGAGGCCCGCGCGCTTGATGCAGCGCAGGTAGCGCCGGTAGCCGTCGTTGCGCCAGTCGGCGTCCGGGATCAGGCCCGTCGGGTCGCTCGGGAGATCGATCCCCGTCCGGCGGCCGAGGCCGACCCGCTTGGCCCAGCGCTGGATGATCGGCCCCTTCGCGTTGGCCCACTCGCCGAGCGTGTAGAAGAAGATGTCCGAGGAGACCTTCAGCGCGCCCGACAGGTTGATCGGGCCGTAGACGGCGTCCTTGGCGTTGCGCTTGACCTGGTCGCCGATCTCGAAGCGGCCCGTGTCGTTGATGATCTGCCCCGTCGAGAGGATGCCGCTGTCGAGCGCGGCGAGCGCGGTGAACGGCTTGAAGATCGACCCCGTCGGATAGACGGCGTCGGTCGCGCGGTCGAACAGCGGCGCGCCCGGCGCGAACTTCAGCTCGTCGTAGCGCTTGTAGGAGATCGGCTTGGCGAACTCGTTGGCGTCGAAGCTCGGATAGGAGCCGAGCGCGAGCACCGCGCCGTTCGTCGGGTCCATCGCCACGTAGGCGCCCGCCCGCGAGGGGTTGCCGTTCGCGTTGGCGGCCTGCACGGCGCGCTGGAGCGCGTTGTCGGCGGCCTTCTCGAGCCCGAGGTCGAGCGTGAGCCGCAGCCGCTGGCCCTGGACGGGCTCGCGCCGCGACACGGCGCGCTCGTCGTCGCGGTTGCCCGTCGAGTCGACCACCACGCGCGTGTAGCCGTCGCGGCCGCGCAGGTAGCGGTCGTAGGTCTCCTCGAGGCCGCCCTGGCCGACCCGGTTGCCCTTCGTGGCGCCGCGATAGACGTCCTCGCCGATCTGGTCGGGGGCGATCTCGCCGACGGTGCCGAACAGCTGGGCGCCGAGCTTGCGCTGCGGGTACTCGCGCAGGAACTGCTTCTCGACGACGACGCCCGGGAACGACGCGGCGCGTTCCTTGAGGAAGTAGAACGCCGACGGGTCGACGTCGGTCTTGATCGTCACGTTGGACCACGGCGCCTCGGCGACGCCCTCCACGACCCGCTCGTGGATCGTGGACGCGCGCATGTCGAGGACGCGCCCGAGCCGCCGGAAGCGGATGCGCAGGTCGCGGTCGGCGCGCGCGAAGGCCGGCGCCTGCACGGGCGGCGCCTCGGCGGCGGCGCGCCGCAGGCGGCGCAGCCGGCGGCGCTCGGCCTTCGTGGCCTTGCCCTCGTCGGCCCGCAGCTGGCGGCGGAACGTCTCGAGGTCCTCGCCGGCCTTCAGGCGCGTCGCCTCGGCGCGGGCGCGCGCCCGCCGGTACTCGTCGGCGAGCTCGAGCTCGGCGGCGGGCAGCAGCGTCGGGTTGACCTGCACGACCGGCGCCGCCCGCGTCTGCACGAGCCTGCGGCCGTTGCGGTCGACGATGTCGCCGCGGGGCGCCTCGATCTTGACCTTGCGCACGCGGTTCTCGCGCGACTGGGCGACGTAGTCCTCGCCCGAGAGCACCTGCAGGAACCACAGGCGGAAGAACACGATGGCGAACAGCGCGAACGCGATGCCGCCGAGCACCGCCACCCGCATGGCGAGCTGTGGCGTGATCGTGGGGCGGCGGTCCTCGAGCGAGGGAAGCGGCATCAGGCGCGCGAGAGGGGGCTCAGGCCGCCCGTGGTGTAGGCGCGGCGGCGCCGGCGGCGGGGGTCCTCGGGCAGGTCGCGCGCCACGACCCGCCGGACGATCGCGTGCACGGGCAGCGCGAGCAGCGTGTTGAGGACGATGACGATGAGCACGAAGCGCACGAGCAGCACCGAGATCGGGGCGTCCACCCCGAGCAGGAACTGCAGCAGCGCGAAGCCGGCGGCCGCGAGCGCGGTCGCCGCCGCGCCGACCGCCACGGGGACGAGCCCGTGCGCCGGATCGCGCAGCTCGCGCAGCCGCCCGGCGCCGTAGCCGACGACGGTGAGCACGAGCGAGGTCAGCCCGAGCGTCTGGAGCAGCACGGTGTCCATGAACAGCCCGAGGCAGAAGCCGAAGCTCGCCCCCGCGACCGACCCGCCGAGCAGCCCGACCGAGGCCACGAGCAGCGGCGTGAGGTCGGCCGGCACCCCGAAGATCGTGATCTGCGAGACCGCGGCGAGCTGCAGGACGCCGCCGAGCAGGCCGAGCAGCACGAGCCGCGTGATCGCGCCGGGCGTCCAGATCACGGGCGCACCTGGGCGACGAGCTCGGCGCGCGGCTTCGTGAGCACCTCGAGGAAGTCGAGGCGGCGCAGGTCGGCGGCCGGCGTGACGTGGACCTTCGTGTCGAGCGGCCCCTCGCCCTGCTCGATGCGGCTCACCCGCCCGATCGGGATGTCGGGCGGGAAGAACGAGCGCAGCCGCCGGTCCTGCGTGCCGGCGGTGACGATGATCTCGCCCTTCTGCACGCGCGACGCGCTGCCGACCATGTCGAAGAGCAGGTCGCCGGGCGCGCCGACCGCCGAGCCGACGATCCCCGGCTCGCCCGAGCGCGCGGTCTCGGCCGTCGCGCCGAAGTCCTTGTCGGTGAGCAGCAGCACGACCGCCGAGCCGCCGGACACCTGCGTCACGCGCCCGACCAGGCCATCGCCGTTGACCACGGGCTGCTGCGGGCGCACGCCGTCGGAGGAGCCGCGGTTGATGGTCAGCGTCGAGTCCCACACGCTCGGGTTGCGCGCGATCACGCGCGCCTGCACGGGGTCGTGGTCGCCGAGCTTGCCGGCGGAGTTGATCTCCTCGAGCTTGCGCAGCTGATCCGCGTCGCGGCGGTCGACCTGGAGCTGGGCGACCTGGCGCTCCAGCCGTGTGTTCTCCTTGCGCAGCGCGTCGCGCTCGCGCCTGGCGTCCAGCGTGTCGCCGAACCAGCCGAAGAGGTCGCGCAGCGGCTTGAGCACGCGCGTGGCGCCCTCCTGGACGGGCGCGAGCACCTCCATCGCGCCGCGCTGGACGGAGCCCAGCCCGCCGCTCGCCCCCTCCCCGAAGTACGCGGTGAGGAGCACGAGCGAGAGCGCGACGAGCCCGGCGAGGACCGCGCGGCGTCGGCGGACGGAGCGGTCACGCATGGCTCAGTTCCGGCGCGGGCGCCGGCTGCGGTGGTTGGAGCGGTTGGAGCGGTGGATCGCCTCGAACTCCTCGAGCGAGCGGCCCGAGCCGACGGCGACGCAGGTGAGCGGCGACTCCGCGCGGTGCGCGGGCATCTGGGTCTCGTCGCGCAGGCGCTCGTCGAGGCCCTGCAGCAGCGAGCCGCCGCCGGCCAGCATGATCCCGCGGTCCATGATGTCCGACGCGAGCTCGGGCGGCGTGCGGTCGAGCGTCTCCTTGATCGCGTCGACGATCTGGACGAGCGGCTCCTCGAGCGCGGAGCGCACCTCCTCCGAGGTCAGCACGACGGTCTTCGGCAGCCCCGAGACGAGGTCGCGGCCGCGGATCTCGGCCTGCACCTCCTCCTCGAGCGGGTACGCCGAGCCGATCTCGAGCTTGACCTCCTCGGCCGTCTGCTGGCCGATGAGCAGCTTGTACTCGCGCTTGACGTAGCTGATGATCGCCTCGTCGAGCTCGTCGCCGCCGACGCGGATGGACTGCGACACCACGATCCCGCCGAGCGAGATCACGGCGACCTCGCTCGTGCCGCCGCCGATGTCGACGACCATGTTCCCCGTCGGCTCGCCGACCGGCAGGCCGGCGCCGATCGCGGCCGCCATCGGCTCTTCGATCAGGTACGCCTGCCGCGCGCCGGCCGACAGGCACGCCTCCTCGACCGCGCGCTTCTCGACGCCCGTCACGCCCGAGGGGACGCAGACCACGACCCGCGGATGCGCCCAGCGGTTCTGGTGCACCTTCTGGATGAAGTGGCGCAGCATCTCCTCCGTGACGTCGAAGTCGGCGATCACGCCGTCCTTGAGCGGCCGGATGGCGGAGATGGTGCCCGGTGTGCGCCCGAGCATGCGCTTGGCTTCGATGCCCACGGCGTGGACCTCGCCCGAGCGCGAGTCGATCGCCACCACGGACGGCTCGGAGAGCACGATCCCGCGGCCGCGGACGTACACGAGCGTGTTCGCCGTCCCGAGATCGACCGCCATGTCGCGGCCACCGAACCCGGTGAGGTAGGAGAAGAAGCCCATGCGGGGAAAGGGAAGGAGGAGGCCCGCGCGGCACGCCGCGACGAGCGACGCCCGGGGGGACGGACGAGACCACCCGCGCGGCCGGGAGTGTAGCGGACGCCCCGGCCCTCCCCGGGGCCTCCGGGTACTGCTCTGAACGGCCATTTGCAGCCGCTTTGCGGCGATCCGCACGTGCTTTGCGGACCGCCCGGTCAGCCCGTCGCGAGCAGCTCCGGGCGCAGGTCGAGCAGCCGCGCCAGCGGGAGCCCGACGACGTTGAGGTAGTCCCCGCGGATCTCGGCGACGAGCACCGCGCCGCGGCCCTGGATGGCGTAGCCGCCGGCCCGCCCGCGCCACTCCTCCGTGCCGACGTACCAGTCCAGCAGGCGCTCCTCGAGCACCCGGAAGCGGACCTCGGTCAGCTCGACCGCGACCTCGGCGAGTTCGCCGTCGCAGGCGAGCGCGATCGCTCCCACCACCTGGTGCGCGCGCCCCGCGAGGCGCCCGAGGAACGCGCGGGCGGCGACGGCGTCGGGCGGCTTGCCGAGGACGTCGCCGTCGACCGTGACGAGGGTGTCGGCCCCGAGCACGAGCCGGCCGGGCGCCACTCCCGCGACGGCGAGCGCCTTGCGGCGCGCGTTGGCCTCCGCGACCGCCAGCGGGTCGCCGGCGGCGTCCTCCTCGATGCCGGCCGGGCGCACGTCGCACGCGATCCCGGCCTGGGCGAGGATCGCGCGCCGCTGCGGCGAGGCGGAGCCGAGGACGAGCGGCGCGGCGCTCAGGCGGCGGCCCGCGCGAGCTCGGGGAAGAAGAGGTTGACCTCGCGCTCGGCGGACTCCGCCGAGTCGGACCCGTGGACCATGTTCTCGCCGACCTCGAGCGCGAAGTCGCCGCGGATCGAGCCCGGCACCGCCTCGAGCGGGTTCGTCGCCCCGATCACCTGGCGCGCCGCCTTGACCGCCTCGTGGCCCTCGAGCACCATCGCCACGAGCGGGCCGGAGGTGATGAACTCGACGAGGTCCGCGAAGAACGGCTTGCCGTCGTGCTCGGCGTAGTGGCGCTGGGCGAGCTCGGCCTCGAGGGTCATCGACTTCAGCGCGAGGATGCGCAGGCCCTTGCGCTCGAAGCGGGCGACGATCTCGCCCGTGAGCCCGCGGGCGAAGGCGTCCGGCTTGACCAGGATGAGCGTGCGGTGCATGGATCCTCTCGCGTCGGGGGAGTCAGCGCGGCGGGCGGCGACTGCTCGTCTCGGCCGTGGCGGCCGTCTCGGAGGCGCGGCGGCGCCGGCGACTCGTCGAGGGCGGCACGGCGCCGGTCTCGGCCTCGCAGAACGGGCACAGCTTCCACGTGGGGTCGATCGGCTTCGAGCACGAGTAGCAGCGCTCCTTGAGCTTGCGCATGCAGCTCGGGCAGCGCAGGTAGTCGCCCTTGACCTCGTAGCCGCAGTGCGGGCACAGCGCCCAGTCGAGTGCGGCGAGGCGGGCCTCGGCCGCCTGCACCTCGAGGTCGCGCAACCGCACGTCCTCGAGGAACTCGGGCGGGCGCACGATCATGTAGACGATCGTGCCCACGAAGGGGAACAGGCTCGCCAGCACCGCGCAGCCGACCAGCATCGGGTCGTCGATCCGCCGGCGCGCATCTGCGAACGTCCAGAACACGAGCGCCAGCCAGACGACCGCCAGCACGAGGATGAGGACGTTGACCGCGGTGTTGACGCTGTCGTTCGAGATGCCGAAGGCGGCGAGCACTGTCATGGCAGCCCCTGAAGGGTAGGGGAGTTGTGTCGGCAAGAGGTTCGGGGTCCTAGAGGAACACCCTGCCGAAGGCGTATCCGAGTCCGAAGAAGACGAGGATCACGAGCGCGACGACGACCGCGACGAGGATGACCATGGACAGCACGCTCGGCGGCTTGGAGCTCACAGCGCGGACGCCCGGCGCCGGCCCGGCGCGCTGAGCAGGTCGGCGACGAGGTAGATCGAGCCCGTGGCGATCACGGCGCCGTCCGCGCCCGCGAGCTCACGCGCGCGGGCGAGCGCGCGCCGCGGGTCGGGCACGATGTGCGCGTCGCGGTGGCCGAGCTGGCCGGCGAGCGAGGCGAGCGTGGCGGCCGGCAGCGCGCGCGGGTTCGCCGTGCGCGTGAGCACGAGCGCGCGGCAGCGCGGCGCGAGCGCGCGCAGCATCTCCGTGGCGTCCTTGTCGTCGAGGACCGAGACGACCGCGACGAGCGGCCGGTCGCCGACGGCGTCGGGCAGCGCGCGCACGAGCGCGCGCATCCCGCTCGGGTTGTGCGCGCCGTCGAGCACCGTCAGCGGCGCCGCGTCGACGACCTGCAGGCGGCCGGGGACCTGCGCGTGCGCCGCGGCGGCGACGACCCGCGCCGGGTCGAGCGGGCCCTGCAGCGCCTCGGCGGCCGCCACCGCGACCGCGAAGTTCTCGCGCTGGTAGCCCGGCAGCGCCGCCCCGGCCCCGGCCGTGCCCGCCGCGCCCACGCACACCCGGCGCGCGTCGCGCTCGGCGGCGACCGCCGCGGCCACCGCCTCGGCCTCGG
>Ga0190275_10002972_pt1 | contig 12045 bp, 8 predicted proteins | sample Popmic550T_FD_133745 | JGI IMG/M metagenome (GOLD analysis project Ga0190275, IMG submission 133745) | Populus adjacent soil microbial communities from riparian zone of Yellowstone River, Montana, USA - 550 T | ecosystem: Environmental > Terrestrial > Soil > Riparian zone > Trees stand | place... | reverse complement strand
GCCCTCTCAGCTCGTGGCGCGACGATACCCCAGCGCGAAGGTCCGGTCCGCGCCGTCTCCTAGTGTGGGGTGATGCAACCGTGGAGGCCCGCGAGCCCGTTCGAGGAGCAGCTGGCAGCCGCCCATGCCGCGGAGGACACCTACACCTGCCTGAGCCTGATGCGGACGACGGAGTTTGCCCTGCCCATCACCGCCGCCGCAGCGGCTGGTGAGGAGGCGCCGCGCTGGGCTACCGCCGACCGTGCCGACGGGGTCTGGTTGATCGCTTATACCTCCGTGGAGTCGATGGCCACAGGCACCGGAGGTGCAGTCGAGCACTGTCGAGTCCAGTCGCTGGTCGAGATCGCTGCCGCATGGCCGGATCTGGAGTGGGGGCTGGCAGTCAATCCGGGACTTCCCGTGCAGCTGCTCATGCCGTCAGGACTCGTGGCCCGACTTGCGGCGCCGGCTATGGCCGAGGAGCAGTCAACCGCGCCTGACCAGGTGCCCGCCCTCGTACAGAAGGTGATCCCGTACGGGGACCTGAACACGGTCTTCGCAACGCGTAACGGTCGGGTCTCGGGCTACGTTCACTCGCTGGCCGACGTGCGGCACATGGGCAGCCCCAATGTGCTTCTCGACGCGCTCGGCAGAATGGCCGAGGAGGATGTTCTCATCGACGATGAGGGCTCGACCTACTTGATGAGATGGCCCGCCATCGGTCCTGACCTCTATCGCAGCCCGTACGGGGGTACAACCGAGCGCGCCTGTGCTGCCGTCGAGGGCTGGGTCATCGAAGAGCCCCCGTTCATCGGCACTGGCCTGGTTCCAAATGTCGAGCAGGCGATCCGGGAGTACAAGGTGGACGGAATCTGCCTGCCGCACCGCGCGGAGATAGTGCAGGTCACTAGAGCTGGGCAAGAACACCTGGTGGCCACGTGGGACGGGGATCGCGGAGCATGGATGGTTCGGGTTCGGCCACCCGCGTCGGGTGAGCTCGGATGAGTGGGGCTTGGGCCACCTTTCGAGCCCGATTTCAGGACGAGGAGTACGCCTGCACGCCTGAACAGCTTGCCTCTGGCCTGCGAGTGCATCTGTTGTCCGAGACTCCTGTGGACGGATTCGTAGAACTCCAGCCCGGCGTCCACATCCGGCTCGTTCTGGCCAGTGAGTGCACGCAGGTCGCCCACGTCACGGTGAACTGTCAGTGGCAGGGCGAGTCATGCATGGTCCACGACGAGCGCACAACAAACGATGGCGATGAACTGCTGCTCGAGTACATCGGCGGCAAGGTTCCGCGTGCCCTCGAACTGGGCATGGACCGAGTCGCGCGCGGCGTCTACCAACGGTGGGCGCCTCGCGACCAGATTCGAGATCTGCGCGAGGTCAGGACCCTGATCGGGCGGCCGAACAACTAGCGACCACCCTTGGCGGGCCGCCTGGCAATCGGACCGATCAACCACTGCTCGATCGAGGTCTCGACGATCCGACTGGTTCGCAGCGAATGCCGGGCGAGGAGAGCAACTTCGTCCGGCGCGAGACCACCCAGGACCCGCTCCGGCTCCGCAATGCCCAGCGCGGAGCCGGCGAGCCTTGCTTCGGAGGGAGAAAGTCCTTGCAGGAGAACGATGTCGGTCCCCGTGAGTGATCCTGCATTCCACTGGGTCAGCTGGTCATGCACCGTCAAGACGGTGGCGAAGCTTGCGCCCGATCGATTCTGCGTCGTGGCGCTCGAGTCGTTGTCGATAAGCAGGAGTTGCGGCTGATTCGCCGTACCTGAACGGTCGGCACCCGCGCGTTCGACCTGGGCGATGGCTCCTGTCGAGCCAGCAGAGAGATGGACGAAGCTCTCCCATGCCCCGGGCCGGGGGGTTTGGACCAGGACCTGGGCGCCGATCGCCAGTGCGCGGAAGCTGAGAAGTTGCGCCAACGCCAGCCCACTTATGGCCACGACAGTCGTCGGCTCGGGACGGAACAGCCCGATCGTCATGGGCTTACCGTCGCGATCGACACCGATGATCAACCCAGCCCCGCCGGTGTGCATCATGATGGTTCCAGCTGGGTCAGCATGGACCAGATGGGAGCCCATCTGGGTGATCAGCGGGACTGTCATGACAGGAACCCCCCGAGCGGTAGCGTGGCTGCGACGCCGAAGACGTGCTCGCCGTCTGCGCGCTCGACCCGCCCGCCGACGGTCGACACGATCGCCTGGATTTGCTGCGTCGCGGGTCCCACGGCATTCTCGTCGGGCAGCGTGACCCGGATAGCTGCTTCGAGTTCGAGGTCGTCGGAGGGCAACCTCCGCCTGGCGGCCACGGTGACCGTCGTAGCCAGCGTGGGAGTGTGCACGAGCCGGTCCACGAGTTCGCGCCCCTCGGCATCGGCGAGGTCTGGCCAGTCAAGCAATCGAAAAGTCGTGTGCACCTGCGGCCCAGCCGACCACGTGCGCCAACTCTCCTCGATGGCGGGTGCATCGATCGTGTTGGGCCGTGGGTCGCCGTTGGACGGGGAGTGGCGGGTGTCGACTCTGGCCAAGCTGAGCAATTCGGCGGCAATCTCGTCACGGTTGAGCAGCCGGGCTCGCAGGCCTGCCTTGCGGACCCGGCGCTGCACCCGCCGTACGGCGCGAATCAAGGACTCCTGGAGTTCGGTCGCCGTGTAGTCCTCGGCCACGTGCTGGGCCTGCATCGCCAACCAACAGCCGCGAGTCGCCGGAACGACGCCGCCGGCCAACTCGCGGTAGGAAATGGCCGCCGAGTCGGCCAGTCCGAGGAAGTTCGGGGCGGGGATCGACTGGATGATGAGCTGAGCCGTGATCACTGGCTCGCCGACCTCGGCGGTCGGGAGCAACCCGGGCAACGGCGGCAGCACCTGGCTGGGTTCGACGACGTGACCGGCATCCAGCGCGCTCACGTCCAGGACGGCAGTCAGGCCTCCGGCGTGCGAGATCAGCGCGACCTGGACCTCGTCGATCTCGACAGGGACGATTTCTGCTCCGCGGACGACAGTGGCCAGCAGCGCCGTCGCCACCTCATCCGATGGGCCGGTGCCCGCCGCTGGCATCGCCTGGGTCCGGCGCCTGGACCGATATCGCAACCATCGGCCCAGCCACTGGTAGAGCCAGTGGTCGCCGCGACGAATCGTGGTCAGGGCGATGAGCAACAGGGCGGCCAGGCCTACTGGGATGAGGATGCTGAGCCGCTCCCGATAGACCAGAGCAACCGCAATGACGGCAAACTCCCAACTGACCACCTGGCCGGCCCGGATCCCGAGCAATGAGACCGTGTGCCTGCTGGGGACCGGCTTGGTGGCGATCACCGGCCGGCTGTCGGGTTCCGGCTCGGGTTCACTCACCGGCGCACGGTCCCTGCGCCCGACGCCTTCTCCCGTGGTCACGGCATGCCCAGTCCCGGTGGCTCGGCCTGCGGCGGCACCCTGGAACAGCGCCTGGCCCTTGCCCTGCCCCCGGCCGTAGGTGAGAGCTTCACCGGTCGTCTGCCCGACGCCGACACGCTCACCGATGACCGCTCCTTGGGCGGTGGGTGCTGCGACTGCGTATCCGGCGGTCTGTACCTCAGCGGTATTGCGTGCCCCGGACTGGCCGAGCGCGCTCGGCGCGGCGGCACCCTGGGACGGTGCCTGCGCTGGCGCGCCCTGCCCCTCGGGGCGGGCTGCCGCCAAGCCACCACCAGCCGGCGGACGGCGTTGCTGAGGCCGACGCTGTTCTGGTTGCGTAGGAGGTGGCGGAGAGGGCGGTGTGGTCACGTGCCCATCCTAGGAGCGCGGCACGTCGTGAGCGGTCGGCCGCTCAGCCGCGGCCCAAGGCTGGCCCGGGCCGCTTCGCGTGCACCTTCTCCTGCTTCCGCTCGATGACAGCGGGAGCCGCTTGATCCACCGCGAACAATTCCTCGTCTCCGACGATCTGGGGAGCGGACTCGACCTGCTTGGAGGCAGTCGGCATCGCCCTGCTCGGAGCGGCCGGGCGGGCCGTCGAACCGATCGCAGGACCGGTCGCGGGGCCGCTCTTGCCGCTGGACACTCCGCGGCCGTCCAAGCCACGACGCAAGGCAGCACGGGTCGTTTGCGCGGACTCGCTGCGCCCGAGACGCGTGGGGCCACCCCGCCCGCGCAGGCCGGGCATGCCCGTGGCAGTGGTTGACCCGGGACGCATGGAACCACGGCCGTTCAGCGGCCGGCCAGCACGCACGTTTGCACCGGTCCCCTGCGGGGCCCGCGCACCACCTGCAGTGGGAGGCATTGCACCCGGCTGCGCACCGGCTGGGCGAGGAGCCGTACGACCCGGCAGCGCGGGTGTTGCCGGTGAGCCGCGTCCAGGGGGGCCACCACCAGGGCCACCAGCAGGCATGCTCGGGCTGCCGGAGGACAGTCGCGAGCGACCGGGGATTTGCGGGGGCGCGCCCCCGCCTCGGCCGCCGCCGCCGCCGCCGCCGCCGCCGCCCAAGGGCATGCCAGGAGCAGCGGGGGCGTTGCGGCCAGCGAGGTTGGTCATGCCGGACGACAGTGACGACCTGCCCATCCCAGGGGGTGGGGCGGGGACCGACCCACGGGCGGCCGCGCCGCCTCCTGGACCGGCGCCGCCTATGGCGGGGGGAGGTGCGATGGCGCCACGGGCGCCACCCAGGCCCGCGCTGGGCATTGCAGCTCCGATCGCAGGAGGCGCGATGGTGCTCCTCCCGTGCGCCGTGCCGGGGGCATCGAGAGACCCCATATTTGGGGGCGGCGCGAGCTGGTTCCGAGCCAGCGATGGCGGCCGGGCCGGAGCCCCTGCCAAGGGCGGCGGTGGGGCAATCCCACCCCCACCTGGAATCTTCTGGCTCTGCCACAATGCCATCCCCGGCCCATTGGGCATCACCGTGTCCACCATCCTTGGCGCCACAGGCATGCCCGGCGCGCCGCCGCCTGGGGCCCCAGGAGCGCCCCCAGGAGCGCCGCCGCCCCCCCCGGCGGGAGCACCTGCCGCTGCACGGGTGGCAGACGTCGGTCCGGCGAACTGGGGTGCGTCCTGGATGGTGGTGTGCACGAAGCAGTCGGCCAGCGTCGCCATGATCCGCATCGACTCCGAGGTCTTCTGCTGGACCATCTCCTTCAGTTCGGCCCCGCCCTTGTCCAACACCCCGCCCCAGGTTGGACCGGGCTCGTTCTTGTTGATGTCCTCGGCCTCGGCCGAATAGGAGTCGTACAGGGTCCGCATCTCGAGCTGGGCGGTCTGAATGGCATCACCAAGGGTGTGCAACCGCGCTTCGTTCGCGGAGGCCGCGTGCGCCCATGCCTGCAGGGACTGGGCCGAATTGCTGACCTGCTCCATGAAGAGCTCGGCAGCAGAGGACTTCCAGTCCTGACGTAGGTCGCTGCCATAACTGAGCAGATTGTCCCTGGCAGCGTTCAGCGTCGCTGCCGTGTTGCCCCACATCTCTGCGGCTGCGTGCGCCGCGGCGTCGCTCATGGCCTGCAGCCATTCAGCGTGCTCCTTGATCGTCACACTGCGATAGTCCTGGCCACCACCGGGCGCCGGACAATAACTGGGTATGTAGCCCGGCTTGGCCGAAGAGGGGCCTTCCCCTGATTCATTCGGCATAGCAGAACTCCCGTTTCTGAGCGAGGACGAGTGCGGACCTGAGGGCTGCGGCGGGACTCCTTAGCGTTTCAGCTCCGGCTGCACGTTGATTGACTCGATGTCACCGGTGCCCTTACCCGGAATCGTGTACGTGGCGTTCTTTCCCAAGTCCACCGTGATGTCCTCACTGCGCCCGGTCGGGTCGAATCCGCCGGACTCAGCGGCCTCCGTGGCCTCGGCCTGGATCTTTGCGACCGCTTCCGGGTCCGCTTCGGGGATATTGCCGTTTCCTGCCTCCCCGGTGGGAGCGGGCTTGGTCGGGGCGCCGGCCTCTGGTTGGTCGAAGACGCTCTGCCCTTTGGCAGGATTGAAGGCCGTCTCCACGTCTTTCAGGGTTGCTGCCGACATCGCGTCCCCGTTGAGGTACGTGCTGCCGATCGACCGGGCGCCCTCGCCGAGTAGGGACGTGCCCAGCTCGGCTTCTGCGGTGAACATCCTGAGTTTCTGGATGCCCTGGGTGTGTGCGACCTCGAAGTCCACAGCCTCGGTGAACGCTTTACCGATGTTGCTGGAGTGCGCTTGGAGGGGATCCACTCCGTCATGCATGTTCCTGGCGAAGGCCCGGGCTTCCGAGAGGGTCTGATTCGCGAAGCGGGTCAACGAATCGGGCCGCACGTCGATGCCCCCGTCGAGTCCTGCGGGCATACCTGGCGGTCGGTCCCCCTCGCTTGGGGTGTCGCGCAACCACTCGTTGTTCTCGTCGCCGCCCATATTCTCTTCCTTCCCGCGTCTTGTTGCATCTGTCCAACAAGGAGGCGGCGCTCGGGGCGCGCTTCCCATTCCATCGGCCGACGGGTTAGGTCCCGTCTGGTCACGTTCGCGGATACGTTCCTCAGCTGGGTAGACGGATCGGGTCTGTCAGCGGTTCCGTTGGCTCAGCTAACCCGATCCGAGTGAACAAAGCGAGACCGGTCAACTCTTCGGCGGCAGCCAGGCGAGCTGGACAAGGCGTACGCCTTCCTTGCGGGTGACCATCCAACCGCGGCCGGGGGGCAGCGGTCCGGGTTTGACCGCACCGACAAGCGCCCCTTCGTCCCTGCTGCCCGACATCACGATGCCCGGGGTGGCCAGCTCGCGAAGGCGCATCATGATCGGCTCGTACATCGCCCTGCCGGCTCCTCCGGCACGTCGGGCGACGATCAGATGCAGCCCGACGTCGCGGGCCTGGGACAGGTAATCCAGAAATCCCGCGACGGGGTTGTTGCTGCCGGAGGTGACAAGGTCGTAGTCATCGATGAGGACATACACCTCCGGCCCACCCCACCAACTTCGGCTGCGCAGTTGCTCGGGTGTCACGTCGGGGCCGGGCAGTCGTTGCCTGAGCACAGCGGTGATGTCACTGGTGATCCCCTGGGTGATCTCGGCGGTGGTGCCGTAGCCGATCAATCTGTCGGATTCGATGTCACCGAGCAGGCTGCGGCGGTAGTCGATCAGCACCACTCGTACGTTCTCGTCCTCCTGCTCGACCAGCCTGGTGGCAATCGACCGGAGAAGGGCGGACTTGCCGCACTCGGAGTCCCCGTAGACGACGAAGTGGGATTCGGTGGACACGTCCATGTAGACCGGTCCCAGATCGTTCTCCGACAGGCCGAGAGGTATGCCCCGGCTGGCATCGACCGGCAACCTGGCGTACTCCACGACATCGGGCAGCAGACGCACCGCGGGAGCGGTCGGTCCCTGCCAGGCCTTGCGGACGTCCAAGACCAACGCGGCCACACCGTCGGCGAGATCCTCGACGGACTGGATCCCGTCGATGCGCGGCAGCCCGGTCAGCATGTGCATCTTCTCGGTAGTGATCCCCCGGCCGGGGGTCTCGGCGGGAACGTTCAACGCGGTACGGCGGTCGAGGTAGGAGTCGCTGGGATCACCCAGCCGGAGCTCCAGTCGGGTGCCGAACAGATCCCGTATGCCCGGCCTGAAGTCCATCCACCGGGAACCCGCTGCGATGACGTGCACGCCGTAGGAAAGGCCGCGGGTCGCGAGGTCGGCCACGACGGTATCCATCCCGTCGAAGTCGTTCCGGAGGGTCAGCCAGCCGTCGATGACCAGGAACACGTCCCCGAAGGGATCATCGGTCACCTGACCAGCCCTGATTTTCCGGCGGTAGCTACCCATCCCCTCGAGTCCCATTTCGCCGAAGCGCCGTTCCCGTACTGCCAGCAGGTTTGCCAGCTCAGCGATGGTCCGCCGGATCTGATCGACGTCACCTCGCCCGTAGACCCCGCCAACGTGGGGGAGGTCGCGCAGGGACGACAGGGAGCCACCACCGAAGTCCAGGCAATAGAACTGCACTTCGCGTGGGGTGTTAGTCAAGCCGAGACTGGTCATCAGGGTCCGCAGCGCCGTACTTTTTCCGCTCTGTGTGCCTCCGACGATGATGACGTGGCCGCCGGCTCCGGACAGGTCCAGGGTCAGCGTCTCGCGCCGCTGTTCCAACGGCCGGTCGATCAACCCGACCTGTGCTTTGAGCGCCCCCCGGAGGTCGGGGTTCGCGACGGTGAGGCCGCGTTGCTCGTCCTCGACCAGAGTCGGGAGCAACTGGTCGAGGGTCGGCGGTTCCGCGAGAGGTGGCAGCCACACCTGGTGGGCCGGGACGCCCTTGCCCTCGAGTCGCTCCACCATGACGTCGAGCAGGCCATCGCCGATGCCCTCATCGGGGTCGGGGGCCTCGACCTGGGGTTTGTCCTCCTCGACCGGGGGTGCGAGGTACTGGGTGTCGTACTCGAGTACGGCCGTCTGGGCGTTGACCGAGCGGTCGACACGCGTGCCTCCGTCGCGCCGGTAAACCCCCGACACGTAGGCAGCCCGGAAGCGGACCAGCGGATCGGTGCCGAATTTCACGTAGCCGTGGCCCGGCGCGCGCGGCAGTTCGAAGGCATCCGGAGATCCGAGGACGACCCGGCTCTCCATCGCCGAGTTGGTCCGCAGCCCGATGCGATAGGACAGGTGCGTGTCCAGCCCGCGAAGCCGCCCCTCATCGAGTCGCTGTGAGGCGAGTAACAGGTGCACTCCGAGCGAGCGCCCCACCCGACCGATCTGGACGAACATGTCGATGAAGTCTGGCTTGGCCGACAGCAATTCACTGAACTCGTCGCAGACGACCAGCAGGCTGGGCAGAGGAGCCAGCGGAACACCGGACGTGCGCGCTTTTTCGTAGTCCCGCAACGACGCGTAGTTTCCGGCCTGGCGGAGCAGCTCCTGTCGGCGCAGCAGCTCGCCGTTGATCGCATCACTCATCCGGTCGACGAGAGGGAGCTCGTCGGAGAGGTTGGTGATCACGGCGCTGGTGTGTGGCAGCCGGTCGAGTTTGGTGAACGTCGCGCCGCCCTTGAAGTCCACGAGGACGAAGTTCAGGGTTTCTGAGTCGTGCGTGGCCGCCAGCGCCAGGACCAGCGTGCGGAGAAGCTCAGACTTCCCCGCGCCGGTCGCTCCGATGAGCAGTCCGTGCGGTCCCATGCCGTCCTGGGCGGACTCCTTGATGTCGAGATCGATGGGTCGGCCATCTGGACCCACGCCGATGGGGACCCGTAGTCGGTCGCGATTGGCACGTGGCGCCCAACCTTCCGACGTCTCGTAGGCGAACGGGTCATCGATGCCGAGCAGGTCGGCGAGGTCCAGGGCGTTGTTCATCGCCTGCTCGCCCTTGCCGCCGATGGACAGCCGCAGCGCCGACATCTGCCGGGCGAGCGCCTCGATTTCGGCCTCACTGAATTCGTCGGCTTGGCCGATGCTTGCCTCGCCGTCTGCGGTGCGGCTACGGAGCCCGCCGGTCTTGTCGATGTCGAGGACCAGCGTCGCTCTGTCGAGAAGGCGAGGTGGTGGGGTGGTCAAGTCGAGGACCGTCACTCCTTCGACGCCCGTACCGCCGCTCATCAGGTGACTCGAGCCGGCGATGTCACCACCATCGAGGACGACGACGAGGTGTGCACCGGCGACCTGGGCACTGGCCTCGGAAGGATTGAAGCGGGGCCTGGTGGCCAGCATGTCGTCGAGCATGGCCTCCAGTGCGGGCATGCTCGTCGTTACCAGTCGTAGGTTGCCGAGGGCGTCCGTACGGTCCGGATGCAGTGCGTGCGGGAACCATTTCGCCCATTCCCAGCTGGCCCGCTCCTGCGTGCCGGCAACGACCGCGATCAGGACATCCTCTGGCGAGTGATGCACGCACAACTGGGCGACAGTCGCGCGAGTCAGCGATCGAGCTCGATCTGCATGGCCGGTGATGTGGACGCGGCTGAACCCGTTGATCGCCATGGCGATGGGTAGTTCTGGAACTGTTGAGTAGGTCAGCACGAACCGTCGTAGGGCGCTGGCGCACAGTGGTTCCAACTCGTCGAGGGACTTAGACGGCGGCGCGATGATGGGCGTGGCCAGCGCCTGGGGCCCGACACCGATGCGGACGACACCGAAGTCGGCATGCATGGACCGCCGTTCCCACAGGCGGTGGCTGGCAGCGGTGCCCCACAGCGCGACCGGATCGGGGTGTCGGTAGAACATCGCCTCGCGCTGCTCCACGGCCGTGCGGCGAACCTTGCGACGATGCAAGGACAAGTGGCGCATGTAACTACGCCGTTGGGCAATCAGCTCCTTCTTGCTCGGTCCACCGCCGCCCATCAGAAGATTGGCCGCCATCATGCCGACCATGGAGAAGCCGATGAGGCCGCCCGTGACGTAGGCGAAAGGGCCACTGCGCTGGCTGGAGAAGACCAGGGCCATTCCCACGCTGCCGGCGAGCATCGGCAGCATCATCATGGCCCGCCCCCAACCGGCACCGCCCGGAGGCGGAATCTCCGGCGGCGGGTCGAGCAGGACCTCACCCATGGGCAGCTCTGGGGCATCCCGACGAGGCTGGCGCCGCAGGATGACGGTAGCCACGCGGGAACCTCCAAGGAATCTGCCCTGCCCGCTGCCGATCCGCGAGCGCACCTATCGTAGAAGCATGGCCGCCGGCCGTCGCCGCCGATCGCGAACATCTGCATCTCGTACGATTCGCGCGGGGAACCGATGAGGGGACGACGATGAGCAGGGGCGCGAGCACCGGGCTGGCACGGGTGACCATCGCTGCCCCGCGCCGCCGGGTTGACGTCGCGCTGCCGGAGCACTCCTCGGCTGCAGAATTGTTGCCGGGTCTGTTGCGCGCGGCAGGTGACGAGCTGGCTGATCAGGGGCAGGAGCACGGAGGCTGGGCGCTTCGCAAGGTTGACGGAACACTCATCGATCCGGCGCGACCGATCGGATCGCAGGATCTGCGCGATGGCGATGTCCTGCACTTGATCCCGCGCCAGGCCGAGTGGCCGGAGATGGACTATGACGACATCGTCGACGCGATCGCCACCGACGCCCGACGCCAGAGCCGGTCCTGGGGTTCGGCCAACACCCGCCGCGCCTCGGTCTTCGTCGCCTCTTCGGGGCTTCTGCTCGGACTGATGATCCTGATCACGGCGGGACCGCCGTGGCAGCTGCCGGGCGCAATCACCCTCGGCATGTCTGTGGTCCTCCTGGCTGCTGCGATCGCCCTGGCTCGGGCCATGGGTGATGCCGGAGCCGGTGCGGTGATCGGCAGCGTGGCGATGATCTATGCCTTCGTCGGGGGATGGTCTCTGAGTTTGACCGACCGGCCGCTCTTCGATGCCGAGGCTTCGCACTACGTAGCGGCATGCGCGGCCCTGTTTGCCGTCGCCCTGATCGGATTCTTCGGTATTGCTGACCGCACGCAATACTTCGTGGCCGGGATCGTCGTCGGCCTGTTGGGACTACTCGGCGCCCTGGTCGGACTCATCGATGGCACCACCCTTGACCAGGTGGCGGCGGTCCTCGTGTCGGTGGTCGTGATCTTCACCCCGATCATCCCGCTGCTGTCCATCCGCCTCGGAAAACTGCCGATGCCCTCACTGCCGACCACGGTCGACGACCTGCTTGCAGATCCCCCCGTCGTCCCGCTGCCGCGGGTGCACGCGACCGTCCGGAGATCAGACGAGATCATGACCGGCATGCTGCTTGGCGGAGCAGTGGTGGTCAGCCTCAGCCAGATCCCGCTCGCTGCCCGCGGTGACCTCGGTGGATTCCTGCTTGTCGGCTTCGTCGCAGCCGCCACGCTCCTCCGCGCACGGTTGTTCCCGGCAGTGCGGCACCGGGCCCCGCTGTTGGCAAGTGGGGTCCTCGGCGTGGCCGCCATCGCCATTGCGGTCATGGTGCTGTCACCTGACAGGCACCTGTCAGGGACGCTGCCGGCCGTTCTGGTGCTCGCGACCGCGGTGCTCATTGGCGGCTTTCTCTACCAGAATCGGCCTCCGAGTCCCTACATCGGGCGAATCGCCGACATTCTCGACGTGGTGTTCGTGATCGCGGTCGTGCCCACTGCCTGCGCGGTCCTCGGGTTGTACGGCTACTTCCGCGCGATCGGAAACTGAGCCCATGGCCAGTCGCCGGGACCT
>Ga0190275_10002971_pt1 | contig 12047 bp, 7 predicted proteins | sample Popmic550T_FD_133745 | JGI IMG/M metagenome (GOLD analysis project Ga0190275, IMG submission 133745) | Populus adjacent soil microbial communities from riparian zone of Yellowstone River, Montana, USA - 550 T | ecosystem: Environmental > Terrestrial > Soil > Riparian zone > Trees stand | place... | reverse complement strand
GCTCGCCCTCGAACTGCAGCACGCAGTCGACGAGGTGCTCGAGCACCCGCGGGCCGGCGAGCGATCCCTCCTTGGTGACGTGGCCCACGAGGAGCACCGCGGTCCCGCGCGCCTTGGCCACGCGGGTGATGCGGTCGGCCACCTCGCGCACCTGGCCGACGGACCCCGCCGCCCCCGTCAGCTCGCCCGCCACGAGCGTCTGCACCGAGTCCACCACGCACACCTCGGGCCGCTCGGCCTCGAGCGTGGCCAGCACCGTGTCGAGGTCGGTCTCCGCCAGCACGGGGACCTCGAGCGCCGCGCCGGGCAGCCGCTCGGCGCGCAGCTTGATCTGGGCCGCGGACTCCTCGCCGGAGACGTAGAGCGTGCGGTGCCCCGCGCCCGCGAGGTTGCCGAGCGCCATGGAGGTCAGCGTCGACTTGCCGATCCCGGGCGAGCCGCCGAGCAGCACGAGCGAGCCGGGGACGAGGCCGCCGCCCAGGACGCGGTCGAGCTCGCCGAGGCCGGTTGGGAGACGGCCGACGTGGGGCGCCTCGACCGCATGGAGCGGGACGGGCCGCGCCGCCGTCGCCGCGGAGGGCGCCCCCGCGGCGCCGCGCGCGGCCTTCGCGGGGGCGCGCTGCTCCTCGACGAGCGTGTTCCACGCCCCGCAGTCGGGGCAGCGGCCGTGCCATTTCGGTGCCTGGGCGCCGCACTGCGAGCAGGTGAAGACGGTGGTCGGCCGGGGCATGGGTGTTCGAGGCTAGGCCGCGGGGCGGACGGGTTCGCCCCGGGCGGGCGGGGCCGGCACATGCCACCCTGCCTCCATGCCGATCGACGTCGCGCTGCTGGGCTGCGGCCATCCCCACGTGCCCGACCTCCTGGGCGTCCTGGCCTCCGAGGCGGACCTGCGCCTGGTGGCCGCGTGGGACGCCGACCCCTCCGCGATCCCCGCCGCGATCGGGGGCGCCGCGGTGGGCCGGGCCGAGACCGCGATCGGGCGCGCCAACGCCGTGGTCATCAGCGCACCGACGGACCAGCGGCCGGCGCTGTGCGTCCAGGCCGCGCGGGCGGGGCGGCCGATCCTCGTCGAGAAGCCCGTCGCCCGCACCGCGGCGGAGGCACGGGCGGTCGCCCGCGAGATCGGGCGCAGCCGCACGCCCGCCCAGGCGGCGCTGTTCCTGCGCGAGCTGCCGGCGCTCGCGCGCCTCGGCGGCGTGCTGCGGGAGCGGCTCCTCGGGCGCCTGACGAGCGTGACCGCCGCCTACGGGCACCCGGGCGCGATCGACGGCTGGTTCCACGGCCCCACGGCGTGGATGGCCGACCTCGCCCGGGCCGGGGTCGGCGGCTTCGGCGATCTCGCGCTGCACCTCGTCGACGCGCTCGCGGCGCTGCCCGGCGCCGAGCCCCCGACGCTCGCCGCCGTCGCGCTCGACCGCCCCGCACCCCGCCGGGCGGACATCGGCGGCGCGGCGCTCGGCCGTTGGGGGGACGCGCCGCTCACCGTGCGCGCGAGCTGGGCGGTCCGCCCGGGCGGCCTCGAGCTGACGATCGCCGGCGCCGCGGGCACCGCCACGCTGCGCGACGGGACCCTCGACCTCGCCCGCGGCGGGAGCGAGCCCCAGCGCTGGATCGGCGCCCCGCCCGACGCCGGCGACGCCCTGCGCGCCTTCGCCGCCCGCCTGCGCTCCCGCCGCCTCCCGCGCGACGGGCTCGCCCCCGCCGTCCGCGCCCAGGAGGTGCTGGAGGCGGCGGTCCCGGTGGGCTGAGAGGGGGACCTCAGAGCGCGCGCACGAGAGCGGTGCTCACCGCCGCGACGGCGAGCGCGACCAGCATCGGCGCGCGCAGCGCGAGCGCCACCCCCGCCGCCGCTACGCCGACGATGCGGGCGTCGAGCTCGAGCGTGCCCTCCGCGCCGAACGTGTCGGCCACGATCAGCCCGGTCAGCAGCGCGGGCGCCAGCATGGCGATGACCGCGGTGGCGCGCGGGGAGAGCTCGCGGCCGCCGACCGCCGCCGGCCCGATCGCCTTCAGCACGGCCGCCACCACGGCCGTGACGCCGATCGCCAGCCAGACCTCGCTCATGCGTCCCGCAACCCCAGGAGCGCGGCGGCGGCCGCGGCGACGACCGGGAGCCCGACCGGCGCGACGGGCACGAGCGCCAGCGTGATCGCCGCGGCGAGCAGCGCCACGGGGATCGCGCGGCGGTTGCGCAGCTCGACCGCCAGCAGCGCGAGGAAGAAGGCGGGGAACACGGCGTCGAGGCCGTAGCGGTCGGGATCGCCCAGCGCGTCGCCGCCGAGCACCCCGAGCACGGTCCCGAGCTGCCATCCGGCCCACTGCGGCAGGGTCGCGCCGATGAGGATCGGGCGCGAGAACTGCCCCTCGCCGCGGACCGCGATCGCCCACGAGGCGTCGACCATCGCCTGGCCCTCGATCGCCCGGCGCAGGCGGCCGCCGTGCAGCGACGGGCCGAGCGCGAGCCCCATCGGCAGGAAGCGCGCGTTGACGAGCGCGGCGGCGAGCACGGCGGGCGCGACGCCGCCGCCCCCGCCCAGCACCGAGGACATGGCGAACTGGGCCGAGCCCGAGAAGACCACCAGCGAGCACACGATCGGCGCGACGGTCCCCCAGCCGATCGACTGCGTGAACACGCCGAAGGAGACGCCGACCACGAGCGTCGGCAGCGCCAGCGGGAGCCCCGCGCGCACGCCGTCGCGGAAGGACTCCGGGTGCGCGGCGCTCGTGCTTGCGTCCCCGTCCATGCCGTGCGTGCACACTAGGGCGACCGTCACTACCAGTCAATGGCGTTTGCCGGTAACCTGCTGCGTGAGACCGCGATGGAGCCGGGTGGCCGCCAGCCCGCGCCGGGCGCGCTGCGCCTCGTGCAGGAGTTCCTCAACAGCGTCGACCTCGAGGACGGCGGCGACGCCTTCGCCCGGCCGGACGGCCTCGCGGCGTGGCTTGCCGCCCGAGGGCTTCAATCCGGCCCGCCCGCCCTCGGTGAGGAGGAGCGGCGCCGGGCGGTGGCGCTGCGCGAGGCGCTGCGCGCGGTCGTGGCCACCCACGGCGGCGGCGGGCGGGCCGGATTCGACCCCGCCGCGGCCGCCACCCTGAGCCGGCTGGCCGAGGCCTCCCCGCTCGTGGTGGCCTTCGACGCCGGCGGGACGCCCTCCCTGCGCCCCGCGGCGCCGGGCGTCGACGGCGCCCTCGGCGTCGTGCTCGCGACCGTCTGCGCCGCCGAGGCCGAGGGCACGTGGCCGCGGCTGAAGACGTGCGCCCGCGACCCCTGCCGTTGGGTCTTCTACGACCGCTCGCGCAACTGCTCGAGCCGCTGGTGCGCGATGAGCGTGTGCGGCACGCGCGAGAAGATGGCGGCGTATCGCGACCGCCGCGTCCGGGGCCCCTCCGCGCCGCCCGGCGAGCGATACTGAACGTCATGGCCACGCGCGTCACCAGCACCCGCTTCATCGGCCGCGTGGCCGAGCTCTCCGAGCTCGAGGCGGCGCTCGCCGACGCCGCCGAGGGACGCCCCTCGCTCGCGTTCCTGGCGGGCGAGTCCGGGGTCGGCAAGACCCGCCTGCTCGCCGAGCTCGAGGAGCGTGCGGAGACCGCCGGGGCGCGCGTGCTCACCGGCGACTGCGTGGACCTCGGCGAGGGCGAGCTGCCCTACGCGCCGCTCGTGGCTGCCCTGCGCCCGCTCGCCCGCGAGGGCGACGAGGCGCTCACCGGCCTCCCGGGCCCGGCGCGCGCCGAGCTCGCCACCCTGCTGGCCGAGCTCGGACCCAGCGCGCAGGGGGCGTCACGCGCCGCTCCAGAGGACGAGCGCGGCGCCGCCCAGCGGCGGCTGTTCGAGGCGCTGTTGACCGTGCTCGACCGCCTCGGCCGCGCCGCGCCCGTCCTGCTCGCGATCGAGGACATCCACTGGGCCGACCGCTCCACCCGCGCGTTCCTCGCCTTCCTCGCCCGCAGCCTCGGCACCGAGCGCGTGCTCGCGGTCGCGACCTACCGCTCGGACGAGCTGCACCGCCGCCACCCGCTGCGGCCCCTGCTGGTCGAGCTCGAGCGCGACCCCCGCGCCCGCCGGATCGAGCTCGGGCGCCTCGACCGCGAGGAGCTCGCCGACCTCCTGACCGACATCCTGGGCGCCCCGCCCGAGGGGGACCTCGCCGACCGCATGTACCGCCGCAGCGAGGGCAACCCGCTGTTCACCGAGGAGCTGCTGGCCGCCGGGCTCGACGGGCGCGGCGGCCTGCCGCCGACGCTGAGAGACGCGCTGATGGTGCGGATCGAGCGCCTCCCCGACCCCGCCCAGGAGGTCCTGCGCCTGCTGGCCGCCGCCGGGAGGGCCGACCATGCGCTGCTGGCCGACGCCTCCGGCATGGAGCCGCGCGCGCTGCGCGATGCGATGCGCGAGGCGGTCGAGGGCCACATCGTCGTCGTCGACGGCGAGGACCGCTACGGCTTCCGGCACGCGCTGCTGCGCGAGGTCGTCCACGACGACCTGCTCCCCGGCGAGCAGGCCGAGCTGCACCTCGCGCTCGCCCGGGCGCTCGAGCGCCGCCCCGCGCCGATGGGTGGCAACGCCGCCTGGCTGGCCGCGGCGATCGCGCACCACTACCACCGCGCGGGCGAGCAGCCCGCCGCGCTGCGGGCGGCGGTGCGCGCGGCCGCCGAGTCCGAGCGCGTGCACGCCTACGGCGAGGCCGCCGCGCTCTACGAGCGCGCGCTCGAGCTGTGGGAGCGGGTCGAGGACCCGGCGGCGCTGGCCGGCATGGACCACGTCGAGCTGCTCACCCGCGTGGCCACCGCGCACCGCTACAACGCCGACGACGCGCGCGGGGAGACCATGCTCGAGCGGGCGCTGCACGAGCTCGACGGGGCCACGGACGCCCGCCGCACCGCCGAGCTGCTGGGCGAGCTCGCGATGGCGCAGTGGGCGCTCGGCCGCGGCGACAAGAGCGGCGCGACGCTCGAGAAGGCGCTCGCGATCGTGCCCGCGGCGGCCGTCCGCGAGCGCGCCGTGCTGCTGGCCGACAAGGTCAAGCTCGAGTCGCTCCAGTCGCGCTACGCGGCCACGATCGAGCTCGCCGACGAGGCGCTCGCGGCGGCGGACGAGGCCGGCGCCGCAGAGGTGCGCATGCGGGTCCTCAACGGCCTCGGGTTCGCGCTGATCGAGATCGGCGAGCACGACCGCGGCGTGGCCGCGCTGCGCGAGGCGATCGAGCGCGGCGGCGGCAGCGCGGTGCTCGCCACGTCGTACACGAACCTCGCGGACGCCCTGAACCTCGCCGGCCACGGCGACGAGGGCGCCACCACGGTGCGCGTCGGCCTCAAGGACCCGCGCGTGAAGGACCACGACCGGATCTGGCTACACCTCCTGGACGCCGAGATCGCGATCGACCGCGGCGAATGGACCGAGGCGGCCGCCATCCTGAGCGGGCCGAGCGCGCGCCGCACCGGCACCGGCGCGACGCTCGTCAACGCGAGCCTGCGGCGCGCTGAGCTCGCCCTCGGCCGCGGCGAGGACGCCGTCGCCCGCCCGCTGCTGGACGACATCGACGCACGGCTCGCCGACTCCATCGAGCCGCAGTTCCTCGGGGTGGCGGGCGCGCTGCGCGCCGAGCTCGAGCGCCGGGCCGGCGACCTCGCGGCAGCCCGCACGGCCGTCGAGGAGACGCTCGACCGCATCGAGTTCTGCAGCGAGGACCTGGGGCGGCTGGCCCGCGTGGCCGCCGCCGGCGCGGCCGTGGAGGCCGACGCGGCCATGCGCGCCTGCGACCTCGGCGACGCGGACGAGGACGCCGCCGCCAAGGCGCGCCTGGAGGGCCTGCGGCTGCGCGTGGAGGCCGCCTGCGAGGGCGAGCGTCCCGTCGAGCGCGCCCATCTGGCGACCGTCGACGCCGAGATCACACGCGCGGCGGAGGCGAGCGATCCGGCGCGCTGGGCCGCGGCGGCCGCCGCGTGGGACGCGCTCGGGCGCCCCTACCCCGCGACCGTCGCCCTCTGGCGCGAGACCGAGGCGCACGTCGCCGCCGGCGACCGCGAGTCCGCGACCACGGGCCTCGAGACGGCCCTCGCCGCCGCGCGGCGTCTCGGGTCGGCCTGGCTGGTGGCCGAGCTCGAGGGCCTCGCGGCGCGGGCCCGGCTGCGCGTGGAGGACGCCGCCGCGGACGGCGGCGAGCCCGCGGCCGACCGCGCCCGCGAGGACCCGTTCGGCCTCACGCCGCGCGAGCGCCAGGTGCTCGGGCTGCTCGCAAGCGGCGCCACCAACCGCGAGATCGGCGCGGAGCTGTTCATGGCCGAGAAGACCGCCAGCGTCCACGTGTCGCGCATCCTCTCCAAGCTCGACGTCCGCAGCCGCACGCAGGCCGCCGCGGTCGCGCACCGGCACGGCATGGTGGGCTGAGCCGCCGCGAGGGATTCAGGCACCGTCCTGGATAGTGGTCGCATGGCGACCCCTGGGCAGGACGGTAGCGCCCGCGCGCCATCCCCGGTGGCTCAGGCCACCGCGGGGCGCTTGGCCGGCCGGGCGATCAGCGCCCGCGCCCGCTCGGCCAGCGACACCATCCCGAGCGCCTCCGCCAGCTCGATCGCGCCGCGCAGGCGCTCCCGGGCCAGCTCGGCGTCGCGGGCGGCCCCGCGCGCGAGCAGCATCTCCGCCCATGCGAGCTGCGTGCGCGCCGTCCACGGGCGCGCGCCCATCGCCCCGTGCATCTCGAGCGCGGCCGCGAAGTGGCGCTCGGCCAGCTCCCACTCGTGCAGCGTCCCCGCGAGGATCCCGAGCAGCCGCGACGCCGAGCCGTTGCAGGTCGCGGCGCGCCCCACCACCACGTTGCGCCCCGCGTAGGGCTCGAGCAGCGCGTAGAGCTCGCGCGCGCGGTCGCCATCCCCCATCGCGCCGCACACCTCGGCGAGCAGCGTCACCGCGATCAGCCAGTTCGCGTCGCGCGGCAGGGCGTCGAAGCCGGGCTCGGCCACGGCCGTGAACGCCTCGGCGGCGGCCTGCGGGCGCCCCAGCTCGACGTTGAGGAGCGCCAGCGCGCAGCGCCACGCGGGGATCGCCGGGTAGAGCGAGATGAAGCCCTTGACCGCCTCTTCGACCTCCGCCAGCCGCCCCTGCTCGCGACGGATGTTGAAGAGCGCCATCGCGAAGTAGTGCACCGCGTTCTCCGCCTGGCCGCGCTGGCCGACGGCGAGCGCGTCCTGGGCGAGCGCCTCGGCCTCCTCGAAGCGCCCGTCGAGCTGGGCGCGCGTGGAGCGCACGATCGTCGTCCACCACTCGTACAGCGGCCGGTGCAGCCGGGCGGCGAGGCCTCGCGCCGCCTCGAGCTGCTCGTCCGCGCCGCGCACGTCGCCGAGCTCGAGCAGGTCGATGATCGTCCACGCGGCGCCCTCGAGCTCGAGCTCGGGATCGCCGGCCTGCTCGGCGATCCGCCGCAGCTCGGCGGCGACCGCCAGCCGCTGCTCGACCGTCTCCGGGCGCCACAGGGCGTAGTGGCGCGCGTCGAGGCACACCGCGAGCGTGGCGGGGTCGCCGATCCGCCGGGCGAGCGCGACCGCCTCTTCACTGACCTCGAGCCGCCGCTCAGGCGCGCCCGCGTAATAGAGCTCGAGGGCGAGCCGGGCGAGCAGGCGGGCGCGCAGCGGGCGGTCCTCGGCGCCGAGCGCCTCCAGGGCCTCTTCGAGCACCGCCACGCGCTCCTCGTCGGCGCGCCCGAGCATCGACCACGGGCCGGCGAAGCCCAGCGCCGCCCGGCCCAGCAGCACCGGGTCGCCGAGAGCGCGCGCGGTCGCGGCGGCCTCCGCGGCGGTCGCCCGCGCGGTGTCGAGCCCGGCGCGGTCCTCGGAGCCCGCGAGCGCGAGCAGCAGCTCGCAGCGGGTGCGCGCGTCGTCGTCACCCGCGAGCTCGCGCACCTCGAGCGCGCGGCGGTAGTGCCCGGCCGCCTCCTCCCAGGCCAGGAGCCGGTCGGCCCGGCGGGCGGCCGCGAGCGCGTAGTCGACAGCGCGGCCGGGCTCTCCGACCGGCGCGGCCTCGGCGAAGTGATGGGCGAGCGCGGAGAGGTGCGGGTCGAGCTGGGGCCCGCGGAGCTCGAGGATCGCCTCCCCCACGCGCCCGTGCAGCCGCGCGCGGCGCAGGGCGGAGACGTTGTCGTACAGCGTCGCGCGGACCAGCGCGTGGGTGAACTGGTAGCGGCCGATGTGGCCCTCGACCTCGCGCACCACACGCGCATCGATGCCCTCCTCGAGCGCCGCCACGAGCTCGTCCCCGCGGGCGGCGGCGACGTTGTCGAGCACGTCGAAGTCGAACTCGCGGCCGACCACCGAGGCGACCGCCATCGCCTGCCGGGACGGCTCGGTCAGGCGCCGCAGGCGGCGCGTGGTGACCTCGCGGACGCCCTCGGGCACCCCGGCGTTCGACAGCGCGAGCGCCCCGAGCAGCTCGCCGGCGCTCTCGTGCAGGTGGCGGACGACCTCCTCGATGAAGAACGGGTTGCCCTCGGTCTCGCCGGTGAGCGCCTCCAGGAAGCCGCTCGAGGCCATCACGCCCCCCAGCGCGGCGACGAGCTCCGAGACCTCGCCGGCGTCGAGGCCGCCGAGCTCGGCGCGCTGCAGCGTGCCCTCGCGGCGCAGGTCGCCGGCGAGCTCGCGCAGCGGGTGCTCCTCGGGGAGCTCGGTCTCGCGGTAGGTGCCGACGAACAGCACTCGGTGCGGCGCCGGCGCGCGGACGAGGTGGCGGACCAGCTGCAGCGTCGGGCGGTCGGCCCAGTGGAGGTCGTCGAGGACCACGACGAGCGGCGTGCCCTCGCCGATCTCGCCGAGGAGCGCGACGACGGCGTCGAACAGCCGCATGCGCGCGGGGTCGGTCTCGAGCCGCAGCGAGGCGACCGCGAGCTGGTCGTGGGCGGGGGCGCCGAACTCGGGCAGCAGGAGGCCGAGCGGGGCACCGCGGGCGCCGACGCGCTCACGCAGCGGCTCGAGCGAGGCGCCGCCGGCCCAGCCGCGCAGCATCTCGACGACCGGCTGGTAGGGCGCGAGCGCGTCCTCGTCGAAGCGCCCGTAGAGCACGGCGGCACCCTCGTCGCGGGCGCCGGCGGCGAACTCGGCGGCCAGGCGCGTCTTGCCGATGCCGGCGTCGCCGGCCAGCAGGACGAGCTGGCGGGCGCCCTCCGCGCTCTGGCGCCAGCACTCGCGCAGGAGGTCGAGGTCGGCGCCGCGCCCCACGAACGCGTGGCGGTCGAGGGCGGCGGCGAGCGGCGCCGGCCACGGCACCGGGGTGATCCGTTCCGGGCCGGTCGCGCGGGCGGCCGCCGCCGGCGGCTCGCCGCGCAGCAGGCGCTCGTAGACCGACATCACGGCGGGGCCGGGGCTCGTGCCGAGCTCGTCGCGCAGCAGCCGGCGCAGGTCGTCGAACGCCCGCAGCCCCTCGGCCTGGTTGCCCGCCGCCTCGAGGATCTCCATCAGCAGCCGGTGCGCGGACTCGCGGAACGGGGCGGCGGCGATGGCGGCGCGCGCCGCCTGCTCGGCCCCGCCGAGCTCGTGACCGCCCTGACGCAGCCCGGCCTCGGCCTCGCACTCGAGCGCCCGCAGCCGCACGCCGTCGAGCTCACGGCGGCGCTCGGCCACCCACGGCCCCTCGCAGTCGGGCAGGAAGGCCGCGCCCTCGACGCCGAGCGCCTCCCGGGCGTAGGCGCCGGCGGCCGCCCACTCCTGGGCGCCGAGCGCGGCCGCGGCGCGCTCCACCGCCGCCTCGGCCAGCTCGGCGTCCACCGCGATTGGCTCCTCGAGCGTCAGGCGCAGCTCGGCGCGCCCCGTGAGCACGGGCGCGGCGCCGACGTTCAGCGTCCGGCGCAGCTTCGAGAGCAGCGCCGACAGGGCCGACTCGGCGGCCGCGGGCGGATGCTCGGGCCACAGCAGGTCGACGAGCTCCCAGCGCGTGCACGCGCGGTCGCGGTTGGCGACCAGGTAGGCGAACAGCAGCCTCCCCTGCCGGCCCGGAAGGCCGTCCTGGAGCCGATGCCCGGCGGCGTCGACCGTGACCCTTCCGCAGAGCCGGATGTCCCAGCGCGCGTCCTCACCCACCTCGCGGCAAGCTAGCGGCTCTCCAAGGTTTCACCAAGGTTTCCCCAACAGGCACCGGGGAGCATGTGCCTCGTGGCACGGACCTGGACCCCCGTGTCGCACAGGAGGCGTCGCCGATCAAACAGAGGGGCGGCGGCGGCCGGTGAATGGGCTCGGACCGGCTTCCGCTCCTCCTCACCGAGTGTGGGGCCGTCTGACCCACGGCCCCGCGAGGCCGGCGCGGTCGGCCCTACCCCCCACACGCGCCGGCGCCCCGAGGCGGCTGCCGTCTGACCCGCGGCCCCGTCTCATGCGGATGGAGGGCCCGCCCCCCGGGGCGGGCCCTCCGTCGTCCGCCTCAGGCGACGCGGTCGAGCGCCTGCTCGACGTCGGCCACGAGGTCGGCGGTGTCCTCGCAGCCGGCCGAGAAGCGGATGAAGCCCTGCGGGACGTCGTCGGTACCCCAGCGGCCCCGGCGCTCGGCGGTGGCGTGGACGCCGCCGAAGCTCGTCGCCTCGGACACCAGCGCGCAGGCGGCGAGGAACGCCTGGGCCCGCTCGGCGGAGGGCAGCGCGAACCCCAGCAGCGGCCCCCACAGCGCCATCTGCCGGCGCGCGACGGCATGCGAGGGATCGTCCTCGAGGCCCGGGTGGCGCAGGTCGGAGACGGCGCCGCGCTCGCGCAGGCGGCGCGCCAGGGCGAGCCCGGTGGCGCTCTGGCGCTCCGCGCGCAGGCCGAGGGTCGCCAGCGAGCGGTGGGCGAGCCACGCCTCGAACGGGCCCGGCACCGCCCCCGTCTGCCCCCGCCAGCGGCGCAGGCCCTCCGCCAGCCCGGCGTCGCGGACGAGGACGGCCCCCAGCAGCAGGTCGGAGTGGCCGCTGAGCGACTTCGTGCCGCTGAGCATCGAGAGGTCGGCGCCGAGGTCCAGCGGCCGCTGGCCGAGCCCGGTGGCGACCGTGTTGTCGACCGCGAGCAGGGCCCCGGCGGCGTGCGCGGCCTCCGCGGCGGCGGCGATGTCGACCACGTCGAGGCGCGGGTTCGACGGCGTCTCGATCCACAGGAGGCGCGCGCCCGGCGCCGCGGCGGCGACCACGGCCTCCGTGTCGGTGGGCACGAGCCGCACCTCGATCCCGAGCGGCTCCAGGCGCTCGCGCGCGATCTCGCGAACGCCCGGGTAGCCGTCGCCGCAGGCCACCAGCACGTCGCCGCGCCCCAGGAGGGGAAGCACGACCGCGGTGAGCGCCGCCATGCCCGAGGCGAACGTCACGGCCTCGGCCTCCTCGAGCTCGCCGAGCGCGCGCTCGAGGTGCGTCCACGTCGGGTTGCCGTAGCGTCCGTAGACATACGCGGCGGCGTCGGCGTCGCCCTGCAGGTGGTAGGGGGCCGCCAGCACCGGCCCGGGAAGCAGCGGCTCGCCCTGGGCGGCCGGCGGCATGCCGGCGTGCACCGCGCGCGTGCCCGGCCCCAGGGAGGGGCGGCGGCGATCACCGGGCGGGGACGGGGTCACGGCCCGGAGGCTAACCTCCGGCCGCGATGCGCCGCCCAGCGCTCCTCGCCGTGGCCGGCCTCCTCGCGCTCTGCGCCGCGCCGGCGCTCGCGGCCGAGGCGGCGACCTGGCGGCCCGACACCCGTGCCGCGCGGGCCTTCGCGCTGCAGCGGGAGGGGAACGTCACCTTCGCGGTGGCCACGGCGCGACGGGGCCTGGTGGGCTATCACGGCGCGGCCTCCGTCCGCTCGGCGAGCGTCGTCAAGGCGATGCTGATGGTCGCCTACCTGCGCCGCCCCGACGTCCGCGCGCGCCCGCTGCGCCGCGCGGAGCGCGCCCTGCTGTCCCCGATGATCCGCAAGTCCGACAACCGCGCCGCGACGACCGTCCAGGCCCGCGTCGGCAACGGCGCGCTGGTCGCGCTGGCGCGCGCCGCCCGGATGCGCCACTTCGTCCCCGGCGTGGCGTGGGGCGGCAGCCGGATCACCGCCGGCGACCAGGCGCGGTTCTTCCTGCGCCT
>Ga0190275_10002970_pt1 | contig 12048 bp, 6 predicted proteins | sample Popmic550T_FD_133745 | JGI IMG/M metagenome (GOLD analysis project Ga0190275, IMG submission 133745) | Populus adjacent soil microbial communities from riparian zone of Yellowstone River, Montana, USA - 550 T | ecosystem: Environmental > Terrestrial > Soil > Riparian zone > Trees stand | place... | reverse complement strand
GACATGCGGGAGGCGCTGGGAGGGAACCCACACCCTCTGTCCCCAGGGGGCCGCTCCCTTGGAAGCCCCAGCTCCTCCTCTCGAGAGTTCCGTGCTCCCGGAGCTCTCGTTCCCCGGCTACCGCGTCGAGCGCATCATCGCGCGTGCCGGCTTTGCTACCGTGCTGGCCGCGCGCCGGAGCGCGAACAACGGGCTCGTGGCCATCAAGGTGCCCCACCCCGGCAACCCCCCTGGCCGCGGCCCTGATCGAGCGCGAGGCCGAGGCACTGCGGATCATCGGCCCCCCCGCCGTGCCCAGGCTGTACGAGGTGAGCCCTGTCCAGGGCGCGGGCCGCTTCCTGGTGATGGAGCCGACAGTGCTTTTCATCAGTGAATGGCCCTCAGCTTAACCTGAAGGGTCGCAAAGAATTTAGAGACCTTTTTGGTTGGTCCAAGAGTTGACCCCTCCCAGTAGGCTTGAGTAGCCGCCCCACCAGGTTGTCCGTCGTAAATGCGAGCGAGCCGCAACGTTCAGCCTGTTAAGTGAAACTCGCAGTGTTTGAATTGGCACGCGGTATCCTGTGCGGCGTGTGCATGGAGGCCCTTTGAGAACGCGCCAAGACTTCGAGAGCGAGTACCGGCAAAAGCTGAGCGAACTCGACCGGCTATATGAAGCGTCTAACCGGGACCTTCAGGACCTCCGTGCAGCGAATCCGATTGATCTCGCAGCCGTACAGGAGCGTTGGAATACCGCGAGCCAGTTGGGCGAGCGACTCCGCAACTTAGTCGCCTCGGTAGCGAAGGAAGTGGGAGTGGAGATCCAGGACCCCGCGGATCGCTCGGCCCTGGATGCGATGCTCACGAACCTGTCGCACCTGCTCCATCAGCGGGAGATTGAAGCGCCGCGAGAACGACTGAAGCTGCTGGCAGCCATCCTGGATGCTGGGGCCGTACGCCACCGACTCAACACCCGCCAAGCCGCAATGGATGGCCTCCGGAACTCGGCATGGGAGGAACTCACCCGCTCTGGTGGATCGAACCAGCCGGCACCACTGCCTGGACCGGAGGACGTCTCGCAATGGCTGGACTGGGCATGGGGGCTCCAGGAACCAGAGGCATCGGAGCTACTCGGGAAGCTGAAACACGCGCTCCCGCATCTCGCCAACTTTCTCAAGGATGTCGACCTCAGCAACTGGGTCCCTGCTTCGCACGTGGCCTCCGCTTCACCCAAGCCCAATCCTCCGGCCTCCGCGGAGGTTTCCCTGCCGTCCCCCGTCACGGGACAGGAAATCTCCGCGCAGGACTCGTCAAGCGTGGTCGCTCTCTCGGAGCTGCCAAGCGAGTTCCCACTCCCACCTTCCATCGTTCCTCTGGCTGCTCCTGCGATGACGTCACCGGAGCCCCACCGCCAGTTCCTCTCAGCCGAAGCGACCGGGCCCTCCGCTACGATGGTCGCGCCTTTGCCCGTGGCGGAGCTGGCACCGCTCCCGCCCATCGAGACTCCCGCGGCGGTGGCCCTCGTGGACAGAGACGCGCCGACGGCCATCTCCTTCCCCGAGCACTTGAAGCAGTACGAGCGGTTTCGGGCTGCCTGGTGGTTGGACCCGTCCGGCAAGTGCAGCCCAGTGCCATGGCGCGACGAGCGGAGCTTCGACGAGCGGCTCCAGGAAGCAATGGGCAAGGAGCTCAAGGCCCGTCATCTGTCCCTGCTGTGGATCCATGCGGCCGCCGCCGAGATGTTGAGGCTCTCGCCACTGGTGGCCTCGCGTGACGTCCAGGCGCTGGCTGACATCATAACCACTCCCCACTCGTCGTCTGCTGGTCTGGACGACCTGCGCGGCGAGGGCCTCCATCGCTCCGCAAACACGTTCTCCATTGAGCCCACTCCCGCTTGGCGCGTGCGTATCTTTCTCGAGGCGGTGCGTCCCTCCCCCACCTCCCTTCCGCTCTTCCAAGATGATCAGTTGGCCGACATGGTGGAGTTGGCGGGCTTCGAGTCCCCGGCCATGAAGGACCTTGTCCTCGGCCTTCTTAAGCTGGGGCGCCGGGGGCTCAATCCCATCGCCCGCCTGCGCGCCGCGCGAGAGGCCAGTCTGGCCGAGCCGCCCGCCGAGCTGAACCGCAAGCTTCACTCGGAGCGGATCTCCTTCCACGAGGAGATCATCCGCCTCTGGAATGCGGCGGGCGGCAATATCGAGCACACCCACTGCCGCGAGGCCTGGAGCGAGTTCATCGAGGAAATCTCCCCCACGCTCAACGTCCTCTTCCCGGTCGCCAAAGGCGGCAAGGCGGACTGGGATGTCACGGCTTTCCAGAAGGGCATCGGCAAGTTCAAGCAGCAGCACGCCAAGATCGCGGAAGGGCGGGGCGTGAAGCGCTTCGACCGGCGCAAGATGGATCGTGCCGCGGAAAAGATCATGGATCATGCCTCGGCGGTGAACGACCTGATGCGTCGCCTCCAAGAGGCTCAGTCTGCCCGCTCCGAGACCAGCCACGTGCAGGCGCCGTTGGCGCTGGCCCAGGAGCTGCTGGCCAGCGAGCCCCTGAGCCGTGACGATGAGGAGCTCTGCCGACTGGTCCTCCGGACCCACCTGATCAACGACACGGCTCCTCAGGAGGACCACCTCGCGCTCACCTCCCAGCAGATCATCGAGCGTCCAGATCTTCTCGGCGTGATTGGCACCCTGGATGCCGGCGCGCTGGATGGCAGCCTATCCCGTAGGGTGGTCCGGGTGGACGAGATCACCGACAACCTCCTTGCATCCGCCATTCTTCTGGCGCTTCCTTTCTCGGGCCCCGAGGCGTCCACCGAGACCAAGCCGATGGCCCAGCTCCGTGCGGCCCTCTTCCGTAAGGATCGTCCAGACCTACTGGGGCGGCTCTCCGTGGTGTTGTCCCCAGAGGAGCAGTCGCGCGTCCACCGAGCCCGCGGTGATGCCATCGAGCGGGTCCATCGGCTCATCGGCGACCTGCAGCAGGAGTGGCGCGCCCTGGACGAGCTGGCTGTACCCCTCGCTAAGGACATCCATGCGATCTCGAGCGAGGCTTCGCGGATTGCCAACGATGCATCCATCGCGCCATCCCAGCCTGCCCTGCTATGCGCCTGGCTGGAGCAGGTGCTGAACGTGGCACGCGAGGCCGGCCTCACCGCCATGGACTTCTACCGGCGCAAGGCTCAGCACGAGCCCCGGCGGGACGAGTTGATGCTCGCGCTGGACCAGCGCCGCTTCAGTGATGCCCTACTCCTGCTCCACGTGACGAGTGAGCGTTCCGCGGATCCCGTCCGCGAGACAGCTTGGCGACGCCAGGCCCGCGAGCGCTTCCGCGATCCGATGCAGCAACTCCTCAGCGCCACGGGCAAGAGCGGGACCGAGCTGGTGGACGCGTGGAAGCTCGGCGTGAAGGGGCAGTCCTTCATCCAGTCGACCGACCGCAAGCTGCGTACCGCCTTCGCCCAGTTCGTGTTCTCGGATCTCTACGACAAGGAAGACAACACCCCCACCGACTACCGGATGCCTTGCGCCGAGCTGCGCAAGGGGCTGGCCAAGGCCCAGCTCAACCCCTCCTTCATCCCGCAACTCGCGCGCATCCGTGACGTGGTCATCCTCACGCCGATGGTGCCTCCGACGGACTTCGCCTTTGTGCAGCAGGCCGCGCAGCTCGTCTCCAAGCACGAGGGCTCGCTCGCCGTGCTGCTCGCTCCCAAGCTAGCGTCCGAGACGCGCGAGGCCACCCTGCGTGAGTTCCGCAAGCGGAAGACCAACGCCGCGCTGTTCGATGACTTGGACCTGTGCCGGCTTCTCAACCCCGGTGGGCGTCAGCCCAACGCCGTCATCGGTCTGCTGGAGATCGCTCTTGAGCAGCAGCAGTGGACGAACCTGTCCCCCTTCTCCGCGCAGGACGGCCAGCACGTGCAGATGGAGATGTACGTTGGCCGTCGGCAGGAGGCCCGCCGCCTTTCGGAGACCCCTACCTACTCGCGACTCTTCTCGGGCCGCAAGCTGGGCAAGAGCGCGCTCCTTAAGTTCATCCAGGAGACCGCCGACCGCCGCCAGCTCCCCTCCGGCTGCACCTTGCGCGTCCTCTACGTGCCCATCGTGGGCGCCGACAGCGAGTCCGACGTCGTGGACCGCATCCTCACCGAGATGCGCCAGCGACTGGACTTCACCTCCGAGGCGCAGGGATCGGCGGATCCCAGCGATCATTTGTACCGGGTAATGAACCGCTTCATCGAGAAGCGGAAGTCCGAGAGCCTGCTCATCGTGCTCGACGAGGCGGACCGCTTCGTGGAAGGCCAGCTCGCCGCGTACGACGAGCGTGACCGGCGCGAGAAGTGCCTCAGCTTCCGCATCCGCACGGACATCGAGAAGGAGAAGGATTCGATGCAGCTGCCGCGGATCCGCTTCATCTTCGCCGGTTATCGCGCCACTCACACCATCGAGGGGGCGTGGGCCAACTGGGGCGACGTGCTGAGGCTCGAGCCGCTCACCCCGGAGGAGGCGGCGCAGCTCGTGGCGGGCCCACTTGCTCGGCTCGGCATTGACAGCAGCCAGAGCGCCCCGGCCATCGCCTACCGCTGCGGCTACCAGCCCGCAGTCCTCCTCCGCTTCGGCGAGAAGCTGCTCCAGCACCTGGAGCAGACCCGGCCTGATACCCAGCGGGACTGGGTGGTGGTTAACCCCGAGGACGTGGCCGTTACTTTCAATCACTCGGACATCCACGAGGAGATCCGCACCGTCGTGCGGAACAACTTCCAGGGCAACCCGCACGGTCGGGTGGTGTTCTTCACACTCATTCTTGAGTTCGCCGAGCTCACCCCCGGAGCAGGACTGGACGACGCCCCGCGGCGGCTGTTGGACCGGCTTCGGAAGATCCACCCCGACACGTCATGGCTGCAGCGAGACGAGAGCTCCGCGCTGGGTGAGCTCACGCGCCAGCTCCGGGACTTCTATGATCGTCAGCTCGTGGTCGGCCGCTCCGAGGCCAGCGGACAGGTCTACTACCTCAAGTTCCCGCACCACCTCCCTCTGCTGCGCCAGCCGGATCAGGAAGCGGTGCTGCGCCAGGAGATCGAGGCACTCCTGCAAGGAGATCGTTCCACGCCACATGCCGAGGTGCGCGCGCTGTTACCCACCCGGGTGCTGAAGGAGATGCGCGACGCGCTGTACCACCCCGATCCGAGTCTGCCCGTGCGTGCGGTGGTCGTAGCCTCCCTCTGGCCCGAGGCAGTCAACGCACGCAGTGGTGGGGTGGCGGATTGCCTGGGTATCGGGCCATCCTTGGTGCGCGATGCGGGAGCGCTCGATCGCCATGGCGAGGTGCGCGCTTGGCGCAATGTCTCCCCCGCAGAGGCCAAGCGGATCATCTCCCAGACGATCAAGGACGCTCCTCCTCTGCTGCTGCTGGGCGGTACGGATTTGCTCCACTGGGCGCTTGAGCAGGAGAGGTCCACTCAGAGTGAGGTGTACTGCATCTATGGAGTGGGACGGCTCTCGCGCCAGGCGCTCGGCTGGTGGTTCGAGCGTATCCGTGCGCTCGAGTTCTCCACTCCCAATGCGGTCGCCCACCTCTACGAAGTGACGGGCGGCATCCCGCTCCTCGTCCGCCGACTCGCGGAGCTGCTTGATCCTTCAGGAGAGGGAGGTGTCAACGTCACGGACGAACAGCTCCGCCGGGTATGCGCGGGCTTCAAGGTGGAGGCTCGCGCCCAAGCCCTGCTCCTGGTGAACGGTGAGCCCTCGGTTCGGCTGCAGCCGCGCGAGCTCGAGCTGCTCAAGATGGCTGCCATCGTCAGCCGCGAGCGGAGTTCTGACACCATGCTCGAGGATTTGACGGCGGGTTGGGAGCTTCTCCACCGGGAGCGGTACAAGTGGGCCTCGCTGAGCCAAACGGACCGCATCCACCTAGCGACCCTCCAGCACCTCGGCCTTCTGCCGATCAATCCCACGGCGGCCATGGAGCTGCCCGTGGAGAAGCTGGTGGTAGTGGCTCCCGAGGACCCGCTCTTCGTGATAGTGGAAGCCCTCGGGCCGTCTCCGTGAACCTTTCCGTCCGCCTCGCCGGGCACACCTCCACCTGGGAGTTCCGAGACTCAGCCGCACTGGAGGGCTGGTGTCGCAACCGCCCGTGGGTGGAGGGGGGCGGCATTCAGGTGGCCCGGATCTCCTCGGCGGGATACGCGCAGGAGATGGCCCTGGCCCTCCGCCGAGCCATCCGGGCCCACGACGATGCCCTCAGCGAGGTTCGGGTAGAGCTGCTTCAGGCGGAGGAGCTGGCACACGGCATTGCCGGAGCGCTCAGGGGACGGTGGGGCATCTCCCCTTCCCTCCCCCGTCGGGAGCAGCTTCTGCTGCTCTCCCACCACTTCATCTCGCCTCCGCGCGTCCTTGTACTCAATGTGGCGGGGACTCCGCTGGGCCTGCGCTTGCTGGAAGAGGCAGAGCAGCTAGCCGACGAGATTCCGAAACTTGAGTCGGCTGCCGTCTTCAGCCTCGTGCTGATTGATACCGGCTCCGCCCTCAGGAGCGCGGCCTATGACTTGTGCGTCGGTGGACCGCAGGATCAGCTCCTCCGGTCGTTAGACGTGCCGCTCCCCGTGGTCTGGTACGCCTATGTCCATGCACGGCTGGCTTGGGAAGTGTCCGGAGATCTGTCCAAGGCCCGGCGATGGGATGAGGATGGGTTCGGCACTCTCTCCGCGGGAGATGATGACGGGCTGGAGCAGCTGCTCAACAAGCTGGCAACTGCCGAGGCTGCCCAGGTGAAACCCGAGTTGCGCAAGCTCCTCGACGAGTACCTGAAGAATGCCGTACTCCGGCACCTGCCTCAGCAGAAGTTCAGAGACTTGGAGCGAGAGCTGCTTCTCGCTGGGCTGCTCTGGCGCCCCCAGGGCGAGACCTGGGCCCGGCCGGTAGCGTGGCTCGCCCGGGCCTGTCTCCGTGCTGATGCCAACCACCCTGCCCGGGTGCTGCTGCGAAGCTGCCTCATCTGCAAGCCGCTGGCGCAAGAGATCTTCAGCCGCTGTCTCAACTTGGAGGCCCGCGAGCGCACTGCGCGGCTCGCGGCCGTCACTCTCTCGCCAACCGAAGAGACCCTCTCCCGCTTCCGCCATTTCCAACAGGCCGAGCCCATGTCCGAAGTCCGCTTCTACCCCATGGAGTGCCCGGCCACGCCCAGCGACCCGTGGGCATTCGCCTCCTTCGGCGAGATGCTGAAAATGGTGGTGGGAGATCGCCGGCTCGCCCCCGAGCTGTATGAGCTGCGGGACATCCGCAACGCCATTGCCCACGGCCACTATCCTGCGTGGCGCATGGTGACTACTTTGCGAACGATTGGACAGCAGCTCGGCGGCTAGCGGCCTCCCGCAAGATCTGATCGAAAGAAAGTCCAAACCCCGCGAGGTATTTCCGGAGCCGATCGGCATCGTTCACACGGGACCGCTGCTTGCGGGACACCTCGAAAAGCGCGCGTCCGGCCTCGGAGAGCATTCGACTGTTCTCGCAAACACGCAACACATCCGCGAGCTGCACTCGGTCGAACCGATCCAATTCACGGGCCCGCTCCGGGCCCAAATAACGCTCGAGGATCTCATCTTCGACGGAGTGGTCGAGTTCTCTCCATTCCTGGGCCAACTTGGCCGTCTCGGCGCGCACCAGAGCCTCGTCCATCATGCCGTCCTCGGCAAGCGTGGCCATTCGCTCGATGATGCCGGCCAGATCACGAAAGCTGCCCCTCCAAGTGGACTCGGGCGCCAGAGCGAACTCAAGGAAGGCTCGGCTGGCGTCAGGACTGAACCGGACGACATCCTGCCGCTGCTGGAGTTCGAACTCCACGTTCACTTCGATGTCCTCGCGGCGCTCATGAAGACCAGGCAGTTTGAACCTCCAGAGCTTGAGGCGTGCATAGAGATCCTCGCGAAACGCCCCCGCGCGGACGCGCTCTGCCAAGTCGCGGTTCGTCCCGGCCACGAGTTGGAAGTCGCTCTCCACCGTCTCCTCATCCCCCAAGGCACGAAAGAGCTTCGTCTCCAAGGCCGTCAGGAGCATCGCCTGCACGTCCAAGGACAACTCGCCGATCTCGTCGAGGAAGAGGATACCCCCATTGGCCGCCATGAGCAGCCCAGGCCGCGCGGATGTTGCGCCTGTGAAAGCGCCTTTCTTATGACCGAACAGCTCCGAATGAGCGTTGTTCCCGTTGAGAGTGGCGCAGTTAACCTCAATGAAACTGCCGGTCAGCCGATGGCGCTCCTTCTTCAGCGCATAGAGCTGCCTAGCCAGGATGCTCTTGCCAGCACCTGTAGGCCCCTCCAGCAGCAGCGGCTTGCGCGACACCGCGGCTACGCGGGCCATGCGAGCCACCAGATCGTTGAACCGCAGGTTACGCGTCTCGATGTTCCGCTTCAGCAGCCGGGCATCGTCGCGCGCCTCGGACTGCTGTATCTCGGTGATCCGGAAGTACTTGGAGGAGTAGTCGAGTTTGATCCTCCGAACGTACCCGCGCGGATTCTCCCCCGACTTCGGAGGAATCGTGCTTACCAGCTGCGCGGGAAGCCGGCGCGACTGAGTCAGCAGGAACCAGCACAAGTGGGCGGTGTTGGTACCCGTCGAGAAGTGGACGAGATACTCCTCCTTCTCCAGGTCAAAACGCGTCTCCCGAACGAGCTGATAGAGCGAGGTGTAGACCTCTTCGAAGTCCCAGGGATTTCGGTACTGCACCTGCCGTGGCTCGATCTGGGTGTCAGGTGAAACCTCGCGGATGTCCTCCATCACCCGTTGCGCCAGTACTTCGTCCGTCGGCTCGTAAAGGAAGATGAAGCGAGCGATCGACAGTTCCGGCCGATGCTGGAAGAGCGCCACTGTGGGACGCCAAGCGTTCCAGCGCTCCGGGCCGTGACCACCCCTGGCGTCGCGCATGTTCCCAATGAAACCGAAGACGACCGTCTTACGTGTACTCGCCATCGCGCGAGCATCTTATCTAATTCGCTAGCTTGCACCAAGCCCGCACCCCCCAAGTCATTGTTTTCACAGGACATCTGTCAATGGCCCGGTATTTGCTGTGGTGCGGACTGCTTCAAGGCCCCCATCTTGGAGAAGACCCAATGAGTCAGCTGTACTCCCATCAGCGCAGGGCAGACGTACGACCGCAGAACGTTGGCATCAAGTCCAAACACGATCCCACCAGGGATGAAGGCCTCCGAGTACGAGTGCACCAGTTACGGTCCACAGCAGAGCCTCGCAGGAGTTTCGGCCAGCAACTCCGGGAAATCCGACAACGGTGGGTGGGTAAGCAGTTCGTGCTCGCGAAGAGCGTGGGATGCACCGAGGCCGCTATCTGCTTCTGGGAGGGAAACCGACGCCTGCCAACGATGGAACGCCTCGAAAGGCTTGAGCACTTCCTCACCGGAGCCGGCGTGCCATTGGATGCGCTCTCCCAGCTCAAGGCGGCTCACCGAGAAGCCGTGCTCAGGCGAACCGAGCGGTCGGCGGCGCTGCGGCACGACCGCTCCTGGAAGACCAAAGCCCCACCCACCGTGGGCGAGCAACCCGGCGCTACCCGCTACGAGCCGAAACCCTTCCGCCTCCTGGAGACTCTTTCCCATGCTCTATAGTGACGAGGAGAAGCAGAAGATCGTTGATGACTTCATCGACCTCAACAACGACCAGATCAAGGGTTTCCTCAGACAGCGAGAACTCCCCGTCACGGGTAATAAGGAGATCTTCCGCACTCTGCTGCAGGCACAGCTCGAGAGCGAGCAACTGACCTACGCCGAGCTGGTCGCCTACCTTGACCAGATCTCCCCCTGGGGCAAGCAGCACGTCTTCCTCTTCAAGGGGTTTGCTCAGACGGCGAAGCCCTTTCGGAATCGGGCATGGCTGGAGGAGCGCCTCAAGGAGAACGGCTTTTTTGACCGGCTCAATGCTCCCCTTCGGCTCATCCTGCCAGAGCAGCTGACCCTCTCGGAGATCGCCTACCGTCCGGAGCAACTCCGGGTCACCGCTATTGCCAGACGGGACGAGTGGGGCCGTGAACGCGAGTACGATCGGCACGAGATAATCAAGGGCCGGCGGGTGGAATTCCGGGCCTATTCCCATCACGTCGATCGAGGGCTCGTCATTTTCGAATGGGACTTGATCCGCAACACCGCAGCGCTCCGGGTCTCTCAGCTTCCATCTGGCGGAGACTACGAAGAGGAGCTCGGCACCTTCGCCCAGCTGACCTCGAAGTGGCTGGACCTGGGTATGTTCGAAATGCTGGATATCAGACGCGCCATACGCTCTCTGCATGAACTCGCCGAGCAAGGCGAACCGGAAGCCCGCCCTCAGGCAATCGACTACCGCACGTTCGGAGGACGGGTTTTCGGGGGGCGTGGAGCGACCAGCGAAACCTCCGTCTTAGGCGAGGTCGTGCTCGACGCCGCGATGAAGAACCTTCGGGACCAGGGAACGGGCCAGCTTGGCAACTTCTACTGGCTGCCCACTCCCTGCGGAGCAGTGAGCAAAGACCTCCACGTGTTCTTGAACGGACCTGCTCACCGGATCAACTTCACTACCACAAACGACGAGAAGGCCCTCCGCCATGTCTTGGACCGCATTCGAGCGCATTGCAGCTGAGGCCCCGGAGCAGCTCTGGGTGCTTGAGAAAATCCAAAGCGCCCTCCAGAACGCAGGTGCGACGCCGGTCCTCGACAGCGACACCTGTGGGGCGATCCTCGATATCGACAGCGACATCATCGCTGGAGTGTTCCAGCGCTTGAAGGAGCTGCATTTCCTCATCGAGAAGGACCAGTTCCAGTGCGGGAACTGTGGAGAAGCCGTGGCCCTAGAGAAGTTCGTTGGCAGCGCGACAAGCACACGCTGTATGAGGTGCGGCGTGGCTTTCAAGGAGCTGGCTCCTACGAAGTCGAAGCTTTACCGGTTGGCGGATGAGGCCCTCGTGAAACCCGAGTCGCGGCAGCTCCAAAAGTTCATGGCGAACAAGGCCCGGTTCGGCATCATCACCGCCTTGGACAAGGAGGCGGCCGCGATTCGCGTCATGCTCGATGGATGCACGCCATACGTCGTGAACTCCGCGCGGGGCCATGCTGTCTACGATCTTGGGACGGTCCCCTCTTTGGGTGGGGAAGCCCACTCGGTCATCCACGTCTGCCTACACGGGGATGCGGGCACCAATCCCGCCGCTTCAGCAGCCACGAGGCTACTGCTCAATTTCCCAAAGCTGGAATTGCTTCTAGTGGTCGGGATCGCAGGAGGGTGTCCAAATCCCCAGAAACCGGACGAGCACGTGCGGCTGGGCGACGTGGTGGTCTCCAACCGCAGCGGTGTCATCCAGTACGACAACATCAAGCGCGAGTTCCATGGAGATGGCTTCCGCCCGCCGCCTCGTCCGCCCTCGAAGGAATTGCTGGACTCCGCAGGGAGAATAGCCCAGGACGAGTTGCTGGGAGACCGACGCTGGCTCGGCGCCCTCGCGCGCGGGGAGCGCCTCTGGAACATGGCCCGGCCTGCAGACCCCACGGATGTGCTCGACGACTCACCCGCCCAGGAATCACCAAAGGCGCACCCATCTGATCCGCAACGTCGGCCAGGAGAACCGAGAGTGTTCCGAGCCGCCATCGGCTCCGCCAACATCCTGCTCAAGGATCCAGAAGCCCGCGATCAGCTCCGCGACCGTTTCGGAGTTCGGGCGATTGAGATGGAGTCCTCGGGGGCCACGCAGGCAGCTTGGGAGGCAGGGGTGGGCTACTTGGCGGTGAGGGGCATCAGCGACTACTGCAACCCAGGAAAGAACGATCTCTGGCAGGAGCACGCCGCCTTGGTCGCGGCAGCCTATGCACGAGCCCTGCTCGCCAAGCTACCGAACCGTGAACGATGAAGCCCCTGTCTTGAACCTCCACCTGTTCGCCTCACGCAGCGTGGAGTCGAGGATACCCTGAGAGTTGTCCCAGGGGTAGGGTGGTTCCTGACCTAATGGGTACCCACCATGGAAGGCGCGGGACTGGACACGTAGAGTCCAGGCCGTGCCCCGCTGTCAGACATGCGGGAGGCGCTGGGAGGGAACCCACACCCTCTG
>Ga0190275_10002969_pt1 | contig 12050 bp, 10 predicted proteins | sample Popmic550T_FD_133745 | JGI IMG/M metagenome (GOLD analysis project Ga0190275, IMG submission 133745) | Populus adjacent soil microbial communities from riparian zone of Yellowstone River, Montana, USA - 550 T | ecosystem: Environmental > Terrestrial > Soil > Riparian zone > Trees stand | place... | reverse complement strand
TTCGACCAGTACGGCGACACGACGTCCAAGGTTCTGACCGTCTACAAGGTGGAAGCCGGCAAGTGGGCCACCGTGACGACCAAGGACTTCGAGACCAAGTAGTCGACCTGATGGCCCGGGGGTGGGACGCCACGCCGTCCCACCCCCGTGGCATGTCGAAAACTTAAGCCAGTTGGGAGGTCGACGTGGACCAGTTCTTTCAGCAGCTCGTGAACGGGCTGACGCTTGGATCGCTGTACGCCCTGATCGCGGTCGGGTACACCGTCGTCTACGGAATCGTGCAGCTCATCAACTTCGCCCATGGCGAGGTGTTCATGATCGGTGCGTTCGGCGCACTGACCACCTATTTGTTGTTCTTCGACGGTCAGACCGGCGTGTGGATCCTGCCGATCATGATGGTCGGTGCGATCATCGCCGCGGTCGGTACGGCGGTGCTGATGGAACGCGTCGCGTATCGTCCCCTGCGGTCCGCGCCACGACTGGCACCGCTGATCACCGCGATCGGTATCTCGGTCTTCCTGCAGGAGTTCGTCCGGCTCTTCTACCAGAAGATCCCGGACTTCCCGAGCGCCAAGCAGCGGATCCCGTTCCCGCAGATCGACGTCGTCACCGGCCAGGCGCTGGAGGTGGGCGGCGTGACGATCCAGCGGTCCGCGGTCTTCACCATCCTGGCTCTGCTGGCCTGCTCCGGCCTGCTCTGGTACTTCATCAACCGGACCCGGATGGGCCGCGGCATGCAGGCGGTGTCGCAGGACCCTGACACGGCCCGGCTGATGGGCATCAACGTCGACCGGATCATCGTGGTCGCGTTCGCGCTCGGTGCCGTCCTGGCTGCCGTCGCCGGTGTGTCCCAAGGCCTGCAGAACAACAACATCGACTTCCGGATGGGCTTCCTGGCCGGCCTGAAGGCGTTCACCGCCGCGGTGCTGGGCGGTATCGGCAACATCCAGGGCGCGGTGGTGGGAGGTCTGGTGCTCGGCGTCGTCGAGGCGATGGCCACCCAGTACATTCCCGGCCAGTTCGGCGGTAGCACCTGGAAGGACGTCTGGGCCTTCGTCATCCTGATTCTGGTGCTGGTCTTCCGGCCCCAGGGTCTTCTCGGAGCAAGGGTGGTGGATCGCGCATGATGAGAATTCCCAACCTGCCCGAGAGCTTCACGTCCAAGCACGCCGCCAAGGGCTGGCCGCTCGGCCTGGCCGGTGTGGCGCTGCTGATCATCGGCTCCTTCCTGTCCTGGAGCTATGACAGCAACATCCTTGGCGACCTGTCGTTCATCCTGTATCCCGGCGGCCTGCAGATCCTGGCCATCATCGGCGCCGTCATCGGCCTGCTGTTGCTGCTGATCGTCAAGGGTCCGCTGGCGGACCGGTTCGGTCCGTGGCTCGACGCCGCGCTCGGGATCCGGGCGCTCGGCGTCTGGATGCTGGCCTACATGGTCCTGGTGCTCGTCGCCATCACCACCGAGTCGACCGGCCTGATCAACGTCGACCCGGGTGGCTGGGTCTCGTTCGTCGGCGCGCTGCTGCTGTTCCTGGCCGGCCGGTTCATCCCGCTGCGCGAGCACCGCGACCTGTCCCGGGCCAAGGTGCCCGGCTGGGCCGAGGTACTGGCCGTGGCCATCGTGATGGCAGCGGTGCTGTTCGGCGCCGCGTTCGCGCTCGGCCGCGAAGACGCCTGGTCGTTCATCCTGTTCCTGGTCTTCGCCGGCGGTATCGCGGCGATGATGATCCGGAGCGGTCTGCTGACCTGGTTCGGTCACGTCTCGCAGCGGCAGAAGAAGGTCCTGACGCTGTCGGCCTTCCTGGTCGCGTTCCTGTTCCCGTTCACCCAGAGCGGGTCGGACGCGAACATGTCGATCGCCACCCAGGTCCTGGTCTTCGCCGCCACGGCGATGGGCCTGAACATCGTGGTCGGCCTGGCCGGCCTGCTCGACCTCGGCTACATCGCCTTCCTCGGTTCCGGCGCCTATGTGGCCGCGACGATGTCGCAGTCGGCGTTCGCGACGATCGGCTGGAAGCCGCCGTTCCTGGTGGTGGTACTGGTCGGTGCCTGTGTCGCGGCCCTGCTGGGTCTGGTCATCGGGTCGCCGACACTGCGGGTCTCCGGTGACTATCTGGCGATCGTGACACTGGGCTTCGGTGAGATCTTCCGGTTCGCGATGTTCAACCTGGACGGCAACAACGGCCCGAACCTGACCAACGGCCCGAACGGCATTCCCGGCATCCCGGACCTGCAGATCGGTGGCTTCAACTTCGGGGACGAGCACACGGTGGCGGGGATCGACCTCGGCCGGTTCTCGAACTACTACTTCCTGCTGCTGATCCTGATCGGCGGCGTCATCCTGGTCTTCTCCCGGCTGAACAACAGCCGGATCGGTCGCGGCTGGGTCGCGATCCGCGAAGACGAGAAGGCCGCCGAGGCGATGGGCGTCAACGTGTTCGGCCTGAAGCTGCTGGCCTTCGCGGTCGGCGCCTTCCTGGCCGGCCTGGCCGGCACCATCAAGGCCCACCAGGACGGCGCGGTCAGCCCGGACCAGTACATGTTCCTGGAGTCGGCGTTCCTGCTCGCGGCCATCGTGCTGGGCGGCATGGGTACCATCGCCGGTGTGTTGCTGGGAGCAACGATCCTGAAACTGCTGCCGGAGAAGCTGCGGTTCTTCTCGGAGTACCGGCTGCTGCTGTTCGGTCTGCTGCTGGTACTGATGATGCGGGTCCGTCCCGAGGGGCTGGTGGCCAGCAAGCGGCGCCAGCTGGAGTTCCACGAAGACGATGAGGAACTCGCGGTGGCGGTCGAGAGCGACCTGGTCGGGGAGACGAAATGACCGTCACGGAGGAAGTACGCAACGCCGTACCGGCGGACGCGCAGGTGGTCCTGGAAGCCTCCGGCGTGACCATGCGGTTCGGTGGTCTGCTGGCGGTCAACGACGTCAACCTGACCGTCCGCGAAGGCGAGATCGTCGGACTGATCGGCCCCAACGGTGCCGGCAAGACGACCTTCTTCAACTGCCTGACCGGTCTGTACAAGCCGACCAGCGGCCAGGTCCGGTTCGCCGGGCAGCCGCTGGCGCCCAAGCCGCGAGCGGTCGTCAAGGCCGGAATGGCCCGGACGTTCCAGAACATCCGGCTGTTCGCCAACATGACCGCGCTGGAGAACGTGATGGTCGGGCGGTACTGCCGGACCAGTTCCGGTGCGCTCACCTCGGTGCTGCGCGGACCGAAGTTCCGTCGCGAGGAGCGCGCCACCCGGGCCCGGGCCCAGGAGCTGCTCGAGTTCGTCGGGCTCGGCAAGTCGTCGGAGCACCTGGCCCGCAACATGCCGTACGGCGACCAGCGCCGGCTCGAGATCGCCCGCGCGCTGGCCACCGACCCGAAGCTCATCCTGCTGGACGAGCCGACGGCCGGAATGAACCCGCAGGAGACCCGCCAGGCCAGTGACCTGATCTTCAAGATCCGGGACTCGGGCCTGTCAGTGGTGGTGATCGAGCACGACATGCGCTTCATCTTCAACCTGTGCGACCGGGTGCTGTGCCTGGTCCGCGGCGAGGCGCTGATCGAGGGCACACCGGCCGAGGTGCAGTCCGACCCGCGGGTGATCGAGGCCTACATCGGGACCGGCGAGGGCGACGACGAGGACGAGGACGAGGTCGACGTCGAACAGGCCCACGTGCAGGACACCACCGTGTCGGAGCAGCAGGAGGAGGGCCGATGACCGCGATGCTCGAGGTCAAGGACCTGGAAGTTGCCTACGGCAAGATCGTGGCCGTCAAGAAGATCAGCTTCTCGGTCGAGCAGGGCCAGGTCGTCTCGCTGATCGGTACCAACGGCGCCGGCAAGACCACGACGCTGCGGACCATCTCCGGTCTGCTCCGGCCGACCAGCGGCGAGATCACCTTCATGGGCCAGCGGATCGACAAGGTGCCGGCCCACGACATCGTCTCGATGGGACTGGCGCACTCACCCGAGGGCCGGCGGATCTTCCCCCGGCTGTCGGTGGAGGAGAACCTGCTGCTCGGTGCGTTCGCGCGCAACGACCACGCCGCGATCCGCACCGATCTGGACTCGGCGTACGACCTGTTCCCGATCCTGGGGGAGCGGCGCAAGCAGCCGGCCGGTACGTTCTCGGGCGGTGAGCAGCAGATGCTCGCGATGGGTCGAGCGATGATGAGCAAGCCCAAGCTGATGATGCTGGACGAGCCCTCGATGGGGCTGTCGCCGATCATGATGAAGCGGATCATGTCGACGGTGACCGAGTTGCAGCGGCAGGGCACCACGATCCTGCTGGTCGAGCAGAACGCCCAGGCGGCGCTCAAGCGCGCCGACTTCGGCTACGTGCTCGAGGTCGGCAAGATCGTCTTGTCCGGCACGGGCCGTGACCTGCTCGTCAACGACGACGTCCGCAAGGCCTACCTCGGCGAGGACTAGGCAACAGCACGCAGGGCAGCCCCGGCCATCCAGACCTGGCCGGGGCTGTTTGCTGTCAGCAACCACTCAGTTGCGGATGACAACGAGCAGCTGGACCAGCAGAGGCGCCACGATCAGCGCCGGCAACAGGTCGGCTACAGCAATCTGCTTGATCTTCAGCAGCCGCAGCGCGACCCCGATCAGCATCAGCCCGCCGGTGGCGCCCAGAGCGGTCACGTGCGCCTCTGGGAGTACGTCACCCAGGACAGCGCCCACGGCCGTCATCAGGCCCTGGAGAACCAGTACTACGACCGCCGACGCCGCAACGCCCCAACCCAGCGACGCCGCGAAGGCGATCGAGGCGAACCCGTCCAGTACCGACTTCAGGAACAGTTGGTCCGCACCACGACCCAGCCCGTCGGACAGTGCACCCAGGAAGGTCAGCGGACCGACGCAGAACACCATCGAGGCGGAAACGAACCCCTCGACGAACGTACTCTCGCCCTCGCCACGGCTGAACCGGTGCTGCATCCACGAGCCCAGCCCTTCCAGCCGTTGCTCGATCTTCAGCAACGAGCCGGCGATTCCGCCGATCAGCATCGCGCCGAGCACGATCAGTACCGGCGCACTGTCCCCGACGGCGTCGCTCAGCACATCGTCACTGACGGCGAGTGCCGAACTGATGGCGATCAGCAGCGTGACCAGGCCAAGCGCGTCGGTGACCAGATCGCGGGTCCGCTGACTCAGCCGGTGGCCGATCAGGACGCCCAGGACGGAGCCGACGAGCACTGCCGCGACGTTCACGACAGTACCGATTCCGATGAACAAACCTGGTCTCCCGTTTCAGGTCGCGTGGGCGAGTCACAGCTTTGCAAGTGACCCCCGAAGCCCTACTGTTGCGCGAGGATGAGCGTATCCGCTCGTCTCGTTCACCTCGGGGGTGGACCAGGATTAGGAGGGCGGCCACGTGGCACCAGCCATCGAGGTGCGCGACGCCGATCCCGGCGATGCTGACGCCCTGGTGACGCTATGGCGTGAGATGGCGGTCGGGACAGGGCATCAGGCCCGGTTGCTCGCGGCGCCGTCCGTCGAGTCAGCCCAGTCCTCAATCGCCAAGCACGCCAGCGATCCGTCCGGCCGGTTGGTCGTCGGTGAGATCGACGGTGAGCTGGGTGGGATGGCCTACCTGCGGCAAGCTCCGATCAGCCCGTTGCACGACGAGGTCACGGTGACGGTGGAGTACCTGCACGTCAGCGACCACGCCCGCCGGCACGGCCTGGGCAAAGCGCTGATCGCCGAAGCGGCCGCGTGGGCCGAGCACGAGAACTGCCCACACCTGGCCGTCGTCGCCCCACCGGTCGCCCGCGAAGCGAACAGGTTCCTTGCCCGGTTGGGACTCGGGCAGGCCGGCGTACTGCGGTTCGCGAGCACGCACACGGTGCGGCGACGGCTCGCGGCCGAGCATGCACCCAACCTGCTGGCCCTGTTGTCCTCGAGGCGCTCGGTGATGGCCCGCCGGGCTCAGCTCGCGCGCCCGGCCCTGGACCACGAGGACGACGCGGAGTACGGCGAGCTCAGGCTCCCGGCGGCGCCTGAATCAGCTGGCACGTGATCCGGGCGGTGCAGACCCGCTTGTCCCGCTCGTCGGTGATGACGACCTCATACGACGTGGTGGTCCGGCCGAGGTAGATCGGCGTGGCGACGCCGGTGACGATGCCCTCGCGGACGGCCCGGTGATGCGTCGCGTTGATGTCGACACCGACAGCGACCTTCCCGTACGCCGCGGCGTGCAGCGCGGAGCCGATCGAGCCGAGACTCTCGGCGAGCACGCAGGACGCGCCACCGTGCAGCAGCCCGTACGGCTGGACGTTGCCCTTCACCGGCATGGTCGCGACGATCCGGTCCGGCGTCGCCTCGCTGACGGTGATGCCCATCAGATCGAGCAGCGTTCCCTCGGTCATCATGCCTGGCGGCAGCTCGGCGCCGGTCTTGTCGTCACTCATGGCAGAAGGCTACGTGACCCCCCGCGTGCGGGTGCGAAAACTGTCGGCGGGACCCACTAGAGTCACTATGTGGCTCCTGAAACAGACTCCTCGACGATGACCAAGGACCCGGGTGCGGTGGCGGACGGCTCCACCGCGCGACCGCGGATCCTGCTGCTGGACGGGCATTCGCTCGCGTACCGGGCGTTCTACGCGCTGCCGGTGGAGAACTTCTCCACCACGACTGGTCAGCACACCAACGCGGTGTACGGGTTCACCTCGATGCTGATCAACATGCTGCGCGACGAGCAGCCGACGCATATCTGCGTGGCCTTCGACGTCTCCCGCAAGACCTTCCGCTCCGAGCAGTACACGGAGTACAAAGCCGGCCGCTCGAAGTCGCCGGACGAGTTCAAGGGGCAGGTCTCGCTGGTCAAGGAGGTGCTCGAGGCGCTCCGCGTGCCGACCACCGAGATCGACGGCTGGGAGGCCGACGACATCATCGCCACGCTCGCGACCCAGGCCGACGAGCAGGGCTTCGAGGTGCTGATCAGCTCCGGCGACCGCGACGCGTTCCAGCTGATCAACGAGAACATCACCGTGCTCTACCCCAAGCGTGGCGTCTCCGAGATCGCCCGGATGGACCCGGCGGCGGTCGAGGCGAAGTACGGGATCCCCCCGCGGCTCTACCCGGACCTGGCCGCGCTGGTGGGGGAGAAGAGCGACAACCTGCCGGGCGTGCCCGGGGTCGGCGACAAGACCGCGGCGAAGTGGCTGAACCAGTTCGGTTCGCTGAACGACGTGATCGACCGGGTGAACGAGATCAAGGGCAAGGCTGGTGAGTCGCTGCGCGAACACCTGTCCGACGTGATCCGGAACCGGCAGATCAACGAGCTGGTCCGCGACCTCACGCTGGACGTGGCCGTCGACGACCTGGTCCGGCACCCGTGGGACCGCGACAAGGTGCACACGCTGTTCGACAGCCTGGAGTTCCGGGTGCTGCGCGAGCGGCTGGTCGCCGAGCATGAGCAGGTCGAGGAGACGATCGAGGAAGGCTTCGATCTCGAGGGCACGCAGCTCAAGCCCGGCGAGGTTGCCGCCTGGATCAAGGAGCACGTGTCGACCGGCGCCCGCACCGGCGTCGCAGTACAGGGCAGCTGGGGTCGTGGGACCGGCGAGATCACCGGCCTTGCGCTGGCGACGTCGACGGGTGCGGCAGCCTGGTTCGACCCGGGCACGCTGACTCCGGATGACGACGCAGCCTGGCAGGCGTGGCTCGCCGATCCGCAGCAGCCGAAGGCTTTGCACGACGCGAAGGGTCCGCTGCTCGGCTTCCTGGAGCGCGGCTGGCCGCTGAGCGGGCTCACCTCCGACACCCAGCTGAGCGCCTATCTGGTTCGTCCGGACCAGCGGTCGTACGACCTGGCCGACCTCACCGTGCGGTATCTCAAGCGTGAGCTGCGCACCGAGGAGGCCGACAACGGTCAGCTCAGCTTCGACGACATCGAGGGCGGGCCGGCGGCGGACGCGACGATGCTGCGTGCCCGGGCGATCGCCGACCTGGCCGACACTCTCGACGCCGAGCTGGCCAAGCAGGCCGGGACGCCGCTGCTCGCCGATGTGGAGCTGCCGCTGATCGACGTGATCGCGGCGATGGAGCGCGACGGGATCTCGGTCGATCGGCCTTATCTGGAAGAGCTCGAGGCGCGGTTCGCAACCGGTGTACGGGAAGCGGCGACCTCGGCGTACGAGGTGATTGGTAAGGAGATCAACCTCGGCTCGCCCAAGCAACTGCAGGTGGTGCTGTTCGACGAACTGCAGATGCCGAAGACCAAGCGGACCAAGACCGGCTACACGACCGACGCGGACTCACTGCAGTCGTTGTTCGAGAAGACCGAGCACCCGTTCCTGGCCTACCTGCTCGCGCATCGCGACGCGACCCGGCTGCGCCAGACCGTCGAGGGCTTGCTGAAGACGATCAGTCCGACGGACGCGCGGATCCACACCACGTTCAACCAGACGATCGCGGCGACCGGGCGGCTCAGCTCGACCGACCCGAACCTGCAGAACATCCCGATCCGGACCGAGGAGGGTCGCCGGATCCGCGAGGCGTTTGTTGTCGGCGACGGCTTCGAGGCTTTGATGTCGGCCGACTACAGCCAGATCGAGATGCGGATCATGGCGCACGTGTCGGAGGACGAGGGCCTGATCAGCGCGTTCAACTCGGGTGAGGACTTCCACTCGGTGACGGCCGCGCGGGTCTTCTCGGTGGAGCCCGGTGAGGTGACGCAGGAAATGCGCGCCAAGATCAAGGCGATGAACTACGGCCTGGCGTACGGCCTGTCGGCGTACGGGTTGAGTCAGCAGCTGAAGATCGGCGTGGACGAGGCGAAGGGCTTGATGGATGAGTACTTCGAGCGCTTCGGCGGGGTCCGCGACTACCTGCGCAGCATCGTGCTCGAAGCCGGCAAGAGCGGCTACACCGAGACCATTCTCGGCCGCCGCCGCTACCTGCCCGATCTGACCAGCGACAACCGCCAGCGCCGCGAGATGGCCGAGCGGATGGCCCTGAACGCGCCGATCCAGGGCTCGGCCGCAGACGTCATCAAGCTGGCCATGCTCAAGGTCGACGCCTCCCTGAAGTCCTCCGGCCTGAAGTCCCGCATGCTGCTCCAGGTCCACGACGAACTGGTCTTCGAGATCGCCCCCGGCGAACGCGAACCCCTGGAAGAACTAGTCCGCCGCGACATGGGCGCCGCCGTCGCCATGGCCGTCCCCCTAGACGTCTCAGTGGGCATCGGCCGCACCTGGCACGAGGCGGCCCACTAACCGCAGTACCGTCGTTTGTTCGGCGGGTGGTTCGTCAGGCGCTGGCGAGCCATCCGCCGATTGCTTTTCAGCGGGCGAACAGGGGGAGTTCATCCGGTTTGAGGGCGTCTGCGATGCAGGCGTGTTCGCGGGGTGCGAGGCCGGCGGGGAGGGCAGTCAGGGGGAACCAGGCGACCTCGATCGACTCGTCGTCGTTGACCCTCGCCTCGCCTCGGAGGGGACGGCAGCGGAAGCAGAGGTCGAGGAACTGCACCTGGTCGCCGTTGGGGTAGGAGCCCGGTGGCAGCGCCTCGACGCTGACCAGGCGGACGATCTCCGCCTCGACGCCGGTTTCCTCTTCGATTTCCCGGACTAGCGCGGGTGCGGGTTGCTCGCCGGGTTCGAGGATGCCGGCTGGGAGGGACCAGCGGGCGTTGTCGGCTCGGCGGACCAGGAGGATCTGATCTTCGGTGTCCAGGACGACCCCGGTGATACCGGTCAGCCAGAGCAGGTCGTGGCCGATCTTTTTGCGCAGGCTGAGGATGAAGTCAGGCGTCGTCATGCGACCGAGCCTAGTCAGGCCAGGGTTGCCTCACGCAAGAAGTCGACAGGTCGGTCGCAAGGAGAGCAAGCGGGTGCCGTAACGGGCTGACGGTGACCGCTCGATCTCGGTCAGCAATCGTTCCCTGGGCGCCAGGTCTTTCGTTGTCAATGAATCTGTGGCAGTCTCCGCTATCAAAGATCCGAGATCCTATCGGATATCTCATTGTCTGCATCGGGAGGCGGGATGCAAGAAGACCTGAGAACTGCCGGCGTGAAGCGGCGCTCATTCGTCGCTGGAGCACTAGGGATAGTGGCGGCAGGGAGCACTGGAGTCTTGAGTGGTTGCAGTTCCGGCGAGGCCGAGGCCGGTGCGTCGCCCGAGAGCCTCAGCGCGCCGCCTGTCGAACTCGCTCCGAAGAAGACCGGCATCAACTACCCGCCCGGGTATGTCGGTCCGGTTGCGCGGGAACAGCGGGCAATCGTCACCGAGCCCGTCACCTTCACCCTGGTCGTGCCGCAGAACCTGACCATCGGCGACTGGAGCAAGAACGCCTTCACGCAGTGGATGGAGCAGCAGACCGGGATCAGGATTCAGTTCCGGCAAGTGGCCGGCAACGGTGACGACCCGGAGACGATGACGAAGGTCAACGCGATGATGGCGGCCGGGGACATCCCGGATGCCTTCCTCGGCATCACCTTCACCCGCTCGCAGCTCTACCTGTACGGCGCGCAGAACCTCTTCGTCAACCTGGACCCGTACCTGGACAAGTACGCGCCCAATCTCCAGCAGGCGATGAAGGACTATCCCGAGGCGCGCAGGCTGATCACGTCACCGGACAAGGGCATCTACAGCTTTCCCGACATCAACGACTGCTATCACTGCCGCGCCTCGAACGGCCGTACCCTGCTCAACACCGACTGGATCCGCAAGGTCGGTCTGGCGATGCCGACCACGACGGACGAGTTCCGCGAGGTCCTGACCGCGTTCAAGAAGGCCGACCTCGGCGGCCGCGGCAGGACGATCCCGTTCGCCGGCTACAAGGACGCGCCGCTGGACACCTATTTCATGAACGCCTTCCTCTACAACCCTGGTGATCCCTGGCTGGTGGTCAACGACGGCAAGGTCGAGGCGAACTACGTCAAGGACGAGTGGCGCGAGGCGCTGAAGTACCTGCGTAGCCTGTACGCGGACGGCCTGCTGAACAAGGACATCTTCACCGCCGACACCGATCAGATGAACCGCTATGGCAACAACCCGGACGCCCCGCTGGTCGGTGGCGCACGGGCTTACTACTGGGGCTCGTTCCTCACCATCGACCAGACCGACCCGAATGCGCGCTGGCACCAGTACAAGACCGTGCCGCCGCTGGAAGGCCCGAACGGCACCCGGTACGCCGCCTGGAACTATCTCAAGGTCGGCCTCGAGGTCTCCACCCTCGTCGTAACCCGCAAGTGCAAGCGTCCCGACCTCCTGGTCCGCTGGGCCGACTTCCAGATGGATCTCGAGGCCGTCCTGCGCTCGTACACCGGCCCTGACTTCCGCTGGTCGGCCAAGGGAGACAAGGGCATCAACGGCAAGCAGGCCATCTACGGCTTCGACGCCACCTGGAACTCCGACGCCACCAAGGGCAAGACCTGGGATCAGTACGCCGTGATGTACCGGTCGGGCGACTTCCGGCTGGCCGAGCGGGTGAATCCGCAGAAGCCGACCTTCGAATCGCCGCTGTACGAGCAGACCCGGGACCAGCAGTTCCCGTACCGGCAGCCGATGGAGATGGAGTTCCCGCCCGTCACCCTGGAAGCCGACCAGGCCGCGCAGGACGCCGAGATCGGCCTGAACCTCAAGGGCGAGGTGACCACCTCGCTGGCCAAGTTCGTCACCGGCAAGCTCGATCCGTCCGACGACGGGCAGTGGCGTGACTACAAGGACCGGATCGGCCGGATCGGCCTCAGTCCCTACCTGGAGATCCAGCAGGCCGCCTACGAGACCTACCAGGGGTGACCGGGATGGCCACGACGACAGCCACGCCGACCGGCGCGCCCGCCCCGGTCAAGGAGACCCGGTCCGACCGGATCGTGATGATCTGCAACTACACCGCTCTCGGCCTGTTCACGCTGGCGGTGCTCTATCCCTTGGTCTACGTGGTCAGCGCTTCGCTGAGCGATCCGAAGAACGTTGTCTCCGGCAAGGTCTGGCTCTGGCCGGTCGGCTTCAGCACTGAGGCGTTCAAGGCGATCTTCGACTACGACTCGATCATGACCGGCTTCAGCAACTCCGTCGTGTACGCCGTCGGCGGTGCGTTGCTGGCGACCGTAC
>Ga0190275_10002968_pt1 | contig 12050 bp, 12 predicted proteins | sample Popmic550T_FD_133745 | JGI IMG/M metagenome (GOLD analysis project Ga0190275, IMG submission 133745) | Populus adjacent soil microbial communities from riparian zone of Yellowstone River, Montana, USA - 550 T | ecosystem: Environmental > Terrestrial > Soil > Riparian zone > Trees stand | place... | reverse complement strand
TGTTTTCATCGAGATAGTCATAGCGGAAGAAGAACTGGGTCTTGTCGATGCCCGGGTCACCATCGTAGAGCCCGGCGATGTTGAAGTCCCAGACTTGCCCCTCTTTGGGCTGCCAGATCGTTCCCTGAATGGGGATGCGGTCTCCAACTTTCCAGCCGAAGCGTCGCGCGAGATCGACGCCCACGATGGCCCCTTGCCGGTCCGCGAGCCAGGCCGCGCGTTCGTCGGGCGACAGCCTGAATTCCGGATAGAGCCCCAGGTAAGCCTCCGGTTCGACCGCAATCTGAGCGAAGAAGTTCGACGGGTCCTGGTAGACACCGCCAAACCAGGTGTTGTGCGTCGCCGTCGCGACGCCCTCGGTCGCCTTCAGTCGATCGAGGTACGACACCGGTAAGGGCATGATCAAGCTGACCTTGTGGATGAGCACCAGGCGATCCAGCCCCGCGATCTCGACTCCGAAGCTGAACGCCGTCCGAATCGTCATCAACAGCCCGAACAGCAGGAACGCGATGAAGATCGAGAGCAGCGTGAAGGTCGTCCTGAATTTCTTGCGCCAGAGTCCACTCCAGAGCAGCGGGAAGTACTTCATGGCGTTTCTCCAAGCAGGACGCCTTTTTCGAGGTGAAGCGTGCGAGTGGCCCGCTCCGCGGCCCGCGGATCGTGCGTCACCATCACGATCGTCTTGCCGTGCTGCCGGTTGAGGGTCTGCAGCAGATCGAGGATCTCGTCACCGGACTTGCGATCCAGGTCGCCGGTGGGCTCGTCGCACAGCAGGAGAGCCGGGTCGGTGACGATGGCCCTGGCGATGCCGACGCGCTGCTCCTGACCACCCGAGAGCTGGCGGGGGTAGTGGTTCGCACGATCGGCAAGGCCGACTACCTTGAGCGCGAGGGCCGCTCGCTTCCGCCGCTCGGCCTTGGACAGCTTGGTGAGCAGCAGCGGTAAGTCGACGTTGCGTTCGGCCGTGAGCACCGGCAAGAGGTTGTACAGCTGAAACACGAAGCCGATGTGGTCGGCGCGCCATCGCGAAAGCCGGCTGCCGGACAACGCGGCGATGTCTGTACCCGCCACCTCCACCCGGCCTCCCGAGGGGGCGTCGAGGCCCCCCATCAAGTTCAGGAGGGTGGTCTTGCCCGATCCCGATGGGCCCATCAGCGCCAGGAACTCGCCTTGTGGGATCTCGAGATTGACGCCCTTCAGCACATCGATGCGCTCGCTGCCGCGCGTGAAGTACTTGTGGACGCCGCTGACGCGGACGATTGCACTCATGGACGCGCTTCTCCTATTTGATGGTGATCAGCTGGCCTTCGACCAGTGTTTCCGGAGGTGAGACCACCACTCGATCGCCGGCCGCCAATCCAGCGGCGATCTCCAGGCGGTCGCCGTCCGTGCCCCCGACCTGCACCGCGCGGCGTTCGACCGTGTCCTGACGGACCAGGAAGACATAGCTCGCTCCATCACGGCTGCGCACCGCACTCTTCGGGATGAGCGCCGTCGGTTTCGCCGCCGCCGCAGGCTGGGCCTCCGCGTCGCGCAGGAATGTGACCTTTACGCCCATGTCCGGCAGGATGCGCGGATCGAGTTCGTTGAAGGCGATGCGGACCAGCACCGTCGCCTTTTGACGATCAGCCGTGGGGACGGTGGTGATCACGCGTCCGGGAATTTCCCAGTCCGGGTAGGCGTCGAGCACCGCGCTGACGGCCTGCGCCGGCGTCACCCTGTTGATATAGCTCTCGTTCACGTCCACTTCGACCTCGAGCGACCGCATGTCGACCAGCGTGCAGATGCCGGTGCGGGTGAACCCGCCTCCGGCGGACACCGGCGACACCATCTCGCCCGGCTGGGCGTCCTTGGAAATGGCGACACCCGTGAACGGCGCCCGGATGATCATGTTGTCGAGCTCCGTCTGCTGCAGGGCCACCTGCTGCTCGGCGACGGCAACTTGTTCGCGCGCGGCTGCAATCCGCGCTTCGAGGGACTGCACCTCCGCCCGTGCCTGATCGATGTCGGCGTCCGTGACCAGGCCGTCGGCCTTCAGCCGCTCGCGCCGCCGGAAGGTGAGCTGCGCCTCCGCCAGCCGTACCTCGCTTTCGGGCACCGTCCGCCGCGCCGCCTCCAACTGCGCCTGCACGAGGCGCAGCGTGGCGCGCACGGTCGCATCATCGAGCCGCGCGAGCACCTGGCCTTCCTTCACGGCCATGCCCTCTTCCACATTGACATCGACGATGCGCCCGGTGACCTTCGACGACACCGTGGCGCGGCGTCGGGCCGTGACATAGCCCGACGCGTTCAGCACCGAGGCTTGCGTGCCGGCAGCCCGCGCAGAGACGGTGGCGACCTCGACCTCGGCCGGATGCTCGCGTGTCATCCACCATCGAACGGCTCCACCCGCGGCCACCAGCAGGACCAGGAGCGCCACCCACTTGATTGCCTTCCCGCGTGGTGGCGGCGCTGGGTTGCGCTCGATGCGCAGTGCGGACAGATCGTCGGTCGTATCCATCAACCAGGAATCCTCGCGAGGGACGGTGAGAGGTGCCGAAGCGGCATCGCATCTTATGCGAAGGGAAGGCGAAAATCAACGATCGCACCGTCAGACTGCTAGACGGCGGCCGGACGCAATCGTTCACGCACCGGCCGTGAACGGCGGGATTGTCCGATCCAGCGGTGCGATGCTCGCGGCCACGGGCGTCCAGGGAATACCGAGCGCCCTCATGGGGTTATGGCTATGCGAGGTGAAAATCGCGGTCGTCGGTGCAGGCATCTCGGGGCTCTCAGCCGCTTACCTGTTGTCCCGTTCCCATGCGGTGACCCTGTACGAGCAGAACGTCCGTCTCGGAGGTCACGCCCACACCCACGACGTCGTCATCGACGATCGCGTGTTCCCGGTGGACACGGGCTTCATGGTGTTCAACGAGCGGACCTATCCTTACTTCACCCGGTTGCTCGCCGAACTCGCCGTCGCCAGTCGCCCCAGCGAGATGTCATTCGGAGTTCGGTGCCGGCGTTGTGAACTGGAGTTTTCGAGCGTGGGCCTTGATGGCCTGTTCGCCCAGCGATCCCGCCTGCTGCGCCCGGCGCATTGGCGCCTGCTCGCCGACATCCTGAAGTTTTTCCGGCTTGGCCGCCTCGCACTGGAGAGTGGGGGTGAACGCCGCACGTTGGGTGAGTTCCTGGACCAGGGCGGTTTCGGCGACCAACTGGCCAGGCACTTCGTTCTGCCGATGGGTGGCGCGATCTGGTCGGCCTCGCCGCGCGAGATGCGGCGCTTCCCGGTTGTCTCGTACCTGCGGTTCATGCAGAACCATGGCCTGCTGGCGATCAGCGGGCAACCGTCGTGGCGGACTATCGTCGGCGGAAGCGCGGTGTACGTATCTGCCCTTGCCGAACGGCTTGGGACTGGGGTTCGCGCAGGCGTGCCGGTCCGGGCTGTCGTTCGCCATGACGACGGAGTATCGGTCCGCACCGACGACGGCACAGTCACCGGTCACGACGCGATCGTCATCGCCACGCACGCCGATGAGGCCCTCGCCGTGCTTGCGGACGCCTCTCCGAGCGAGCGGGACGCGCTTGGCCGCTTCCGCTACTCCGTGAACGACACCTGGCTGCACTCGGACAACCGTTGCCTGCCCGCAGCGTCCTCCGCACACGCCTCGTGGAACTGCGACCTCGCGGATTGCCGCGATCCGGGGTCGGCACTTTCCGTCACTTACGATATCAATCGCCTGCAGGGCCACCGGGCCGGGCGCGCCTTGCTCTGCACGCTGAACCCGATTGAGCCGGTGCAGGGCGAGACCCTGGCGCGCATGGCGTACGCACACCCCATCCTGGACGCCACGGCAATCGACGGTCAGGGGCTGGTCAGCCGCTTGAACGGCGAACGCCGGACGTGGTTCTGCGGCGCGCACTTGCGCTACGGGTTCCACGAGGATGGCATGGCATCGGCGGTAGCGGTCGCGAGGGAATTCGGTGTCGAGTTCTAGCTGCCTTCGTTCGTCGCTGATGGTCGGACAGGTCGTGCATCACCGGCTACAGCCGCTGGCACACGGTTTTCGCTATCGCCTTGCGATGTATCGCCTCGACCTCGCCGAGCTCGACACGATCAACGCTCGGCTGCGGCTGTTCGGGGTAGACCGTACCAGGCCGGTGTCCTTCTGGCGTGCGGATCACGCGACCGACGTGCGAGCGCAGCTCGCGGCGGAGGGCATTGCCGACATCATCGAGCGCATGGAGGTCGTCGCGAATTGCCGGATCTTCGGCTACGTCTTCAACCCCGTGAGCTTCTTCTTCTGCTATGCCACGGGCGATCGGATGGTGGCGATCGTGGTCGAAGTGAACAACACGTTCGGTGAGACGCATACCTACGTTCTGAGGTGCGACGAGCAGCCGGTGGACCGGCAGGAGAAAAAGGTGTTTCACGTGTCTCCGTTCTTCACGCTCGACGGCACCTATCGCTTTCGGTTCGACGTGACGCCCCATCACCTCGATGCCCGCATCGACCTCTATCGAGGCGGACAGCCGCTCTTCGTGTCGCGCCTGTCGCTCGATCGGCGTCCGCTGACGGATCGTTCGGTCGCCGCGGCGCTGCTGCGTTACCCGTTGGTCACGGCAAAGGTCATCGCCACCATCCATTGGGAGGCACTCCGTTTGTGGTGGAAAGGTGTGCCGGTGCAGCACAAGCCGGCCTACGACCCTGAAACGGCCCGCCGGACCACGGAGTCTTAAGGCTGACATGGAACACGCAAGCCTCGAGGTCGCGGCGACAGCCCCGGAGACCACGCCGCACCGGCTCGTGGATCGGATCGTCGCGCCGGCCGCTCGCCGCATGCTGCTGTCGGCTCTCGAGCGATGGCGAATCGGGCGACTGACGGTTCACCTTCCGGACGGCTCGAGCCTCACCGCCGGCGACGCCCATGCCGAACCACACTCGGTGCTGTGGATCGAGCGCGACGCGTTCTTCACGAAGTTCGCGCTTCACGGCGATCTCGGGGCCGGCGAAGCCTATGTGGACGGCGACTGGCGGACGGACGATCTGGCCCGGTTCGTGGAACTGATCCTGCGGAACCAGGCTGACATGCCGCTGGGGTCGCCGCTGTCGCGGATCGGCAATGTCGGAAACGATCTGCGTCATTGGCGCAACAAGAACACCGCGGCGGGCAGCCGCCGCAATATCGGCGCGCACTACGACTTGAGCAACAGCCTGTTCGAGACCTTTCTCGACGAGTCGATGGCCTATTCAAGCGGCGTGTACCGGGCAGACGACGACACGCTCGCGGATGCGCAGCAGCAAAAATTCGAACGCTGGTGCCAGGCGCTGGACCTCGGCCCCGGCGACCACGTGCTCGAAATCGGGTCGGGTTGGGGCGGCATGGCGCTCTATGCGGCCAGGACACGCGGCTGCAGGGTCACCGGCGTGACCGTCTCGCGACAACAGCTCGCACTGTCGCGCACGCGTGCGGCGGCCCAGGGCCTGGACGAGCTCGTCGAGTTCCATTTTGCCGATTACCGCGACGTGCAGGGCCGCTTCGACAAGGTGCTGTCCATCGAGATGCTCGAAGCCGTCGGTGAGGAGTTCTGGCCCGCCTACTTTGAAAAGATCGAACAGCTGCTCGCGCCCGGAGGCCGGGCGGGTATCCAGGCCATCACCATGGTCGACACTCACTTCGAGGCTTATCGCCGGCACTGCGATTGGATTCAGAAGTACATCTTCCCCGGCGGGCTGCTGCCGTCCATTGGTGAGGTCGTGAGGGTCACGGCCGCGCACACGCGGCTGGGGCTGGTGCACCTCGACGATCGGGCGCTCGATTACGCCCGCACCCTGCGGGCGTGGCGCCTGGCCTTCCTCGAGCGGCTCGACCGCGTGCGCGAACTGGGATTCGACGACCGCTTCGTCCGCATGTGGGAGTACTACCTGGCGAGCTGCGAGGGCGCGTTTCGCACGCGGAACCTCGGCCTGGTGCATCTCGTACTCGCGCGGATCGGCGAGTAGATCAGAAACCGATCTTCAAGTCCGCGACGAGCGGCAGGTGATCGGAGGCGATCAGCGACAGTCGATCGCGAGGCAGGGAAACCTTCAGCACTTCCACGTGGCCTTCGTAGTAGATGTGGTCGAGGTGCAGAATGGGAAAAAAGCCCGGATAGGTGCGGACCCGCCGCAAGTGCTTCCTCAAGTCGATGCTCTGCAGGCGCTGCGCGAGAATATCGGTCGCCAGCCCCCGCGCCCACTCGTTGAAGTCGCCCAGCACGATTTTCGGTCCGGTGACGCGCTTGTCGTGCACGAGGGACGCGACGCGCGCCGCCTGATGGCGGCGTTCCAGCAGCGCGGTCCCCAGATGGACGTTGTAGAGATGCAGGAGGTGCGTCCCGACCTCGATATCCACGCGCTGCACGTTGCGTGGCTCGCACGTCTGCCACGTCAGGTCGTGCTGGGCGTGCTGCCGTACGGGCAACCGGCTGAGCACCACGTTGCCAAAGAGGGCGGTGCGCAAATGCCGCGTCGGCGCCATCACCCAGCCCATGCCGAGAGCGGCGCCCAGCTCCGCCGCCTGGCCAGGCTTCAGCGGGGAAGCGCCGACCACCTCCTGCAGCGCCACCACATCGGCATCGATGGTCGCCAGCACCGCGGCGATCCGCTCCAGGCGTGTGCGCCCGTCGAGGCCACGGCCCCGATGGATGTTGTAGGTGGCGACGCGAACCGTGTGCGTCTTGCGGGAAGACTCATCTTGCGCCATCAGGCCGTTGTCACTAGTCTGATGGAAGGCGGAGGGAACGGCAAATGCCAAAGCTCACAAGCGAGCGGGAACTGACATGCCCCTGTTGCAACGCGACCCTGGTGGTCGATCTCAATCTGGGGCGCATCATCTCGCATGCCGCGCCCCCGAGCGGGGATCGTCCCGAGCTGAGCCAGGCCGATCGCATCCTTGCGGATCAGGCGGCCAAACGCGAGGCCCTCTTCGCTCAATCCGTGCAGAATGAGAAGAACAAGGGGGACGCCCTGTCGCGACGCTTCGAGGAAGCCCTGAAGCAGGCGCATCAGGAACCCATCACGAAACCCTTGCGCGGCTTCGACCTGGATTGAGTCCTGTCAGCTGCGGCGGCTCGCCGCGCGTCCGCCTCGCGTGAACTCTGGCGGCAGCGGCGCCCACCTCTCCCGGCCGGAGTAGTAGACCGGCTTGCGGTCGTCGTTCGCCTCCCTGAACTCCCGATACTTTCGCTTCAACACGCGGTAACGCGCGTCCGAGCTCTTCAGCCGCACGTGTGGCCAGTCGATCAGCATCTGTTCGACTTTCCAGACATTGCCCGGGGCCCAGCGCCAGTCGTAGCTACCCATCGCCTCGGCCAGATTGGCCACGCCATAGCCACGTAGTCGGCCGGAGTAGTCCACATACGGTTCGACGTAGCTGCGAGCCAGCTCACGTACCGTACGGAAGACCGGTCGGCGGCCATGCAGCCCCGGATCGCGGGAGCGCGCAATCGACCCCCAGCCGCCGGCGCTGTGGTACACGAACACCACGTGATCGAGGTTGTCGTGTGACTCCAGGCTCATCACCAGTGGCGGATACCCGTGCTGCTCGAGCACGACCGCCGCAAACAGGGCGGCTTCCAGGCAATGCGCGGATTGCGTGCGCACCACCCCGCGAAAGCTGCGCTGGCTCTCACCGTCAGCTTCGGTGTTGTAGGCGAGCGCGTTCAGCCAACGCTGGACGACGGCCGGTGTGCGCAAGGTGCGGACGAGCGCCCGTTCTCTGGGGGTGAGCGGGATGCGAGGCATCTTCGGCATGCCCACGGCGCTAGCGGCCTGCTGCCTGGCGGAGATCGGCGACCAGTTCTGGTGCGGTCCAGGTGTTGCCATCGCGGACCCGCCGCACCGTTCCGCTTCCATCGATGACGACGGTGCGCAGGTTGTGGGTGATGGTGGTGTCCCGCTCGCGAATCACGTTCACCCCGAAGTGCGCGGCTACGCGCGCAATGTCGGTCTCGTTTTCGAGCGAGGCGAACCGCCACACGGCCGGATCGGCGTCGAGGGCGGCCGCATGCTCCGCGAGCTTGGCCGGTGTGTCGGTGGCTGGATCGATGCTGATCGACAGCAAGGCCACACGTTGAGTCAGCATCGGATCGGCCTTCACCATCCGTTGCACTTCGGCAAACCGTCGATCCATCAGCGGGCAGAAATCCGGCAGGGGACAGCGCGTGTAAATGAAGGTGAGCGCCGCCACCCGGCGACCGCCGGGCACGAGGGTCACCGGGCCGCTCGCCGACTGCAGGACGGCGTCCGGCACCTTTGCGCCTACCTCGAGCACGCTCACGCCCGTCGCTGCGGGAAGGGTGGTCGGGGCGTCCTCAGGCAGCGGGGCGCGGCCCGTCACCGTCAGCGCACTGATCCACGCACTCTCCGGCCCCACTAACAGGGTGGCCGTGATCAAGTCGCCGGGGCTACGTCCCGCTACCAGCTCCGGATCCTTCACCTCGAAGGGCATCGTCATGGCGGGCATGAAGCCGACGATGTCGGCGTGGCGGATGAGGAGTCGCTGCGCGGCGTGATCCACCACCAGGATTTGTCCTGCGAGCTGGTAGGCCGCCGGTTGGGGCTGGCGCGCACACCCGGCTCCGATGAGCAACAGGAGCGAAACGATCGCTGCACGACGTTGCATCACACGACTCTACCGCACCCGGCCACGGTCGAGCTCCGCTGCGAGAATCGGGCGAGGACGCGCGTGAGTTGCGCCGCCATGCGTGCCGGTGTCCTGCTATACTCCGCCAGCGATCGAAAGCCCCGCAGGTTCAGGCAGGTTGGTGTCGGTGACGGTTCCACAGGCCATCCGTTGCGAGCGCTTTCTGGTGCACCCACCTCGCGCGCGCTGGTTGGTGCATCTCGGAGACCCGCGCGCGAAAAGGCAGAGCGCTCCATGGGCCGCAGATTGTACGTTGGCAACCTTCCCTACAAAACCACTGACGAGGATCTGAATACGCTGTTCAGCCAGGCTGGCGCCGTTGACAACGTGCGCGTGATGCGCGACCAGGCCACCGGCCGGGCGCGCGGCTTCGCGTTCGTCGAGATGGTCAACGATGAAGATGCGCAGAAGGCGATCGAGCAGTTCCATCAATACGAGTTCGATGGCCGCGCCCTCGTTGTCAACGAGGCCCGCCCGCGCGAGTCCGGCGGGTTTGGGGGCGGCGGCGGCTACGGTGGCGGGGGTGGCGGCCGCGGCGGTGGCGGCGGCTACGGCGGTGGCGGGGGTGGGTACGGCGGCGGCGGCGGTGGCGGCAACAACCGTCGCGAGCCGCGCTGGTAGACAGGTCACGCTTCACGCCGACGGATTACTCAGGTCGGCTCTCATCGCACGTGAACCACTGTGACAGGCGGGGACTCGTCCCCGCCGTCGCGCTGAGTCCCTCCAGGCAGAACGGCCCCATGGTCCTCATCGGTACGTCCGGCTACAACTATCCAGAGTGGAAGGGCAGCTTCTATCCGTCCGATCTGCCGGCCTCGAAGATGCTTCCGTACTATGCGGAGCGCTTTGCCACGGTGGAAATCAACTACACCTTCTATCGCATGCCCACGGCCAGGCTGGTGGCAGGTTGGTGCGCGCAGGTGCCGGAGACCTTTCGATTCACGTTGAAGGCCCCGCGCCGCATCACCCACGACAAGCGACTGCGCCCGGGCGATGTCGCCGATGCCCTGAGGGCGTTCGTCACCGCCTCCGCCGAACTGGGGCCGCGGATGGGGGCGCTGCTGTTTCAGCTGCCCCCGAACTTCAAGAAGGACCTCGGTGTGCTGTCGGAGTTCCTCACGCTGCTGCCGCCCAGGGCGAACGCCGCGTTCGAGTTCCGCCACGACTCGTGGCTGAGCGAGGACGTCTACGATTGCCTGCGCGCCCGTGGCGTGGCATTGTGCGTTGCCGACAGCGAGAAGCGCGAGACGCCGGTGATCACGACTGCCGACTACGCCTACCTGCGGCTCCGTGACGAAGGCTACGGAGCCGCGGATATCGATCGGTGGGCCGAGACCGCCCGCGAACTGTCCACGCGCTGCGCCGACGTGTTCGTATATTTCAAGCACGAAGACGAGGGGAAGGGCGCCGCGTTCGGGCAGATGATGCTGGAGCGGCTTGCACGCTGACGTCATTGTCGTCGGCGTTGGCGGCATGGGCTCCGCGGCCGCGGCCCATCTCGCCGCACGTGCGCAACGAGTCATCGCACTCGAACAGTATCAACTGGCACACGACCTGGGCTCGTCACATGGCCTCACCCGCATCATCAGGCTCGCGTATTTCGAGCACCCGTCCTACGTGCCGCTGCTCAGGCGCGCGTTCGAACTGTGGCGCGGGCTCGAGTCGGGCGCGCGCGAGACGCTGCTGCACATCACCGGCGGTCTCGACGTCGGCGCGGAAGGGAGCGAGGTGTTCGAGGGCTCCCGGCGCTCGTGCATCGAGCACGACCTGCCGCACCGGCTGCTGACTGGCGCCGAGGTGTGTCGCGGCTTTCCGGCGTGGCATCTCGATCACAGGGTCGGCGCGGTCCTGCAGGGGGATGCGGGGTTCCTGCGCCCCGAGGCCTGCATTACGGCGCACGCCGCGGCGGCTCGAGCCGCGGGCGCCGACATCCGCGAACGGGAGTGCGTCCTGGACTGGGAGGCCACACCTGGTGGGGTACGAGTTCGTACGAATCGCGGCTCCTACGAGGCCACGCAGCTGGTGCTGGCCGCCGGCCCGTGGATGGGCGAACTGCTGCCGGCGCTCTCGTGCTTGATGCGCCCGGAGCGCCAGGTGCTCGGCTGGTTCGAGGTGGCCGATCACGAGGCATTCTCGCCGGCCCGCTTCCCGGTCTTCGTTCACGACGCGCCGGAGGGCCGGTTCTACGGCTTCCCCGAATTCGGCGTGCCGGGCTTCAAAATCGGGCGCTATCACCATCGCGGCGAGCAGGTGAACCCGCGCGACGTGGATCGCCTGTGTCGTCCCGAAGACGAGGCCACACTGCGCGCCGCGGTTGCGCGCTACTTCCCGCGCGCGGATGGACCGCTGCTGCGCGCCGAGACGTGCCTGTTCACGAACACCCCGGACGAGCACTTCATCATCGATCGTCACCCGGATGCTCCGGAGGTGCTGATCGTGTCGCCCTGCTCGGGGCACGGCTTCAAGTTCTGCTCCGTGGTCGGGGAGATCGTCGCCGACCTCGTCACTCACGGCACGACCGCCCACGACATTTCGGCGTTCCGGCTGGCCCGGTTCCCGCCGCGTCCAGCACAGGGTCCGGACCGGGGTACCGATCGCGAAGGCCGGCGATAGGATGATAAGCAGCGCGGGCCGAAAACCCTCGGCCCGGAGGACACAGATGATGCGTAGATGGACGCCCTTTCTCTTGATCGTGACGATGGCTTGTACCCCGTCGCAGGCGACGACGGCGCCGGGCCCGGTGGAGCAGCCCGCGGCTGGACCGGCGCTCGACGTCGTCGAGCTGAGCGTGGCGGACGCGCGTGAGCGCATGGCCTCGGGCGCCCTCACGTCGCGTGCCCTGACGCAGGCGTATCTCGATCGCATTGCGATCGTGGACGATGGCGGCCCGCAGCTGAACGCGGTGATCGAGCTCAATCCGGCGGCATTGAAGGATGCCGATACGCTGGATGCGGAGCGCAAGGCGGGCACGGTGCGCGGCCCGTTGCACGGCGTGCCAGTGCTGCTGAAAGACAACATCGACGTGGCCGGGCTCGTCAACTCAGCCGGGTCGCTGGCGATGGCCACCCACAAGCCGACGCGGGACGCGTTCATCGTCACTCGCCTGCGCGCGGCGGGTGCGGTGATTCTCGGCAAGACGAATCTCAGTGAGTGGGCCAACTTCCGCTCAACCCGGTCGACCTCGGGATGGAGCTCGCGCGGCGGGCAGACGAAGAATCCGTACGTGCTCGACCGCAACCCGTGCGGTTCGAGCGCGGGCACCGGCTCGGCGATCGCGGCCAGTCTCGCGGCGGTGGGTGTGGGTACGGAGACCGATGGGAGCATCATCTGCCCGGCGGCGGTCAGCGGACTGGTGGGCCTCAAGCCCACGGTCGGCCTCGT
>Ga0190275_10002967_pt1 | contig 12051 bp, 10 predicted proteins | sample Popmic550T_FD_133745 | JGI IMG/M metagenome (GOLD analysis project Ga0190275, IMG submission 133745) | Populus adjacent soil microbial communities from riparian zone of Yellowstone River, Montana, USA - 550 T | ecosystem: Environmental > Terrestrial > Soil > Riparian zone > Trees stand | place... | reverse complement strand
TGCTGCCTCCCGTAGGAGTCTGGGCCGTGTCTCAGTCCCAGTGTGGCTGATCGTCCTCTCAGACCAGCTACCCATCGTCGCCTTGGTGAGCCGTTACCTCACCAACAAGCTAATGGGCCGCGGACCCCTCCCGAAGCGGAGGCCGAAGCTTCCTTTGCTCATCGTCCTTATGGACGGTGACCACATCCGGTATTAGCTCGGGTTTCCCCGGGTTGTCCCGGTCTTCGGGGCAGGTTATCCACGTGTTACTCACCCGTTCGCGGCTTTGCCCCAGGCCGAAGCCTGGTTCGTCGCCCCACTTGCATGTGTTAAGCACGCCGCCAGCGTTCGTCCTGAGCCAGGATCAAACTCTCCGTGAAAGAACTTCGAGTCATCCGCCGGTCAGAGGCCCGAAGGCCCTGCCCGGTGGCTCCTCTGTCATTACGGAAAGTCGCCACGCCCCATAGGACCCGCGTACACCGCGGATCCAGAGCGTGACTGACTTGCTCAGATCGCCGTCCGCACGGGCGAACCCGCCCGGCCAGCGATGTCAAACCTGGACGCGATCCGAGCCAGGCCGGCCCTTGCGGGACGGCGTCGCTCGGAGCGCACATGCTGTTTAGTTTTCAAAGACCGGTGCGCCTACTCGAGCGCTGCCTCCGGGCCGGTTCAGGCGCTAAAAAAGCCTCTCCGACGGAGAGGCCACAGGGACGGCCGCGAGTGCGGGTGTCCGTCCTATTCGCCTGTCCGCCGTGTCGAGCTGATTTGCTCCCAACCGCCTTTCCAGAGGCAACCGGGGAGTTTAGCAACAAATTTGTGCCTCGGACAGGGCCCCCGGAAGATTTCCCGCTGCTCACCGGAGCCCAAGGAACGGCATTATAGGTGGGATTCGGATGGATCCGGGGCAGGGGCCGTCAGGCGGTGATGCGGATCCGCCGGAACTTGCGCCGCCCGACCTGCAAGACCCCGCCGTCGAGCCGCGCGGCCTCGACGTCGAGCTCGCCGGGGCCCAGTGGCTGCCCGTCGAGGCGAACCCCTCCCCCGCCCAGCAGCCGCCGGGCCTCGCTGCGCGACACCCCGAAATGGTCGGCCAGCAGCGCCGGCAGGTGCACCACGCCGTCGGGTAGGGCACCGCGTGAGACCTCGACCTCCTCGACCTCCTCGGGCGGCCGGTGGTCGCGGTGCACGCGGTCGAAGTGCTGCTCGGCGGCCTCGGCTGCGCCGGGCCCGTGGAAGCGGGCCACCAGCAGCCTCCCGAGGGCGCGCTTCTGCTCCACCGGCTTCATGGCCGAATCGGGCTGCGTGCCCGCAAGCAGCTCGTAGTAGGTCCCCATCGCGTCGTCAGGGACCCGCATGGTCTTGCCAAAGATCTCCTCCGGCGGCTCCGTCACCCCGATGTAGTTCCCGTACGACTTGCTCATCCGCCGATCGCCGTCCAGCCCCGGCAGGATTGGCATGGTCAGGACCGTCTGTGGCTCCTGGTCATATGCCTGCTGGACATCGCGGCCGAGCAGCAGGTTGAACTTCTGGTCGGTGCCGCCGAGCTCGACGTCGGATTGCACGGCCACCGAGTCGTAGCCCTGCATCACCGGGTAGAGCAGCTCCAGGACCGAGATCGGGCGCCCCTCGGCGATCCGCTGGGCGAAGTCGTCGCGCTCGGTCACCCGCGCCAGGGTGACGTTGCGCACGAGGCGCAGGAGGTCGTCCATCGGCATGTCGAGCCACTCGCTGTTGCGGCGCACCTCGGTACGGCCCTCGTCGAGGATCTTGAAGGCCTGCTCCTGGAATGTGCGTGCATTGCGTTCGATCTCCTCGGGTTCCAGTACCGGGCGCAGCGCGGACCGCCCCGAGGGGTCCCCGATCCGGGCGGTGAAGTCGCCGATGATCAGCACGACCGTGTGGCCGGCGTCCTGGAACTCGCGCAGTTTCTGGAGCACGACGGTGTGGCCCAGGTGGATGTCCGGCGCCGTTGGATCGATGCCGAGCTTCACACGTAGCGGCCGCCCGGCCGTGGCGCCTTGCGCCAGCTTGGCCTGCAGGCCTCCCTCCGGGAGCGAATCGACCGCATTGCGCTCGAGGTGGACGGCCGTCTCGCGCGGATCGGAGGTCGGCGGGACCATGCGAGGCCAATGCTAGACTCTCGCGCCGTCCGGGCCGCTCACGATCTCCGCTCGGAAGGCCCGGCCCGCTGCCCCATGGCAAGCGACCCGCAGGGCGGGCTCGAGCGTTTCCACGCCACCCGACTGGGCGCTCCTCGGGCAGTCCCATCAGATGGCGGACGACCAGCGCAGACGACCAGCCGGAGGCGGCTCGAGCCGCCGTGGTGTCGCACGCCAGAAGCGCCTGCACGCGGCCGCACCGGCTGACGATCGTGGCGCCGATCGCCCGCAGCTCCACAAGCTGCGGCTTGGCCTGACGCTCGCGGGCCTGCTGGCGCTGGCGATGGTCTCGACGGTGTTCGGCATGATGATGGCGGTCGCGCAGGATCTGCCGGACCTCGAGTCCCAGAACGAGTTTCGCGCCGCCCGCAACTCGATCCTGCTCGACAACACAGGAAAGAAGCGGGTCGCGGTGCTGACCGGGTCCGAAAATCGGATCCTGGTCAGGTCCAGTGAGATCTCATCCAACGTGAAGCGGGCGGTGATCGCGATCGAGGACCGTCGCTTCTACACGCACAAGGGCCTTGACTACACGGGCATCGCGCGCGCCATCGTCGAGGACGTGCGCCGCCAGCGTGCGGCCCAGGGCGCCTCCACGATCACGCAGCAGTTCGTCAAGAACGCGCTCGTCGCACAGCAGAACCGCTCGCTGTTCCAGAAGCTGAGAGAAGCGGCGCTCGCGTACCAGCTCGAACGCAAGTGGAGCAAGGAGAAGATCCTCACCGAGTACCTGAACACGGTCTACTTCGGCGAGGGGGCGTACGGAATCGAGTCCGCGGCGCGCGTCTACTTCGGGTGGAACCATCCCGAGTGCGAGCCCAACTGCGCGGAGGTGCTGGAGCCTGCCGAGGCGGCGACGCTTGCGGGCCTGATCGCCTCGCCGGCGTCATACAGCCCAGTTCAGAACCCCGCCGTGGCGCTCGAGCGTCGCAACCTGGTGCTGCAGCGGATGTACGAGCAGGGCCTGATCACCACCAGCGAGCTGCGTGACGCCGAGCGCCAGTCGCTGCCTCCGCGCGGCGAGATCCGCACCCCGAAGAAGGTGAGCCGGTCGCCCTATTTCACATCGTGGGTGGAGGACCAGCTCGTCGGCAGGTACGGAAGCGGGAACACCTTCGGCGGGGGCCTGGAGATCCGCACCACTCTCGACCTCGACTTCCAGGAGGCTGCCGAGGAGGCCATCGCCGGGCGGCTGGGCGGCATCGGCCCCAGTGCGGCCCTGGTCGCGATCGACAACGACACCGGTGGCGTGCGCGCGATGGTCGGCGGTTCGGACTTCGAGCAGCGACCCTTCAACCTCGCCACGCAGGGACACCGCCAACCGGGATCCGCATTCAAGCCGTTCACTCTGGTGGCAGCGCTCGAGAAGGGCATCTCCCCGGGCCGCACCTTTGCCTCTTCACCCAAGACGCTCGAGGGGCCGCGGGGCCCGTTCAAGGTGGAGAACTACGAGGACCGCTACGCCGGGGTCACCTCGCTCGCTGCGGCCACGACGGCGTCGGACAACGCCGTCTACGCGGAGGTGGGCTACCAGCTCGTCGGCACGCGGGCGATCGCGCGGGTCGCGAGGGAGATGGGCGTTCGGACCCCCGTCTCGAGGAATCCCGCGATGGTGCTGGGTGGCCTGAAGCAGGGCGTGACACCGCTCGAGATGGCCAAGGCCTACGAGACGCTGGCCGCGGGTGGCCAGGTCGTGTCCGGCTCGCTCGCATCCCGTGAAGGCGCCCCGGTCACCTACACCCGGGTGAAGGGCAGCGGGATCCACGACGAGAACAAGACGCGGCGCAAGCGCGTGATCTCGGAGGGGATCGCCGAGCAGGCGACCCAGATTCTCAGCACGGTGGTGACGGGCGGTACCGGGCGCGCCGCCTCCATCGGCGAGTTCGCCGCCGGCAAGACCGGCACGACCGAGAACTACCAGGACGCCTGGTTCGTCGGCTTCAACGACGACATGACCGTCGCCGTGTGGGTCGGGTATCCGGAGGGCGCGAAGCCGATGGAGACCGAGTACCGCGGTGAGCCGGTCGCCGGCGGCACCTTCCCGGCAGAGATCTGGCGCGACTTCATGCTGTCGGTCAAGAAGATCCGGGAGGTGCGCTCGCCGAACAAGGACGAGGACGAGGCGCCGGTGCCGACCGTACCCACCGCCCCGGCGCCCGTCGAGGGAGAGGGCGACGGCGACTCGAAGCCGAAGCGCGAACGCACCGGGAAGGCCAAGCGGGCGCCGGAGGCTGCTCCGGAAGAGCCTGCTCCCGCGCCGACGCCCGAGCCTGCGCCCGAGCCCCAGCCGGAACCCGCCCCCACGCCTGGCGGCCAGCCTCCCACGCCGCCCCCCGAAGGAGGCGGCACCGGCGGCGCCGGCGGCGCCGGCACCGGGGAGCCCTAACGGAGCGCCGCCAGAACCACCTCGTCGTGCTTCTTGGGCGAGACCTTTGGAAACGCCTTCACGACCTTCCCGTTCGGGCCGATGATGAACGTGGTGCGCTGGACGCCCCAGTATCTGCGCCCGTACATCGACTTCTCCACCCAGACGCCGTACTTCTCAGCCGCTTTGTGGTCCGGATCCGATAGGAGGATCTGCGGCAGGTCGTACGTGTGACCGAAGCGGTACAGCTGCTCCGGTCCGTCGCGGGAGACGCCGATCACCACCGCGCCAACGGCCTCGTAGTCGGCCCACCGCTCGGCGATGCCGCACGCCTGCGCCGTGCAGCCGGGTGTGTCTGCCTTCGGAAAGAAATAGAGCACCACGGTGTCCCCGGCGAAGTCCGACAGCCGCACGAATTCGCCGCTCACGTCGGGCAACCGAAATGCCGGCGCCCTGTCCCCCTCCTTCATCGGTCCCTCCTTGGTCGATTCAACCTCTTTGGAGAGACAAGTCCGCGGGCGCCTCCGATTAAGCGCCGTGCCTTGGCCACGGCTTCGAGACGAATCGGCTGCCCGCCGCGCTGAAGCGCCATGGGTGCTCGATCGCCTTGGAAATGCCGATGCGCGGTCCGGTCACCACCTTCGGGACGTCGTCCGCTTCCCGTCCGAGGAGCACGATGGGCCCCTGGCCGAGGGCGACGCCGTTCATATCGAGCGTGACCCCGAGTGCTTCCGTCAACTTTCCGGGCCCCGAGCACAGGTCCTCGATGCGCCCGACGCCGCGGCGGGCTCGCATCTGGTCGATCCCCGCGGTCGGCTCGAGCGCCCGGATCAGCACGGCGGCCGCCTCACCCTCTGGCTCAGCGACGAAGTTGAGCAGGCTGTGAACACCGTAGGACAGATAGACGTACGCGTGCGCAGGTGGACCGAACAGCACGCCGCTGCGCGGCGTCGGGCCGCCGAACGCGTGGCAGGCCGGGTCGTCTGCGTGATAGCTCTCCGTCTCGACGATCACCCCGGCCGTCCGTCCGTGGATGATCTTGCAGCCGATCAGATCGCGCGCGACCGCGTGCACCGAACGCTCGAAGAACTCGGTCGGCAGGCGCTGGATCGGGCCGGCGGTGGTCGTCATCGCGCGTTTCTACGCTCACCCCTTCTAGAACAGATTCTCCTGGTCGCGCGCTCCGGACCGTCTCGCCCGGCGGGGGACGCCGGCGGCCTCCGTGAGCGCCGCCTCGACGTCGGCGAGGATCGCCCGCTCGGAGCGGGATGCCACCAGCGGCTCGCTGAGCCCGTCGACATGCACGTACGTGCGCCGGCCGTCGCCGCGCTCGCCCGACTCGATCGGCACGAGGGCGTACACGCGGTCGGCCTTCACGAACTTGCCGTAGCCGAGCGAGACCATGCGAGCATCGCGCTTGGCCATGGGCGTCACGGCTCCACGCCTGCCAGGACCGCACGGGCGCGCTGAAGCTGTTCGGACAGCCGTGCGGACGCGGTTCCGCCCTCGGACACCTTCGACTCCAGCCAGGAGCCGTTGGACAGCACCGTGTAGTACTCGTCGTCGAGGCGGTCGGAGTGCGCGGCCAGCTCGTCGCGGGTGAGCTCGGACAGGCGCTTGCCGCCCTCGTGCGCGTGCCGCACCAGGGCGGCAACAACCGCGTGCGATTCGCGGAACGGCACGCCGCGCCGCACGAGCAGGTCGGCGATGTCGGTCGCGGCCAGGAACTCGTCGCCCGCTGCGGCCTCCAGGCGCTCACGATTGAAGGCTGCGGTCCGGAGCATCCCGGTGGCGGCCTCCAGGCACAGGTTGAGGGTGTCGACCGCGTCGAACAGGGGCTCCTTGTCCTCCTGCATGTCCTTGTTGTAGGCGAGCGGCAGGGCATGCATCACGCCCAGCAGGGTGGACAGGTCGGCGGCGACCCGGGGCGCCTTCGCGCGCAGCAGCTCCGCTGCGTCGGGGTTCTTCTTCTGCGGCATGATGCTCGAGCCCGAGGTGAACGAGTCACCCAGCTCGAGGAAGCCGAACTCCACGCTGGACCACAGCACGAGCTCTGCGCCGAGGCGCGACAGGTGCATCGCACACACGGCCGCCGCGCTCAGGTAGTCGAGCACGAAGTCGCGGTTGGAGACCGCGTCGAGGGAGTTCTCGACCACGCCGTCGAAGCCCAGCTCGTGGGCCACGGAGTCGCGCCGGGTGTCCCAGTTGACTCCGGCCAGCGCCCCCGCGCCGAGGGGCAGCTCCGCGGTCGCGCAGACGGCCCCCGCGAATCGCTCGACGTCGCGGCGGAACATCCAGAAGTAGGCCAGCAGGTGGTGGCCCAGGTAGACCGGTTGGGCCCGCTGGAGGTGGGTGTAGCCCGGCATCGGCCAGTCGGCGTGACGCTCCGCGAGGTCCGTGAGGGTGCCCATCAGCTCACACAGGCGCCGCCGCGCGCCCTCGGCCTGCTCGCGCACGAACAGCGCCATGTCCGTCGCCACCTGGTCGTTGCGCGACCGCGCGGTGTGCAGCTTGCCTCCCGCCGGCCCGGCGATCTCGGTCAGCCGGCGCTCGATCGCCATGTGGATGTCCTCGTCCCCCGGGGCGAAGGCGAAGGTCCCGGCCTCGAACTCGCCGGCGACCGCGTCGAGCCCGCGCAGCAACTCGTCGGCCTCGGCTCGCTCGAGAATCCCCGCCTCCGCAAGCATCGACACATGGGCCTTGGATTGGCGCACGTCGTAAGGGGCCAGGCGCCGGTCGAAGCCGATCGACGCGTTCAGTGCATGGAATACCGGGTCGGCCGGCTCACGAAAGCGGGACATGCAGGCAGTCTACGAGCGGCTGCCCGCGAACTACCAGTTGTGAGCGATGGCGTCGATCTGGACGACCAGCATCGCCCCCAGCAGGTAGAGGCTCACCCCCCACCCTGCCAGCGAGCCTCGGCTGCGTGGGTACAGCGGGTGGTCCGGTGTGCGGCCGATCGACAGCACGACCGGAAGCGACGCCAACAGCCCGACCCCCATCAGCGCGAACCCGATCGCCCCGGTGAGGAGCCAGTTCACGTCCGGCTGGAAGCTGCTCGCCAGGTGGGCCAGCAGGTCGCGGAACATCCAGGCGGGGATGACACCGGCGGCGACGAGACCCAGGAGACCGAGCACGCGTTCCCCGCGCCGGCTCGGCAAAGGAGGGGCGGCCGCCCTGGGCGACGTGGTTGCCACGTTATGGAGAGTAATGGTGCCGGCGACGCGGGCTCTACCGGCCGAGCGCGGCCTCCAGGGCCGATGCCACGCGATCCACCTCGGCCTCCCCCATAGCCGTGAAGAACGGCAGCGCCAGCGAGCGAGCCGCGACTCGCTCGGCGACCGGGAACTCCCCGCCACGGAAGCCGAACCGCTCGCGATACAGGGGCTGCAGGTGGATGCACGGCAGGTAGGCCTTGGAGGCGATGCCCTCGGCGGCGAGAGAGTCGATCACCGCGTCGCGGTCGCACTCGGCGGGCACCTGCACGACGAACACGAACCAGCTGCGACGCTCATTGCCCCTGTCCTCGCAGGGCAGCACCAACCCTTCCAGCCCACCCAGATGCTCCCGGTACAGATTGGCGACGCGATCGCGCTCGGCCAGCAGGGTGTCGAGGCGTTCGACCTGTGCGACGCCGAGCGCCGCGGCGACGTCCGAGAGCCGGTAGTTGAAACCCAGGCGGTCGTGCGAAAGCCAGTCCATATCGTCCGCTCGGCCCTGGTTGCGCTCGCTGCGCGCTGTCACCGCGGCCTCCGGATCGCCGCACGTCAGCATCCCGCCCTCGCCGGTCACGAGCTGCTTGTTCGCGTAGAAGCCGAACGCCGCCGGGTTGCCGCTCGCCCCTACCCTCACACCGGCCGAGTCCACGGACCCGAGCGCCTCGCACGCATCCTCCACCAGGCCGAGGCCCCGCTCGCGGGCCAGGGCGCTGAGTGCCTCCATGTCGGCCGGATACCCGAACAGGTGCACGGGCAGCAGTCCGGCGGTGCGCGGCCCGCATGCCGCGGCCGCGGCCTGGGGGTCGATGTTCAGGGTGCGCTCGTCGATGTCGCAGAAGACGGGCACGGCCTGCTCGTACAGCAGGCAGTTCGCCGACGCGACGAAGCTCAGCGGCGTGGTGACGACCTCATCCCCGGCGGTCCAACCGAGTGCCCGCACCGCGAGGTGAAGCGCGGCCGTGCCGCTCGACACGGCCACCGCTTCCGCGCTCCCGACCCAGGACGCGAAGTCGCGCTCGAAGCGGTCGAGCATCGGCCCCAGGGACAGCCGGCCGGAGCGCAGCACGTCGTGCACGAGCTCCTCCTCGCGCGGGCCCAGGTCCGGCCGCGCGAGCGGGATCTGCTCACCCGTCACAGAGACGGCGTGACGGGTGCCTGCTGGACCGCGTACTCGAGCGAGTCGACAAGCGCTTCCCAGCTCGCCTCGATGATGTTCTCCGAGACGCCGATCGTTCCCCATGTCTCGTCGCTGTCGGACGCATCGATCAGGACCCGCGTGACTGCGCCGGTGCCCTTGTGCTCGTCGATGATCCGCACCTTGTAGTTCACGAGCTCGATGTCGCCCAGGCGCGGGTAGAGGCCGGCGATCGCGTCGCGGAGCGCTCTGTCGAGCGCGTTCACGGGGCCGTTGCCCTCGGCAGTGCGCACCAGCCGCTCGCCCCTTGCCCACACCTTGATCGTCGCCTCGGTCTGGACCTTGCCGTCCTCGCGCTTCTCGGTGATCACGCGGAAGCTCTCGAGCCGGAACAGCGGCTCGTAGTCGCCGGACTCCTTGCGCAGGAGCAGGTCGAACGATGCATCGGCAGCCTCGAAGTGGTACCCGCGGTGCTCGAGCTCCTTCAGCCGCTCGACCGCGTGCAGGGCGCGTTCGGGCGTCAGCTCGATTCCCGCCTGCTCGGCGCGCGCGAGCACCGTGCCCTTGCCGGACAGCTCCGACACCAGCAGCTCGCGGCGGTTGCCCACGACGTCGGGGCTCACGTGCTCGAAGGTGCGCGAGTCCGCGCGCACGCCGGCGACGTGCAATCCGCCCTTGTGCGCGAACGCGTTGCGACCCACGTAGGGCTGGTTCGGGTCCGGCGTCATGTTGCACAGCTCGTCGACGAGATGGGCGGTCGGCGCAAGCGAGGCGAGCTGCTCGCCGGTCACGCACTCGTAGCCCAGCTTCAACTGGAGGTTGGGCAGGATCGAGACCAGGTTCGCGTTCCCGCAGCGCTCGCCGATGCCGTTCATCGTGCCCTGCACCATCGATGCGCCCTGCTCGACCGCGGCGAGCGAATTCGCGACACCGCACTCGGCGTCGTTGTGGGTGTGGATGCCGACCCGTGCTCCGCCGACCTCGGCAACCACCCGCGCGGTCGCCTCCGCCACCTGCGGCGGAAGGCTGGACCCGTTCGTGTCGCACAGCGTCACGTTCTCCGCCCCCGCTGCGATTGCCGCGAGCAGGCAGCGCAGCGCATATTCGGAGTCGTCGCGGAATGCGTCGAAGAAATGCTCGGCGTCGTAGATCACCCGCTTGCCCTCGCCGACCAGGAACGCGACGGAGTCGCTGATCAGCTCCAGGTTCTCCTCCGGCGCCGTGTTGATCACCTTCTCAAGGTGGAGGCGCCAGGTCTTACCGACCAGGGTGCAGACCGGCGCGAAGCTGCCCGCCAGCAGGCGCAGCGCCGGGTCCTGATCGGCGGCCAGATCACGCCGGCGGGTCATGCCGAAGGCGCACACCAGCGAGTGCTCGAAACGCTCCTGCGCGAGCATCTCGAACAGCGCCTCCTCCTTGGGGTTCGAGCTGGGAAAGCCCGCCTCGATGAAGTGGACGCCCAGCTTGTCGAGCGCGTGGGCGACTCGCACCTTCTCGTCGGCGGACAGCGACATGCCCTCACCCTGCATGCCGTCCCGAAGGGTGGTGTCGTATAGGTGGATCTGCCTGCTCACGTGGTGTCGGTCCTTTCGAAGAAGCGGGACGGGTGCGAAATGCGGACGCGGCGCTAGGGTCGCGCCGCGGCGGTAATTCGCCCGGTCTCGCTCTCGAGCTCGACGAAGTCGAGCCACTCGAGGTACTCGTCGCGCTTGCCCTTGATGGCGTCGAAGAACCGCTTCTGGATCGCCTGTGTGAGCTCACCGGGCGGCCCGACCACGTGGTCGTCGATCTCGCGCACCGGCACGATCTCGGCGGCGGTGCCCGTCAGGAAGACCTCATCCGCCTGGTACAGCTCGCCCCGCGACACGTCGCGGTGCTCGACCGCGAAGCCGAGGTCCGCTGCGATCTGCACCACCGAGCGGGCCGTGATCCCGTCCAGGATGCAGGACGCCGACGAAGGCGTGGAGATGTGCCCGTCACGCACGACGAAGATGTTCTCGCCCGATCCCTCGGACACGTTGCCGTGCTGGTCGAGCAGGATCGCCTCGTCGTAGCCGGCCTTTGCGGTCTCGACCTTCGCGAGGATCGAGTTCAGGTACTGGCCGGACGCCTTCGCCTCCGGGATGAAGCTCTCGTCGGACATCCGCCGCCACGACGACACCTTGCAGCGGATGCCGTGCTTCTGGCCCTCCTCGCCGAGGTAGGCGCCCCAGGGCCAGACGGCGATGAACACCTCGACCGGAGTGTCGAGGGGAAAGAGGCCCATCTCGCCGTAGCCCCGGAAGGCGACCGGGCGGATGTAGCAGCTGCGCAGCTTGTTCACGCGGATCAGCTCGTGCGTCGCCTCCCGCAGCTTCTCCAGCGTGTAGGGCAGCTCCATGTAATAGAGGCCGGCCGAACGGCGCAGGCGGTCGAGGTGGTCCTGGTGGCGAAACACGGCGGTCCCCCGCTCTGTCTCGTATGCCCTAATGCCCTCGAAGACCCCGGAGCCGTAATGCAGCGCGTGCGTCAGCACGTGCACCTTGGCGTCCTGCCACCGGACGAGCTCCCCGTTCATCCAGATGAAGTCGGCCTGCTGCATCACTGTCCTTTCACGCGCCCCCGACGGGAGCGCCAAGCTCGTCGATCACCGCCTGGGTCATGGCGGCGGTACCCACCCGGGTCTCCTCCGCCTGCCCCGAAGCAAGGTCGGGCGTCCTCAGTCCCAGCTCCAACACCCGGTCCATGGCCGATTCTACAGCGGCGGCGGCATCTTCCATTTGCAGGGAATGTCGCAACATAAGCGCCACCGACCCGAAGGTGGCGAGCGGATTGGCGCTGCCCTGGCCCGCGATGTCGGGAGCCGAGCCGTGAACGGGCTCGTACAGGCCGGGCCCTCCGGACCCGAGACTGGCCGACGCAAGCAGCCCGATCGAGCCCGCGATCATCGCCGCCTCGTCGGAGAGGATGTCGCCGAACATGTTCTCCGTCAGGAGCACGTCGAAGTCGCCGGGACGGGAGATCAGCTGCATCGCGGCGTTGTCGACCAGCATGTGCTCGAGCCTTACGCCCGGGTGCTGCCCGGCGACGCGCTCGACGGTCTCGCGCCACAGCCGTGAGGTCTCGAGGATGTTCGCCTTGTCGACCGAGACGACCTGGCCGCGACGGGCGGGCGAGGCTGCTAGGCCGAACGCCAGGTCGGCGATGCGCTCGATT
>Ga0190275_10002966_pt1 | contig 12051 bp, 6 predicted proteins | sample Popmic550T_FD_133745 | JGI IMG/M metagenome (GOLD analysis project Ga0190275, IMG submission 133745) | Populus adjacent soil microbial communities from riparian zone of Yellowstone River, Montana, USA - 550 T | ecosystem: Environmental > Terrestrial > Soil > Riparian zone > Trees stand | place... | reverse complement strand
TTGGCGGGGCAGCGGTACGCGCGGAGGAAGGCCTCGGGACCCGGTGCGACCACCAGCGGGACATGAGGCCCGGCGATCGCGGCGGCGAAGGCGCGGGCCAGCGGGAGGAGATCCTCGGGGCGCTCGCGCAGGGGGGGCACCGCGAGCGGCATGACGTTGAGCCGGAAGAAGAGGTCCTGCCGGAAGCGCCCTTCCTTCACCGCGCGGGCGAGATCCTGGTGCGTGGCCGCGAGGATGCGGGCATCCACGGCGATGGGCCCCGTGCCGCCCAGCCGCTCTACCTCCTTGGTCTCCAGGGCGCGCAGCAGCTTGGCCTGCAGCTCCAGCGGCATGTCCCCCATCTCATCGAGGAAGAGGGTGCCTCCATGGGCCTGCTCGAAGCGGCCAGCCCTGCGCGCGGCGGCTCCGGAGAAGGCGCCCTTCTCGTGGCCGAACAGCTCGCTCTCCAGGAGGGTTGCGGGGATCGCTGCACAGTTGATGGCCACGAAGCGTCCCTTGCGTCCCGAGGCCAGGTGGAGGGCGCGGGCCACGCGCTCCTTGCCGGTGCCCGTCTCGCCGGTGATGAGGACAGCAGCGTCGCTCGGGCCTACGCGGGCGATGAGGCGACGCAGGTTCTCCATGGCAGGGCTCTCGCCCACGAGGTGGCCGGGGCGAGCCAGTTCCTCCAGAAGCCGCTGGCGCTCCTCCTGCAACGCACCCAGCGCGAGCGCATTGCGCAGGGCTGTGAGGAGGCGCTCGGGAGAGGGAGGCTTCTCCACGAAGTCCGTGGCGCCCAGCTTCAGTGCCTGCACGGCCTCAGCGGGGGAGGCCTCGCCGGACAGCACCACCACGGGAGCGGGCAGGGGACGGGGCAGCCGCGCGAGCAGCTCCAGGCCCGTCTCACCGGGCATCCGCAGATCCAGGAGCACCAGATCCGGCGGGCCCTCGGGAGCCTCGAGCAGGCGCACGGCCTCGGCGGCGGAGCGGGCCTCCACGGGTTGAAAGCCCTCATCGGACAGCAGCCCGCGCAGGCCCTTGAGGACCCCGGGATCATCGTCGACGAGGAGGATGCGAGGGCCAGGCTTCATGTCACGGGCGGGGCGAGGGGGAGATCCACGAGCGCCAGCGTACCGCCGCCGGGCGCGGGTTCGAGGCGCAAGGTGCCGCCGTGCTCATGGGCGATCTTCTGAGCAATGGGCAGGCCGAGTCCGCTGCCTTCCGGCTTGGTGCTGAAGAGGCCCCGGGTGAGTGCGGCCCCCTCCAGCACTGCAGGGATGCCCGCGCCTCCGTCCCGCAGGGTGACACGGACGGAGTCCGGCCGGGGCTCCACGGCGATGTGGACTGGAGAAGAGCCAGGAGCGGAGGCCTCGGTTGCGTTCTTCACCAGGTTGCCGAAGAGGCGGCGCAGGCCGTCCGGATCTGCGTGGAGGGTGAGCTCCGGGCCGGGCGCCAACTGGACGGGGACGGGCGAGGTGCCTTGGTAGAGCGCACAGACCTCGGAGAGCAGGGGCTGCAGGGCCACGGGCTGGAAGCGCGGCGCGGGCAGGCGGGCGAAGGCGGAGAAGCTCTGGGTCATGCGCATCAGCAGCTCCACCTCCTCCTGGAGGAGCGCGACGGCCTCGGAGATTCGGACGGCGTCTGGAGGAGCGGAGGCCTCCGTCCGGGAGAGACGGGCGAGCGAGAGCTTCATTGCGGTGAGAGGGTTCTTCAGCTCGTGGGCGAGGGCGCGGGCAATGTCCTGCCACGCGGCGATCTGCTCGGCGGCCTTGAGGCGCTCGCGCTGGGCGAGCAGCTCCTGGCCCATGCGGTTGAAGCCGGCGAAGAGGAACTGGAACTCGTCCCGTGGGTGCTCGGGGGCGGGCAGGCGCACGGAGAGATCGCCGCGCGCATAGGCCGTCATGCCCTGGGTGAGCGTGGTGACGGGCCGCGAGAGCCCACGGCCGAGAAGCACCGCGGCCAGGGCGAGCACCGCAGCTGAGCCAAGCACCAGCGCGGCGATGAACATGGGCACGCGGCGCACGAGCGCCTGGCGGGCCAGCTCCGCCTGGGCGAGGTTGAGCCGGGCCTCATCGAGCGGAGCCTGGGAGAGGCCCTGCCGCCCCAGCTCGGCGGACACGTCCTCGAGGACGCGCTCGACGGGAGCCACGGACACGGAGAGGAGCCGCTCCAGGGCACTCTGGGCGAGCAGTCCCATGAGCACGAGCGGCACGAGCCCCGCTGCCAGCATCACGGCGAGCAGCCGGCGGCGGAAGCGGGCGGGAGGAGAGGAGAGGGACAGGGCGTGGGCCATCGGCCTGCCCACGTGACTGCATGGGGGAGACCGCTGTCAAAGGTCCTCCATGCCGAAGCGCGTCACATCTTCCGCATCGGGGAGAATTTCACGGAAACCCATCATTTCCTGGGAGCTGCCCAGACACGGTGCAGTCGCTGCACGGGCCCACGCCCATCTCTCAGGAGCACCGCAGGGTGGGCGGCAGGCCCTACTCCTGGGCGTTCTTCCCCTCGCAACGAGCCAGGGCTCTATCGACTTCATCGCGAAGCCAGTCGCGCTTGCCCCAGTGGTCCCGCAGCGCGCGCAGCATGGGCACCAGGCTTGGGTCCGCCAGCTCCGCAGCGGCCTCGAGGTACAGCGGGCCGGCGTAGCCCCGCAACAGCTCCCTCGCCACGAGTTCCACCGCGCGTGGATCATGCCGCAGCGCCAGCCCGAGGATTGCCTCACCTCGCGTGTCGTCGTGCGGATCCTCCGTGCGGCGAAAGAGCGCCTCGCGGAGCTCCGGGGTGTCGGTGTCAGTCTGCGAGCCGAGCCCGAACGCCGCCCAGTCTCGTACCTCCTCGTCCTCGTCTGCCGACAGCTCGATGAGAGCGGAGAGTGCGTCCGGGTGCTTCAGCCCGAGCAGTCCGAACGCCACGCCGTACCGCACACCTGCATCGGAGTGAGCCTTGTGCCTCACCAGCGCTGGAACGGCGCGGACATCGCCTACGTGTCCCAGCGCCACCGTGGCGGAGTGGAGCACCGAGGGCACTTGCTCGGTTGCCAGCAACTCAAGGAGTGAGGTGAGCCGCTCCTCGACGAAGAGATGCTGTGCCGCCCCCAGCTGCGCCAGGATGTCCGCGCCGCGTGAGCGCTCGCGAGGCTCGGAGGACAGGCAGAGTCTCCGGGCTGCATCCAAGACCTCGAGCGTGGGTCGACCTTGCAGGGCTCGCACGGCCTCCCAGGCGGGCTCATCCTCTAGATCCCCGCGCAAAGCCGCCTGGATCAGTTCCTCCGTTGAGCGCGGATCTCCGACCAGGTTGGACGAGCGAGGGAGTTGCATCTTGGGGGACATGGTGGAGACCTCGCTTGGCGACGGTAGCACGGGGCCTTGCCTGGTCCGTTCGGAGGCGCCAGGTGGAAGAGGCGTGCGGGGGCGGCGGACTCCTGCGAGACCTGTATGGCTGTCTGACAGGTTGGACTGGCGCACCGCCAGCCGAGGCGGCTTGAGGGGGGCCAGCTCCATGGTCTGGGTGACAGCAGGCAGGCTGCCAGCGGACCGGAGCAGGGCGGCCTCGGGCCTGATAGCCTCCGGGGCGGATGGCTCGCCTCCTTGCCCCGTCCCAGAGCTGGCTGTTCGGCCGCGGAGTGGACCTCACGGTCTTCGCGGGGGCCACGCTTCTGTCCGTGGCCTTGGTGCTCGCCGCGCCGTGGCTCGGCGCCGTGGGGGACACGCCCCTGTGGGCCTGGGTGCTGCTCGTCGTCTGCGTGGACGTGGCCCACGTCTGGTCCACGGTGTTCCGGACCTACCTGGACAGCGAGGAGCTGCATCGGCGGACCGCGCTCTACGTCACCGCCCCGCTCGCCGCCTATGTCATCGGCGTCCTCGCCCACCTGGTCTCGCCCGGGATGTTCTGGCGGCTGTTCGCCTACGTGGCCCTCCTCCACTTCGTGCGCCAGCAGTACGGCTGGGTGGCCCTCTACGATCGAAAGGCCCGCGTCTCGGAGCTCGAGCGGCGCGTGGATGCTGCCGCCGTCTACGCGGCCACCCTGGGCCCCGTCATCTGGTGGCACGCCCACCTCCCGCGCGCCTTCTGGTGGTTCGTGGAGAACGACTTCCTCTCCGGGCTGCCCGAGTGGGCGGGGACGGTGGCGCTCGCCCTCCACGGGCTGGTGCTGGCCGCGTGGGTGGGTTTCCAGGCCGCACGCGTGGTCCGCGGCGAGGGGCTCCAGGTGGGCAAGGTGCTGCTCGTGCTCGCCACGTGGGTGACGTGGTTCGGTGGCATCGTCCTGGCCCAGGATGACTTCACCTTCACGGTGATGAACGTCGTCCTGCACGGTGTGCCGTACTTCGCGCTCCTGTTCCGCTACGCGCGCGGGCGGTACGCAGAGGGCGGGTACGGGCCGTTCGCCCCGCTGGTGCGCGCGGGCCTGCCGGGTTTCCTCCTGTTCCTGGTGGCGCTGGCCTTCGGGGAGGAGCTCCTGTGGGACCGGCTGGTGTGGCACGACCGCCCCGCCCTCTTCGGCACGAGTGGCTTCACCCTGCCCCCGGATCTGCTGGCGCTGGTGGTGCCGCTGCTCGCGCTGCCGCAGACCACGCACTACCTGCTGGACGCCTTCATCTGGAAGCCGAGCCAGGAGCCGGCGCTGCTGGCGCGGCTGGGGTGGGGGCCCGGGGCGAGAGAAGGTTTGCCAAGTGGCACGGCGACTCCATCTCCTGTAGCCATGGCGCGCTCCACTGACTAAGTGGAGAGTCGCCTATGTCACGACTCCTGCTCGTCTCCAACCGCCTCCCCGTCACCGTCAAAGCCGAGAAGGACCATGTCACCGTGGTGCGCAGCGCGGGTGGGCTGGCCACGGGCCTGAGCGGTCCGCACGAGCGCTCAGGGGGGCTGTGGATCGGCTGGCCGGGGGACGTCTCGCGCCTGTCGAGCGCGCAGCGGGCCCAGGTGGAGTCCAAGCTCGCGTCGCTGCGCTGCGTTCCGCTGTACCTCAGCTCCAGTGAGGTCAGCCGCTACTATGAGGGCTACTCCAACCGCGCCCTCTGGCCGCTCTGCCACTACCTGCTGGACCGGATTCCGCGGCAGGACCGGGACTGGGATGCGTACGCCAAGGTCAACGAGCGCTTCGCGGAGCTGGTCGCGCGCCACTACCAGCCGGGCGACACCATCTGGGTGCACGACTACCAGCTCATGCTGGTGCCGGGGCTGCTGCGCGAGCGGCTGCCCGAGGCGCGCATCGGCTACTTCCACCACATCCCCTTCCCGTCGAGCGAGATCTTCCGCACGCTGCCCCACCGCTCGGAGCTGCTGCGCGGCCTGCTGGGCGCGGACGTGGTGGGCTTCCACACGCCGGGCTACGTGCACCACTTCTCCAGCACGTTGCTGCGGGTCCTGGGGCTGGAGACGGACATGGACCACGTCACCCATGAGGGGCGCACCGTGCGTCTGGGCTCCTTCCCCATGGGCATCGACGCGGCGTCCTTCGAGCGGCTGGCGCATGACCCGGGGGTGCTCGGAGAGGTGAGCGTCATCCGGGAGAGCAGCGCGGGGCAGCGGCTGCTGGTGGGGATCGACCGGCTGGACTACACCAAGGGCATCCCCCGGCGGCTGCTGGCGGTGCAGCGCCTGCTGGAGCGCGAGCCTGCGTGGCGCGGGCGCCTGAGGCTCGTCCAGGTGGCCGTGCCCAGCCGCACCCAGGTGGAAGACTATGCCGCCTACCGGGACAAGGTGGACGAGCTGGTGGGCCGCATCAACGGCCTGTATGGCACGGTCCAGAACACCCCCATCCACTACCTCTACCGTTCCTTCAACGAGCGGCAGCTCGCAGGCCTGTACCGCGCGGCGGATGTGATGCTCGTCACGCCCACCCGGGACGGGATGAACCTGGTGGCCAAGGAGTTCTGCGCATCGCGGCCGGATGAGGAGGGCGTGCTCGTCCTGAGCGAGTTCGCCGGGGCCGCCGCCGAGCTGCGCGAGGCCGTCATCGTCAACCCATACGACGTCGAGGGCATGGCGGACGCCATCGAGCGGGCGCTGGAGATGCCGGTGGAGGAGCGCCGCAAGCGGATGCGGGCCCTGCGTGTCCAGGTGAAGGCCCGAGACGTGCACTGGTGGGCGAGCCACTTCCTGGACACGCTCCAGTCCGTGCCCGCTCCCAAGCCGAGAGCCCCGGCCGTGGCGGAGGTGGTGGCGCGGCTCAAGGGCGCCGGGCAGCGGGTGCTGCTGCTGGACTATGACGGGACGCTGGTGGGCAGTGCTCCGAGGCCGGAGCTGGCCGTGCCGGATCCGGAGCTGCTTGTACTGCTGGCGCGCGTGGCGGCCCTGCCAGGCACGCGGGTGCACATCGTCAGCGGACGGATGAAGGAGACGCTGGAGGAGTGGCTGGGAGCGCTGCCGGTGGGCCTCCACGCCGAGCACGGCCTCTGGTCCCGCTCCGGGCCTGGGGAAGCGTGGCGCATGCTGGAGGGGGTGGCCTCCGAGGGGAAGGAGCTGGCAAGGCCGCTGCTGGAGGTGTTCACCGCGCGCGTGCCGGGCTCGTTCATCGAGGAGAAGACGGCGTCGCTGGCGTGGCACTACCGGCAGGTGGATCCGGGCTTCGGCGCGTGGCAGTCCCGCGAGCTGCGCCTGAAGCTGTGCGAGGTGCTGGCCCGGGGCCCGATGGAGATCCTCCCCGGGGACAAGGTGGTGGAGGTGCGCGCTCGCGGGGTGAACAAGGGGCGCGTGGTGGCGGAGGTGCTGGAGGGCGTGGAGCCCGGGGCGCTCATGGCGGCCTTTGGAGACGACCGCACGGATGAGGATCTGTTCGCCGCGCTGCCGGAGGGGGCCATCTCCGTCCACTCGGACGGCAAGGCCTCGCGCGCTGTGTACCGGGTGGACGGCCCGGCCGAGGTGCGCAAGGTGCTTGCCGCGCTGCTGGAGGGGACTGCGGAGGGGGCAGCTCAGCCGATCTTGTAGCGCTTGAGCTTCTCGTAGAGCGTGCGCAGGCCGATGCCCAGCCGCTCGGAGGCCTCGCGCCGGTTGCCGCCCACCTCCAGCAGCACGCGCTCGATGGTGCGCCGCTCCATCTCCTCGAGCGTCATCGCCCCGCCTTCGGAGCTGGGCCCGGCACCCGACTCGGCTGTGCGGGCGGGCTCGGGAGAGCGGGCAGGCTCCACCAGCAGGTGCCAGGGCTCGAGGATGTCACCGTCGGCGAGGATGGCCGCGCGCTCGAGCGCATTGGCAAGCTCGCGGATGTTGCCCGTCCACCGTCCCCCGAGGAGTGCCTTCCGGGAGTCCTCGGACAGCTTCAGCACCGGCCGCTTCAGCTCGTGGCAGGCGCGGGCCAGCAGCACATCGGCCAGCGGGAGAATATCGCCGGTGCGCTCGCGCAGCGGGGGCAGCCGCACCGGGAACACCGAAAGGCGGTGGTAGAGGTCCTCGCGGAACGTCCCATCGGAGATCTGCCCGCGCAGATCGCGGTGCGTCGCAGCGATCCACCGCACGTCCACCTCGAGCGTTCGTGTTCCACCCACACGCTCGAAGGCGCGCTCTTGCAGCACGCGCAGGAGCCGGGCCTGGATCGTCGGCTTCAGCTCGCCCACCTCGTCGAGGAAGAACGTCCCGCCATGGGCCAGCTCGATGCGCCCGCGCTTGCGATCGGTGGCACCCGTGAAGGCGCCCTTCTCGTGGCCGAAGAGCTCGCTCTCGAGGAGGTTCTCGGAGAGGGTGGCGCAGTTGATGGCCACGAAGGGCCCCTTGGCGCGATCGCTCATGCGGTGGATGGCGCGGGCCGCCACCTCCTTGCCCGTGCCGCTCTCGCCCAGCAGCAGCACCGTGGCCTGGGTGCGCGCCACCTTCTTCAGCGCCTCCACCACCGGCGCCATGGCCGGGTCTCCATAGCTCAGCACCGGGTCATCCGCGGAGGCTCGAGCCACCTCGGCGTGGTCGCGCAGCCTGCGCCGCTCCAGAGCCCGTGTCGCCAGGAGCCGCAGCTGGGCCGGGCCGCTCACGGGCTTCTGGATGAAGTCGAACGCCCCCAGCTTCATGGCCTGGACAGCGCTCTCCACGTTGCCGTGCGCCGTCAGGACGATGAACTCCACCTCGGGCTGCTCCGCCTGGGCTTTCTCCAGCAGCTGCATCCCTCCCATGCCCGGCATGCGCAGGTCCGTGAGCACCAGATCGAAGCTCTTGACCCGCATGCGCTCGAGCCCCTCCTCGCCGCTGGCTGCCTCTTCGATCTGATGGCCATCGAGCTCGAGGCTCTCGGCCAGGAAGCTCCGGACACCCTCTTCATCGTCCACAACCAGGATGCGACCCATGAGACGAACCTCCGGTCTGGCGTCGCGCGCTCAGGCCGTCAAGGGAATGCATACGCGGAACAGGGCCCCACCCGCGGGGTGGTTGCTGGCCCGGATGCTGCCGCCGTGGAGTTCCACCACTCGTCGGGCCACGGCCAGCCCGAGCCCGTTTCCCAGGGGACGCCCGGTGTGGAAGGGCTCGAAGATGACGTTCTCCTGGCCGGGCGCGATGCCCGTGCCAGCGTCCCTCACCTCATAGAGCAGGGTCTTCTCCTCCGTGGCGATGCGCGCGAACACCGGGCTGCCCGGAGGAGAGGCCTGGATCGCGTTGCGCAGCAGGTTGCTCAGCACCTGCTGCATGCGGGCGGCGTCCAGGGGCCAGGAAGGAGGAGCGGCCTGCGCATCCAGCTCGATGAGCCTCGGATCCACCTCCTCGGCCGCGGCGCGGACGATGGCCACTGGATCCGTCTCCTGGCGCTGGATGGTGCCCGTGCGCACGAAGGCGAGCAGGCTGCTGGTGAGATCCTCCAGCCGCAGGGCCTCTTTCACCACGCGCTCGGCCTTGGTGCGGGAGCGGCCCTCGGGCAGCGCCTCGGTGAGCAGCTGGGCGTGGCCCTTGAGCGAGGCCAGTGGGTTGCGCAGCTCGTGCGCGAGCACCGCGGACATCTCCCCCAGCACCGCCAGGTGCCGCTCACGGGCCAGCTTGTGCTCCAGCGCCTCGCGCGCCTTCAGCCAGCGGAACGCGATGGCAGCGCCCAACAGCATCGCCAGCGCAACCACACTGCTGATGACCAGCGAGCGCTGGGAGCTGGACACGAGCTCACGGGCCAGGAGGGGTTCGAACTCGATGATCGTGGGAGGCAGATCTCTCCGACGGGGGGCGGGCGGTGCCTCGGGAGGGTCAGGGCGCTCAGGGCCGCCATGGGGCGGAGGGCCGCCATGGGGCGGAGGGCCGCCATGGGGCGGAGGTTGCTGCTGGAACTCCCGGGGACCGCGCGGAGGAGGTGCGGAAGGGGGGGACGGAGCCGGGGGCCGCTGCCCTGGCGGGGGAGGAGGCACACGCACCTCCATGCGGATGCGCGAGCCCAGCTCCGTCAAGTGGACCTCGAGCTCCGAGCCTCGAGGGAGGAGCTCTACCCTCGGCGGGCCACCCAAGGCCATCCCCGCTTCGACGATCCTCTCAGGGGGGACCAGGGCCAGGTAGCGCACGCCCTGGCTCTCGAGGCTCGCGAGCAGCTTCGCCATCCCTTCGGGAGTGGGCGGCTGGCCGACGTCACGCAGCCCCTGGCGGACGCCGTTGATCAGGAGCTGCCCCTGGCCGTCGATGAGGCTCGAGGCGATGTGGTGCACCCGTGAGTGGCTCATCGCCGCGGAGATCACCATGCCGCTGCCCATGAGGATCGCGGTGATGAGGATCCCCCAGCGCGACCACCTCATGAGGCGGACGGGATCGCCGGCACGCATGCGGGAGAGCCTATCATGCTCCGGCTCTCCGCTCCGTGACCATGCCTTCTGGGGCAGCTTGCTCTCGACACGCAAGGGGGGCTCGTCCTCACCAGGTGAAGCGCTCGAGCGCTCCCTCCAGCAAGGGACGGTCCAACGTGACACCCCGTTACGAAGTCATGTCGTTCTCAGGGGTTCCGAGCAGGGCTCGGCCGCGCGCCCCAAGGAGCGCTGCGAAATCCGCAGCCTGGGATGCGGAATGTGCAGCGCGCGCCCTCGGGGGACAGAGCGAGAGGGCTCAGCGCTCGGCGGTCTTCCCCACCGGTGGGCCCTTGAGCACCACCTTGCGGTTGAAGGCCTGATCCACCCGGCCGAGGAACTCGCGGAACGCCGTGTAGTACTCCACCTTGACGCGCGCGGAGGTCATCGCCACCTCGCCCTCGGAGATGAGCTTGCCGCCCTCCTGGCGGTAAGTGAGGCGCACGCGGCCCCAGGGGTGCTGCTCCTCCAGCGGCGGTGGCAGCTCCGCCACCGTGTAGCCCGCGGGCAGCGTGTAGCTCAGGGTGAACTGGTTCATCCATGGGCCCTGCATCACCAGATCGAACCGGCGCTCCACCAGCGTGGCGTAGGCCTGCTGGTACGTGCGGCCGGTGCCGAAGGGCAGGAAGCGCAGCGCCGCGCCCGGGAGGACCTCCGAGTAGCGCGGAATGGTCATCTGGAAGTCCACCTCCACATCGTTGTCCAGGAGGGTGGTGTCATTGAGCTTCACCTCGTTCACCGTGAGCCCGGGGAAGCTCTGCGCCCAGGCGCGCTCGAAGGTGGAGCGGCGCGTGGACACCGTCCGGTAGGCCCGCCGGTAGTCCGACGCCTGCTGGCCGCTCACCGTGCTGGCCCCCTTCACCTCCGCGCCGCCGTCCGGCTTGAGCATCACGTCCATGCTCAGCTTCGTGACGTTCTCGTCGAACTTCGCCTCGGGCGTGACGTGGAAGGAGCTGGTGCCGTCCGGCTCGACGATGAGGACGGTGGCCCGCCGATCCGCGCTGGGCAGCTCCTTGGCGCCGTGGAACTCGGCCGTCCCGTCCAGGTAGAGCTGGTGCTTGGGCACGTAGACGATGGCGTGGTTGAAGGCCGCCAGGCTCGCCGGCTCCTCGCCGATGTAGCCCAGGTTGCGCATGCGCAGCAGCACCATGCGGCTGTCCACCCCGGCCAGCTTCAGCATGGCGTGGATGAGGCTCGCCTTGTCCTTGCAGTCACCGAAGCGCCGCGCCAGCACCCGGTCCACCCGGTAGGGCTTGTAGCCGTGGATGCCGAACTCCAGCGCCACGTAGCGCGTGTTCGTCACCACGAAGTTGTAGACGGCCTGGATCACCGCCATGTCGTTCTTCCGGTCCACCCCCGTCAGCACCCGCTCCACCGTCTGCCGCAGCTCGTCGTTGGGCGTGAGCTGATCCCTCACCAGGCCCCACCAGTAGCGGCTCACCTGCTCCCAGCTCTTGTACGTGGAGATGTGCAGCGGCGGGGCGACCTCGGCCCAGCCCGGCATGCCCGGCTCCGGCACCACCTTGGGCACGCCCTTCGCCTTCCACTGGTAGAGCATGCGCCCGCCCTCCTGCTCCTCGCGCGTGTTCGCCACCCCCGGCAGCTTCGCGGAGTTGGAGTACAGGGTGCGCTCCTTGGGCATGTCCACCTGGTACTGGAAGCGCAGCTTGGGGTAGACGCCCTGGATGTTCTCCACCTCGCCAAAGTAGTCGGAGAGCAGGTTGTCCTGGGACGTGTCCTCGATGCGGTACTGCAGCTCCAGCACGTCTCCCGGCGCCAGCGCGGGGAAGTTGAGCATCTTCGCGCGGGCGTCGTAGTACATGCCCGTCCACGGCTCGTTGATGTTGCGCTCGGTGTCACCGTAGCTGTCCACCACGGAGCCGTCTGGCTTGGTGACGCGGGCGCGCAGCACGCGCACCTCCTGCCGATCCGGCGAGTACGCCACCGGCTGGGTGCGGAAGTCCTCCACGCCGCGCTGGTTGAGCACCTTCACCACCAGCTGGTGCAGCCGGCTGGTGAGCCCGTTCTTCTGCACGCGCACGTAGGTGTTCTCCACCAGGTACACCGCATCCTCGTTGGGATAGGCGTCCGCCTCCGCGATGAGGGGCGCGGGGTCCACCAGGTACCGAGTGCCGTAGCCACCGGACTCACCCTTGAGGGTGCGCAGGGCCTCCTTGAGGGAGGGGTTCTGCGGCCTCAGCGCCAGCGAGCGCTCCATGGCGGCCAGCGCCTCGTCCTGGCGCCCGGCGGCCAGCAGCGCGCGGCCCTCTCGCTCGTACACCTCGGGCTCGTCCGGGGCGAGCGCGCGGGCCTCGGCGAAGTTCGCCACCGCCGCTTCGAT
>Ga0190275_10002965_pt1 | contig 12054 bp, 10 predicted proteins | sample Popmic550T_FD_133745 | JGI IMG/M metagenome (GOLD analysis project Ga0190275, IMG submission 133745) | Populus adjacent soil microbial communities from riparian zone of Yellowstone River, Montana, USA - 550 T | ecosystem: Environmental > Terrestrial > Soil > Riparian zone > Trees stand | place... | reverse complement strand
GGGGCGCGTTGAGTTGGCCCAATCGCCGCCCTTCCCCGCAGCCTCTCCCGCGGGCCGTAGGCCTGCAACGGAGCGCCGGTCTTCGACCGGCCGGTCCGCCGGTGTGCCGAGCATGTTCGATAGCTAGGAAGTGAAAGTCTTCTGTTTAACCTGATGGAGGTGAAGGACTAGCGAAGCGCAAGGGTGACGGTCCGAGAGGACGGCCTGAAAAGAAACGTGGAGCAAAACTGCGGGTCGATGGACAAGAACCAGATAAGAGGCGTGAGCGTTGGACGAGCGGGCCCGGACCGTCAAAGTCCATATCCATCAAGAACGCGGAGCGTAGATCTGGCGATCGTGCCGGGAAGGCTATCGAGCTTACCTCGGGAGATCTGCGATGGCTGTCCCGGAGAGGGGACTGGGGAAGTCGAAAGGCGACCTGATCGCTACGCAGAAGTCAGCAGCGGGCATAGTAGGACGCAAGTCCGAAGGCCTAAACAGTTGGGGAGCAAGTAGGAGGCGTAGATCTCGTGGGCACATGCGGCAGAACTCCAGCTAGTGCTGGCCTTCAGCGCGAGCGGAACGGTGAAGCCGAACTGCCAGCGTCGGAAGGGACCGAATCGCTCACGGCGACTACGAGAACGAACGCTCGGCCCATCCTCGGATGGGCATAACTGGCTGAACCGCCGTGTGCGGCCCCGCATGCACGGTGGTGTGGGAGGGGGAGGGCCGTGAGGCTCCCCCCTATCCCGATCTTTCTGCCGGCAGTCTCTCGGGAGAAGTGGTCCGTTGACTGATTTCGCACCCAATCCACCTTCCTCTGAGAGACTGCCGACCGAAGGTCGGCGGACCGGCCGACGGAACGTCGGCGCTCCGCGCTTCGCGTGGACGAGCGGTTTTTCGGACGGCAAGAGGCGCGATACGGGGTGCGTTGAGTTGGCCCAATCGCCGCCCTTCCCCGCAGTCCTCTCCCGCGGGCCGCAGGCCCGCAACGGAGCGCCGACGTACCGTCGGCCGGTCCGCCGGTCTTCGACCGGCAGTCTCGGGAGAAGTGGGCCGTTGTGACTGGTTCCGCACCCAATCCAGCTTCCTCCGAGAGACTGCCGACCGAAGGTCGGCGGACCGGCCGACGGTACGTCGGCGCTCCGCGCTTCGCATTGACGAGCGGTTTTCAAATAAAGAGAACGAGCGGCGGTGGGCGGGCGCGCGAGTCTGCATTCATGCGTCACTCCGGCGGCCTTTTGCCGGTGCCCACCCACCGCCAGTTCACTAAGCCCGCTTTCACCGGATTGCTCAGTACGTAGGCGATCGCGTTCGCGTGATCTCGCTCGTCGCGGATGATTCGATCGAAATACTCCTTCGCCCAGAACCGTCCCTCCCGACGCAGGAGGCCGTTTGCGACGTATCCGGTATATGCCTTCCACGACTTGACGATCGGTCCGAGCCACCACTCGCCCAGGGGGCACACCACGGCGTGAACGTGGTTGGGCATCACGCACCAGGCATCGAGGGTGTAACGCTCTCCCTCGAAGAAGGTGAGCGCGTTGGCGACGACTTCGGCGATGCGCTCGTCTTTCATATGTGCGACGGTGTTCGAAGCGTGCAATGCATCGTCGATGCGTTCTTCGAGTGCGGCGCGAACGTCCATGTTCTCGATGGCGGTCAACTTGCGCAGTCCGCCGGTGATGGAGCGTTCGAGTGCCATCTGTTCTTCGGTGATTCTTGCGATCACCTCGGGCGGCAGGGAGCCGTTGAGGCGGAAGGTGAGGGAGTAGGTGGCTCCCGGCAGTTCCCAGTGGGGAAGGTAGCCACGGGTGTGGATGCGGACTTCGGCCAATGCCTGGAGGAAGAATTTTCGTTTCGGCATGTGAGGGTGCCGAGCGAGCGCGCGAGGAGGGAAGATGCGCGTGTGGTGGGAGGAGTGTACCTCGGACTGCCGACAGAATGTCGGCGCTCCGATGGTCGGCGCTACGCGCCTTCTATTGTTACCTCACCGCCCGCCGCTTCTGCGGCGGTTGTGTGAGCACGATCGTCGTCGTCTCGCCGGCTTTGCGCGGGATGGTAAGGGTGGTGGAGCGTGTGGTGCGTGTCGATGCCACCGACGCAGTCAACCACTGCCCCGGCACCGTCAACGTGAACGACCCGGTCACACCCGCATTCGGATCCGCAACCGAGATCCGCATCGTGCGCGCAGCCGGCGTCGTAACGTACACCACTGCCGCGGCACTCGATTGGATGCCCTCAATCGCCCCCGCCCGCCAGAACACAATCCCGAGCTCGCCGCTCCGCGTATCCCGCGCAGCCGAAACTGTCTCGTTGTTCGCAAGAATCGCGATCGGCCGTGCCGCGGCCCAGGCGGCCATCGCCGAAGAAGACACATCCGGCACGACGACATACTCCGCCGTGGCATTCACCGGCGTAACCCCATGGTCGAGCCACAGGCTCACGATCGGTTTGGTGTAGGTGGTCGTGTCGGGGGAGCCGCCGAGGGCGGACCAGGTGCCGCTGCGTTCTTCGCGGGCGGTCTTGATGGTGCCGCCGGTGGGGAACCAGTAGCCGACGCCTTCGAGGTGGGCCCAGTCGTCGCGGCGGGTGAGGGGGGCCGAGGGGTTGAGGAGGGGCCATTGGTTGACGATGGTCTCGACGCGGTTGCCGCTGGGGGAGGTGATGCTGTTGGTGAGGGCGGCGATGGCGTCGTCGAAGAAGAAGTAGGCTTTGCGGGCGAAGAGGACGGAGTTGAGCGGCGCGAGCTCCATGGCCGCGACGCCGTTCCGGCCGTCGCCGGTGCCGCCGGCGAGGGTGCGGGTGCCGTAGCCGTAGGTGGCGTTGGCGGTGTCGGCTTTCTGCTCGACGGTGGTGCCGGGGAGGCGGGTCCAGTCGAAGGCGGGCCAGATGTTGCGGCCGAAGTATTCGTCGCCGCGCAGGACGAGGTAGAAGCGGCCGTCGGACTGGCGGGAGCCGCGGAGGTTCTCTTCGTTGGTCTTCTCGCCCGACTTCGTGCGCGTCGAGAACATCTTCACCGAGGCGAACCAGTTGGCGCGGCGGTGGACGGAGTAGTCGGAGGCGAAGTAGTGGCGGTGGCCGGACGGCCAGGCTGGGGTGGCGTGCGCCGCTTCGACACGGGCGGCGAGGCCGGCGAGCTCGCTCGGGACGGAGCCGTTCCAGCTCTCCAGCATCTTCGCGGCGGCGGAGCGGATCTCGTCCTGGCGCGGGGAGGTGAACTGCGAGGCCTGCAGCAGGGCGGCGATGCCGTTGAAGCCGGTGGTGGACTCGCGGGCCACTTCGCGGCTGATGACGGAGACGTCGAAGTAGCTGCCGTAGAGCGACCAGGCGATGCCGTCGGCGATGTAGTCGCTGAATGAGGCCAGCGCGTCGGCCGGCATCTGGTAGGAGGTGCCGCCGGTGAGGAGGGCGTAGCGTGCGACGTCGTTGGCGAAGGAGCCGCCGTAGCCGCCGGTGTAGAGCTGAGCGCCGTGCTGGTGGAACGAGCGGTCGCGCTTGATCCCCTCGGCGGCCGTCGGACGGGCCACCGCGGCCATGGCGTCGCGGACGGCGGCCAGCATGACCGGATCGTTCTTCAGCAGGGCGAGGCAGAGGTGGGTGAACGACGACCAGACCAGGTTCTGGCCGGTCGGGACCGGGCCGACGAGACCGCGGGCGGTGGGGGAGTTGCCGATGCGGAGGTGCATGGCGTTCACGAGGTCGTTCACGACCGCGGCATCGGCGTGGCCCTGCATCAGGACGAGCGTCGGGCCGAGGTCGATGGGGATGCCGATGGTCCAGAACCACCAGTTGCCGGTGGGGAGGACGGTCGCGCCGTAGAAGGTCTTCGTCCAAGCGAGCGCGGCGTCGATCTGGCCGAGGAGGGTGCGGTCGCGGTAGAGCCCCTGGCCGGGCGTGTTGTACGCCTTGGCCATGACGATCAGGCGGCGGGAGTGCTCCCACGGGCTCCAGTAACCGTCGGGGGTGCTGTTGTAGGTGAGGTCGGTCCAGCTTCCGTCGCTGCGCAGCCAGCCGGGTCCGGTGATCTGGCGGGTCACCGCCTCGAGCTCGTCGAGCGCCTGCCGCATCCGCGGCGCGGAGGCGTCGGCGCCGGCCGCGCTGTAGTAGCCGGTGAACTGCGCGCGCACGACGTCGATGTCCGCCGCGGAGGCGGCGGTGGCGGTGAGGAGGAGCAGGGCGATGGAAAGGACGCGTTTCATCGAACAGAGATAGATACGGGTATGGATACGGGAGGAAACGCAAAAAGGACGGCGGTACGCCGTCCTTTTCTACCTGGGTTTGTGGCTCGCCTCTTAGAGGATGTTGACGTTCGAAGCCTGGAGGCCCTTCGGACCCTGGACGAGATCGAACTCGACCCGGGCGCCTTCCGCCAGCGAGCGGAAACCCTTCGACTGGATGGCCGAGAAGTGCACGAACACGTCCTCGCCGGTCTCGGTGGTGATGAAGCCAAAGCCTTTCGCGTCGTTGAACCACTTGACATTGCCGGTGCTACGCATGCTGCTGATTCTCCTTCTTGTATCTCACCCCGCGGTTCCTCACGAGAGCGCACGGCGCTTTCCAAAGTTACACGAAGTGACGGGTGCCGAGCGCAACGCCCGGCTATATACAATAATTTCGAATCGGCGTAGTAGTTCCGCTCCGGCGTAACGTTTTGGCGACTCCTTCCGGCGCAACGTGTCCCTACGCCGCCGTAAAGTAAACGCTCTGCTCCTGGCCGCACTCGCCGCAGGTTCTGGTGGCGATGGTCATCTCGCGCTCGGCGTAGAGGGCGCGCTGCAGCTCGGGCAAGGAGTAGGCGCGTGAGCCGCAGGCGCAGGTCAGGCTGGAGAGGTGGACGTCGATGTCGTCCGCGTGGCCGAACGCCAGAGCGGACACAGGCGCCTCGCCGGGACGGAAACCGCGCGGGGCGACGGCCGTGGGGGCGCTCCGCCGCCGCGAGAAGAGCATGCCGAGGAACCCGGCGAACATCAGGCCGAAGACGCCCCATACGGCCCACTTCATTTCGGGCAGCGAGGCGGCGGCTGCCACGCGCCCGCCGGAGGCGCCGGTGGGAGCGAGGCGGTAGCCGATCTCGCTCCAGATCCCGTTCAGCTTCGTCAGGTGGTCGGGGACGTCCTTGACGTCGATGAAGTCGCGAGTGGAGCGCAACACCTGGCGGATCGTCACCGTCCTGCCGTTGCTGTCGACGTTGTACTCGTAGCGGAACGTCGGGGTCTCCGTCACCGAGGTGCTCTTCTCGACGCCCACGTCCTCGGGGAAGTTGAACGTCACCAGCTGCTGCACGTCGAGCGGATAGGTGAACGCCAGCGGCATCTCGCGGATCATCGTGTCGGGGCGCGAGAGATGCGCCTCGACGACGCGCGGGTACCACGTCCAGTGGCCGCCTTCCCACATGCCGGTGACGCGGTACCGCTCGGTGACGGTGATGACGTTGCGGAGGCGGTCGTCGTGGATGACGGGCGCCTGGTCGCGCTCGATCTTCGGCTGATCGCCGGCCAAGCGGTTGATCCGCTCCTGGGCGAAGTCTTCGAGCGACATGCTCGCCAGGGCGGAGCGCATGTCGTCGGCGTCGGAGCCGTTGTAGGTGGTCTCGATCCCGAGTGTCACCGGCTCGCTGTAGCTCTTCGTGGTGTAGGTGTGGTGGACGCTCGTCCCGCCTTTCGCGGCGGTCCGGATTTCCGCGAGGGCGGTGACGTCGGCGCGGACGATCAGGGCGTGCCCGTCGCTCGGCGTCTCGAGGGTCGGCAGCGTCCCGCCCTGGTCGGAGATCGTGCCGTCGACCCAGTAGGTGTTCCGGCCGTCGACGACCTGGGCGATCACGTGGTCGAAGAGAAAGGGCGAGGGGAGGCGCTCGGTGAGGCGGTGCTGGAGGCGTGTGTTCACCAGCGCCGGCCATGCTTTCAGGCCGAGCTCGCGCAGCAGCGAGACGAGGAGCAGCGTCTTGTCCTTGCAGTCGCCCCAGCGCGAGGCGAGGGTCTCGGACGGCTGGTGCGGTTGGTGGGAGTTGCGCCCCATCTCGATGCCGAGGTAGCGGATGTCGTCCTGCACGAAGCGGATGGCGGCGGTGACGCGCCCGGCCTGCGTCGGATGCTCGGCGGCGATCTTCGCTGCCAGCGCCTTTACGTCCGCCGTAGATCGTTCGTCGAGCCGGAACATCGCGTCGGCCCACTGCGCCACTTCGCTCCAGGTGGCGAACTCGCTCACCTGCACGCTGCTCCACGGCTCGTACCACGTGGGGATCGAGTCCTCGACGTCGAGCGCCGGAACGTCGCGCGCTTCCCACACCAAGGTCATGTCGTCGCCGTTGCGGATGACTTTCGGAGTGCCGCCGCGCCAGCGGAGATCGCGCGTGGCCGTCCAGAGCAGGCGGTGGCGGATAAGGCGCGAAGGGACGCCGGAGCTGAGGTCGTACTCGTCGGTGTAGCGGCCGCCGAGGATCGGGTTGGCGCCGTCGAGCGACCAGGAGTAGTCGATCACGTCGCCGGGACGGACGTCCTTGATGAACACCAGCGCGGTCTGCTCGCCGTCGTAGATGCGGCTGTCGGCGTCTTCTTCCTTCTGGATGACGCGGACTTCATCGGCTTCGAGCACGTCGATCCGCCTGCCGCCGCGGACGATGGAGATCTCGTGGATGGTGAGCCGCTCGAACGACGGGTCGAAGTCGAGCTCCAGTTCCGACGCGTTCTGCACGCCGCTCGGCGAGAGGACCTTGCGGACGGTGCGGTAGAAGGTCGAGCCGTCGCGCACCTGATGGTCGCGGAGGATGTCGTAGATCCCCCAGCGGACGTTCTCCCGGGCGACTTTGACATCGGCCGCGTCGAGCCGTTCGACCCAGGAGGGAGCGGGACGGACGTCGAACTCCCTTGCCGCGAGCGGCAACGCGAAAAGCGCGAGCAGGAGAAGGACGTGGGACCGCACGTGTCGCGGCATTGTACGCGAGTTATTTGCGGGAGAGCGAACGGAGCGCCGACGTTCCGTCGGCCGGTCCGCCGGCCTTCGGCCGGCAGTGTGCGGCAAGTGCTGCGCGAGAGACTGCCGACGGAACGTCGGCGGACCGGCCGACCGAAGGTCGGCGCTCCTACCGCCGCCCCGCCCACGAGCAGATCGGGCAATCCTCCGCATCGTGCCCTCGTGCCGGACAGTACTCGCGTCCGAAGTAAATGATCTGCAGGTGCCTTCGCCCCCACTCCTCCCGCGGGAACACCTTCTTCAGGTCGCGCTCCGTCTGTTCGACGTTCCTGCCGTTCGAGAGACGCCAGCGCTCGGCGAGGCGGTGGATGTGGGTGTCGACCGGGAAGGCGGGCTCGCCGAAGGCCTGGGTCATGACCACGCTGGCGGTCTTGTGGCCGACGCCGGGGAGGCGCTCCAGCGCTTCCATGTCCCGCGGAACCTTTCCGCCATGCTCGGCGACGAGGGTCTCGGCGAGCTTCTTCACGTTCTTCGCCTTCGTCGGGGCGAGGCCGCAGGCGCGGATGCAGCCGAGGATCTCTTCCGCGCTCAGTCTTGCCATTGCCTCGGGGGTGGAGGCGCGGGCGAAGAGTGCGGGCGTCACTCTGTTCACCTGCGCGTCGGTGGTCTGCGCCGAGAGGAGCACCGCCACGAGGAGCGTGAAGGGATCGCGATGCTGGAGCGGGATCGGCGGACGCGGGTAGAGCTCGTCGAGGATCTCTCCGATCCGTTTCGCTTTCTCCGCCCGCCTCACCGTGCATCCTCGGCGTCGCGCCACTGGGCGACGAACGGAGGCAGCTCGGGTGAAGTGAGGTTCGGATCGAGCAACGCCAGCACCTCGGCCGGCGGGACGGTGCCCTCCTTTCCCCGGATGGCCAGTCGCACATGAGCCATCGCACACAGCCGGCCGTCCTTCTCCACGACCTGCTCCATGTAGAACCAGCGCGCGTCCCACCCGAGGAGCCGCGTGCGGACGTTGAAACGCTCGAACGGCAGAACGGAGCGGCGGAAACGGATCACGCAGCCGGCCATGACCGGACGCCAGCCCCGGCGCAGGACCTTGCGGAGGACCCGCGCCCGGCTGAGCAGCTCGACGCGGGCTACGTCCATGAAGCTGAGGAAGCGTCCGCCGTTCAGGTGGAAGTTCAGGTCGCAGTCGGTGGGAAGGACGGTGAAGCGGACCACCGACTCGTTCAGCGGCCCGATCTTCGACCGGAAAGGGCTCCGGAGGATCGTCAGCAGAAATCGGATGAGAAGCAGCAAGCAGCGCGAATGGTAGCTCTAAGTGCAGGCTCCCCAGCGCCGTGCGTGAGCCTGGATGTTGTCAGTTGTCGGTTGTCAGTTGTCTGCCATGCCTGGCAGATAACCGACAACCGACAACCGATCGACATTCTTTTCTAGCAGGTGAGGAAGTGGACTTCCGAAACGTGGAAGATCGTGCCGCCGGGGAAATGGGCCGGGCGGTAGCGGATGCGCAGCTTGATGGTCTGGCCGCCGTAGCCGCTGGTGGTCCCGATGTAATAGTCGCTGCCGTCGATGGGACGGACGACCATGATGGTCTCGAGAATCGTGCCGCTGGTGTTGAGGATCTCGAAGACCAGGCGCTCCGTCAGGACGCTGGGATTGATCACGGTCACGTCGGCGTGCACGGCGATGGTGGTGCGGTCCGACGGGACGGTCAGGGTCTGCACGATGTCGGCGGTGTTCTCCGCGTCTTCCGGTTCCTCGGGGCTGGTGAAGACGACGAAGTCGTCGCCGCCGCTGCTGTCGAGATAGGCGTCCCCGCCGTACACCCACGACGAGCAGGAGTCGGAGAAGGTCGCGTCGGCGATCTGGTCGAGACAGTTGCAGCCGAAGTCGAAGCAGCTCCCCTGCGTACAGGTGGCATACGCGGGTACCTGGATCAGGATGGCCACCACGGCCACGACAGACAGCTTGATGAGCATGGAATGTTTCATTGAGTCTCCTTTGGCGGGCGATGCTACTGGCGGAGGGGTGGCGAGCCATAGAGACATAATGTGTCCGAGGCGGGCCGCCGTATGATGGGCCTGCCATGCATGACGATCCTCCGAAGCGCGCACTGCCGGAACGCACCGGCAAGCACTACTGTGTGCGCTGCCTGACTCCCGTCTCCGCGGAGGACTACCAGCGAAACGACCACATCTGCAACGCCTGCACGGAGCAGGACGAATATCCTCTCGCCTCGACACCCGACCCGAAGCCGGCCAAAAAGCGATGAGCGATGAGAGATGAGCGATGAACAGATCGTGAATCCCCGCTCATCGCTCATCGCTCATCGCTCATCTCTCGTCCCGCGCCGCGTTGCCGTAGTGCACGACTGGCTGACAGGAATGCGAGGAGGGGAGGCGGTGCTCGAGGCCATCCTCGACGCGCTGCCGCAGGCGGACCTCTTCACGCTCTTCCACTTCAAGGGCGCGGTGTCGGAGAAGATCGAGTCGCGCAATATCATCACCTCGTCGCTGCAGGCGCTGGCGGCGCGCACCGGCGACTACCGCCGCCTCCTCCCGCTCTATCCGCGCGCGGTACGGCAGTGGGATTTCTCAGGCTATGACCTCATTGTCTCGTCCAGCCACTGCGTGGTGAAAGGGATCGACGCGAAGGGGAAGCCGCACCTCTGCTACTGCCACACGCCGATGCGCTACATCTGGGACCGCTTCGACGACTACTTTCCCCGCTCCAGGCCGCTCCAGCGCGCGGCGATGATGTCGCTTGCCCCGTGGCTGCGGCGGTGGGATGTGCGGACGGCGAAGGAGGTCACCCGCTTCGTCGCCAACTCGACCTTCGTGCGCGACCGGATCCGCCGCTTCTACGGCCGTGAGGCGGAGGTGATCCATCCCTTCGTCGACGACGCCTTCCTGAACGCGCCGCTGGAGACCTCGCGCGATGACTATCACGTGATCCTCTCCGCCCTGGTCCCCTATAAACGAGTCGACCTGGCGGTCGCCGCCGCAGTGGCGAGCGGGCGGCGGCTGGTGGTCCTCGGCGGCGGCCCGCTGCTGGACGAGCTCCGCCGCCGCAGCGGTCCCAACGTGGAGCTCCCGGGCGCCGTATCGAAGGAGCAGATCGTCGAGCGGCTGGCGCGGGCGAGGAGCCTGATCCTCCCCGGCGTCGAGGACTTTGGCATCACGCCGCTCGAGGCCATGGCCCTCGGCACACCGGTGGTCGCGCTCGGCGAGGGAGGGGTGCGGGACTCTGTTGTCGAGGGGCAGACAGGAATTTTCTTCGAGAAAGCTGAGGTAGAGTCGCTACGCCAGGCTCTCGACGAGGTGGAGGGCCGTGACTGGGATCGCAACGCGCTGCGTGCACATGCGATGCGCTTCTCACGGGCACGCTTCGATGGGGAACTAAGCTCGCAGCTCGCAGCTCTCAGTTCGCAGGACAGCCGCTGAGAGCTGCGAGCTGAGAGCTGCGAGCTCAAAAGAAATGATCGAGAAGAAACACAGGACGCTCGCGTCGATCTACCTCGTCATCGACGTCGTGTCGTCGAACCTGGCGATGCTCTGTGCCTGGTTTCTCCGGTTCCAGTCGGAGATCATCCCGGTCACCAAGGGGCAGCAGGAGCTCGGCAGCTATCTCATCCTCCTGCCGCTGATCACGCTCGTCTTCCCGATCGCATTCGCGGTGCAGGGGCTCTACCGCATCCGGACGGCGCGCGGGAAAGCGGAGGAGGCGGTGGCGGTCGCGGTCGGCTCGATGGTGGCCACCATCATCCTCTCCGGCATCCTTCTCTGGGTCCGCCCCGCGCAAAGCCACATCGTCCCGTACTCCCGCGCCACGCTCGCGATCTTCCTCCTCTGTGCGATCGTCTTCACCGTCGTCGGCCGGACCGTGGTGCGGATGTTCGTCGAGCGCCGCCACCGCGCCGGCCAGGATCTCGACCGTGTCCTCATCGCCGGCAACGGCGAGCTGGCGCGGGCGGTGGTGGAGCGGATGAACGCGCACCGCGACCGGCTCGGCTTCCGGATCGCCGGCTATCTCCGCAACGGCGACGCCGGCGAGATCCCCGGCCTCCCGTGCCTCGGCGGGATCGCCGACGCGGAGCGGGTGCTGCTCGAGCACGAGATCGACCACGTCTTCGTTGCCCTCCCGCACGCCTCGTCGCAGGTGATGATGGAGCTGCTGGACCGCCTCGTGCGGAACTGTCTCTCCATCCACGTCGTCCCCGACCTCCTGCAGTTCATGGTCCTCCGCTCGCGTCTCGAGGACCTCGACGGCCTGCCTACCATCAATCTCTCCGAGACGCGGCTGGAAGGGTGGAGCCGTTTCGTGAAGCGGGCCTTCGACCTCGCTGTCGCCACGACCGCGCTGATCCTGCTGTCCCCGCTGATGCTCGGCGTGGCGATCGCGATCTGGCTGGAGGACCGCGGCCCGATCTTCTACCGGCAGATCCGCATGGGGCTCGATGGGAAGCGCTTCGAGATCCTGAAGTTCCGCTCCATGCGCGCCGGCGCGGAGACGGAGACCGGCGCGGTGTGGGCGGAGAAGGACGACCCGCGGCGGACGCGCATCGGCCGTTTCCTCCGGGCCTGGTCGCTGGACGAGCTGCCGCAGCTCTTCAACGTCCTGGTCGGCGACATGAGCGTGATCGGCCCCCGTCCCGAACGCCCGGAGTTCGTCGAACAGTTCCGCGCCGAGTTCCCGCACTACATGCTCCGCCACAAGGTCCGAGCCGGCATGACCGGCTGGGCCCAGGTCCACGGCTGGCGCGGCAATACGTCGATCCGCATGCGCATCGAGCACGACCTCTATTACATCGAGAACTGGTCGCTCCTGCTCGATCTGAAGATTCTCTGCCTGACCGTGATCCACGGTCTGCGGCATGAGAACGCGTATTAGAGCTGACGCGGGGAACGACGGGGGGCCTCCGGCGGGCGGGCACGGCCCGCAGCGTTTGTTGCCATAGGCTGAACGCGCGTTAGTCGCCCAAAACGCGGTCCGGGCGAAAACAAACGCTGCGGGCCGTGCCCGCCCGCCGGAGGCCCCCCGTCGTCCTCCGCACCGGCACTGATCGTTCCATATAATCCGCCGCGACTATGGGTAAGCAATCCGAATCTCTCTTTCAACGGGCACAGGAAGTCATCCCCGGCGGCGTCAACTCCCCGG
>Ga0190275_10002964_pt1 | contig 12055 bp, 11 predicted proteins | sample Popmic550T_FD_133745 | JGI IMG/M metagenome (GOLD analysis project Ga0190275, IMG submission 133745) | Populus adjacent soil microbial communities from riparian zone of Yellowstone River, Montana, USA - 550 T | ecosystem: Environmental > Terrestrial > Soil > Riparian zone > Trees stand | place... | reverse complement strand
GTCGGCGAGCTCGGATCGGCTGGCGCACATTCGACAGTACACCCCAAGGGTTGGGGTGTGGGGGCACCGTTCACAATATGCACTTTTGCCTTCGAAAAGGCCAAAGTCGAGCTCAGGATGACAAAATCGAGGTAGGTGACGAATGCACGGTCGATCACCCGAGCCGGTATTACGGAAAGCGGTCGACGAAGCCGCTGAGGGCAGTTTGGACGGCGTCTCGCTTCTCGTCCGCGTCCGGATCGCCCGCCAGCGGGATGATGTCGACGAGGGCGGCGAGCGCGGGCTGCATCGCGGCGTACTCGTGCTCCGCGTCGGCCTGGGTGGAGAAGAAGCGCGTGTGCACCATCCACCCGTAGAGGCCGCAGGTGATGGAGAAAGCCGCGAAGCCGCCGCGCTCGAGCGTGATCCGCGCGCCGCCGCCGTACTCGTCGTCGCGCAGGATCACCCCGCCGTCGCTACCAGTCTCGCCGATGCTCGACCCCTCGTCGCAGGGGAGCCATCCGGCCGCATCCCTGCCCATCATCCTTCCGCCTCCGCACGCCGGCAGATGACGATCAGGTCTTCGCTGCCGTGGATGAAGGGCGCGAGCTCCCAGTCGCCGTACCAGTCCACGGGGATCAGCCCCGCGCGCCGGAGGAGCACGTCCCACTCGGTGGCGCTGCGGATGCGCAGCTCGTGGTACTTCTCGCCGCGCTCGGCGCCCTTGCTCCAGCGCGTCCACTCGCGGCTCACGCCGTCCACCGCGTCGAACTCGCGCTCCACCCACACGGTCAGGCCATCGTCCGTCTCCCACCAGTCGCGGCTCGCGTAATCGCCCACGATGTGGTCGCGGTGCATCGTCTCCAGCACGAACGCGCCGTCCGGCCGCAGCGCCGCCGCCGCCCCACGCAGAACGCGGAGATCCTCCTCGTCCGAAAGGAAGTAGCCGAGCGATGAGTAGAGCGAGAGCACCGCGTCGAAGCGCCCGCGCCAGGGGATCTCGCGCATGTCGCCGCGCACGAAATCGACCTGCACGCCGGCGGCTTTCGCGCGCTTGCGGCCGCGCGCCAGCAGCGTTTCGGAGAGATCGAGCCCGGTCACGCGGAACCCGGCGCGGGCGAGCGAGACGGAGTGCCGCCCCCACCCGCACGCCAGGTCCAGCACCTCGCCGCCGGGCGGGAGCGGCACCATCTCGCGCAGCCCTTCCGTCTCGCGCTCCGTGCGCTCGGGCGTCAGGAAGTCGCGGTAGAGCGAGATGAACGTCTCGTCGAAATAGCCCTCCCACCACCCCGCCCCGCCGCTCACGCCGCCTCCGCCAGCCGGTCGGGAAGCTCGCCGAGCGTGGCGATGCGGTCGCAGTCCAGGTGCCCCAGGCGCGAGAGCGGGTCGATCAGCACCGCGCGCATCCCCGCCGCGCGCGCGCCTACGACGTCGATCTCGTACACGTCGCCCACGTACACCGCGTCGTGCGGCTCCACGCCCATCCGCTCCAGCGCCATCTGGAAGATACGGGGATCCGGCTTCTCCAGGCCGACGGTGGCCGAGTCGATGACGAACTCGAAGTGCTGCAGCAGCCCCAGCTCGCCGAGCAGCGCCTCCACGCTCCCGTCGGCGTTGGAGATCACGGCCATGCGATGGCCGCGGCGCTTGAGCTCGCGCAGCACGTCGTCGGTGCCGTCGCGCAGGTTGCACCAGAGGTTGCGCTCGGCGTGGCGCGCGTACAGCCGCTTCCCGATCGCGGGAAACACCTCCGCCGGCACGCCGAGCTGGCGAAACACCTCGCCGAAGAACGCGCGGCCGCGGCTGGCATCGTCCCCCGCCCTGCCGGTGCGCGCCAGCTCGTCGAGCAGGAGCTTGCCCCCGTACTGCGCCGCGAGCAGCTCGTCCTCCGTCGTCTCGAACCCCTCCCCGCGCAGGAGCTCGATGATGAACGGATGATCCAGCCACAGCAGCGTGTTGCCGACGTCGAAGAGGACGGCCTTCATCGATCCGCGGAAGCGCGTGAGTCCAAAGTCTGGTGGTCCCAACCGCCGTAGCGAGGCGGACGGGAGGAAGCGTGGTGGGGAAGATAGGAGGCGGGATCGGACGGGGCGAGCGGCGACGCCGGGTGGCGCTCGCGGGACGAAGGCGGACGGAAGCGTGGTGACGGCGGGGCCGGATCTACGACGGCGGCGTTCCCGGCCGGCGCACCGTCACGCGCTTGAGGAAGGCGTCGTGGGCGGCGTCGGTGCGCAGGTCGGGGAGCGTCGCCTCGGCCTCCTCGCGCGTGGGGTACGGGCCGGCGACGAGCGCGATGTAGCCCTCGCGCAGCTCGGGGTAGACGTCGGCGTTGCCCAGGCCCACGTCGTACCCCTTCCCCCGGATGCGGTCGCGGATCTCCCGCGCGTTCTCGATCTGCTCCGGGGTGAAGGAGGCGATGATGACCACGTACGCAGGGTCGCCGGCCTTGAACTCACCGCCCCCGGTCACGCGGCGGAACTCGTCGGGCGCGAGGAATTCGCCGCCCGGCGGGGTGACGCGCGGGATCGGGAGGTCGCTCTCCGGCGGCGCCGCGATGGCGCCGTCGCGGGCGCCGGACTGCAGGGCCACGAACGCCACCAGCAGCATCAGCAGAAGCAGCACCGCCCATCCCGCGGGGCGAATGCGGAGGCGGCGCCGCTTCGCCGGCTCGGTGCCGTCCGGCGTCCCGTCTACCGGGACGCCGGGAGGATGCGGGTGCGCGCCGGCCGGGCCGGCCGGCGCGTGCTGCGGCGCCACCATCGGCGGCGGCGCGGCGACGGTACCGCCCCAGGCGGGCGAGAACACGGCGGCGGGCCGGGGCGGCGGCGGCGCGCCCGCGAGCATGGTGCGGTCGTCGTCCGCGAAGACGGGCGCGGCCTGCGGGCGCGGGGGCATGCCGGGAACGATGGACGCGTAGCCCGCGGCCGACGCGGCGTCCGCCGGCGGCGCCTTCTCCCAGTCGTCCAGCGCGTCGAGGAAGGCGTCGGCGTCGCCGAAGCGGGACGCCGGGTCCAGCCGCATCGACCGGCGCAGGATGGCGGCGAGGCGGAGCGGCACGTCGGGGCGGCGGGCCAGCACGCGCTTGACGCGCCGCGCGGCCTCGCGGTCGTCGGCGGTGTTGTTGAGCGCCTCGGGGTGCTCGCCGCCCAGCATCTCCAGTCCCGTGAGCGCCAGGCTGTACACGTCGCTCGCCGCGGTGACGATGCCGCCCGCGAGCTGCTCGGGCGAGGCGTAGCGCGGGGTGTGCGGCGCGCCGAACTGCGTGAGCTTCGCCGCCGTCTCGCCGTCCAGCGCGCGCACCTGCGCGATGCCGAAGTCGAGCACCTTCACCTCCCACCCGCCCGGCTCGGCCACCAGGTAGATGTTGGCCGGCTTTACGTCGCGGTGCACCATCCCGGCGCGGTGCCCGGCCGCGAGCCCCATCCCCGCCTCGCGCAGGATCTCCACCGCCTCGTCCACGGGGAGCGGGCCGCCCGCGCGCCGCATCCGCGCCGACAGGTCCTCGCCGGCCAGCAGCTCCATGATCAGGAAGTCGATCCCCAGGTCGGGATCGGTGCCGAAGTCGTGCACCGTCACCACGTTGGGGTGGCGCAGGCGCGCGGCGGCGGTGGCCTCGCGGTGGAAGCGCGCCTTCAGCCGCCCCGCCTCGTCGGCGTCGGGGGCCACGGCGGTCACCACCTTCACGGCCACGTCGCGCTCCAGCTTCAGGTCGAACGCACGGCACACCGAGCCCATGCCGCCCGTGGCGATCACGGAGTCGACGCGGTAGCGGTCGCAGAGGCGGCGGCCGAGCAGGAGCGCGAGGATGCCAGACAACGTTTACGGGTGCGGGAGCGTGTAAGTGCGCGTGTGCGTCTGACTACGGAAGAGCGAAGGCGGGAGTTCCGAAGCGCCTGAAGCTCTCCAAACCCGTGGACCGCCGCAAGGGACGCGCCCGGGCGGCAACGCACGCTTCCGCCGGTCTCCGCTGCTTGCGCGGGACGCGGCACCGCGCCCTCTCCGGCCGGCTTGGGGGGCCCCTTACAACGAGATACGGAGCGCGACCGCGGCACCGCGCCCTCTCCGGCCGGCTCAGGCCGTCCACCTCTTCCCGTTCCGGGAGAGGTTGCATACCTGGCTCCCCGGCACGCCGAAGCATCGGAGTGAGCGGAGGCTGCAGGCCGAGCGGGACCCCCACCCTCTCCCGCGAAGCGGGGGAGGGCGAGCGCTCTCAGGCGCGGGGAGGGGGCCGCGGCGCCGCCGGAGCGCGCCGTCGTTGCATACGCACCGGGTCGCCGCGGCATCCGGGTGGCCGTGGACCGGCTTGCCCCGCGCCGGAAGCGGCGCTAAATCATGGAATCCATTTCCCCCGCATCGGGCGGCGCCCACCCACCACGGCGCCGCGCGGCGGGGATCCCCGTTCCCACCCACCCCGCAAACGGATGCCGTCATCCGTCCCGATTTCCGTCTCCGTCAACGGCCGCACCCATGAGCGCGAGGTCGAGGCGCGGCTGCTGCTGAGCGACTTCATCCGCCAGGACCTGGGGCTCACCGGCACCCACGTGGGGTGCGAGCACGGCGTCTGCGGCGCGTGCACGGTGCTGATGGACGGCGAGGCGGTGCGCAGCTGCCTCCTCTTCGCCGTGCAGGCCGACGGCGCCGACCTGCGCACCGTGGAGAGCCTGGCGCCCTCCGAGGACGATCTGCACCCGCTGCAGACCGCCTTCCGCGACGCGCACGGGCTGCAGTGCGGCTTCTGCACGCCGGGGATCCTGATGACGATGATCCCCTTCCTGGAGCAGAACCCCCATCCCACCGAGGACGAGGTGCGCCTGGGGATCAGCGGCAACCTGTGCCGCTGCACCGGCTACGCCAACATCGTCCGCGCGGTGATGCTGGCGGCCGAGCGCGCGCGCGGCGGCCCGGGCGACGCCGCGACCATCGAGCCGCGCGGCGTGCCCGCCGGCGTGGAGGCGCATTGAGCGGGCGCTACGTGGGCCAGTCGGTCAGCCGCAACGAGGACGCGCGGCTGCTGACCGGGCACGCGCTCTTCGTGGACGACGTGCGGCTGGAGGGGATGCTGCACGTGGCCTTCGTGCGCAGCGACCACGCGCACGCCATCCTCCACTCGGTGGACGTCTCCGCCGCGCTGGAGCGGCCGGGCGTGGTGGCCGTCTACACCGCCGCCGACCTGGGCGACTACTGGCGGCCCGGCCCGCTCCTGGTCCCCCCGCCGCCGATCGAGGGGATCGTCTTCAACCAGGCCACGCAGGTGCCGCTGGCCAAGGACCGCGTGCGCCACGCCGGCGAGCCGATCGCCATGATCGTCGCCGAGAGCCGTTACATCGCCGAGGACGCGCTGGCGGACATCATGGTGGACGCCGAGCCGCTGGACGTGGTGGCGGATCTCGAGGCGGCGCTGGGGCCCGGCGCGCCGATCATCCACCCGCAGCTGGGGACGAACCTGGCCGCGCACGTGGTGCAGCGGCACGGCGACTACGCGGCGGCGCGCGAGCGGGCGGCGTTCGTGGTCGCGCGCCGCTTCCACTACGACCGCGGCGCCAGCGCGGCGATCGAGAACCGCGCCGTGGCCGCGCGGTGGGACGCGCAGGCGCAGGAGATGACCATCTGGGACACCACGCAGGCGCCGATCCCGATCCGCAACGGGCTGGCGTCGATGCTGGGGCTGATGCAGAGCCAGGTGCGCGTGGTGGCGCCGTTCGTGGGCGGCGGCTTCGGCCCCAAGATCATGATGTTCTACCCCGAGGAGGTGCTGGTCCCCTGGGCGGCGATGAAGCTGGGGCGCCCGGTGAAGTGGACCGAGGACCGGCAGGAGAACTTCTACGCCACCACCCAGGAGCGCGGCCAGGTGCACGACGCCGAGATGGCGCTGGACTCCGACGGCCGCATCCTGGGCGTGAAGGACAGCTTTTTCCACGACACCGGCGCGTACGACCCCTACGGCCTCACCGTCCCGATCAACAGCCAGTGCACCCTGCTGGGCCCGTACGACGTGCCCAGCTACGACGCCGAGTTCCGCGCCGTCTTCACCAACCGCATCACCGTGACGCCGGTGCGCGGGGCGGGGCGGCAGCACGGCGTGTTCGTGATGGAGCGCCTGCTGGACCTGGCCGCGCGCGAGGTGGGGATCGACGCCGCCGAGATCCGGCGCCGCAACTACATCGTGCAGGACGACTTCCCCCACGACCACAAGATCCTCTTCCAGGACTTCCAGCCTCTCGTCTACGACAGCGGCAACTACCGCCCGGCGCTGGAAACCGCGCTGGAGCTGATCCGCTGGGACGGATTCGCGGCGGAGAAGGCGGCCGCGGCGGCGGAAGGGCGGCGGCTGGGGATCGGCGTGGTCAGCTACGTCGAGGGGACGGGAATCGGCCCGTACGAGGGCGCGCGCGTGACCGTGGAGCCGAACGGGCGCGTCCGCGTCGCCACCGGGCTGGGGACGCAGGGGCAGGGGCACTACACCGCGTTCGCGCAGATCGTGGCCGAGGCGCTGGACGTGGACGTGGAGAACGTGAACGTGGTCACCGGCGACACGCGCGAGTTCAACTGGGGCACCGGCACCTTCGCCAGCCGCGGCGCCGTGGTCGCCGGGAGCGCCTGCCACGCCGCCGCGGTGAAGGTGCGCGAGAAGGTGATCGAGGTCAGCGCGCGCATCCTGAACGTGAACGAGGCCGAGATCGAGCTCTCCAACGGCACCGCGCGCGTGCGGTCGGATCCCGAGCGCTCCATCACCCTCGGCGACCTGGCGATGCGCGCCAACCCGCTGCGCGGCGGCGTGACGCCGGGGACGGAGCCCGGGCTGGAGTGCACCGCCTACTTCGGCCCCGACCGCGGCTCCACCGCCAGCGGCGTCCACGCCGTCGTCGTGGAGGTGGACGCGGACACGGCGATGGCGAAGTTCCTCCGCTACGTGGTGGTGCACGACTGCGGCAAGCTGATCAACCCCATGCTGGTGGAAGGCCAGGTGCAGGGCGGCGTGGCGCAGGGGATCGGCAACGCCTGGTTCGAGAAGCTGGTGTACGACGACAACGGCCAGCTCATGAACGCCTCCTTCGCCGACTACCTGCTGCCCACATCGCTGGACGTGCCCGACGTGAGCATGTCGCACCGCGAGACGCCCGCGCCCATGAACACGCTGGGGCTGAAGGGCGTGGGCGAGGCGGGGTGCATCCCCACCGGCGCCGCCTTCGCGCAGGCGCTGGAAGATGCGCTGAGCGACTACGACTTCGAGGTGACGGAGATCCCGCTGTCGCCCAACCAGCTCTTCGAGATCCTGCGCCACGCGCCGCGCCGCGCGGCCAACGGAACCCCCCGCACGGAGTCACACGCATGATCGTGGACGGCGAGTTCACCTTCCGCGCCCCGCGCCGGAGCGTGTGGGTGCTGCTGCAGGACCCCGACGTGCTGGTGAAGGCGATGCCCGGCGCCCAGCGACTCATCGCGACGGGCGACGGGACGTACGAGGGCACCGTGCGCATCGGCGTCGGCCCCGTGACGGCGGCGCAGTGGACGCTCTCGGTGGCGCTGCACGACCGCGAGGAGCCGCGGCGCTACATGATGAAGGTGGACACCAAGGGCCCGCTCGGCTTCACCCGCGGCAGCGCCAGCGTGGAGCTGGCCGAGGACGGCGACGCCACTACCATGCGCTACCACGCCGACCTGCAGATCGGCGGGAAGGTGGCCGGGATCGGGCAGCGGCTGCTGGACCAGGTCGCCAAGCAGCTCACCCGCAAGGGGTTGGAGGCGCTGAGCCGCGAGATGGAGCTGCGCCTGAAGCTGAGCCTGGGCGGCGCCTCCGCCTCGTTCGCCGTGGGCACCTCGGCCGTGGTGGACGGCGAGCTGGTGGATGCGGAGGACGACGATACCGACGATGCCGCCGCCGCGAACCCCGAGTCCGGCGACGCGCCCGACTCGGCAACGGCGTCGTCGGTGGATGTCGACGCGACACCATCGGATTCGACCGCACAGCCGGACGGCGACGACGGGTCGGACGACGCGCCGGCGACCGACGGTACGCACGCGCACCCGGTGGAGCCGCTGGCGGAGGTCGCCTCGGCGGACGCGCCGCTGCCGCCGGGGATGGCGGGCGGGCCGGCGCCGGTGGAGGACCTCGACTCGCGCCTGCCGCCGGGAACGGGCCTCCGGGGGGGACGATGAAGCCCGCGCGATTCGGCGGCGCCGGCCGAGCGCGGGGTACCCCCCTCCCCCTGCCCCTCCCCCACAAGGGGGGAGGGGGGGAGGGGAGCACGCCGGCCGAGGGTCGGCATCTCCTCGCCACGCGCGCCCTGTTTGCCGAGGCCACGACGGGCCGAGTTTCGCGCTCCAGGCACCAGGTAGAGCCGGAGCCCGTAGTCCGCGAAGGCGGACTTCGCGTGGTTGTTGCCGCGAATTCATTCGCCCGGCAGCCCCGCGCCGAGACCTGGATCAGCGGAGGCGGACGATGAAGCCCGCCGCGTTCGACTACCACCGCGCCAAATCCGTCGAGCACGCGCTGGAGCTGCTCCAGCAGCACGGGTGGGATGCCAAGCTCCTCGCGGGCGGGCAGAGCCTGGTGCCGGCGATGAACTTCCGGCTGTCGATGCCGGCGGTGCTGATCGACCTGAACCGCGTCCCCGGCCTCGACTACATCCGCGTGGACGACGGCGCGCTGCGCATGGGCACGATGGTTCGCCAGCACGCGGCCGAGCGCAGCGAGCTGGTCGCCCGCGCGGCGCCGCTGATCGCCGAGGCGCTGCCGTTCGTGGCGCATCCGCAGATCCGCAACCGCGGCACCATGGGCGGCACCATCGCCCACGCCGACCCCGCCGCCGAGCTCCCCGCGGTGATGATGGCGCTCGGCGCGCTCTTCCACGTGGTGGGGCCCAGCGGCACGCGCACGATCGGCGCGGACGGGTTCTTCACCGGCCTGTTCGCGACCGCGCTGGAGCCGGACGAGATGCTGGTGGAGATCGAGATCCCGCGCGCCGAGCCCCGCGTGGGCACCGCGTTCCTGGAGGTGAGCCGCCGCCACGGCGACTTCGCCCTGGCCGGGATCGCCGCCGCCGTCGCGCTGGACGAGGCGGGCCGCTGCACCGACTCGCGCATCGTGCTGATGGGCGTGGGCGAAGGCCCCGCGCTGGGCCTGGGCGCCGCCGCCGCGCTGGAGGGCGCCGACCCCACCCCCGACGCCATCCGCGCCGCCGCCGACGCCGCCATGGCCGACGTCGATCCGCCGTACGACATCCACGCCAGCGCCGACTACCGCCGCCACCTGGTGGGCGTGCTGGTGAGCCGCGCGCTCCCGCTCGCATTCGAGCGCGCGGGGGCGAACGCATTGCAGAGCTGAGGGCACGCGGACTGCGGGCGGTCACCGGCGCAGGCGGCCACCCTGCCCCACCGGCGCCGCAAAACGCACCGCCGTCCGCTGGGCACACGAGACAAGCAGTTGTCCCTCCCCAGTGGGGGAGGGACAGGCGAGGAACGAGCCAGGGAGAGGGCCCCGCGGGGCCTTTGGAAACACTGGATTTAGCCGGCCCATCAATCTTCCCCCATCCGTCGACCGGAGCACGATGAAGACCTACGACCTGTCGCAGCCGCTGAACGAGCAGGCGCCGTTCTGGCCCTACTATCCGCCGTTCGAGGTGAAGTACATCAAGCGCAAGGCCGAGCACGGCGTGAACGCGCAGTACATCCAGACGTCCAACCACATGGGCACGCACCTGGACGCGCCGCGGCACTTCGTGACCGGGGGGATGACCATCGACCAGATCCCCATGGACTGGCTGGTGGGCCCCGGCGTGATCGTGGACCTCACCGACGAGATGGACGAGCTGGCCGTCTACACGCCCAAGATGATCGAGGACCGCGTGGAGGTGCGGAAGGGCGACCGCCTCCTCCTGCACACCGGCTGGCACCGCTTCGCCCAGTGGGGGAGCACGCCCGACGAGGAGAAGTACATCCACATGCACCCCGGCGCGCACCCCGACATGGTGCCCTGGCTGCTGGAGAAGGAGATCCACATCTGGGGCGTGGACGTGGTCTCGACCGACCACCCGATGGACCTGCCGATCGGCCGCTTCCTGGGCAAGGGGATGCACGGCCACTGCGACCGCGTGCGCGCCGCCGCCGAGAAGAAGTTCGGCGGCCCCGACGAGGTCGCGCGCCTCTTCCCCGACGAGGACTACCAGCTCACGCACAACAAGCTGTTCGACAAGAACTGCATGCACATCGAAAACCTCGGCGGCGAGATCAGCGCCCCGGAGATCCAGAACCGGCGGCTGATCATCGGCTGCTTTCCCTGGAAGTTCCAGGGCGGCGAGGCGGCCTTCGCCCGCGTGGTGGCGTTCGACGGGGAGTGGCCGGCGGACCCGTGACCCACGAACGGCCGGCGGCGCGGTTCACGGAGTCGGCGGAAGCGTGGGTGTCTAACGACGCAGGGCGAACGGAGGAGTGCCCATGTTTGGCTGGCTCAAGAAGAAGAAATCGCCGCCGCCGAACGGCCCCGACTTCTCGGCGGTCGACTCGCGCGAGAAGGCCGAGGCGCTGTTTCGACGCGGCGACCTGGAGAAGCTGTTCCTGATGCCGCCGGAGTTCGGCGGGGGCGACGACGCCGTCAACACGCTCTTCGTTCCCATGGGCGTGGCGGACGTGAAGGCCGGGATCGACCAGAACGTCGTCCTGCCGCTGGCCGAGGAGGGGCAGATCACGCAGTACCGCGCGGTGCCGGAGTACCAGGGCAGGAGCTTCATCCCGATCGCCATCGAGATCGTGGCGTCGGACCCCGGCCAGTTCAGCACCACGATCAACATCTGGGGCGATGCGCTGGCGCGAGACGAATGACCGGCCCCGAAGGTGTCCACCACGCTGGAGGAGGAGGGACGATGGACGTGACGGTCCAGGACGAGCACCGCTGGCTCGAGAAGCTCGTGGGGGATTGGACGTGGGAGATGGACGCCGGCTCCATGCCGGACCTGCCCGCCGGGAAGGTGACGGGGACGGAACGCGTCCGCTCGCTCGGCGGGGTATGGGTCGTGTGCGAGGGCTCGAGCGATTACGGGGGCGAAGTGTCGGAGTCGGTCATGACGCTCGGCTTCGATCCGGCCGTCGGGCGGTTCGTCGGCACGTTCGCGGGCTCGATGATGCACCACCTCTGGGTCTACTCCGGCGGCGAGCTCGACCGCGAGGGCGACGTCCTCCGGCTCGAGGCCGAGGGCCCCGGCTTCGAAGACCAGGGCAAGCACGTGCCCTACCGCGACGCGATCGCGTTCCGCAGCCCCGACCACCGGGTGATGACGTCCAGCTATCGGCGCGACGACGGGACGTGGCACCAGTTCATGGAGATGCACTACCGGCGCACGAGCCCGGCATCCCCCGGCGGCGAATCGTGAAGGCCTCCATCGTCACCACCGGCGCCGCGTTCGGCCTTCTCACGGCCGAAGCGCGGCGATCGGCGCGCACCTGAGCACTCCACCGGGGATGGACGAGACGACGGGGGTTCGGCCGTGTCCGCGGGTGCGGGCGCGGCCGTTCGTGCACGAGCGCAGGCGCGCCGCGAGCCGTTCGGGAGGATCGGCATGAGCGGCATCCCGGCTTCGCTCTCGGAGGACATCCAGCGCCGGATCGACAGGCTGGAGACGGACGGGATCGCCAACTGGGTCGTCCGGGCGTGCAAGGAGAAGCTGAACGCGCTTCCGCTGCAGGCGAACGGGGTCTACCAGTGGGCGCTGCGCACGGACGGCACGGTCCTCTGCCTGGACTTCGAGTCGTTCACCCTGCCGTACGAGGAAGAGCTGAACCCGATCGCCCGCTACGCCGTGCTCTTCGAGGCGGCGCGGCGGTATCCCGAGCTGCGCGAGCTGGAGCCGGAGCGGCCGGCGGGGGTGCAGCGCTGCGAGAGCTGCGGCGGGTCGGGGTGGATCGAGGCGACGGGCGCGGCCTGTTCCACCTGCTACGGCCTGGGCTGGCACATGCAGCACCGCCCGATCGCCGAGTGGCTCGGGCGCATCGACGTGGGCGACCGGCTGGATCTGCGGGAGCACGGCGGCACCAGGCGGCTGGTCGCGGGGCGGATCGCCGGCCTCTACGTGGCGCGCGGCGG
>Ga0190275_10002963_pt1 | contig 12057 bp, 11 predicted proteins | sample Popmic550T_FD_133745 | JGI IMG/M metagenome (GOLD analysis project Ga0190275, IMG submission 133745) | Populus adjacent soil microbial communities from riparian zone of Yellowstone River, Montana, USA - 550 T | ecosystem: Environmental > Terrestrial > Soil > Riparian zone > Trees stand | place... | reverse complement strand
CCACGCCTTTTGTTCGTTCGGCGTGAGGATGGTCATCATTTTCATCAGGTTGCCCACCATTTCTTCCCGGATCCGGCGCACTAACGCCGACCCTTTTTCGGTGATGCAAACCATGACCTTGCGCCGGTCTTCCCGCGCGCTCGAGCGGACGACGTAACCGAGATTTTCCAGGCGATCCACCAAGCCGCTCGCCGCCGCCGTGGTGTGCCCCATTTTCTGCGCGATCGCCGACATCGTCAGGACTTCCTTTTGATGGAGCGCGGCCAGGAGAAAAAATTGCGGGAAGGAAACATTGCCCGGCGCCAGCTCTTTGCAGAGATGCAGAACAAAGCAGCGCTGCATCTCGAGGATGATGTGGGAGAGGCGCTCGGCATCGGCGCGGAACTGGTCGAGTCCATTGAGACTCAATTGGGTCGGGGTCTTCAACGCGCATAAGCTAAAATGCTCGCGCGGAGTGTCAAACGCGCCGGAGGAAAAATGGGGCGGTCAATCTAACGGCAATACCGGGATCCGATCGCCGCTCCGGAAAGTCTCGCCGGCCGGCAGGCGGAGCAAGGCGTTCGCCCGGCTCAAGCCATAAAGCGCATGCGATTCCTGCCGGCCAACCGGGCTGAACCGGCCCGCCGCCAATTGTCCTCTTACATAATGAGGACGGTCACCGTCGTTCGCCAGTTCGTCGGCCAGGATGGCGTCGGTTTGCGGGAGCGAGAGCTGATGGTCGGCCGCGCCCATCAGGCGGAGGATCGCCGGCCGCACGAAAAGCAGGAAGGTTACGAAGGCCGAAACCGGATTACCGGGCAAGCCAAAGATCGAACATTGGCCGGCGCGGCCGAAAAGGAATGGTTTGCCTGGCTTGACCAGGACACGCCAGAGGTCGGTCTGCGCGCCCACGGCATTCAAGGCGGGCTTCACCAAATCATGCGCCCCGACCGAGACCCCGCCGATGACGATCACCACATCGCCCTCCAGCCCTTTTCGCAGCGCGGCTTCGATGGAGCTCGCGTCATCCGGACAATGCAGAATCTCGGCCTCAGCCACGCCATACTTTTCCAGAAGCGCACGGAGCAATACCGAATTGCTTTCGAAAATCTGCCCCGGCCCCAGCGTTCCGCCAGGCGGCACCAGTTCGTCACCGGTCGAAACGATCGTCGCCCGGACCGCGCCTCCAATTTCGATGTCCGCGAACCCTTGCGACGCCATCAAGGCGAGCGTCTGCGGGCGGATGCACGCCCCAGCCTCGAGAATCTTCTGGCCTTCGGTCAGGTCGCAGCCTCGGCGGCGAATGAATTCGCCGGGCTCTACCGTCGTGTTCACGAAAATCTCCGATCCTTCGGCGCGCACATCTTCCTGCATCACAACTGCATCGGCGCCCGCCGGGATCGGAGCGCCCGTGAAAATGCGGACCGCTTCTCCCGCCTCGATCCGCAAACCGCGATCGATCCCCGCCGGCTGCTCACCAATCACGCGCTGGGATTTCCCTTCCGTGCACGCGCTGGCCACCACCGCGTAACCGTCCATCGCCGAATTGTCGAAGACCGGCAGCGCTACTCGCGCCAGAACATCCCGGGCCGCGAATCGCTCCCGCGCCTCATTCAACGAAACTGAGCGCGCCGGGAGCGGCCAGACACTCTCGAGAATGCGCGCAAGCGCCTGGTCTTCGGTAATCACGATTTCGGATTGTTGCTGCGTCGGCTGGACCCTGGGTGGGTTGACGAGTATCCGCCAACCCCATATTCTCGCAATCTGTTGGTGAGGTGGCTGAGTGGTCGAAAGCAGCGCTTTGCTAAAGCGCCGTACCCCAAAAGGGTACCGAGGGTTCGAATCCCTCCCTCACCGCCACTGTATTTTCGATTTTTGATTTTCGATTTTCGATTTACGGCACCCGCAGCTTGCCACGCCGGAGCCTCGGAGGCGGGGCCTGCGATGTCACCTGCTTGTCACATGAAACAATCTTGTCGCGCCTGCCTTTCCCGATTAAGAATGCCCCCCTGAAAAGCATGCACATCGCGGAGCCGGTCTCTTCTTCCGGGAGAAGCTATGAACCGGCGGGATGAGAAACCTGGTCACGCCATTGGGGCTGACAGGGATTGGGGCGAATTCATCGGCAGGCCAAGGCCGCGCTCCATTCTTTGACTGGCGCGTGGGCGCGATCGCGTTGGCGGTGGCGCTTGCTTATTATGCCGGCGCAAAAATCGGCTTCGCGCTCACCGTTCAACCGCATCCGATATCGGTCCTGTGGCCGCCTAACTCCATTTTGTTGGCGGCGCTCCTTCTCACCCCGGTCCGTCTTTGGTGGGTAATTTTGCTGGCCGCGTTTCCGGCGCACCTCGCGGCGCAACTGCAAAGCAGCGTTCCGCCCACGATGATTCTGTGCTGGTTTGTCAGCAACTCCTGCGAAGCGCTGATCGGCGCGGGCTGTGTCCGGTATCTGGTCGAGTATCCAGTGCGGTTCGATCGCCTGCGCACTGTCGGCGTTTTTTGCTTCTTCGCGGCGTTAGTCGGACCGTTCGTCTCTTCCTTTGTCGATGCCGGTTTTGTCGCCCTCAATCAATGGGGGCAGGACAGTTATTGGCAGGTCTGGCGAATCCGCTTCACCTCCAATGTTCTGGCCGCGCTGACCCTCGTTCCTTTTATCGTGACCTGGTGTGGGGAAGGAATTGGCTGGATGCGCCGGATTCGGCGTGCGCGATTCCTTGAAGCCGCGCTTCTGCTGGTCGCCCTGCTCTCGGTCAACGCCATCGTCTTCTACAAACTGGGACCGATCGCCGATTTCGCGCTCGTCTATCTGCCTCTGCCCTTCCTGCTCTGGGCGACCGTGCGCTTCGGCTCGCGGGGCACCAGCGCGGCCATCTGCACGGTGACCTTTCTCGCCATTTGGAGCGCCGGTCATGGATACGGGCCCTTTTCCACCAGGTCAGCAGCCGAGAATGCTCTTTCGATCCAGATGTTCCTGATCGTCATGTCGGTCCCGCTCCTGCTCCTGGCCGCCGTCATCGAAGAACGCCGAAAAGGGGCAATGATCCTTCATCAACGCGACGAACGCATCACTCTCGCCGCCGAATCGGCCAACCTGGCTTTCTGGACCATCGACTACGAACGCCAGGAATCGTGGATGAACGATCAGGGCCGCGCCATGTTCGACTATGGGCCGGACGAGTTTTTGACGCGCGAGCGCTTTCTCTCGCGCGTGCATCCGGATGATCGGGAGGCCGTGGACGAAGCGATCGAACGGGCGCGGGCCAAGTCGCCGACCTTCGAACTCGAATATCGTTTACTGCGACCCGATGGCGAAACGCGCTGGCTCATTTCGCGCGGGCGTTATGTCCGCGACGACCGCGGCGCCATCAGTGAGTTGATCGGGGTGGCCATCGACGTCACGGCGCAAGTCAAAGCCAACCTGGAGCTGCGGCTGCAACGGGTGGAGATGGCGCGCATGAGCCGCGTCTCATCCATGGGCGAGCTGACCGCTTCCCTCGCCCACGAACTGAATCAACCTCTGACCGCCATCGCCAGCAACGCCGCGGCCGGAAGACGCATGCTCGCGCAAGGCCCGCCCGATCATGAGATGTTCAAGGAGTTGCTCGAGGATGTGTCGGCGGATGCCCGGCGGGCGGGCGACATCATTCACGGCATCCATCATTTTGTTCGCAAAAGCGAAGGGACCCGGCGCCCGGTCAATTTGAATGAGATCGTCCGGGAAGTCCTTCGTCTGCTCCACTCGGACTTGCTGGGGAGAGGAACGACCGTGGAAACAGAGCTCGAGTCCAGTCTTCCCGCGGTCGAGGCCGATCCGATTCATTTGCAACAGGTCCTGCTCAATCTTTTGATGAATTCGCTCGAAGCGATGCAGTCCACGGCGGCCGAGAGACGCCGCGTTATCATTTGCACAAAGCGCGAAGGGGACGCGTTTGTCATGGTGAGCGTGCGCGATCACGGAAGCGGCCTTCCGAAAGACAACCTCGATAAAGTGTTCGCCCATTTTTATTCGACGAAGCCAAATGGAATGGGGATGGGTCTGACTATTGTGCGCTCGATTGTGGAGGCTCATGGAGGAAAGTTGAGCGCGGAAAACACCGACGACGGCGCGCGGTTTTGCTTCCGCCTCCCGCTCACCCCGCAATCCGAATCGGTTGAGGTCGCATGAGCGCCGCGGCAGAATTGGTGGGGGTCGTCGATGACGATCAATCGGTCCGCCGCGGGTTGCGGCGCCTGTTCAGATCGGCCGGGTACGCCGCGGAAACCTTTGCTTCGGCGGAAGACTATCTGGCGCGCGAACTTTTCGAAGGCCCAATCTGCCTGGTTCTCGATGTGCGCATGCCGGGGTTGAACGGACTCGGCCTCCAAAAGGAGCTCGAGGCCCGCGGCGGCTGCGAGCAGATCATTTTCATCACCGGTCACAAGGACGTGCCGACTGCCACGCAGGCGATGAAAAATGGCGCGGTGGATTTTTTGCTGAAGCCGTTCGACAGCGACGAGCTAATCGAAGCGGTGAAAAACGCATTGCTGCGCGGAAAGGAACACCTCCGCAAGCGCGCGGAACGGCGCCGGGCGCGTGGTCTGATCGACAAACTGACTCCGCGTGAATTCGAAGTCCTGCGCTTCGTGATTATCGGGCTCTTGAACAAGCAGATCGCCGCGGAGCTGCAAACCGCGGAGAAGACGGTCAAGGTCCACCGCGGTCGCGTGATGCAGAAGCTCGGCCTGACTTCCGTCCCCGATTTGGTGCGCCTTACCCAGATTGCCGGCATCTCTCCCGCCGACGCGCCGCATGGGACTAAAGTCCACTATCCGGTCTGACGACGGGGACTAGTCTGGGGGTTGATCCCGCATGGGCGGGACGCTGCCATGACGCCCAGTAATAAATCCACGGCCGAGATTGTCTGCCTGGTCGATGACGACCCCGGCGTGCTAAAATCGATCGGACGGTTACTCGTCTCGGAGGGGCTTTTGGTGCGCTCTTTTGACAAGCCAAAAACTTTTCTCGCTTATGTGCAGACGAACCGGGTGCCGCTCGTGGTTCTGGATATCTGGATGGAGGAGATGAGCGGTCTCGAAGTGCAGGAACAGATTTCAGTGCTCTCTCCCAGCACTCGCGTAATCATCATTACGGGACGCGAGGATCCGGTGGCCAAACTGACCGCCTTGGACCGGGGCGTGTTCGCATTTCTCACCAAGCCGTTCGATGCCGAGGAGTTTCTTGTCGCCGTTCGGGGCGCGCTGGCCATGGAGATATCGTCATGAAACCGGGCGAACATCGCGAAACAATCGATTCGTCTCGCGAAGAACAGCTCAGCCTGCTTCAGACGATCACGATGGAGGTGGCCGCGGCGGGCGATCTTTCGTCCGCGTTGGAAGTAGTGCTCCGCCGCGTCTGCGAGAAGACCGGCTGGGCGCTCGGACAGGCCTGGGTGCCGAATCAAGACAGAACCGCGCTCGACTGCGGGCCGGGCTGGTTTTGCGGCAATACCGATCTGAAGCGATTCAGAGCCGCTTCCGAGGAAGCCCATTTCATCCCCGGAGTCGGACTTCCCGGGCGCGTCTGGAAGTCGAAACGGCCTGCGTGGATCGAGGATGTGACGCTCGACGGGAATTTTCCCCGGAACAAGGCGGCCGGGAAAGTGGGTTTGAAGGCGGCCGTGGGCATTCCGATTCTCTCCGGCGACGAGGTCATTGCCGTGATCGAATTTTTCGTGCAGGAGGCGCGGGCCCAAGACGAACGGCTGGTGAAAGTAATCACGGCCGTCGCCGCCCAGTTGGATCTGGTGATGGAGCGGAAACGCGCCGAAGAAAAACTCTCGACCACCAATGAGATCCTCCAGTCCATCCTCTCCAGCATGGCCGACGCCGTCATCGTCGCCGACCCGCAAGGCAATTTCCTTCTCTTCAACCCGGCGGCGGAGCGCATGTTTGGCCGGGGCGCGACCCAAACAGCTTCCAGTGAATGGTCGCAGCAGTACGGACTCTATTTGCCGGACAGGGTCACGCCATTTCCACCGGACCAATTGCCCCTGACGCGCTCGATCCGCGGCGAGGAGGTAAACAATGTGGAGATTTTCGTGCGCCACGCGAAGGCGCCCCAGGGACTTTGGACACGGGTGAATGGCCGCCCCTTAAGAGGTCCGGACAGCGAGGTGACCGGTGGCGTAATTGTTTGCCGTGACATCACAGAAGTTAAAAAGGAAGAGTTTTTTCTTTTCGATCAAAGCCGCGTTCTGGAAATGATCGCAGCTAACGCCTCGCTTTCGGAAGTCCTGACCAGCCTTGTCCTGCTCATGGAAGGGCAGGCCGATGGACTGCGCTGTTCCATCCTGCTGCTCGATCAGGACGGAAAGCATGTCCGGCACGGCGCGGCGCCCAACCTGCCGGAGACCTACGTGAAAGCTGTCGATGGCGCGGCCATCGGACCGCGTAACGGCTCGTGCGGGACGGCCATGTATTTGCGCAAGCCGGTTGTGGTCAAAGATGTGATGACCGATCCGCTTTGGGCCGATTACCGAACCCTGGCGGAGATCTGCGGCCTGCGCGCCTGCTGGTCCACTCCGATTCTTTCGCCGCAAGGCGAAGTGTTGGGCTCATTCGCGATGTATCGCCAGGAAACGCGCGGCCCGCTTCCCGAGGAACTTCGCTTGACCCAGATCGCAACCCATATCGCCGGAATCGCCATCGAACGTCAGCGTGTCCAGGAGACGCTGCGCGAGCGGGAGGCGCGCATCAACCTCGCCGCGGAATCGGCCGACCTCGCATTTTGGGTCATCTATCCGGAACAGAAAACTGCGTGGATGAGCGACAAAGGCCGCGTCATTTACGGATTTGATCCCGATCTCCCGCTCACCCGGGACCTGATTTGCGCACGTGTCCATCCGGATGAAAGAGCGGCGGCGCACGCGGCCTTCGATCGGGCCTGCGAATCCCATGGAACTTTCGAATCCGAACACCGCCTCGTTCTGCCTCATGGCCGGACGCGCTGGGTCATCGTCCGCGGACGCTGCCTGGCGGACGAACATGGGAACCTCCTGGAGTTGATCGGCGTTACGATCGATGTCAGCGCCCAGAAACAGACCGACCTTCAATTGCAGATCCAACGCGAGGAGATGTCGCACCTGAACCGCGTGGCCTTGATGGGGGAAATGACCGCTTCAGTCGCGCATGAGTTGAACCAGCCGCTCACCGCCATCGCCAATAACGCCTCAGCCGCGCGGCGTTTTCTCGAACGCGGGAACATCGACCCCGCGCTCCTGCAACAACTGCTCCAGGACATGGTGGCCGACAGCCAGCGCGCCGGCGAAGTCATCCGCGGCATTCGCGCGCTGGTCCAGAAAGATAAGAACATCGCTCGCAGCGTGCTCAACCTGAACGCCGTCATTGCCGACACCTTGCGGCTGGTGAGCTCGGACGTCTTGCTCCGCGAAAGCGCGGTCGCCACCGAGATGGATCACACCCTGCCGCAGGTAGAGGCGGCGCCGGTCCAGATTCAACAGGTCTTGCTCAATCTGATCATGAACGCGCTCGACGCCGTTGAATCGCTTCCGCCCGCAGAGCGCCGGATCATTGTCAGGACCCGTTCGCTCAATGGAGAGAAAGCGGAAGTCAGCGTGCGCGATTTTGGCGCCGGCCTGCCCAAGGATAGGCCGGACAAAGTCTTCGACCATTTCTTTTCTACCAAGCAGACCGGCATGGGCATGGGATTGACCATCGTCCGTTCCATTATTGAAATGCACGGGGGCAAAATCACCGCGGAAAACGCGCCCGACCGCGGAGCGCGTTTCTCCTTTCACCTGCCCGCGGCCCGCCGCGATTCGAGAAGCGAGGCAGCATGAAGACACCGGCAGATTCATCTCCAGGGGAAGTCTGCTTACTGGACGACGATGCTTCGGTGCTCCGCTCGATGCAGTACCTCCTCGCCTCGGACGGCATCGCCGTGCGCGCCTTCCAGAAGCCGGAAGAATTTCTGGAGTACGCCGCCACCCATCGCGTTTCCGTCGTGGTGACGGACATCTGGATGCCCGGCATTACCGGCCTCGAAATCCTGGCGCGGACCTGCGCGATTACTCCCCGCCCGCGCGTCATTGTCATCACTGCGCGTGATGACCTGGCCGCCCGCGCCACGGCCATGGCCGTCGGCCCAGTCGCTTTTTTCATCAAACCCTTCAACGACGAACAATTCCTCGCCGCCGTCCACGACGCGCTGGCACAAGCAAAGCAATGAACAGAATTTTACAGAAGGAAACAGAGAGAACAGAGGGGGTTGGATTCAGAAATCTCCGTTTCCTCTGTTACCTCCTGTTAAATCTCCCTGTGAGAAAAGGCGTGACGGCGGCGGACGCTCAGGATTAACACTGGCGAGAAACACCCCACCAATCATATGAAAAAATACGTCGCGGAATTCATCGGCACTTTCTTCCTTGTTCTCACCATCGGTCTCACCGTGATCGGCGCGGAGGCGAGCGTGATCGCCCCGCTCGCCATCGGCGCGGCGCTCATGGTCATGGTTTACGCCGGCGGCCATATCTCGGGCGCGCATTATAATCCGGCGGTCACGCTCGGGGTCCTGATTCGCGGCAAGCTCCACATGCGGGACGCGGTGCCTTACATCCTGGCCCAACTCGCCGGCGCCGCCGCGGCCACGGTGGCGGTGAAGTTCTTTCGCAACGGCGTGGAGGTAACTCCGATGGCCCTCCAGCTCGGCCCGGCCTTGCTGGCGGAATTCCTCTTCACCTTTGCCCTCGTCTATGTCGTGCTCAATGCGGCCACGGCCGAGGGAACATCGGGCAATTCCTTTTACGGCCTGGCGATCGGGATGACGGTGATGACGGGCGCATTCGCCGTCGGCAGCATTTCTGGCGGGGCGTTCAATCCGGCCGTCGCCCTGGGGATTTCGATACTCGGCCTCTCGAGTTGGGCCAACCTTTGGATTTACGTCCTGGCCAATTTCGGAGCAGCCATCGTCGCGGCCATCGTCTTCAACCTGATCAATCCGCCCGCGCAGACCACGCCGATTGCAACGGACGAACCTCCTTACGAGACGCCGCGGTAGCGGAAATCTAGTTTCACAGGAGGTAACAAAGGAAACGGAGGGTTCGGAATCTGACCTCTCTGTTCTCTCTGTTTCCTCCTGTTAGAATCCCCTCTTATTGATTGGCGCCCGGCAACATGAGCCGATGAACGCCGTCGGTGAGTTTCATTTCGTGGAAGTTGATGAGAAGCCCGAGAGGCACGTCCATGAGTTTCATGTAGCTCAGCAATTGCGCTTTGTGGATCGGTAGCACATTCTGCAGGGCCTTGGCCTCAACGAGGACGCACCCTTCCACGAGCACGTCGAATCGCAACGGCTCTTCTCGCTTGAAGCCTTTGTAATCGATGATCACCAGTTCCTGGCTCGCGCAGGCCAGGCCACGCAGCTCGAGTTCCTTTAGCAGGCACCACTCGTAGATGGATTCGATCAAACCCGGCCCCTTATTGCGATGCACCTCGATAGCTCCGCCGATGACGGTCTCGGTCAGCCCAGAGGCTTTGCGGAAGAGGGGATGCACGGGGGGAAACTGAATTTAACAGGAGATAACAGAGGCAACAGAGAATTCAAACAGATCAAACTCTGTTTCCTCCGTTTCCTCCTGTTAGATTTCTGATGGGACCAAAGTCTTATAGACGCGCTTCCAGGCGGAAATCATCGTTAGGCCCTGACCAATCCCCACAAAAACGCAAAACGATGACCCGGCCAGCATGAATGCACCGGCGGGGGTCGAGTGTCTCGATGATGCCAGGTTGTTTATCTGGCGTCCTCGGGGCGTCCTCGATGAGGCGACGCTGAACAAAATATTGGCGTTCCTTGTCCACCAGGAAGGCAGGTTCGGCCGGCCCTTCAATCGATTCACGGACCTGTTCCAGCTCGATGCCGTGGACCTTACTTTCAAATATGTCTTTCATTTTGCCCTCTATCGGCGCCTTTCGCGGGTGGGACGCGAAACGATCAAGTCGGCCATTTTAGTCACCGCGCCTGAGGTTGCTCGCTATGTAAAATTGCACGCCATGGTGACGCACCGCTCCCCCTTGAAGGTGTCGATCTTTAAAGAATACGAAAAAGCCGCGGAATGGCTGGGTGTTCCAGCCGAGTTACTTCGGGGGCAATCGTAGCGCTCTTTCAGCATCGACTCTGCGCACTCTCTTCTGATCGAATCAGAATGATGCCACGACCAAATCCTCTTGGAGACGGCACGCCCTCGTGCCGTGTAGCTTGGCCCTCCGCCAACGGCCTGAGGGCAGGCCGTCTCCATCCGCGTTTATGAGCTGGGTTACGTTCATCTGGGCGCTGGTCATCGGAGGCTGCGTGATCATGGCCCTGCCGAATCTGCTCGTCGGACTCAGGAGCAGGGCGTGGGAAAACGTATTCTTCGTTCTGGCAGCGCTTTCCGTCGCCGGCATCGCCTCCGGTGAGCTGACCATCATGCACGCTCGCACCATCGAGGAGATCGGGCGGGCGCAAAGATGGACGCACCTGCCGGTCTTTACGCTTCTCGTCGCAATCGCCGGGTTTGTTTATTTTTATTTTGGGACGGGGCGGCTCTGGCTGGGAATCGCCGCCTGCCTGGCGCGGTTTGCCAGTCTCGTGATCAATTTTGCGGCTCCGTCGAATTTGAATTTCCGCGAGATCACCGGCGTACGGCTGTTCGATTTCCTGGGAGAGACGGTGGCAGCTCCGGAAGGAGTGATCAGCGCCTGGACTCGCCTGGGCGAATTGAGTTCGCTCTTGCTCCTCATCTTTGTGATCGATGCTTCGGTGACGCTCTGGCGGCGGGGAAGTTCGGAAAACCGCAGACGAGCAGCGGTCGTGGGTGGGAGCATCACGCTCTTCATCGTCCTGGCGGCGGGGTTATCGGCGCTCATTCACCTTAGAGTGCTGCACCTACCCTATCTTATCAGCCTCCCTTTCCTCGGCGTCGTCCTGGCCATGGGCTTCGAGCTAAGCTACGAGATCCTGCGGGCGGCGCAGACCGCGCGCCAATTACGCGCCAGCGAGGTTGCGTTGCGGGAGAGCGACACGCGGATGAATCTCGCCGCGAGCGCGGCCAATCTGGCCTTGTGGGTCTGGGACATCGAGAAGGACGACATTTGGATCACAGAAAAGGGAAGAGAGCTTTTCGGCTTCGCGAAAAATGAATCGATCGCTTTCAGTCAATTTCTGGGTGTGGTGCACAAGGACGATCGCGGGCGCATGCAGCAACTGGTGCAGGATGCCCTCGCCCGCGGGAGTGAATACGAGAGCGAATATCGGATCGTTCGGGCCGACGGGAAAACAATGTGGGTTGCAGGATACGGCCGGGTGGAGCTGGATGCGCAGGGAAAGCCGGGCTGCATGCGCGGCGTCTCCCGCGATATTACGAAGCGCAAAATGGCGGAGGAGGCCTTGCGCGAGAGTGAAGCGCGCTTTCGCACCGTGGCCGACGTAGCGCCCGTGATGATCTGGATGTCGGATACGGACAAAAAGGGCGTTTTCTTCAACAAGGGGTGGCTGGAGTTTACTGGTCAGACCGTGGATGAGGAAATGGGCGCCGGATGGCTGAAAGGGGTTCACGCCGAGGACCTCCCGCACTGTCTGGACGTTTGCGGGATTGCCTTCAGCAAACGAGAGCCATTTACCGTCGAGTATCGGTTGCGCCGCAGGGATGGCGAATATCGCTGGCTGCTCGATACCGGCACGCCGCGATTCGAGGCCGACGGCACGTTCCTCGGCTACATCGGCTCGTGCATCGACATCGGCCAGCGAAAGCAGGCCGAGCTGGATCATCAACTGCAAAGCATGGAGCTCGCGCGCGTGGGCCGGCTCGCCTTGATGGGCGAGCTGGCCGCCTCACTCGCGCACGAGGTGAACAATCCGCTGGGAGCGATGGTGACCAATGCCAGCGCGGGGCAACGCCTGCTTTCTCATGGCCAGCTCAGAACGGAGGAGTTGCGTGACCTGCTGGCCGACATCGTGGCGGATGGACACCGTGCGCGCGAGGTCATCCAGGGCATCCGCAACATGGTGCGCAAAGGCGAGGCCTCCCATTCGCTTGTCGACAT
>Ga0190275_10002962_pt1 | contig 12058 bp, 9 predicted proteins | sample Popmic550T_FD_133745 | JGI IMG/M metagenome (GOLD analysis project Ga0190275, IMG submission 133745) | Populus adjacent soil microbial communities from riparian zone of Yellowstone River, Montana, USA - 550 T | ecosystem: Environmental > Terrestrial > Soil > Riparian zone > Trees stand | place... | reverse complement strand
CGGCTCGGCGCCGTTGGCAACGGCGGTATCGTTGCCTACGGCGCGCGAAGCCCGGCCCGGAGCGCAGCGGAGGGACACGCCCTCACCCGGCTCTTCCGTTTCGCGCCCCGGCACCGACTTTTCGCAATCCGTATCAGGACATCAGCTCCCCCGATACGAGACGGGCGACCCTGCCGAGGGCCGCCCGTTCTCTATTCGCCGCGATGTAGCCGGATCAGCTTTCGCCGGTCGCGGGCTTGTTCTCCATCCCGGGCGAGACCTTGTTGGCCAGCGCGTCGGTGTAGAGCTGGCGGAACTGGTTCAGCTTGTTGACGGTGGCGGTGTCGGACGGGTCGCCCAAGCCGCTCAGCGCCAGCAGCCCCATCCCGCCGCCGGCGATGCCGATCTGCGTCCACATGGCGTCGGTCACGTTGCCGCGGGCCTGGTGCAGCGCCTGCAGGTTCTGGCGGATCGCCGGGCTCGCCTGGTCGGCCGCGTTCGCCTCCATCTGGTCGGCCTGCTGCATCATCGCGTCGATCTGCTCCTGCGTGATCCCCTGCTGGCCCTTCATGGCGTTGGCCTGCTGGCGCATCTGCTCGGCCATCTGCTTCACGCCGCTCTGCATCGGCGCCATCATCAGGTGGCTGCCCACGGCGCCCATGCGCTCGCGCACGTACTCCATCTCGGCCGGGTTCTGCTTGAGGGTGCGCGCCGAGCGCACGTAGCTGCCGCCCACCAGGTGGGCCCAGTGCGTCATCGCGCTCACGCCCTCGGCCATGTTGCGCAGCCCCGACAGCACGCCGCCGTCCTTGGCGCGCTCGTTCATGGCCTGCGCCTGCTTGTGCAGCGCCGGCGCCTCGGCGCGGATCAGGTCGAACTGGAGGAGGCTGGCGCGCAGGTACGCCTCCACCTGCCGCGGCGTCAGGCTGCTGTCGGCCGGCGCCTTGAACGCCTCGCGCTCTTCGTCGGTCACCGCCACGGCGCTCTTCTGGTCCACGTCGGCGGCGGTGGCGCCGCTCTCGGCGCCCTTCTCGGCGATCCTGTCCTTGACCATGCCGCAGGCGCCCGCGGTGGCGAGCAGGCCCAGCGCCAGGGTGCGGCGAAGGCGAGGGGAGCTGAACTGCATGGGAGACCTCTTCGAAGTGGGCGGGCTGTTTGGGGGAAAGCCGCCCCGGGAAGGTGCTGCGGGGCGGGACGCTCGGTCCGTCGCGAGGGGTGTGGGAGCCCCTGAGCCGCGCCGGAAACATATGCGAGGCTTTAGGTTCGCGGGATTGAAGTGAGATGTCAAGTCAGGATGGCCAACCTCGCCCGGGTTAGAGATCGAGTGCGATCCGTCCGGATATGCGACGCATGTCCGGTCCAAATGCTCCGAGTGGACGATATAGTGGATTTCCGTTGATGTTGATCGCTTGGTGGAGATTCCCGTCTCTATCCAGACGTTCAGCTATTTTTCCGATGGTCGATTCGGGCATGTAGATCGCGGTGAAGCCCCAACGCCGGTAGAGAGAGATTCTCGACGGGGTCCAGAATTCCGAAGGATCCGAGAAGAAGCCAAATCCAATACTCTCCAGTCGATTACCAGAAACCATCAGGCGCTCTCGAGCGGAGACGCTCTTTACCGAAATTAGCAGATTGTGGGGCAGACACGGTATGAGGATGTCCCCGTACAGCTTGATGCGAGACGCTTTTCCCCTGTTCAGGGGAAGGTGGCAGGGGCTTCCCCAGATCGGCCAGTCGTCACCATCAGCGGGCATCGGAGGCACGCCATGGTTTGTCAATACTTCCGAACACAGCGCTTCCATGATACCGCCTCCATCCGTACACGGCGTAATTGCCGGGTGCGTAAAGGTGCGGCTCGAGTCAATGGGGTTCTGGATGTCGAACGCTTCGGCAACATTCGACGAAATGATCTGTGCGCCAAGCGTTACCTCACACAGGTGCACCATAGCACGGGCACTCGCTCTGGCAGGAACTTGAGTGTACAGGCAAGGCGCCAGTTCCAGAAGTCGCTCGAGTGCTGCGCCCGAACTCCGCTGTCCGATCCAGACATTCTCCCCCATGTTCCCGCGCGCGTTCACCAACTGGGCGAGGAACCCGGCGCGAGCCGCCGGCCGAATGCCGGCTCCGTCGAGCACAGCTTCCCAGGAGGGTAATCCTTCGCCCATCGGGCAGTTGGGGTGCAGGCACTTCATCAGTCGTGGCGAGGAGATGGGGTTGTTCGAAGCGCTGCTGTGCGGCGGCTATCTGCATCGTGCACGTGTAAGCCCGATGAAGTGCGAGAGACTGAGAAGGTGTTGCCGAATCTGTTTCGGGTAGCTGGAATGCACTGGTGCTGGAACCACGAGCGACACCCCGGCCTCGGTCATCTCGTCAAATTGATGGTAGGAAACCCCTTCCTGCAGCGTAAGCAGAAACTTTCGTGGAACTCGGTCTGCTTCATTCAGGATCTGCCGCCAGCGATCCTTGCATGTCGTCTTCACGGCGAGCATCTGCAGGCGCTCGGCAGGAAACCCCGGATTCCGATACGCTTCTGCTGACGGAAACAGGAAATCGGGCCGCTTTCTCCCCTCTGAATATTCGTCATGAGAATACGCCAGGCCCTCCTCATCAAAGATCGTCTTCGTATGCAGTTCCAGTGATGCGCCGCTACGCGACTTGCGCCGGTTCGTTACCGAATTGGCGAAGCTGACGAAAAGGTCAACAGTTGCAAAGCCTTCGCGAATTCGGGGAAGAACTACCGCATCTTCGACCGAACGGAAGATCTCATACTCACAAACGCGGCGCCGAAGAAGGCGCTCGTCAGGAGAACGCTCTCGCACAGACGGGAGATTCTCCGTCGCACGTCGAACGAGTTCATGCGCTTCCGGGAACGCGAAGCGCCATTTTTGCGGCATTTCCTCAACACTAATCCTGCACGGTAGATCCGGCACAGTTCCACGCGCAGGGACAACGCCCTGGGCAGTGCCCCGGAAGAACTGCGAAACACCCGGGTCAACCGGCCCGATCAAATCCGTCACCGCCTCTTCCTCTTCCACGCTCGAGCACAGCCACACCCGGCACACGTCCGCGTCGCCGCCTGTTGCGGCACGGTGGAACGCCAGAATGCAGATGGAACCAGTGGCTTCGGGGTCAAGCAACGGAGAGGCGCGCCCACCCCAGTTCGTCACCCGTGCCTCGTTGCGCGTTCCGCCGCCTGCCACCCGATTGTTATACCAGATTGCAGTCGCAGCGGCTTCCGCACCGTGAGAGTCGATCAGCACCTGAATCGACGACCGCGGGTTCAGAGCAGCCGAGCGGGAAATACTCGGGAACAACTCGAAGATCACATCTCGCGGAACGTACGGTCCCGCCTGATGCGCACCATTTAGCAGTGTATCATTGCCCGAGAGGACCTTCGCGTACCAGAACCAGTCCGGACCCGAGACCAACGATGCCCACCGTTGAAATGCCTCAGATCTTGTACTCACCTCACATTCCGGATACGGGTGACGAGATCATCGAGAACGGCAGTATCGCGGGTTTCGCACTCCCACACGGTGAATACCCGCCAGCCTGAATCAGCAAGAGCGCGCAAGGCGCGTTCATCCCGCGTACGGTTTTCAGTGAATTTGGCCTGCCATCGCTCCGTGTTGCTCTTCGGAGTGTAGGCGAAACGGCAACCGGGGTGCTGATGCCAGAAACAACCATGGACGAAGACAGCGGAGTTGTATTTGGGAAGAACGAGGTCGGGCCTGCCAGGGAGATCCCGCCGGTGCAGACGAAACCGGAGACCACGGCGGTGCAGAAACCTGCGGACCAGGATCTCCGGCTTCGTATTCTTGGACCTTATTCCGGACATCATCCGGCTTCGCTCGGCCGGAGTTACAATGTCTGCCATTGACTACGCGGCTGATTGCTCGAGAAGCAGTGCGAGTTGACGCTCCCGGACAGGCTGGGCAGACAGGTATTCGCTCATGGGACGGGCTACGGCTTCAATCACCGGTACCGCAACCGAGTTCCCGAACTGCCTGTATGCCTGTGTATCCGATACCGGGATGCGCATCGGCTTCTTACCAGGGCGGTCGTAACCCATCAATCTCGCACATTCCCGCGGCGTAAGCCGGCGGGGAGTCGGGCCATCGGTGCGAACGAGAATCTCCGACCCGTCCTTGTAGTAGCGCGCTGAAAGCGTACGCGCAACATCGTCGGGGCCAACAAGCCCGTAGCCGAAGCCGTTGCCCTTCGCCTGGTGCTTGGCGGCGTAGTCCTGCAGGTACTTCCAGAGGTGCGGCGTCAGCCGGTAACGATCCGCAACTTGCGCATCGCCCGCACGGGTGTACGGCGGCTCGGCCTCTTCCGACCCGTCTTCCGGATGCAGGATCGATTTCAGCCGGGGTCCATCCGCAGGATCGGGAATGTGCACGTCGGTTTCCCAACTGAATGGCACCTGATCCCGGAAGCCTACCAGAAGGATACGCTCGCGATGCTGCGGTACCCAGCTTCGGGCATCTACCACCATCGGGAACACATTATATCCCAACTCCTCCCGGAGCGTGTGCATGATTACCCGGAAGGTCTGCCCGCCATCATGCGTCTGCAGGTTCTTGACGTTCTCGAGCAGGAATGCCCGGGGTCGGTGATGGTTCAGTATCCGCGCGACCTCGAAGAAGAGAGTGCCCTGCGTTTCGCACGCGAATCCATGAGGTCGGCCAAGCGAATTCTTTTTGGAGACCCCGGCTATCGAGAATGGCTGGCATGGGAACCCCGCCAGCAATACATCATGTGCCGGAATGTGCTCCGAGGCGATCTGGACGATGTCCCCGGCGATCTCATGTTTGTCCGCGAAGTTGGCACGGTACGTCTGCTGGGCATACTTGTCCCATTCGGACGTAAAGATGCATTTGCCCCCGAACGCCTCGAACCCGCGACGAAGTCCGCCGATTCCAGCGAACAGGTCGATAAACGTAAACTCGGGAACGATGTCGGGCACCTGCCTGGGAGCTTCCCTGATTCGGCGATGCACGTGTTCGATCACAACAGGCCTGGCGGTTCCTTCGCCAGATTCCCACCGGCGAATCGTCTTCTCACTGTAGCCCGTTTCCTTCGCCAGCTCCGCCTGAGAGAGACCGGCACGTTCACGCAGAGCCTTCAGCTCCATGGGACCCTCCAAAGATAGGCGCTGGGACGAACACCGGACACTACGTCCTTCTTCCTCCCAACGCAAGCGGATTTGCTCACCGAAATTAAACCGAAAATAATAGATTGGACGGTGTGTGCCAACGAGTGGCCTGTGGCCGTTTCCACGCGGGCGTAAACGCTGTCCACGTAAGGTAAAGCCGTCTCTCAACCTCCGCGCCGCGACAAAACTGGATTCAAGCGACCGAAAAAGATCTAACCTCTCCGAGCGGACGTCAGCATGTCGGGCGCGTCTCGGCTCGCACTATCCCGCCATTGTCTTCTTTAGTGACGGCCCTGTTCGCACGCACCAACTACTCTGCGCACGCTGGAGCCGAGGGGGGGCGCTCTCACATTCACGTCGTGCCCCCCGCGCAAACTGGACCCACGCTCCACCTGCCGTCCCGACGGTATTCATGCCGGACGACTGCTCTCCGGCCGATCAGCAGTCGATCTGTTCGCCCCGCCACCCGGGCATCGCCATCCGAATCGCGACGCCCGTGGAATTGAATTAAGATGAAGAACGGCCGGCGGATCACTCCGCCGGCCGTTTTTATCGGGATTGGGGGGTCGTCCTCGCTGCTCGCACGCGGCCACCCGCGTAGGTTGGATCGTGAGGCATATCCTGAGTCCTCGTGGCTCGCGAAGGTGCCGACACCGACGGCCGGAGCAGATGCCTATCCGTGACAGCTAAGCCGACGAGATCGGAACGAGTACGCGAGACGCGGAACCTGGCGGGCGCCTTCGCTGCCCGCGAAACTCGCGCAGATCGGCGTTGAACGCCGCCATCACCCTCTGGAAAGCCCCCTGCGCCCGCAACTCTCGCGGGTTCTCCCCCACCACGTCGCGTAGCGCCCGGCGGAACGAACGATCGGTGGCGTATCCCGCGGCGCGCGCCGCTTCGGGAATCGAACGGCCGACGTCCTCCATCAGCTGCGCCGCGAGCACCAGGCGGAGCCACAACTGCAGGCGTCGTGGCGGCGGCAGCCGAAGCGCTGCGCACCATTTCGTCACCGTGGGCGGGCTCACCCCGAACGCTCGCGCAAGCTCCTCCGCCGTTCCCGCGCACGTCGCTGCTTCGGCCGCCCCCCGAATCAGTACTCGCGCATCTCCCATCAAGAACCGCGACAGCCCGGCGTCCACCCGGCGCTTCAGCGGGCGCGCGAACGCGTTGTCGGCCACGCGTGCGATCAAAGCCGGAGAGTGGGCGAACCGCAGGTTCAGGATCTCGCTCACGCCGGCCATCTGCATTCTCCGCAACTCCACGCTCGACACCCGCGGCAGCGGAACAGCGGCGACCACCGACAGAGACGGAAATCGGCCGAGCACGTCCCAGAACTCGGGCGGCGGATTCCCCCGATCGGCATACGGCTCGAGGACCAGCACGGTGCTCGGCGGGATCCGCGGGAGTTTCTGCAGCAGTCCACCCCACCTGTCTACACTCTCCAGCGCATAGCCGTCGATCACGTCGTACTCACCCAACTGCCCGTTGGTGAAGAGCAGGATCGTGCGCTGGACGGCGGGGGTTCCTCTCATCTAAGCACCGGTCATTTCCGATGGGGGTTCGATTGACACGCCCCGTTGGCTCCGCATCTTCGGAGGTGTCGGCGGACTTTCCTCCACACCCTTCTCGCGGAGCATCACGCAATGTCCAAACGGCTCATCCTCACCCTCCTCGCTACCACTCTCGCCGCCACGGCCTGCACGAATCCGGTCGGCAGCGACGCGCCACGCGAGACGCACCCGCACGCTTCACACGACGAGGCGGCCGCACCGGGCGGCAACATGATGGGCGGCGGGAGCTGAGGTCGAGCCCGGGATGAGCGTGGGGCGACCTCGCTCCACGCTCAGCGCGCCGCCACGCCGGGATCGAGGTACGTGGAGTTCCCCCATCCGGCGAGTACGGCCAGGCACGCGGCCGCCAGGTGCTCGGAATCCGTTTGTTGGGCGGCCACGCCTTGCGGGCGCGGCGGCGTATCCGGGTTCTCGGACAGCGCGACACTCTTCAGGCAGGTATCCGCGCGGATCAGCATATCGTGCTGACCCGCTGCTTCGGCCGCACGCGCGGCTTCGGAGAAAAACGTTGCCGCGTCGGCCCACAGCTGGAAGTTGCACGCGCCGAAACCAAAGTCGATCAAAGCGGCGGCTCGCGTGGCGCGGATGGCCGGGTCGGCGAGGATCGGCCGTGCGTCGCGCCTCGCGGTGTCGAACGTCGCGTAGTCGCCGATGGCGCCCGCGGCGCGCGCCAGCGCCGAGAGCACCTGGACTCGCTGCGCCGGCTCGGTGAAATGCGGAACGAGCTTCTGGAGAAGGGGTGCCGCACGGTGGGCGTAGCCGCGCATCAGCCAGTAGTACGCCAGGTCGTACGCGAGATGTGGTAGCCGCGGGTGGTTGGGCAGGTAGTGCTCGAACGCGGCATGGGCAAACGCTTCAACCCCGTCGTACCGGTCCGACGTGACTCGCACCACGAACAGCTCGTGATTGACCACTCCCATCTCGGCTTCGAGATGGTGCCGTTTCGCGAACCGGAACGCACGGAACAGGTGGCGTTCGGCGCGGGCGGTGCCACCCTGGCTCCAGTATAGCATTCCAAGGCTGCTCTCACTCAGCACCAGGGTCTCCCAATCCTTGCCCCAGTGCGAAAGCTTCGCGGATCTCCGCAGCCAATATTCGGCCTCTCGCGGCTTGCCGTGATTCTTCAGCGTGCGTCCCGCGATCAGCGCCAGGCGCCCCGACCTGGGCCGGCAAAGCGCGGCAAGCTCCATGAACGCGATCGCCGTTGCGGGAGCCCTGGCCGCGAACGCCCATTCCGCCGCCGCCGCGCACGCCTGCGGGAGCGTTGCGGTGCGCGCGTTCGGGCGGACGAGCTCACCGACGATCACGGCGAGCGCCGAGCTTAGTTCCTCCTCCAACGTGGAGGTGAGCAGTTCCTCCTCCATCGAACGCAGCTCGGCCGGGTCGAACCACGCGCTCCGCTGTCCCTTTCCGTTCGCGACCGATCCCCACAGCCATAATAGATTCAGGACTTCGTGAATCGGCTCCGCCACACCGCTCGGCAACTCGACCAGTGCAGCCGTGGTCGGTGACGAACTGTAGCGCAGAGGAACGCGCTCGACGAACTCGAGAGGTGAATGGTGGAATCCAGGTCGAACGCTTTCCGTCATTATCGGTGGCTGCGGAGCCGTAGAGGAGTAGGATGCTGTATCTGGCGGAATGCAGATGGACAGGAGTGTAGACGCGCGACGGAATACAGTCTACCCAGCGAAGAGACCGCGTCAAACCGCACCGTACGTGTCCAGGATTACCAAGCGGGAGCGGCCACGTACCCACTCCGGGTCACCAGGTCTCCAGCCGCACCCTCGTGCGTTCCGTCGGCTGCCCAGCCCCACCGTCTGCCGCAACGCCTTAGACGCAGGCTGCCAGCATTCGCGCGGTCAATCGACGGAGTATGGCTTGGGCCCGAGCCCGGGCACCCGAAGACGGGGCCTCGTGACCCGGGCCGGCCACCCTCCGGCTCCAGGACACGCAGCGGCTGGCGCGGGCCCAGCCAGCGCACTTGCTGGTCCGTTCTCGACTGCGAGCGCCTGTACCCGCAGTTCGCCCCGCCTCCGCCCCCGGTGCGATCGCCATCCGATCGTGACGCGCGTGGAGTAAAATGAAGAACGGCCCGGCGGATCGCTCCGCCGGGCCGTTTTGCATTCGGACTGCGCCGCAGGGATGATCGGGAGCGTGCGCCTTTCTCACCACCACGCACTACGCTCTCGGAACGCCGTCACTTATCGACCGTTCCACCATCCCAAGCCCCTCCGGCGTTCCCCGCTACGGCCGGAAGCGGAAGGAGAGCTGGAAAAGCCAGTCGTTCTGGTCCTGCCGGAGGTGCCCGATCGCGCCGACGGGGAGGTTGTCGGCCGAGAAGCGGCTGGGGAGCCAGCGCGCCTCGGCCGCGAAGCTCACCGGGCCTTCGTCGGCGCCGGCGATCCCCACGCCCAGGTCGCCCGTGAAGTCGGTCACCGCACGCCGCTGCTCCACCAGGTCGAAGTGGTAGCGCTTGGCGCCTGCGCCCAGTCGCAGGGTGGGGCGCACCGCCAGGCCGCCGATCCGCGGCGCCAGGATCACGCCCGCGGCGGGGATCAGCAAGGTGGTGCCGGTGGAGAGGCCGTTGACCGGGCCCGCCTGCATCACCCCACCCAGCGTCAGCCGCGGGGCGGTGTAGGTGACGCCCGCGTACGCCCGCAGCCAGTGGTTGGCGACCGCCTCCAGCTCCATCCCCACCGCCGGCGCGGACTGCATCTCCACGTCGGGGTTGCGTCCGTCGTCCACCGCCACCACCGGCAGCATGGGCGCGAACGCACCCACGTAAGGCTTCAGGCGCACCGCCGACTGGGCCGATGCGGTGCCCGCCAGGCAAACCAGCGCGGCGAGCACTCCGAGTGAGCGTCTCATATTGTTTCGGTTCGTGAAGGCGAGAAGCGAGGTGGCCGGCCCGCGGCGCGCGTCGGTGAAGGTGCAGCGCGCCCGGCCGGCCGGGAGGTTCAGAGCGTAAAGACGATGTCGACGCTCTTCGAGAGCCCGTTCGACAGGGCCGTGGCGGTGAAGGTGACGGTCCCCAGCGTGTACGTGTACACGCAGGTGCTCGCGAACGTGGACGGGAAGCCGCTGTTGCCGCAGGTGTACGCGGGCGAGGTGGCCGCCAGGTCGAACCGCTCGCTCACGGGATTGCCGTACTGGTCGAGGGCCGACACGCCCAGGTACACGGTCTGGTACACCCTGGCCGAAAACGACGCATCCGTGATCGGAACGTATTCGGAGCCATTGGAGCGGTACAGCGAGAGCGACACGGGCGGCGCGCCGTTCACGACCACGGTTTCGTTGCCCCCACCCACGAGCCCGTTGGGAAGCACCGTCCGGAAGAACAGGGTCTGGGTGCTCCCGAACGCACGGAGGTTGGTGGGGAGCGTCCACTGGACCGCCACCGTGCCGGTGGCGTCGGTGGTGCCGTGGGTGGCGGACAGGCCTCCGGCGGAGGCGTCGAAGCTCACGGCGCGGTTGGCGAGCGGGTTCCCCGCCGCATCCACCACCCGCACCGCGTAGGTCACCGTGTTCCCGGCGAAGAGCTGGGCCGCGGCCGGGCGGGTGAAAACGAACGCGACCGCGGCGTTGCTGGTCACCCGCACCCGTACGCTGTCGCGCCCCGCGTCGGACGAGAAGGTGAGCGTGGCCACGCCCGCGAACTGGGGCGTCACGTTCAGCCGGCAGCCGCCGGCCGAGGTGGCCGTGACCACCAGGGGGTCCGACGAGCGCACGGTCACCGCCGGGCACACGGACTGCCCGTAGCCGTTGAACGCCCGCAGCGACAACGCCTGCGTGCCGGCGCGCACGTCCACGGCCAGCGAGTCGGCGAGCACGTCCAGCGTCTGCACGAACCCGCGCTCGTCGCGCCCCACCGTGACCTTCGTGGTGGCGCTCGCGCTTCCGTACGCCGCCTTCACGTTGGCGGTGCCGGGGCTCACGGCGCGCACCATCCCGCCGGCGTCCACGGTTGCCACCGCGGGGTTGTCCGACACGAAGGTGGGCGTCACGCCCTGCACCACGTGCCCCTGCTGGTCGAGCACCTGCGCCGCCACCGGCGCCACGTCGCCCACGGTCAGCCTCAGGTCGGGGGCGGCCACCGTCACCTCGCTGGCCTGGGGGAGCGTGACCGGTGTTTCGTCACACGCCGCCGAGCCCAGCGTGAGGAGGGCGGCGGCGAGCCAGAGTGCTTTGCGGATCCGCATGGTACGTTCTCCATAAAAATGGCGCGTGGGTGCTCCGTGGTGGCCGCGAATGAAGCGGGCCCGAGAGCGAGGGGGTGCGGCACGACGTCGCGAGAGGGTGGTTCCGGCAACCTCCCCCGATCAGGAAGGGACCCGGGGCGTCGGCCAGCGGTTATTGGCTCCCTGGGGAGCACGCCGGAACGATAGAGCGTTCCATCCGGGGCGACAACCCTGATTCGTAAGTCGTTGACAGGCAGACGCTTGACATGAGCTTGACACGTGCTTGCCCTCCGTACGGGTGGGGCGGTGTCGCCTCTGTGGTGAGGCTTGCCAGTCCCGTTTCTTACATCTAAATGGCTAAATACGGTCGCACCTGTTTGCGCAAGCCCTTTGTTTATGGGGGAAGGCTGGCGGCCGGGAGCCGAGCCCGGAGGCCTTCCAGCACGCGCATGGGCCAGGGGGCGGATCCACGGGCGGAGGGCGATTACCATCAGCCGGGACCTGAACGAAGATCCCGGGCAGCGGCACGACGGCGATGGACGCTGCCAGCATTCGCGCGGTGGATGGGCGGAGCGTAGCTTGGGTCGAGGCCGGCGCGGTCACGGATGGATCGGCCGGGGCGGGCGAACCCCCGCTGACGCGGAGTGCCGTCCCTCGACTCGCGCGTCGCTGCCGTCCCGACGGTAGTTCATGCCTGAACGACTGCTCTCCGGCCGATCCGGCAGTCGAACCGATCGTGCACGCAAGTGTATATCGTAAGCGTATTTACGAGCGTGTGAAGAGAGAAAATGCGGGGTGCGCGAGCGTGGCAAGCGAAATGCTTTAGCTCCCGCCCCAGCAGCCGGTCCGACCCGGGCCGGCACCCACGAAAGGATAGATCCTGATGAGCGAGCGTACGACGCTGCCCGTGCTCCCCCTGCGGGAGACGGTGGTGTTCCCGGGGACCGCGGTGCCGATCTCGGCGGGGCGGCCGGGAACGCTGCAGGCCATCGAAGCCGCGCTGGCGGGCGACCGCCGCATGCTGGCGGTGGCCCAGAAGGAGAACCGCGACGAGGTCGAGGCCGACAACCTCTACACGGTGGGCACGGTGGTGCGCATCGCGCAGGTGCAGCGCGGGGGCGGGGGCGTGCAGCTCCTGATCCACGGCGAGCACCGCGCGATGGCGCTGCAGT
>Ga0190275_10002961_pt1 | contig 12058 bp, 9 predicted proteins | sample Popmic550T_FD_133745 | JGI IMG/M metagenome (GOLD analysis project Ga0190275, IMG submission 133745) | Populus adjacent soil microbial communities from riparian zone of Yellowstone River, Montana, USA - 550 T | ecosystem: Environmental > Terrestrial > Soil > Riparian zone > Trees stand | place... | reverse complement strand
GCCGTCCAGAACATCAAGGCGGCCAAGAAGATGGTCGACTCGATGATCCCGGAGGTCTGGGACGTGCTCGAGGAGGTCATCCAGGAGCACCCGGTGCTGCTCAACCGCGCGCCGACGCTTCACCGACTCGGCATCCAGGCGTTCGAGCCGGTGCTCGTCGAGGGCAAGGCGATCCAGGTCCATCCGCTCGTCTGTCACGCGTTCAACGCGGACTTCGACGGCGACCAGATGGCCGTTCACGTGCCGCTGTCCGCCGAGGCCCAGGCCGAGGCGCGGCTGCTCATGCTGTCGTCGAACAACATCCTGTCGCCGGCGCACGGCGGGCCGCTCGCCACGCCGACGCAGGACATGGTGCTCGGCTCCTACTACCTCACCTACGGGCCCGAGGAGGAGGAGCTCGAGAAGCTCGAGGACCAGCTGAAGAAGGGCAAGTGGGACGAGAAGAAGCAGGGCGCGCGCCCGCACGTCTTCCGCTCCGACCAGGAGGCCCAGCTCTCATACGAGCACGGGATGGTCGGCCTGCACGACCTGGCCGAGTTCCGCCCGATCGACGCGGACGCGCACGTCCTCACGACGGTCGGCCGGATCATCTTCAACGAGCGGCTCGAGCGGGAGCTCGAGAGCGCGCTCGAAGAGGACTACCAGGTGGACAGCTGGCCGTGGGTGAACCGCCCGCTGAAGAAGCGCGACATGAATGACCTGATCGAGGACCTCGTCGAGCGCTACGGGCCGCACGCCGTCGCGCTCGTGCTCGACGCGTTCAAGGAGCTCGGGTTCCACTACGCGACCCAGGCCGGGATCACGATCTCGAAGAACGACGTGGTCGTGCCGCCGAACAAGACACAGATCCTCGATCGCTACGAGGAAGAGGTCCAGGAGATCCAGTCCCAGTACGACATGGGCCTGATCTCGGGCGAGGAGCGCCACGAGGCGGTCGTGGACAAGTGGACCGCGGCGACCGAGGAGGTCGCGGACGCGATGATCGCCAACTTCGATCACCTCAACCCGATCTACATGATGGCCAACTCCGGGGCCCGCGGGTCGTTCAAGCAGATCCGCCAGCTCGCCGGAATGCGCGGCCTGATGGCCAATCCGAAGGGCGAGATCATCGAGCGTCCGATCAAGGCCAACTTCGTGGAAGGCCTGTCGGTGCTCGAGTACTTCATCTCGACCCACGGCGCCCGCAAGGGCCTCGCCGACACGGCGCTGCGCACCGCGGACTCGGGCTACCTGACGCGTCGTCTCGTCGACGTCTCCCAGGACGTGATCATCCGCCAGGAGGATTGCGGCACCAAGGAGCACATCGAGATGCCGCTCTACAACGACGAGGGCAATCCGAACGACAAGATCCTCGGCCGGATCGCGGCGACGAAGTTCGGGACGAAGCGTGGTCGCGAGCTCCTGAAGAAGGGCACCGAGATCGTGCAGTCTCACCTCGACGAGATCGTCGAGGCGTTCGGCGACGAGAACGCCGGCGTGCCGGTCCGCTCGGTCCTCAAATGCGAGGCCGAGACCGGGATCTGCCAGCGCTGCTACGGCGAGGCGCCCGCGACGGGCAAGCTTGTCGCAATCGGCGACGCCGTCGGCATCATCGCGGCGCAGTCGATCGGCGAGCCGGGCACGCAGCTCACCATGCGGACGTTCCACACCGGCGGCGTGGCCGGCGCGGACATCACGCACGGTCTGCCGCGTGTCGTCGAGCTGTTCGAGGCGCGCAAGCCGAAGGGCCTGGCGCAGCTGGCCGAGGTGGACGGCAAGGTCTCGATCGAGGACACCGAGAAGGCGCGGAAGGTGGTCATCACCGACGCCGGCGGCGAGGAGCACGCGTACACGTTCCCGCGCCGCACGCGGCTGTTCGTCGAGCCCGGCGAAAAGATCACGGCGGGCACGCAGCTGAACGAGGGCTCGGTGTATCCCCACGACATGCTCGACATCAAGGGCCGCACCGAAACCGAGACCTACCTCGTCCGCGAGGTGCAGAAGGTCTACAAGTCACAGGGCGTCGACATCAACGACAAGCACATCGAGATCATCATCAGGCAGATGATGAAAAAGGTGCGCGTCGACCAGAAGGGCGACTCGGACTACCTCCCGGGCCAGTTCGTGGACCGGCACGAGATGCGCAAGGAGAACGCGCGCCTCAAGAAGGAGAAAAGCGAGCAGGCGCAGGTGGCCGAGATCATCCTCGGCATCACCAAGGCCTCGCTGGCGACCGAGTCGTTCCTGTCGGCGGCGTCCTTCCAGGAGACCACGAAGGTGCTCACGGACGCGGCGCTCGAGGGCAAGACCGACCGCCTCCTGGGGCTGAAGGAGAACGTGATCATCGGCAAGCTGATCCCGGCGGCCACCGGGCTGAAGCGCTACCGGACGCTCGAAATCGAGCCGTCCGAGCCGATCTCGCGCCCGACGCCCGAGGAGATCGGCCTGCTCGACGAGTCGGAGCTGGCGGCCGAGCTCGGCCTGACCGGCGACGGCGAGCTCGAGGGCTTCTCGTTCGGGAACGGCGGCGGCGACATCTCGTTCGGCGAGGAGCTCGCCGACCTGGGCGCCCAGCCGCCGAAGGAAGACGACTAGCGCCCGATACGGGAACGATCCCACCCTGGTGCCCCCAGAGGGCGCCTAGGTGGGATTGCTGATCTGGGCGCCTCAGGCGTCGATCGTCGGCACCCCTGGCGGGCGGAGCCGAGTGAACCTGACCACCCATACGGTGGTCATTGGAGCGCAGCGGCCGAGGTTCGGGACTCGTGAGTATCCGGGCGTGCCGGGACGGCGACCGCATGGCCGTCCTCGGGGTCGTCAACGCGGCTGCCGAGGCCTACCGCGGCGTCATTCCGCCCGACTGCTGGCGCGAGCCGTACATGCCGCCGGAGGAGCTCGACGCTGAGATTGCGGCTGGCGTCGTCTTCTGGGGCTACGAGGACGATGACGGCGAGCTCGTCGGCGTCATGGGCATCCAGGACGTCGGCGACGTCGAGCTGATCCGCCACGCGTACGTGTCACCCGACGCGCAGCGGGGCGGGATCGGGACCGCGCTGCTCGAGCACCTGCTGGCCCGCGCCACGAAGCCGATTCTCGTCGGCACCTGGTTGGCCGCCGGCTGGGCGATCCGCTTCTACGAGCGCCACGGATTCGAGCCGGTCGGGCCCGAGCGCACGCGCGACCTGCTGAGCACGTACTGGGACATCCCCGACCGCCAGATCGAGACGTCTGTGGTGCTCGAACTGCGACGCGCGCGGGCGGGCGGTGATTAAGTGCGGTCCTTGCTTCGCAGAGGCCGACTTGTCCTGGGCGCTGTCGCGCTCGTCCTGATCGCCGCCCCGCCGAGTGCCGGCGCCGCCGTCAACGCCCACGGCAGCGTCGAGCAGGTCTACGTGACGAAGCTCGAGCCGAAGACGAAGACCACGCTTGTCGATCGCAAGGGCGACAAGGTCGCCAGGAAGCGCGCGGACAAGCTCGGCGCCGTGCTCTTCCGCAAGGTGAAGCCCGGCAAGGGCTACCGCGTCAAGGCGGACGGCGAGAAGTCCCCGAAGCTGAGGGTCCTGACGACGAGGTCGGCGCCGCCCGACACCGACGTCTACGACCAGGAGATCCCGGCGAGCGGATACGGCTACATGACCACGCGCGACGGCACGAAGCTGGCGTACTACGTGCATCCGCCGCAGGACATCACCGGCGCGCTCCCGATCGGCTACCTGCCGGAGGGGCCCTCGTACCCGACCCCGACGCTGATCGAGTACTCGGGCTACGGCTACGCGAACCCGGCGGGCCCGCAGAGCGGCATCTCGATCCTCGCCAACCTGATGGGCTTCACGGTCGTCGACATCAACATGCGCGGCACCGGCTGCTCCGGAGGCGCATTCGACTTCTTCGAGACCCTCCAGAGCCTCGACGGCTACGACATCGTGGAGACCGTCGCGCGCCAGCCGTGGGTCCTCCACGGCAGGGTCGGCATGATGGGCATCTCCTACGGCGGCATCTCCCAGCTCTTCACCGCCCAGACGCAGCCGCCCAGCCTGGCCGCGATCTCGCCGGTCTCGGTGATCGACCAGACCCAGACGACGCTCTATCCGGGCGGCGTTCTCAACACCGGCTTCGCCGTCAACTGGGCCTTGGAGCGGATGCACGAGGCGAAGCCGGCGGGGCCGGAGGCCGGGCAGGGCTGGGCCTGGCAGCGGATCCAGGAGGGCGACAAGGTCTGCGAGGAGAACCAGGAGCTCCACGGCCAAGCGGCGAACCTGCTCGCGAAGATCAGGGCGAACAGCCACTACCGGCCCAAGGTCGCCGACCCGCTCTCGCCGGTCACCTTCGTGGACAAGATCAACGTGCCGGTGTTCATGGCGTGCCAGTGGCAGGACGAGCAGACCGGCGGCCACTGCCCGACGCTCCCGTCGAAGTTCACCGGGACGGACAGGAAGTGGTTCACGTTCACGAACGGGACGCACGTCGACTCGCTCGCGCCCGAGACCTTCAACCGCTGGTACGACTTCCTCAAGCTGTACGTGGAGCGAGAAGCGCCAGGGACGGACGCCGCCGCGTACCGTGCGGCCGCGCCGGTCATCTACCAGGCAGCGATGGGCATCGACGGCGTGATGATGCCGCCCGATCCGATCCAGGAGGAGCCGACCTACGAGGGCGCGCTGGAGGCCTTCGAGGCTCAGGAGCCGATCCGCGTCCTGTTCGAGAACGGCGCGGGGACCGAGCCGGGCCATCCGCTGCCGAGGTTCGAGCATTCCTTCGAGGCGATCCCCGTGCCGGACACGACGGCGCGAAGCTGGTTCCTCGGCGGCGACGGGACGCTTACAGACGACAAGGCCGAGGACGCGGGCGTCGACTCGTTCCGCTGGGACGCCGACGCGCGGCCGCTCACGAACTTCACCGGCAGCACCAGCACCGGCGACAACGGCCTGTGGACGGCGACGCCGCAATACGAGTGGAAGCAGCCGCCCGCCGCGAGCGCGCTCTCCTACGTGAGCGCGCCGCTCGAGGAGGACACGACGGTCGTGGGCGCCGGCTTCCTGCGTGCCTGGCTCCGCTCGTCCAAGCCGCGCGTCGACCTGCAGGTCACGATCACCGAGGTCCGCCCGGACGGCAAGGAGACGTTCGTGCAGGGCGGCTGGCTGCGCGGCGACATGCGGCGGCTCGACCGGAGAAAGAGCGGCCCGCTGACACCGCAGCTCAGCCTGCGCAAGAAGCACATCGCGCCGCTCCCGCGCAAGCGGTTCGTGAAGGCGACGATCCCGCTCTACTACCAGGGCCATGCCTACCGCGCCGGCTCACAGATCCGTGTCCTGATCAGTGCGCCCAACGGCGACCAGCCGGTCTGGTCGTTCGGCGAGACGCGCCCGAAGGGGAAGGCGGACGTGGCGGTCGCCTACTCGAGCAAGCGATCGTCGCGCCTCACGCTGCCGGTCGTGCCCGGAGTCGAAGTGCCTGCGGGACTGCCGCCGTGCCCGTCCCTCCGAGCGCAGCCCTGTCGTGACTACGAGTCGCTCGCCAACGAGCCGGCCGGCTAGCTAGCGCCGCAGCTTGACCGTGCGGTTCGCGGCCGGGACGCCGGGGAACTTGGCGCGCGCCCTGACCTTCATCTGCGCCTTGCCCTGCACGAACTCGCGGCCGGCGTCGTTCAGCTGAGCCTTCACGCGCTTTCGCCCGCCGGGGGCGATTCGGATCCGTCCGCCGCCGATCCGCTGGCCGCCGCGGCGCTTGAGCGTCAGGCGACCGCGGCACTGGATGGTGACGTTGCAGATCAGCGGGATGCGCGCTGAGCCCGAGTCCAGGCTCCCGCTCCGCCCGCGGAAGCCGATCGCCGTGAGGCACCGCCCGCCCTGCGCGACCCGTCCGCCGCCGCTGGGGCCGCAGATCGGCACCCAGTCGGCGCTCAGGAGCGGGATCAGGCTATTGCCGTAGCCGTCCACTCGCCCGGGGTCGGCGTCCGAGGGGCTCGATCCGAGCCGCGGGAAGAACCCGAGGGAGCCCTCGAAGTCGTTGTTGCCCGGGTACTGGCCGGGAATCGCGACGTTGTTCGCGAGCACGGTCAGCCCCAGGTAGTCGACGGTCTCGATGCCCGCGTTGAAGTCGATGTGAGCCGAGACCGGCAGGCGCACGTTGACACCCGTGATCCTGTTCGGCCGCGGGGTGAAGACCTGGCTCTGGCCCTGGAAGAAGCAGCACGCGAACCCCGCCGTCGTGGAACGTGTGGCACGCGCGATCGTCACCCGCATCGGCCCGGTCGGCGCCGCGGCCCGCACGCGCACGCGCGTGATCACACCCGGTCCTGGCGCCCCCGTCGATTGCTCGCCCGGCGACGACCCGACATAGGTGCAGTTGTCCGGCGCGCCGAAGAACTGCGGGCCGACCACGCTCGGCCGCGTCCGGCAGTCGAAGTTCGCGTTCGGCGTGTGCGTCTGGAGGTTCGTGCCGAGCGTGCGCTGCTGCGCTTCCGCGCCCGCGGGCAAGCCGAGCAGGCCGCAGACGGCGAGCATCGGGAGGGGGCGGAGGCGGGAGCCCACCACGCCTCGATCATCGCCCAGGCGGCGTCAATCCGCCAGCCCGCGGTGGCGCGTTCGGCATGGCCGGGTTAGGTTGGAGCGAGGACCCGCCTCCCACGAAAGGACGTCCCGTGCGCAAGTTCATCCTCGCCGGCCTCGCGCTGCTGCTCGTGCCGGCGCTGGCGCTCGCCGGCAAGACCGTGACCGAGGGCGACAACACGCTCAAGATCGGCGCGACATTCGACCCGGCAAAGGCCAGCAAGTCGAAGCAGAAGCTGCGCTCGACCAAGGCCAGCTACGACTACGTCGCCGGCCGAACCGACAATGCCCGCCTGCCCGACCTCCGCAGCGTCGAGGTCTTCATGGGCGGCGCGAAGTTCGGCTTCGCCGCCTTCCCGACCTGTGACGAGACCGACGCCGCCCAGCAGGGCGACAGCGTCTGCGACGAGGACTCGCTCGTCGGTGAGGGTCAGGCGACCGCCGAGATCCACCCGCCCAACGATCCGACGGCGAAGCCCGATCTCCCGGTCGAGGTGAAGATCTACAACGGCTCGCTCGACACGACCGAGGAGGGGGAGCCCATGGAGCCGCGGCCCGGCCTGCTGCTGTACACCGAGGTCGCCGGCGAACCGGTCGCGCTTCCGTTCTGGGCTGAGAAGAAGAACCGCCAGGTTGCCTACCGCAACCCGGACGAGGACTCCGACCCGGAGACCGAGTCCCTCTACACGCTCAAGGAGGTCCACCTGGACTTCTTCAAGCGGTCGGCGAAGCTGAACGGCAAGCGGATCCCGTTCCTCGCGCTGCCGACGAAGTGCGACAAGAAGTGGGTCGTGACCACGACGAACACCTACTACGAGGACGACCCCCTGACCGCCAAGCACAAGGTCAAGTGCACGAAGGCATAGCGGCAACGCGCCAGAACTAGCAAGTCTCCCTCCGGTCCGGCGTTCCCTGCGACAGGGGACCCGGACCAGAGGAGACTTGATGTTGAGGCCTGTCCGCGCGGCTGTCGTAACCGGCCTACTCGCGCTCGTGCTCGCCGCGCCCGCCGCCGCCACGCCCGTCTGCACGGACGGCTACAAGGGCGGCCCGCCCGCGTCGCTATGCGGCGGCCGGATCTTCCCTGAGGCAGATTTGGCGCGCGGGTACGTCCAGTACACGACCGACCCCTTCGGCTTCATCGAGTACCAGCACGGCATCGAGTACCTCGCCGAGAAGTACCCGCGCTGGATCTCGGTCTTCAAGCTCTCGGACCTCTACGGCAAGGACGCGGTCACCGCGGGCCCAGACCAGCTGCGCTCCTACGAGGAGGGCGACACGGGCGACGGGCGGGAGATCCAGGTCATCAAGATCACCGACCACCAGGTGCGCGACAAGGGCAAGGAGACGCTCCTCTTCTCGCTGTCCGTCCACGGCAACGAGCGCGGGGGTCTCGAGGGCGGCCTCCGTACCGCCGAGGACCTGGCGATCGCCGCGGGGGAGGGCGGGACGATCGTGGACGGCGTCGACAACTACAGCTCGGCGACCGGCAAGAACCCCAGGCTGCACGAGTACGACGTGGCGAAGGTCCTCCGCAAGGAGGCGATCTACCTCCTCGACTTCAACTCCGACGGCTGGGCGGTCGGCGACTGGTGGAACCAGCCCGCACCCGCGACCTACTCGCGCGGCAACAGCCTGGGGACGGATCTGAACCGCCAGATGCCGTCGACCGGACGGATCAACTCGGGCCGCAACCCGCTCGAGGAGAGCGAGATGCGCTACGGAACCGAGTTCATGCACGAGGTGGCGAAGCGCGGCCAGGGCGGCCTGATGGCCTACGGCGCCGACATCCACGGCGAGGCGAACTCGCAGGCCTACATGGACGTCATGTACCCGGCCGGCGAGTTCGACTCCGTCGACCACCGGCGCCTGATGGCGATCGCCGAGCGGACGAAGTCGGTGATCGACGCGACGCTCTACGAGGGGATCATCGACGAGGTCGAGTACTCCACCGGGGGAAACGAGGCCGAGTACCCGCGCGCCGTTCCCGTCAAGCCCGCGCACTGGGCGACCGTCTGGGACACGCTCGGCTACACGGACACGGGCTTCATCGGCGACTACATGGCCACCGACCTGGGCGTGACTGGGATGGACTACGAGATCTTCTTCAACCACGCGGTCCCGGAGAAGACCTGGAACGTATTTCTCCAGGAGAACCACATCAACGCTACGCGCGGCATCATCAAGACCGCGATGGCGTACGCCCTCTTCCAGGAGAGGGAGTTCAACGCGAGGAACGTCCGCGTCAAGACGCTCGGCCGCGCCGGGTACGTCGTCAACCCGGACACCGTCACCGACAAGGACAAGGGCGGTCCAGGGACGCTCCCGGGCCCGGAGCAGGACGGGATCGGCGCGAACGGTGAGCCGGTCAAGCAGCGCTCCTACAACGTCACGAACCAGAAGTGGTTCCGCGACACGAACCGGCTGATGAAGCGCCGCTTCGTGAAGCTGCGGGCGGCTGACATCGCGCGGAAGCGGCGCACGCTGAACGCGGTCGACACGCTGGTGCTGACCGATGTGCCGGCGCCCGCCGACCCGCGCGGCCGCCGCTACAAGGAGGCGCGCTACTACGCGAACGTCCGCCGCTGGGTCGAGCGCGGCGGCAACCTCGTGCTCACCGACCGCGCGCTCCACGCCCTCGCGGCGCTCGGGACGGTCCCGGCCGAAGCGATCCAGGACATCCACGTCTACCAGCCGTATGCGAATTTCCGCGACTTCGCCCATCCGCTTGCGGAGGGGCTGCGCAGCAACGCGCGGCAGCTCGTGGAGGCGGCGGTGCTCGGTTACGAGATCGGAAGCGACGCGTCGCCCATGACGGTCGTGGACACCGCCGCGTGGGAGGAAGCCGGCGGCCACATGGTCGGCACGACCTCGACGCTGCTGACGGGGGAGGACCCGGCGATCGACCGCAATCTGGACGACGGGTCCCTGACCTCGGTCGGCGAGTTGGAGGTGGGCGATCGGGGCGGCCGGATCAGGGTCGTGGGCGGGGCGCTGCCCATGCCGACGGAGGAGAACGACCACCGCTACGGGCTGCGCAACTACGCGCTGACCTACTCGGGCCTCTACCTGATGGAGAACGCGATCAAGCACGACGCGGCGAAGCTCGGGAAGAAGCCGAAGAAGAAGAAGACGAGGCGCGGCCGGCCCTAGACTCGGCCGTGTGAGCCAGGAGTCAGAGCGCCCGGTCGGCGCCCTCGAGGAGATCCGGCGCGCCACCCGCTCGCGCACGCTCGCGGTGGGCAGCCTGGCCTGCGAGCGATGCGACGCGCCCGTGGCACTCGCGGGCACCGCCTCGCCGGCCGATCCGCTGAGCTGTCCGTTCTGCCTGCACGAGGGGCGCGTGCGCGACTTCCTGTCGCTGGCCTCCCCGCCGCGGCCCGCCCGGGTAGTCGTGCGCCTGATCGGCGCCTAGGTCAGCCGGGCCGCCCACGCGAGGAGCTCCTCGACGTGGGCGTCGGTGATGCCGGTGCCCGGGTCGGTCTCGACCAGGAGCGTCGGCGCCGCCCGCTCCTCCGCCCAGCGCGTGCAGCGCTCGTCGAGCGAGTCGTCGATCCAGGCGGCCGGGCGCGAGCCGGCGTATTCGTCGATCGGCCCGAGCTTCCAGTGCGCGGTGCCGAAGACCGCCCGCCCGTCGAACGTGAGCACGGGCAGCTCGTCGTCGGGCAGGTCGAGCAGCAGCGGCAGGTACTCGTTCGCCTTCTCCTCCCAGCCGGTCGCCCAGACGAGCTCGAAGGTGTCCGCGAGGCGACGGAGGCGCGGTCCCGCCCCGTCCGAGATGCAGTGGGCGATCCCGTCGACCCACTGGAACTGGCCCGGGGGCTGGCTTCCGGAGGGAAATCCGAACAGGCTGATCACGCCGTCGACGTCGACGAACAGGATCGGCTTGTGGGGTTCGGGTGGGGTCATCTCCGCTAGGTTCAGGGGCGAGGACGTTAGCCAGGGGGCTTGATGGGGCAAGCGTCCAATGGGGCCAGTCGCGCTTAAAGGGGGAAGGCGCCGGGCCCGATACCACGAATAGCGACAGCGGGACCGTCGCTAGACCGTTCTCTTACCTTCCATGACCGTTCAAATCGGCATATTGCTGGCGCTCGTATGCGCCTTTCTCACGAACCTGGCGTTCCTGTTCAAGCACCGGGGAGCGTGCGCGGCGCCTGACGTCGAGTGGCGCCATCCCCTGCGCAGCGCCAAGAACCTGTGGACCTCGAAGTGGTTCGCGGTCGGCATGGGCGTTGCCATCAGCGCATGGCTGTTCCACGTCGCGGCCATGGCGCTCGCGCCGCTCTCGCTGGTCCAGGCGGTTATCTCGGCCGGCCTCGTCTTCCTCGCCGTTCTCGCCGATCGCGTCTTCGGCTTCAACCTCGGGCCGCGTCAGTGGGTCGGCGTGTGCATGACCGCGCTCGGCCTCGCGCTGCTCGCGATCACGCTCCCCGGCACCGACGGGGCGCACTCGAGCTACTCGCACGCCGCGATGATCAGCTTCGAGGCTGCTCTCCTCGCCGTCGGCGGCTTCATCGTCTGGTCGCCGAGCGTGCGCAATCACGAGCATCACGGCGTGTTCCTCGGCGCTGCCGCCGGGATCATGTTCGGCGTCTCCGACATCGCCATCAAGGCGCTCACCGGCGCCGGCGGTGTCAGCGGAATCCTCGGCTCGCCGTGGCTCGCGGTCACGATCGTCGCATCGATCGTCGCCTTCTACGCGTCGGCCAGCGGCCTGCAGAAGGCCGAGGCGGTGCCGGTCATCGCGCTCACGAGCGCCGCGGCGAACGTCTCGGCGATCGCCGGCGGCATCATCGTCTTCGGCGACCCGATGCCGAGCGACACGCTCGGGATCATCCTGCAGAGCCTCGCGTTCCTCATGGTGATCGTGGCCTCGGCGCTGACGCCCGGCCCGATGCGCGCCGCCGAATCGGCCACCGCCTAAGAGGGCGCGAAGCGCCCGGTCAACGCTGCCCGGAGGGCAGCTCTGCATCAGAGCGCGGGCATGGATGCCCGACGCCCGCTACCCTCTCGGGCCGCATGCCGAGCATCAACCAGCTCGTCCGCAAGGGACGCACGAAGCCGAAGAAGAAGGTCTCGACCCCCGGCCTGAAGTCGGGCCAGGGGCGCAAGAAGCGCATCGCGGCGCCGCAGCGGCGCGGGGTTTGCACGCGCGTCTACACGACCACGCCGAAGAAGCCGAACTCGGCGCTGCGCAAGGTCGCGCGCGTCCGGCTCACGAACGGCATGGAGGTCACGACCTACATCCCGGGCGAGGGGCACAACCTCCAGGAGCACTCGGTCGTGCTCGTCCGCGGCGGGCGCGTCAAGGACCTGCCGGGCGTCCGCTACAAGGTCGTCCGGGGCACCCTCGACGCCGCCGGCGTCTCGGATCGCAAGAAGGCCCGTTCGCAGTACGGCGTCAAGGCGAAGTAGCAGGTGCCCCGCCGCGCGCAAGCACAGGTCCGGGCGATCGAGCCAGACGCCCTGCACGGGTCGAAGCTCGTCCAGCAGGTCATCAACAAGGTGATGGTGGACGGCAAGAAGTCGCT
>Ga0190275_10002960_pt1 | contig 12059 bp, 12 predicted proteins | sample Popmic550T_FD_133745 | JGI IMG/M metagenome (GOLD analysis project Ga0190275, IMG submission 133745) | Populus adjacent soil microbial communities from riparian zone of Yellowstone River, Montana, USA - 550 T | ecosystem: Environmental > Terrestrial > Soil > Riparian zone > Trees stand | place... | reverse complement strand
GCCCGCGCCGAGACCTGCGCGCGCACACCGGCCCGCCCGGTGCTGACGTAGTCCAGGGTGGCGATCGCCTTCGAGACGTGAAACGGTTCGGTATGGGTGACCAGCGCGGTGGGAACGAGGCCGATAGTCCTGGTCTTGGGAGCGACCCGGGCTGCGATGAGCACCGCGTCGAGCCGGCCGGTGACGTGATCGGTTCTGTGCGTGGCAGGTCCGAAGTGCCTGCTCTGTAACCCGAATGAGTCCTCGATGGTGAGGAAATCGAGCAGGCCAGCCTCCGCCTGCTGCGCCAGGTCGACCCAGTAGGGAGCGCTGAACAGGTCAGCGGGCCGTGCGTTGGGCTCCCGCCAGGCGGCCGGGTGCCAACCGGCTCCGTCGAGTGCCACGGCTAAATGTAGTTCAGACATTCTCTTTCTCCTTGATCTCTGCAGCTGCGGCGGTCGCCAGCGACGAGACCGCCGCGGCCAGCAACGCACCATGGCGTGCGACGTAACTCCGGACCAGCTCGTCCAGCCGCGCCAGCTCGGACTCCTCCAACAACAGGGACGGCGCCGGTAGCACCGCACCCAGTTCGCTGAGCACCGGCCGCAGTTGCAGGTCCCCGAGATGCCGGTGCGCAGGGCCGCCGGAGACGATCAGCGGGACCACCACCGTCGACGACAGCGACCCGGCCGGGAACACATCGAGGAACAACTTGAGCAATCCGGTATAGCTGGCCTTGTAGGTCGGGGTGGCGATGACGAGAACACCTGAGTTGAGGACGCTTTCGGCCGCTGACTTGGCCTCGGAGGAGAGCAGCCACGGCGCCAGCAGTCCGTTCGCAATAGTTGCCAGGTCAACCGCGGTGTGGTCGATTTCGCCGTCCCACACAGCCGGGGCGAGCGCCTCGGTGAGGGTGGTCGCCGCGCCCAGCGTCCGCGAACCCGGCTTGGGATTACCCACCACAGTCGTGATCGTGCCGCTCATGACGACGATCCGGTGACCCGGATTGGCGTCAATTCCCCGCCGGCAAGACTGAGCCAGCCGTGCTCGGTGGTCAGCAACTGCTCACCGGCCATATGCCAGCTGGTCCAGGCGGTGAATAATTCAGTTGGCGCAATAGTTGTGGGCACGTTCGGCTCTCCGATCGGTTCGACGGGTTCTCAGTTGTTGGCGGCGAACACCAGCGGCCCCTGCGCGGCGGCCCGTCGACTCTCCTGCAGCCGCACCGCCGCGACCTCAGCGGCGGCAGCATCACGCCCGGCCACCTCCGCCCGGACCAGCGGAATCACATACCTGCCGAAATCGATGGCATCGTCATAGATGTCATAGCCGCGGGCGGACAAGTTGGTAATGCCGAGGTCGTAATAGTCGAGCAGCGCGGCCGCGACCGTCTCCGGCGTCCCGACCAGTGCGGTGGAGTTCCCGCCGCCACCGGTCACTCCGGTGGGGGCGGTCCACAGCGCCCGGTCATGCCGGTCCCCGCTGGCCGCTGCGGCGAGCAGTCGCTGCGAGCCGGCATTCTCCGGTGCCACGCCGGCGGGCCGGCGCAGTTGATGACCGCCGTCCTTGACGGCGTTGATCCGCTCGAGGACCCGCTCGGCCTTGGCCCAGGCCAACTTCTCCGTCGGCGCGATGATCGGCCGGAAGGCGATTTGCAGGGTCGGTCGCTCGGTTCGGCCGGCAGCTGCCGCTGCTGCGTCGATGGAGGCGATCTGTTCGCGGGTACCAGCCAACGGCTCGCCCCACAGTGCATAGATATCGGACTCGGCGGCGCCGACCGCGTATGCGGCCGCCGAGCTGCCACCGAACGAAATACGCGGCCTGGGCTGTTGAACGGGCTTGATATCGGCACGGAAATTCTTCAGCTGGTAATGCTCGCCGTCGTAGTCGAACGGCTCGGACGAGGTCCAGGCCTGCTTGACGATCTGAATGTATTCGCGGGTCCGTTGGTAACGGCTGTTCTTGTCCAGATAGTCACCCTCGGCTGCCTGGTCGGCAGTGGAACCACCAGTGATGAAGTGCACCTCGAACCGGCCGCGGGAGATGTGGTCCAGGGTGGCGAAGGTCTTGGCAGCGTAGGTCGGCGCCGAAACATTGGGCCGGTGCGCAAGCACCAGGTTGATCCGCTCGGTCTGTCCGGCGATGTAGGCAGCCACGGCGGCCGGATCCGGCGAACCGGAATGGTAGGCGAACAGGATCCGGTCCCAGCCGTTGTCCTCGTGCGCCCGAGCCAGTCGCTTGGTGTATTCGAGATCCAGGCTGCCGCCGACCCGTGGCGTCAACTCGCTGGCCGCATTCGTACCGGCAATTCCCAAGAATTCAACTGGCATGGTAGTTCTCCTTTGTTCCTGCGAAAGCGTAGGTGGCGGTGGGAACTTCGTGATTGGAATGGCCGGGAACCCGAAGTAGCCGGAGGATCTCCCGGGCGACCGCGTCGTTCTGCCGAAAACCGGGTCCGTTGAATCCCGGACGGGCGAAACCGGCGGCACCGGCCGAGCCGGACACCGATGGGCCGAGCAGGAACCTGCGGGGGTGGATGGAACGGTCCTGCCGGATGGCCCGGCAACACCGGTCGGCGAGCAACTGGCCGCCGACCAGCGGCCGGCCGTCCGGCCCGGTGAGGTGCTCTGCAGCCAGTTCGCCGTCGGTGAGCAGTCCACGGATGACCGGATCGGTGGCCACCTTGACATCCGGCCGGGGGAGTCGGGCATCAACCAGTGCCCTGGCCCGAATGACCCCCGGGAAAGCCGGTGAGCCGGCCTGGAATGCCCCGTCCACAACGCCGACCTGCATTTCCGGGCCGGCGAAGTGCGCCAAACCGGCCTCGTGCAGGGCCAGTAGCTCGGCCAGCCTGCGGGGCGGCGGGCCGCTGGCCAAGAAGGAGAAAAACCCGTGAAACTGGCCCTCGGCAAAGCGGACCCGATCGGTTGCGCTGACTTTGCCGCTGGTCAGCGCCATGGCCAAAACGCCGTAGACGGCCAGCAGCGCATCGAATACGGCTGCGTCCTGCGAATAGTAGGCATCCGCGCGCCGGGCGACGTCCGAGCGGATGTACTGCACGAGTGCCCGATCGAACCGCTCAGCGGAGTCGAAGCGCGCGCCGCCGAACGGCCGGTCGATCGATGTGAGGTCGAACCGGTCCGCCTGCTTGGGCACCGCCAGCTCGGCCTGCTCGGCGAATTCCTGGCTCAGCACATCTGCGGTGTCGATGACGGCCGAGAACTCCGGCCAGGAAACGAGTGTCCGTTCGGGATGCGCGCTGAACAGTTCCCGGTAGTGCGCCGCGGCCAGTTCCTTCACCAGCAGCGGCCAGATTTCCGTCTGGAAATCGGCCAGCCGGCGGTTGCCGCCGAGCGCGGCGACCGCGGCCGGGGTGAAATACCGGGTCGGTGCCGGTGTGGAGCCGGGCAGGGCATAACCCAGCTTGGCGTGATACGGGACGCCGCGCCTGGACCCGACATGCAGGACCGGTTCCGCGCCGCTCGGGTGATAGGTCAGGGTTCCGTCGGCGTTGTCGGTGAACCAGCCACCCCGACCCTCGCCGAGTAGCACCATCAGATCGATGAAGGCCAGTCCGAAACCGCGCACGATCACCGGCTCACCGGGTCGGAGCTCGGAAAGATCGACATCCGCTGTGTAGCCGGGAGGGACATAGGTGAGCCGGTTGGCCGCGGCCGCCGCCATGAGGACGATCTCTTCGCTGTCCGGGTACCGATCGAGAAAGCCCTGCGCCAGCACGACCACATCCGCGGACAGGGCGGTGCCGTCCGCCAGCAGCACCGACTGCTGGTTTTTTCGTTCCGTGACGCCGACCGCGCTGGTCCGGTGTTCGGTGACCCGCACCCCGGCGGGCAGGGCGGCGACGGCCCGCTGGTATGCCCACTGCAGGTAGTGCGCCTGAATCTGTCGGCTGGCGAAGTCGTCCGGACCGGTCGCCCTGGCCTGCTCGCCGAGACCCGCGTCGGTCAGGATGGCAGCGCCGTCACCGGCGATCCACTGGTCCAGAGTTGGACCGGGCACGACCGGTCCCTGCATCTTGACCGAATCATCGGTGAAGATGGTGACGTCCCTCGCCATCGAATTCATCCACAGCAGTTCGGACTGCGCGGTCCGCCAGATCCGGCCACCGCCGGCCGGATGCGGATCGATGACATGGATGTCCAATTCACCAGGACCGAGCAGTTCCGCGGAGTTGGCGGCCAGCCGTTCGATGACGCCGACGGTCCGCGGTCCACCACCGACGAAGACCAGTGCGGTCGGCGGGGAAATCAACGGGACACCCCGCTGACCAGCTTGGTGTGGACCTGCCGGCGGTCTTCCGGGCTCGGCTCAGGCGCAGATTGGGAGACCAGCCGGAGATGGGCCTTCTCGACATCGGCCGCCACTGGGAATGTATGCGATGGCTGAACCCAGTCGGCCAGTCCGGCGCCCGGTACCAGCTCTTTTGCAAAAGCAAGGGGCCCAATGGTTTCCGGATCGGCAGCCGGGTCGAACCGGGGCGTGTAACCGGCAGCCAGATACAGATTCCTTGCCTCTGGTTGCCGAGGTCCGGTGGTCAGGTGAATCCGCTGATAACCAAGCTCGGTGGCGGCCGCTTCGAGTTCGGCCATCACCCGCCGGGCCAGACCGCGCCGGCGATGCCGGTGCGATGTCCACACGCGCTTCACCTCGGCAGTCACTGGGTCGTACCGGCGCAGCGCACCACCGGCGACCGTCTCGCCGTTCTCCTGCAGGATCAGGAAGACGCCATTGGGCTCGGTGAAATCGGTGGCCGGCACCTCGGTCAACTGGGTGTGCGCCGAAGGCCGACCGTAACGGGTCCCGTACTCCACCACCAGGTCGGCGAGCAGTGGGGCCAACCGCGGATCGCCCACCGTCACCCGTTCCACCTGCAGATCGGGGGCACCCGCCACGGGGGAGACCCGGCCCCCGGTCGAGATGTCCACTCTGGCCGGAATCGCCGACGGACCGGCCAGCCGGGTCACGGTGATCAGGAATTCGTCGGTGACCTGGGCCACCGGCGCTAGTGAAGCCGGATCGATCAGTACGCCGCCATCACCCCACTGGCGAATGTGCGTTGCCGGCACGAACCAACCCTGACCGATGTGCGCGGCGCCGAGTTGGGACAACACCGGGCGGAGCGCGTAATCGACGGCGAGGACGTGTGCCGGTGACCCACCGGTGGCCAATGGCAGCACGGCCTTGCCCCGAAATGCGAACTGCGGCAACACGTCAAGGAAGATTTTGAGCAATCCGGAATAGGCGGCCTGGTAGACGGGGGTGGCCACGATGATCGCATCCGCCTGCTGCACGGCCCAGATGGCGTTGATGATGGCCGGGTCGGAGGTGTCGGCTGCCACCAGCGCCCCCGGCGGCAGATCGCGGACTTGCAGGGTCTGCACGGTGTGCCCGGCGCCGAGCACCCGCCGATTGACATGCGTCAGTAGGGCATGAGTGCTGGACACCTGACTCGGGCTCGCGGAAATACTCAGAACCGTAGACATATTTCTCCCTGCAAAATATTGCTGATCGAGGTAACAGCAACCGCGGAATCTGTCACCGTGGATCACCGAATCCCGACCGGCTGCCGGTGCCGGCCAAGGGCGAAAAGCTGTGGCGGCTCCACCGTGCCATTGACCAGTCCGGCCACCAGTTCGCCGATCGCCGGCGCAAATTTGAAGCCATGGCCGGAGAACCCGGCTGCCACGGTGATCGGCCCGCGACGGTCAATCACAAAATTTTGATCCGGCGTTGTGGTGTAGAGGCAGGTGAGCGGTTTGGCCGAGGTCGGGTCGACCCCCGGCAGCCATTGCGCGGCGTAGTCCCGGAGCCGGGCCACGCCGGCGGGTTCGGGCAGGAAGTTTCTGGTTTGCGGCTCCACCCGGGGACCGGTGCCGTGCTCGCCGACCTTGATCCCATCTGAGGAGGACAACCCGTAGATGCCCGGCCCGGTGTACTTCGCACCGGGATGGTGGATGAAGCTGGGCCAGCCGACCGGTGTCTCCAGCGGAACGAAGTGTGCCGGTTGTTCCTGGGTGGTGACCAGTGGAGGTAGTTCCCTGGCCAACCCCGGTACCGCCTCGATCAGCTGCGGGGTCCAGGCGCCCGCGGCTACGACGACCTGATCGAAGCGGATGGACCCGGACGCGGTCAGCACCCGGACTCCCGACGGCGCCACCCGAAGACTGGCGACGGGGGAGTTATGCCACACCTCGGCACCTTCGGCCGCCGCCCGGCGCTGCATGGCAGCAACAGCAAGATCGGCGTTCAACCGGCCGGCCTCGGCGTGGTGCAACACCATGGTGTCGAACCGGAATCCCGGCCAGCTGCGCTCTGCCTCGCTGGGTCGGAGCAGCGCATGCTCAAAGCCTGCCTCGCCGAGTTGCTGGGCCAGCACGTGCAGGGCGGCCGGATCACCGTGGTCGACGGCGCCGGTCCTGGCGTAGACCTGCTGTCCGTCGACCCGCTCCAACTGCCGCCAGAGCCGACCCGCCCGAGCGGCCAGGTCGACATAGCGGCGAACCGGATAGGCGTGCCGGAAGATCCTCGAACTGCCGTGCGACGCGCCCCGGGTGTGGCCAGGGCCGTACTGCTCGAAGAGAACGACCCGATGCCCCCGGCCGGCCAGTTGCCAGGCAGCGGCCGACCCCATGGCGCCCGCACCGATCACGGCGACGGTCCTGCTGGGAATGGGGGACACCGGGTGCACTCCTTCGCTTGTTTTCGGTCCAACAACCGTGGCCGGGCATCAATGCCCCGATGTGGCGAGTTCCATGACTCAGCTGGTGGTCTTCGGCAGCCCGGGCGGGTTGATCTCGGAGCTGGTCACTGCCTCGCTGGCCAGATTCCAGCGATCCAGGACCTGCTGGTAGGTGCCGTTCTCGATGGTGTGATTGATGGCGTCGGCGAAGGCCTTGGCCAGCCCAGAATCCTTCTTGGTCAGCACCGCAATCTCGCCCTGCAGCGCTTCGCCGGCCCCGGAGTAGGTGCCGATCACCTTTGATTCACCAGTCGATGCAGCGTGGTACTGGGCCGTCGGGTTCGGGCCGAAGTACCCGTCGATCCGCCCGGAAGAGAGCGCCAGGTAATAGTCGGTCGCGTTCTGGTAGTACTTGATGTCTACCGGCTCCAGGCCCTCGGCGACATTGGCGTCATTCCAGTCGACCAGGATCTTTTCCTGGTTGGTGCCGGAGCCGACGGCAATGATCTTGCCCGCCAGGTCCTGCCGGCCGTTCACCGTCCAATCCGTGTTCTGCTGCGTCTCCAGCGCCAGGGTGTCCAGCCGGTAGGTGGCGAAGTCGTACTTCTCTTTGCGCTCCTCGGTGACCGTGACATTCGAGATGAAGGCATCCACCTCGCCGGAATCGATCCGAACGAAGTTCTGCGCCCAGTCGGCCGCGCTGGTCTCGACCTGCAGTCCCAGCACATCGCCCAGCAGGTAGGCGAAATCAACTTCCGAACCGATCAGGGTGGTGTCGTCGGTGGCGTAGAAGCGCAGCGGGGGAGCCGTTCCCGCGCTGCCGGTGACCCGCAGCGTTCCCCGGTCTCGGATGGCCTGCGGCACCTGCGCTGCGATGCTGTCGACCCTGTCGGTGCTCACCCGGTCCTGCTCGGGGCTCAGGTTGAATTCGACCGCCTGCTCGGCGGCCGGTGAGGCATTGCCCGAGCTGACGACGGGTGCGTTGGAGGTTGCAGAGTTGTCGGTGGAGCTGCCGCAGGCGCTGACCGCGAGGGCAGCGGCGATCAGCGCCGATGTCACGGCAATCAGGCGTCGTGAACGGGGGAGCATGGGTGTTCCTTTCCGAGAAACAACTGCTACTGGAGAACTTTGGACAGAAATGCCTTGGTGCGTTCGTGCTGCGGGTTGTCCAGGACGTCGCCTGGCGGGCCCTGCTCGACGATCAGACCGGCGTCCATGAAGACCACCGTGTCGGCAACCTCACGGGCGAAACCGATCTCGTGCGTGACGATGACGAGGGTCGTTCCCTCGCCGGCCAATTGCTTGATCACCTCGAGGACTTCACCGACCAATTCCGGGTCGAGTGCCGAGGTCGGTTCATCGAAGAGCATCACGGCGGGCCGGAGCGCCAGCGCCCTGGCAATCGCCACCCGCTGCTGCTGCCCGCCGGACAGTTGCCGCGGGTAGGCATCGATCTTGTCAGAAACGCCTACCCGGTCGAGCAGGGCCCGCGCCTGCGCCTCGACCTCTTTGCGGTCACGGCCCTGGGCGGAGATCGGCGCTTCGATGACGTTGTCCAGCACCGTCAAGTGCGGGAAGAGATTGAAGTTCTGGAAGACAAAGCCGACCCTGGTGCGCTGTTGCAGGATTTCTCGTTCGCGCAGTTCATGAAGTTTGCTGCCCTTGAGCCGGTAGCCCACCGGTTGACCGCCCACTTGGATCAGCCCGCGGTCGACTTTCTCGAGATGATTGAGGGTGCGGAGCAGGGTCGATTTACCCGAACCGGACGGACCCAGGATCACCGTCACTTCCCCACGGCGGATCAGCAGGTCGATCCCCCGGAGTACCTCCAGGTTGCCGAAAGACTTGTGCACACCGCGTACCTCGACGGCGTATCGGGTCATCGGACACCACCGAAGGACGATTCCTGCCGGGCTGCATTGATGGTGGTCATTTTTCGTTGGATCTGCTGCCACGGGGTCAGCGGAAGGGCGCGTTGTGCGCCCTTGGCGTAGTGCCGCTCGACGTAGTACTGGCCAATGGTCAGCACCGTGGTCAGCAGGATGTACCAGACGGTGGCCACCATCAGCAGCGGCACGACCCGACCATTGCGGCCGTAGACCACCTGCACCTGGTAGAAGAGTTCGGCGATGGCCATCGTGGAGACGATCGATGTGCCTTTGAAAAGGCTGATGACTTCGTTGGCGGCATTGGGCAGGATGGCCCGCATCGCTTGCGGCAAAATGATTCTGAAGAACTGCCGGCGCCTGGGAATGCCCAACGCCGCCGCCGCTTCCAGCTGCCCGGAGTCCACCGAGATGATGCCGGCCCGGATGATTTCCGCGGAATAGGCTGCCTGGTGCAGGGCCAGACCCAGTACCGCTGCGGTCATGCCGGAGATGACCCCGTTGACATTGAATTCGAAGAATGACGGTCCGAACGGAATGCCGAGCGACAGTGTTTGGTACAGGTAGGCAATGTTGAACCAGAACAACAGCTGCACGATCAGCGGAATCGACCGAAACGCCCAGATATAGGTCCAGGAAACTGTCTGCAGAACCGGATTTTTCGACAACCGGCAGACGGCCAGCACGATCCCGAGGGCGAAACCCAGCACGCTGCCGTAAACGGTGAGCTGAATGGTCAGCAGCAGTGCCTTGAGCACGGCCGGTGCGGTGAAGTACTGAGCGAAGGTCGGCCAGTCCCAGCCAGGGTTGGTCACCAGGCCGTTGACGAACATGGCGACCAGAACGAGCATTGTCGCCGCGGCGACCCACCGCCAGGGATGCCGAGACTTGACGACGGTCAGGTCCTCGGGGTCGATGTGGAGATCGGCCCTGGCGTCTATTGCCGGCACACCTGGCGGTGCATGGGCAGTGCGGATTGTTGTCATGAATTGTTCCTTCCGGTCAAAGGCGCAGCCGTCAGGGCGGCGTCCTGGCTCGCCGGCGCCGATTCCGCCAGCCAGGTGTGCGGATTCAGGGTGCCGTGCGGATCGAACGCGGCCGTCAGTCGGCGGTCCAATGCCAGGCTCGCCGTGCCCAATTCTTGAGCGACCCACGACAACGGCGGATGCGTCATCGGAACTCCAAAGTTATTAGCTAGGCAAAAGGTGACAGGGGCGCGGGCGACCGTTGGGCGCGGCGGACGGCAATGGGTCCGTCGAGATTGGATCGACGACGCGGGGTTGGAGCTTCCATGAGGACGCGCACCCAGGCGCGGGAAGCCAGCTCGGCGCTACCGCCGAAAGGTCTTGCTCAGCAGGTGTGACAACAGAGCGCGCTACAAACGCGCTGCAGATCGACGTGCCGCCGACAGACAGCCGGAGCCGACCAGAGGGTGGCGACGACCGTGCCGCCAGCGACAACGGCGCCGGTGGCGCTTGCCTTGATCCTCATCGTGAGCCCTCGTCCAGTCATTGAGGCTCGCGACTGCGAGCCCGCGCTTGCGAATCCCGGAAACTATCGAGATTCACCGGGTCCTCATCCGGAGCACCCCGCCGCGGTGGGAGGGTTGCCGTCCAACAAGCCGGAGCTATTCGTTGGAACTCATGACCTAATGAGACGGTAGATCACCGTCCGTGGTTCGGTCAACACCGACCCCCGTCAACCGCGGTGATCACGGACACAACGGTTCTCGCCACCGTTACTGGTGGGGTGTCGCCCCGCCGACGCCGCCCGACGTGCCGAGCGGATCGAGGTGGTGGACCGAACCGAGGCGCTCGACGGGCTCGTCCGGTTGGCGCTCAGCGAGGCTGCGCAATGGGCGGGGTAGCGGGTTTCGTGGTTCCCGATCGCCCGCCCCGCCGCCGCCGAAGCGCCGGAGGGTCACCGCAACGGTGTCGCCTCGGTACCGGACGGCACCTGCACCGGGGTCCTGCCCCTCGACGACCCAGCGGCCGGACGAAGCGAGATCCTTGATAGGCGCTGGCGGATCGTCAACGGCCAGCGTGAAGCCCACCTCGATGGATTGGCGCAGCACGGCCGCCATGATTAGTCCGTGCAGGTCGGGAATGACGATCCGATCCGGCAGGCCGCGGTAGTTCGCCAGTTCGCGGGCTCTACTCATGGCGACCTCCGGCGGTCCGATGAATGCAGGTGATCCGAATCTAGCCCCGAATGGCTTGACTGCGGACAGATTTCGCGGTGGGCGAATTGACCGGTTGAAGCCTAGTGAAGATTTGTCACCGTGCCGGCGGCGGGCGATCGGCGGGTCAGGCCGGTTGACGGGGTTGAAAAGAACCTTTCCTGCAAAGTGTCCCGGACGATCAGCGAGGTGGACGGGGGTACTTCCCGCCATACTCCGGGGAGGCTGATGAGCGGTTCAGAGACCACGACCCTGGCGTTGTCGGAGAAGTGGGCGAACCGTTCGCGATCCGGGTATAACAACCGCAGCGATTCGACGTCCTCGCTGACGAACAGGGTGTTCACTACCGGTCCAGTCGCGTACCGGGCGGCGTACAGCTGTTGGCCGTCGGTCAACCCGATGGTCATCTGCAGCGAGTTTTCGGTCCAGGTGTGCGCAACAGCAGTTCATCTGTGCAGCTGACCACCGCTTCCTGAATCCGTTGTCGTTAAGTTGTTCTCGGTTTGCCTGACGTTGTTCACCTCGTTGTTGGCCGAGTTCCTATCGCCCACATTAATGCTGGCTGCGTATTGCCATCTTCGGCCTGTTCGTACTCGGGGTCGCGGCGCCGACCCAGGTCGGATGATTCTGCAGTACGTAATCTTCAAGCAGATCGGTCTCACCAATTCACTGGTCGGCCTGGTGCTGATCAACATCTCCGTCACTGTCCGGTGGCCGCAGTAGCGATCTTTCTGTTCGTCATGCATTGAACGGCCTGTTTCATCCGCTGCCTTTTATCAACGATCCAGCGCGCAGCACGCGGTAGCGCAGGTGCACGACCCCGCCTTCACCCTCCAACACCCTGATTCGCTCGAGTTGGCGCTGCTCGATCCCGAGATGGTGGAAGAGCCGGCGCCCTTCGCCCAGCAATACCGGGATCAGATGAAGCTGTATCTCATCCAGTAGGCCGGCCGATATGGCCCGCTGCGCGATGCCGTCGCCGTGCACCATCACATTCCGGTCGCCGGCTGCCTTCTTCGCCGCTGCGACGGCCACCGCGAGGTCGTCGACGAAGTGCACATTCGGCCAACCCGCTGCCCATTCGGGCGCCGGGTGCCGGCTCAGGATGTAGATCTGCACACCGTCGTGGTGGTCACCGCCCCAACCGCCGGCCGGTTCGAAGGTGCCGCGACCAGCCAGGACGGCCCCGGTCGCCATGAATTCGTCGACCACCTGCCGGTTCGTTCCCTGCAGTCCGGCGACGGCATCGTCGAGATCGACAGCCTGATCCGGCCAGACCCATTCGTGCAACCGGGCGCCGCCGTCGCCGAGGGCG
>Ga0190275_10002959_pt1 | contig 12061 bp, 11 predicted proteins | sample Popmic550T_FD_133745 | JGI IMG/M metagenome (GOLD analysis project Ga0190275, IMG submission 133745) | Populus adjacent soil microbial communities from riparian zone of Yellowstone River, Montana, USA - 550 T | ecosystem: Environmental > Terrestrial > Soil > Riparian zone > Trees stand | place... | reverse complement strand
CTTTGCGTTTCGCCCGTGACCCGGTTGCCGCCGGGCGCGGGCTTCGCATTTGGTCTGGTGGCCGAAAAGCATCCGCGGCCGCATTGGCGCGGCTGCGCGCCACCCGGCCGATGCCGACCTTGCGCTCTCCGACGGCTCTAGCGATGGCCTTCGCGGTCATCGCGCACATCGCCGTGGTCCGAGGCGGCGGCCGCCCGGATCGCTCGCCTCGTCCCCCAAGTTGGCCGCGGCCGGGAGCTCGCAGCTGTTGCCCTTTCGGCCAAGCGCGCGCTAGTGCCCGCACATCTAGGATCACCGCGCCGCCTCCGTTCGAACGGCTGGCAGTGACGTCAGGAACCGGCGTAGATCGTCCCTAAGGATGAGCGTGCGCTTTCCGTATTTTCGCGCCTCGAGTTCGCCTGCGCCGATGGCTTCGTAGAGCTTGGTGCGGCCGATGCCAGAGACATGACTGGCCTCAGAAACGGACAGGCCTTGTTTTTCAATGATGGCGTCACGCATTTGTTTCTCCGTCGTTGTGCGCGAACATTGTCGCGGACGATGACGGAGCAAACGCTAATCGGGAGTTGGGGCACCACCCCCCGGCTCACGGAGGGGGGGTCTTGCCCTTCATGCGTCTGTGCGCCCTCCCGGCGGCAAGAACCGCAGCAGACTGGAAGTCCGTCTTGTGCCTGATCTCCGGTCTGAGAATTTTGCCATTGTGCCTGAGCTCAGGCTCAAAAATCTCCTGATTGATCGTCTTCAGCAGCCGCTGGAACGGCAACGGCTTGGATTTCGAAATGGTCGGAACGTCGCCTGTAGCGGACATCCAGGCGAACACCATGGCGTCAGCGAATTCCCGCACAATCTCGTTTCGCTGGAAATCGCCGGGCTGGAACTCCAGCTTTTCAAGCGCCAGGGTTATGACGGTCTCGCGAAACTTTAATCGGCTCAGGAGCTCCCCAAGGGACCTCGAGCGAAACTCTTTTCGATATCGATCGGCCAGCTTTCTTCTTCGCAGCAATGCGCGACCAGCCAGCTTTGCGTCGGGTCGCCTGCCTTCACGTTCGTCATGTTGCCTCTTCTTCTGCTGGCGGTCAGCGACGAAAAGTAGCTCCAGGTATCGGTCGAGTTCTTTCCATTCTACCGTGCGTTCGAGCGTCCGTTGAAAAGCCCAGAGCGCACGGCGCTCCCCCTTGAGAAGCTTGATCGCCCTTCGCCTATCGTACGTGTGATTTCTGAGACTTCGGCTTTGATATGTCGCGATGGCCAGCATCGAATTGCCCAGGAAGCGCTTGAGGCTGGTTGGCTCGCCCTGAAAGCTGGCCTCGCGCAGATGACCCTTCATCGCAGATGAGAGAACATCGCGGATCTGAGCTGCTCGACTTTCGGAGAAGAGGGGCAACACCCTCTCGCGGGTCCTATCAAGGTTGAATGTGTGATCCGGCTCGAACTGCGGCAGGCGGTCAAGATCAGACCGGGGGGTCGGAAGTCTCGACGGCATTGCGCGGCGCCTACGAGCCATGACAGGCCTCACTGTAAATGATCCTGCGCTGCCTCCCGGGGCTCGCAGTACGTCCCCCAGACCTCCATCAGCCTGCGCCGCTTCTAGCGCGTCGCTGCGCCAGTAAGCCTGCTGTCCTGACGCCGAGCACATGAGCAGCGCTCGGCGCAGCCCGTGCCCCGTATTTCGCCATGCCTCTCTGAGTTCCGCTTGGCTATTCCGTGCGGGTCTTGGGCTGCAGTAGAATGACATTTCGGCCACCGACCGCATCGATATGGTCGGCCCATTGGTTCATCATGGTGCGGCGCTCAGTCAGGTACTCCGCGCGATTGTAGGCAGCCCGTACTGCATTCCTCTCATGGTGCGCGAGTTGGCGTTCTATTACATCGGGCCGGAACCCCATCTCGTTGAGCGCGGTGGAGGCCATCGCTCGGAAGCCATGCACCGTCGCGCGGCCGTGATAGCCCATGCGGTATAGGGCGAAGAGCATCGTATTGTTGGACATGCAGCGCTCGCGCGACGGAGACGGAAACAGAAACGGTGAGCCACCGGAGCCGGGGAGTTCCCGCAGTTTGCGAAGCACAGCCACAGCCTGCGGCGCGAGTGGAACGATATGTTCGTGCTTCATCTTCATGCGCTCGGCCGGGATACGCCACAGCGGCTCACCGCCATTGAGGCCCTCAATTTCAGACCACTGTGCCGCCCTTAATTCGGTCGTGCGTACGAACGTCAGGACCACGAGTTGCAAGGCTAGGCAGGTTTTCGGGTCACCATCATAAGCGGCGACCGTACTCAGAAAGGCCGGAATGTCGCTGAGCGGCATTGCCCTGTGACCGCGCGGTCGGCCGGGCGACTTGAGCGCGCCTCTTAGGTCGGCAGACGGATCGCGCTTGGCGCGCCCGCTGGCAATTGCGTATCGGAATACTTGACCACACACCTGCCGCAGCCGCTTGGCCATCTCGATCGCGCCACGTCTCTCCACTCTCTTGAACACCTCCAACAAGTCCGGGGCGTCAATCGCAGCAATGGGCCGCGAGCCAACCTGCGGGAAGATATCCGCCTCCAGCCTCGCCTGTATCCTGACGCGATAGCCGGGGCTGAGACTCGTTCCCCGGTTCTCAAGCCACTCACGCGCGATGGCCTCGAACGTGTTCACGCTGGCGAGCCGTGCAACGCGCTTCGTCGCCTTCTTCACCAAAGACGGATCGGCGTCTCCGGCGAGTGAGGCACGCGCTTCCTCACGGCGCGCACGGGCCTGCGCGAGCGGCACTTCGGGATAGACACCGAGTGCGAGGGTGCGACGCTTTCCGCCAAACCGATAGTCCATCCGCCAGTAGCGCGCCCCGGATGGCATAGTGAGCACATACAAGCCGCCGCCGTCGCTGAGCTTGTATGGCTTCGACTTTGGCTTGGCGTTGCGGATGCGCGTGTCGGTCAGCGGCATTTGACGGTATCTCCATTTTGGCGTCCAAAATGTACCGCCAAATGTACCGTCAAATTCGGTGGCTGCAAGCGGACGATGGTGGGCGTCCACGGATATCGTCGGACCTTTTATAGCGATATATCAATGATCTATTGAACGCCAACAGACGGAGGCGAACATCTGCGAACGCTGATGTGGTGGGCCCGGGAGGACTCGAACCTCCAACCAAGCGGTTATGAGCCGCTAGCTCTAACCATTGAGCTACGGGCCCGGCGCCTCGCCGGCGGCGCAGACCTAGAGCATTTCGCGCCGAAACGGAAATCCGCCCGACCCCTGTGCATGCCGCCCGACCGCCGAAGGGCTTGGGCAGCTGCGGCGGAGGTATCAGCTTGCGTGATGCTCGCCGAGTTGCGCGCGTGACGCATGCCTGACCGGGCGGCATCAGCCGTTTCGCTGGTCGGAATTCAGGCCTATGTCTCCCGCATGTTGTCCGAACGCCTCCATCACGACCTTGAAGTCGCCGAGCGCGCGACCGGCGCGTTCGCGTTTGGCGTGGTCATCGCGACATTCGTTGCGGTCGCGATCGGCACCACGGTCTACGACATCGGCAAGTGGCTGGCGCTCTGGTAGAGGCTCCGCAGCCGGTCGCGGCAATTACCAAAGCCCGGCCGATCGCGGCGGTGCCGGCCGAGGCTGACCCGGATAACGCGCACGTTGCGGCGCTATTGCCTGCCGCGCCGGAGAGCTCGCCAACGGCCGCAACCGAGCCCGTGCCCGAGCCAATCAACGCGCCGGCCATTGTCGCGACTGCGCCGCAAACGAGAAAGGCACAGCCCGGGCTACCCTCGCCTGCTCCGATCTTGGCTCTCGGCGGCCCCTCTCCTGACGAAATCGCTCAGGCGAAGGAGCACCGCAAAGCCGCGGAACGTGCACGTGCGAGGAAAGCCCCCGCCGAGACACAAAGAAAGACTCGCGCTGCGCGTATCGCCCGCGAACGCAAGCTTGCGGCGCAACGCGCCGCCGAGGCGCAGAAGCAGCGGGCGAGTGCACCGAGCCCGCAAGGCGGATTCGGTTTCGCCCCGAACGGCGCGTTCAACAGCGCGCCATTCGGCAATAGCGTCGGCTTTGGCGGCGCGACGAACCGGCGTTAGTTTTCGTTAGCGTCCTGCTGCGCGTTGTCCGAAGCCCGGCATGAAGCCGTCACTGAACGCGACGCCCGCTTCATGGCCGAGCCGCCAGACGACGCGGCATTCACGCCGGCTGCCACCGGGCAGCACCAGCGCGAATTCGTCCGGTATCTCCGCTTCCGAATGCAGCCGCGCACCGCCGTCGGACATGTCCGTGATCCAGCAGTCGCGGGGCAGCGATCCGGCACCGCCCAAAATCTTTCCTATGCCGCGCATCGCGTGACGCTCCGTGCGTCGCCGCTCCTCCGGCTTTGCCGCGGGTTTGAACTTCAGCATCGCAGTTACTCGACGCCCCACGCATTCCTCGACCCGGCTCGACCGTGGCAGGAGACGATTGAGGCGCTGCTAGCTTCGGGGCAACAGTTTGCCGCGAGTTCGAAGCATCGCTTTAGCGATGCGTTAAGCCGCTCACATGCGCAGCAGCCGCTTCGCGTTGCCGCTCGCGATCTTCGCCTTGTCCTCGTCGCAGAGCGGCACGCGCGCGAGCCAGGCAGGCCCCGGCGCATTCGCCTCGAACGGATAGTCGACCGCGAAAAGGATACGGTCGATACCCATTTCCTGCACGCACAACAGGAGCGCCGGGTCGGAGAAGAAGCCGCTGGTGGTAATGGAGAAGTGCGCCGAGAAGATATCGCGGAACTGGACCGGCTTCTGCCCCGGCCGCGCCAGACCGTTGTTGATGCGCCAGAGCAGGAATGGCAGGCCTTCCCCAAGGTGACCGAGGATGAACTTGGTCTTGTGCTGCTCGAACAGGCCGGAGAGCACCAGGCGGATCGCGAGTGTCGCGGTCTCGACCGTGTAACCCCAGGCGGCGCGCAGCAGCACGGGGAAGTCCTTGGCGTACTCCTTATAATAAGTGTCGATCACGGCCGGATGCGGCATCGAGGGGTGCAGGTAGATCGGCACGTCGAGCGCCTCGGCGCGCGCGAAGATCGGCCAGTAGCGCTTGTCGTCGATAAACTGCCCCTCGGCGAGGCCATGGATCATCGCGCCCTTGAAGCCGAGCGTCTCGACGCAGCGCGAAAGCTCGTCGGCCGCAGCCGCCGGATCGTGGGTCGGCAGCGCCGCAAAACCCGCGTAGCGGGTGGGCGCCGTCTTGACGATCTCAGCGAGGCGGTCGTTGACGCGGCGCGCAAGCTCCACGGCGCCGGAGGAGATCTTCTGCAGCGATGGCGCGGAATGCGAAAGCACCTGCACGTCGATGCCGGCCGCATCCATGTCCTTCAGCCGCGCCTCGCCGGTATCCTTGAGCTTCTCGACCACATGCGGCGGCGTTGCGGCATCGAGCCCGGTGAACAGCGCGTAGAGTTCCGGATCGGCGTAGTGCTCTTCAAGTGCGATGACAGGCACGTTCGGCTTCTGCAGCAAGGCACGGCTCCCGTTTCTTGACGGGAGCGAGTCTTACGCGATGGAGCCCAGACCCGCCAGCAGCTTGGTCACATGCCCGATCTCGTCGGCATTCACGGTGTGACCCATCCCGGGATAGATGTGCTCGGTCACCTCGCCGCCCAGCTTTTCGAACACGTCGCGCGACTCGTGCACGCGTGCGAGCGGAACGTGCGAGTCGACATCCGAGCAGCCGAGGAACACCGGCGTGCCGGCGAGCGAACCTGCATAGTCCCGCGGCGTTCCCAGCGGACCGATCAGCCCGGCGCTCAGCCCCGCAACCGCGCCATAGCGCTGCGCGTTGCGCGCCACGTATTCGAGCGCGAGGCAGCCGCCTTGCGAAAAGCCGATCAGTGCGACGCGCTCGGCCGGATATCCTTCGCGCGCAAGCTGGGAGAGCGCGGCGCCGACGGCCGCCAGCGCATCGCCCAGGTGCGGCTCGTTCTTTTCGAGCGGCGCGAGGAACGAATACGGATACCAGGAGCCGCGCGGCGCGTCGGGCGCAAGATACGCGATGTCGCGCTGGCCGAACTCCTGCGCCAGCCCAAGCATGTCATCGGAATTGCTGCCGCGCCCGTGCAGCAGGATTGCGGCGGCGCGTGCTTGCGGGCGCTTCGCGCCGGAGGCTGCGACCTCCGCCATCACACGGTCTCGCCGAGCGGCGGCAGCTTCGCCTCGATGTCGGCGCGGCGGGGCTCGAGGAAGCGCGGCAGCTTAAGCGTGTGGCCGAACTCGCTCGCCGGCTCGTCGACCGCAAAGCCCGGCTGATCGGTCGCGATCTCGAACAGGATGCCGTTCGGCTCGCGGAAATAGATCGAGCGGAAATAGTTGCGGTCCTTCTGCTCGGTCGGATGCATCTGGTGATCCGCCACCAATTTCTTCGCCATCGCGGCCTGTGCGGCATCGTCGGCCGCGCGGAACGCGATGTGGTGCACCGAGCCGCGCCCCATGCGCCCGCGCGGGAAGTCGCCCGCCTCGCGCAGATCGACGAACGCGCCCATCGCGGCATCGCCGCGATAGCGCGCCAGCGCGCCCTCGCGCGCCGTTTCGCGGAAGCCGAGCACATCGGTGAGGATCGCTGCGGTCGGCTTCGCGTCGTTGACCAGCAGGGTCACGCCATGGAAGCCGCGGATCGCATGCTCGGCGGGAATGTCGCGGCTCCATGCCGTTTCGCTCTCAGCGCCGGGCACGCCCACCAAACCGAAGCGCATGCCGTCGGTATCGCGAAACGCGAGCACGCTCTCGCCGAAGCGCTTCTCCAGCGCATGCGGCACGCCCTTCTCGATGAGCCGGTGCGTCCAGTAGCCGATCGCGGCCGCTGGAATGCGGAATGCGGTTTCCTGCGTCTCGCCGACGCCGAGGTGCCCCGGCGCGGCATGCTCCCACGGGAAGAATGTCAGGATGCTCCCGGGCTGACCCTGCTCGTCGCCATAATAAAGGTGATAAGTACCGGGATCGTCGAAATTCACGGTCTTCTTGACCAGCCGCAGCCCGAGCGTGCGGGTGTAGAAGTCCAGATTGCGGTCGGCGCGGCCCGAAATGGCCGTGACGTGATGGATGCCGGACATGGGTCTCTCCCTGTGACTGGCACTCTATATTGGGCTGCCCCAGCCTCCCGGCAAACCTTGCAAAGCTCCCTTGCGCCAAGGCAACGTTGGGCCGCGAGGGACCATGCAAACAAGCTCGTTCGGTCCGGTCGGGACCCTGCCGCAGGCGGTGCGCCGCGACTTTTCAACCGTCGGCTACGACGAGGCAATGCGCCGCGCGCGCGAGATCGTGCCGACCCTGCGCGAGCGTGCCCAACGCACCGAGGATGCCCGCGTGCTGCTGCGCGAGAACGAGCAGTTGCTGCACGAGACGGGGCTATTTCGCTTCCATCAGCCGAAGATCTTCGGCGGCATGGAGCTCGAATTCGTCGCGATCTTCGATATTCCGGCCGAGATCGCGCGCGGCTGTCCCTCGACGGCCTGGAATGTCGGAAATCTCGCCACCCATCACTGGATGCTCGGCTATTGGGAGCCTGAGACCCAGCACGAAGTGTGGGATACAAACCCGGATGCGCTGATTGCGTCCTCAATCGCGCTCGCGGCCGGCCGGGGCCGCAAGGTCGATGGCGGCTTCGAGGTGACCGGCCGCTGGCCGTTCTCCTCCGGCGTCGACAACTCCGACTGGAACATGCTCGCCGTCACGGTCTACGACGGCGACAAGGCGGTCGACTGGCGGCTCTGCCTGGTGCCCAAGACCGACTACGAGATCATCGACACCTGGGATGCCATGGGCATGTCCGGCACCGGCAGCAAGGACATCGCCGTCAAGGCGCTGTTCGTCCCGGAGCGCCGCGCGCTCGCCCTCACGAGTACCCGCGGCGGCTACGAGCACCCGGGAGCCGCGCTCCATCGCGGCGCGCTGTTCGGCATCCCGATCATTGGCGCCGCCGGCATCCCGCTCTCGCCCGCTTCGGTCGGCGCGGCGGAGGGCGCCTACGAGCATTTCGTCGAAACGATGCGCAAGCGTTCCGGCACTTATACGGGCGCGAAGGTCGCCGACTTCCAGGCCGTGCAGATCAAGCTCGCCCGCGCCCGCGTGCTGATCGATTCCGGCCGCGCGCTCTCGCGCAATGCCTCGATCGCGCTGCAGGAAATGTCGGCACGCGGCGAAATCCCAGACATCGCGACCAAGCTGCGCTGGCGCGCGCAGTCGGCGCTCGCCGTCAACCAGGCGCGCGAGGCGGTGGAGACGCTCTGGTCCTGCTACGGCGCGCAGGGCCTCTACACCCGCGACCCCTTGCAGCGGCATCTCCGCGACGTGATCGCGATGAACCAGCACTTCTCGTTCAATTTCGACATCGCAGGCGCGGCCTTCGGCCTGCACGCGCTCGGCGGCAATTACGTCAATCCGGCGATGTGACGCCCTCGCCCTGTGTCCCTGAGCGCCCCCTTCTGCCCCTCAGGTCAAAGTGAATCCATAAATCTTGGCCAATTGAGCCAGGTAGGCCGGCGGCACGGTTTTTGTGTGGGAGGGATGAACCCAGGTCTTGCTGAGATCGCCGTCCGCGTACGGGAAGCCTGAATATCCGGGGATTGAAAGAGGACAGTCCGTGCGCGGTTGCGACAAGCCAAACTCGGCGAAGAGCGGGTCGAGGGCCGGCGCATTGGCATCGCGTCCCGTCAGCGCCGGTGCCCCTATCAGGCTTTGGATGAATCCGAGGATGGACGTGTTTTGATACTGCGCTTTGGCGATACCGCTGCCCAGCCACGGCGAAATCAGAAGCGCCGGAACCCGTGGACCCAGCAAGGTGAAGTCGAAGGTGCATTGCGTGACCGGATCGGTGACCACTCCCGGCTGCGGTGGGGTCGTCGCCGGGGGGAAGACGTGATCGTAGATCCCTCCGTTTTCGTCGAATGTGACGATGAGCAGCGTGTTGTTCCAGGCGGGGCTGCCTCGTAGGCAGTTGTAGACGGCGGCGAGGTAGTTCTCTCCGGCCCGTATGTCTGCATCCGGGTGCATGCTGGTGTCGGCGCTGGTGCCGACAAGGCTGGGCGGCAACCAGCACATGAGAAAACTGTAGAGAGGCAGCGTCCCTGCGGCGGCGTCAGCGGCGAATTCGGTGACCGCCAGGTTGGTATTCGGACTAGCCTGAACAGTTGCAAGAAAACGAGAGTCGATCTGCGGGTTACGAGATCCGTCTGACCAGATCGGCTGGCCTTTCTGGTCGACGGCCCATGGCGCATACATTTTCCAGGTCGAACCTTGGGCCGTAATCTGATCGAAAATCGTTTGGGAAGTAAGGATATAGGACTGATTGTCGGACAGATAGTTGTTCGTCTGGGCCGCGTGCATGAACAGCCGGTTGAGCAAAGTATCTCCCGGCACATCGCAGAACCAGTTGTCGCAGAGCACGAACTCGGAGGCGAGCGGGTGCAGCACCTGAAGCGCGCCATGCTGATAATAGGACATCGCCTGGGGCTTGGTGCCGTTCGTAGAAACAAAGCCGCTGTTCGTCGCCGGGTAAGTCACAGCCGGGGCGTTGACCGCGTGACCCGCTTGCCATCCCGTCGTGCCGGGGCCGAACAGCTCCTGCATCATGCCGTCACCGAAATCGTGATTGAACAAGTAAGACAACGGGTCTTCGGTCGTGATCGGCAGAGGCTGGAACGTTCGGTTTGAAGAACCCGGCGGCTGTGTCGGGTCGGCCAAGTTGTAGCACTCCGGCTTCACATTGCCGTTTTGATCGAGCACGCCGTTCGCGCCGGGGAACGCGCCGAACAGGTGGTCGAATGACCTGTTCTCGAACATCAGGACCACGACGTGTTTGATGTTCCCGGTGATCGCGTTCATGCCGCGCACTCCTGGCTGCAAGCCGATGGAAGTGTGTCTAGTTACACAGACTGCCTTAGGTAGCAACGTTGCTGCAGGACCGCGTGCATCGCGAGCGTCAAATCCGGCGATGTAATTGGTCCGCGTCAGAGCGCGAGTGCGGCGCCGCGCGCCGATGCGCCGCGCGCGATCGTCGGCGAGCTCGCGTTCAGCTTTTCGACCGCAAAACCTGCTGCCGCCTTGTATCCCGCCATGAACTCGGACCGCTCCTGCGGCGGGATCACGTCGTCGATGTTGTCAAACGTGCCGCCGCAGCGTTCGTCTACCATGTTGAGCAGGCCGAACGGGCCGGCGCCGCGATTGCGCAGGACGAGCTGCGAAATCGGGCCGCACAGCTTTTCGTCGAACGCGGCGAGCGCCTGCGGCGTGGCGCCATGCTCGACCATTGCGGCGCCGAGAACCCGCGCATCGATGATCGCCTGGCTGCCGCCATTGGAGCCGGTCGGATACATGGCGTGCGCCGCATCGCCGAGCAGCAGGACCGAGCCGTCCCGCCAGGTCGGCACCGGATCGCGATCGATCATCGGGTTCTCGAACACGCTGTCCGCCTTGCCGATCAGTGCGGGCACATCGAGCCAGTCCCAGACCCAATCCTTGAAATGATGCGCGAAGTCGGACACCGGCACCTGCCGGAACCAGCCGCTCTGCTTCCAGCCTTCCGCATTGTCCGTCGTGACCTCGGCGATCCAGTTGATGATCGCGAGGCCGGTTTTCGGATCGGGATGCGAAATCGGATAGAAGACGACGCGCTGGCGATGCGTGCCGAGGCCGACGAACGACGAGCCGGAGCGGATCGGCTTGCCCCACGTGGTGCCGCGCCACATGATCGCGCCACCCCAATGGATCGGCGGCTGGGTCGGGTGCATCTGTGCGCGGATCGCGGAGTGGATGCCATCCGCGCCGATCAGCAGTGAGCCTTCCTGCTCGGACGTCGAGCCATCCGCGTGCTCGATGCGCGCACCCACGCTGCCGTCCTTGTTGTTGCGATAGCCGGTGACGCGGCAGCCGAGCCGGATCGCCTGCGGCCCGAGCCGCCGCACCACCTCGTCATGCAGCAGCATGTGGAATTGGCCGCGATGCACCGCGTATTGCGGCCACTGGTAACCGGCGCCAAGCCCGCGCGGCTCGGAGTAGATATCGTTGCCGTTGAGGGAGACCAGCGCCCATTCGCGCGCCGGCAGGCCGACGCGATCGAGATCGCCTTCCGTGATCCCGAGGTCGTAGAGCTCGCGCACCGCGTTCGGCTGCATGTTGATGCCGACGCCAAGCGGGCGCATCTCGCGCGCCGCTTCATACACGATGCAGGGCACGCCGATCTGATGCAGCGTCAGCGCCGTCGCCAGCCCGCCAATGCCGCCGCCGGCGATGAGGACAGGACGGGCGGTCATATGCCGGTCCGATTGCCTCACGCCGCGTCGCGCCGCTCCGCGCCAAGCAGGCCGGCCTCGGCCAGTGCCCGGCGGATGCGCGCGATCTCAGGCTCGCCGAGCTTGACCAGCGGCGGGCGCACCACGGCGCGCGGCAGCTTGCCGAGCAGGACCAGCGCCTCCTTCATGCGGTTGTGCATGTCGACGGCGGGATCCGCATAGAAGACGCGCGCCAGCGGATCGATGCGATCGTTGATGCGCTTTGCCTCGGCGAGATCGTTGCCCTGCACGGCGCGGAACAGGCGCGCCTGCAGGTCCGCAATCACGCTGCCCGAGCCGGAGAGCAGCCCGTTGCAGCCGAGCACCAGCGAGGACATCAGCCACGCCGAATGCGTGGAGAGCACGTTCACCGGCCGCGGCAGCGCCTGGAGCGTGCGCACGTGCCATTCGTGCTGCGGCACGTTGTTCGACCAGTCCTTGATGGCGCGCAGCGTCGGCACCTCGTCGCACAGCCTCAGCAGCGTGTCCTTTGGATAGCCCTGCCCGGTCGCGAGCGGATACTGGAAGGCGATCAGCGGCAGATCGCACGCGTCGGCGATGCGCTTGAAATGCGCGAGCGCCATCTCGGCGTTCTGGCCCATCGTGAACGGCGCCGGCGGAAACACCAGCAGCGCCGACGCGCCGCCCGCCGCCGCCATTTTGGCGATGCGCACCGCCTCGAGGCTGCCGTCCGCCCAGATGCCGTGCACCAGCGGCAGCCTGTCGCCGATCTCGTCCTGCGCGATATCGAGCACGCGGCGCTGTTCGTCGAACGAGCACGAGGCAACCTCGGTCGAATGCG
>Ga0190275_10002958_pt1 | contig 12061 bp, 11 predicted proteins | sample Popmic550T_FD_133745 | JGI IMG/M metagenome (GOLD analysis project Ga0190275, IMG submission 133745) | Populus adjacent soil microbial communities from riparian zone of Yellowstone River, Montana, USA - 550 T | ecosystem: Environmental > Terrestrial > Soil > Riparian zone > Trees stand | place... | reverse complement strand
CTGACCCATGAGGTCGACCTCGACGCACCCCGACGACAGCATGCGCAGACCGAGCTGCGCCGCGAACGGAGCGCGTTGCGTGGAGATCGGTGCGACGAAGACGCCGCCCACGCGAAGCGACGAACCGTCGGACAGCCGAAGCCTCAGGCCCGGATCAGCGGGCTCGACCGAGAGAACCGCATCCGGCTCGAGAACGACGACCTCCGACGCGATGCGGCCGAGCATCGCCGCCTGCATCGCGGGGTGCTCGCCAGCACCGAGGATCGCGATGCGTTCGCCACTGAGTTCGTGGCCGTGACAGAACGGGCAGTGGGCGACCTCCCGCCCCCATGCGTCGGCCAGGCCGGGTATCGCGGGCAGCTCGTCTCGCAGTCCGGTCGCCAGCAGCACGGTGAGTGTGTGGAGAGTCTCGCCCGCAACGTCGACGGTAAAGCCGGCGAATCCCGCGGAGACCGCCTGCACAGCGGCGTCCCGGATCTCGACCGAGTCGTATGAGGCGAGATCCGCGCGACCGAGCGCGCGCAGTTCGCGCGGCGCCCGGCCGTCATGGGTCAGCAGGTTCTGGGCGTGCTCCACCGTCCCGTTGCGGTAGTCGCCCGAGTCGATCAGGAGGGTTCGCCGATGCATCCGACCCAGGGTGAGCGCCGCCTGCAGGCCGGCGGGTCCGCCGCCGATCACGATCGTGTCGTACATGATTTCGTCCTTCCGTTGCGTTCAGGACGATTGTGTGACTTCATGTCGACATGAAGTCAAGCATGATCTCCATCGGAGAAGCCGCTGCCCGATTCGGCCTCGATACACACGTGCTGCGGCACTGGGAGGATGTCGGACTGCTGCGTCCGGAACGGGATGCCGCGGGACGGCGTCGCTATGTCGATCCCGATCTCGTGCGGATCGCGGTGATCCTGCGCAGCAAGGATGCCGGCATGAGCCTCGAGCAGATCGGGGTTCTGCTCGACGAGCAGGCTCCCTCGCGCCACCGGGTTCTCGAAGACCACATCGGTGAGCTCGATCGGCGCATGGCCGAGATGGAGCGTTCGCGCGAGATGACCCTGCACGCGCTGAACTGTCGGTCTCACGACATCACCACCTGCCCGCGTTTCCGGGCGATCGTCGGTGGGGTGCTCGACGGCACTGTGGTGTGGCCCGGGGAGCCGCGTCCGGAGGATCACCCTGAGCATCTGTCCACCGCTCACGGCGGTGCGGGTCGGGGGGCGGCATCCACTCGTTAACATGAATCGGTGAACACACCTCCGCTCTCGCCCGAGCAGGAAGCGCTGTTCCGACTCATCGAAGACACGCGCGAGCACGTCTTCGTCACCGGGCGGGCGGGCACCGGCAAGTCAACCCTCCTGCAGCACCTCGCCTGGAACACGTCGAAGCAGATCGCGGTGTGCGCGCCCACGGGTGTGGCGGCGCTCAATGTCGAGGGCCAGACGATCCACTCGCTCTTCCGCCTGCCGATCGGGCTGATCGCGAGCGGCCAGATCGATCAGAGCGACGCGACCCGAAAGATCCTCAATGCGATCGACACGCTCGTGATCGACGAGATCTCGATGGCAGGCGCCGACCTCATGGACGCCATCGACCGGTCGCTCCGGCAGGCGCGCGGCCGCCGCGCGGAGCCGTTCGGCGGTGTGCAGGTCGTGATGTTCGGCGACCCGTACCAACTCGCGCCGGTGCCGCCGCGCGGCGACGAGGCGCACTACATCCGCGACCACTACCGTTCGTTCTGGTTCTTCGACGCGAAGGTGTGGGTCGGCAGCGTCGCCGGCGACGGCCTGATGGACATCGGCGCCTACGGAGCCGACCTCAACATCCGCGAACTGATCGACATCCACCGGCAGGCCGATCCCGCGTTCAAGGCGATGCTGAACGCGGTCCGCTACGGGAGGGTGACCGCCGACATCGCGCAGGTGCTCAACGACACCGGCGCGCGGACGGCGCCGGATCCCGCCGACGGCGAGCATCCGATCATCACGCTCGCGACGCGCAACGACATCGTCAACGGCATCAACCGGCGGCACTTGACCGAGCTCATCGGCCGGGAGCAGACGGCGACCGCCGAGATCAGCGGCGACTTCGGGCGCGGCGAGGCCTCTTACCCCGCCGATGTCGACCTCAAGCTCAAGGTGGGCGCGCAGGTGATGTTCCTGCGCAATGACACCGGCTCGTACGGAGAGCCCCCGCGGTGGGTCAACGGCACGATCGGCACCGTCACGCGCATCGCCGGCGGCACCGTGCGCGTCGAGGTCGAGGGTCAGGAGTTCGACGTCGAGCCGGCCGTCTGGGAGCGATTCCGCTATGCGTACGACCCCGGGTCGAAGTCGCTCACGCGCGAGATCGTCGCCGAGTTCACCCAGTTCCCGCTGCGCCTGGCATGGGCCGTGACGATCCACAAGAGCCAGGGCAAGACCTACGATCGCGCGATCATCGACCTCGGCTCAGGCGCGTTCGCCCCCGGTCAGACCTACGTCGCGCTCAGCCGGCTGACCTCGCTCGACGGTCTCTACCTGTCGCGGCCGCTGCGCCCGAGCGACATCCGCGTCGACCCCGACGTGCAGCGATTCATGGCCGGCGTACGCGCCTCGGCATCCTGACCCCTTATCCCGTTGCAGTCTCACGGACAGGACGTCCGGGCGGCTCAGGCGACCTGAGACCGTGCCTTCGCGGCGGCGAGGTCGTCGAAGACCTCGGTGTTCATCCGGTAGGCGAGCAGCACCTCGCTGATGACCCGCTCCCGCTCCTGGGCGTCCCAGGGGACGGCATCCAGCTGCTCGCGGTAGACGTCTTTGAAGGCCTTCGGGTCGGCGATGTCGTCGAAGATGTAGAACCCGATGCCGTTCGTCTCGAAGCCGAAACGGCGCGCCATCAGTCGCCCGATGAACTGGCCGCCGGAGAGGTCGCCGAGGTAGCGCGTGTAGTGGTGCGCGACGAATCCGCCCGGCCAGGTCTTGCCGACCTGCTCGATGCGGTCGACGTAGCGCTTGGTGGTCGGCAGCGGGGAGACCTGGTCGCGCCAGTCCGGACCGATCAGGAACTCGAGGTCGGCCTCCAGGGCGGGCAGACGAGTCAGCCTGTCAGTGATGAAGACGGCTGCCACCGGGTCGTTCCGCATCCGCTCCGCCGCCCGCTCGAGCGCGTCGTACATGAACCAGTGCTGCACGGCCAGCGCGATGTAGTCGTGGCGGGTGCCCTCGCCTTTCATCAGGTCGGACATGAATCCGGCGCCCTCACTGCTCGAGTGAGCAGCGGTCGAGCGCTCTCGCAGAGCGGTGGAGAACGGGATCGTGTCGCTCATTCTCCATAGTGTAGGCGAACTTAGGCTGACCTAACCTGGCATCTCCTAAGCGTGCGGCCGCGGCTCGATTCCGAGCCGGCGGCACGACTCGTCGTACAGCGCGACGATCTCGCGGCGCACCTGCGGGCGCTCGCTGATCGGTCCTCCGGGCCACGGCACGCGGAGGAGGACCTCCTCGCCCCCGGCCAGTCGCACGCGCCAGTCGCCGCCGTCGCCGTCGAAGCCGACCATCGTCGCGGCGGCGACCTCGCCGCCGGGGTCGAACGCACGCGCGATCAGGACATTGTCGTCCTCGTGGTCGCCGTTCATGTGGGAGAGGACGCCGGCGAGCACCGATTCGTCGAATACGTGGGTCATCCCCTTACACTACGGACGGCCGTGACGGGTCCAGGGCCGCAGTGTGTTTGAATTCAATGCAGAGACCTCGGGGGTGGAAGAATGCGGGCTCGACCCACACGACGGCGTGTCGCGCTCGCACTCGCCGCAGTCCTGGCGGCATCCCTCGTCATCACGGGATGCGCGCCTGACGAGCACGTCGAGATCGACGTGCCGCCACAGGCCGACGCGGCGTTCCCCGAGGCGACCGCCCAGCAGCTGCAGGATGCCGTGGCGCACGCGATGACTGCGGCGGGCGCTTCGGGCGCCATCGTCGGGGTTTGGGCTCCGTGGAGCGGCACGCTGGTGACCGGCGTCGGGGTGGAATCGCCCGCCAGCACCGCGCCCGTGACCGACGACATGGAGTTCCGGATCGCTCAGGTCACCCGCGCGATGACGTGCGACGTGCTTTACGCGGTCGCCCAAGAAGGCACCGTGCGGATCAACGACTCCGTCGCGAAGTGGGTGCCCGGAGTGCCCGACCTCGCCGATGTGACCCTCGGCCAGCTCTGCGAGAGCACGTCGGGCATCGGGTCGTACGGCGCCCAGCTGGGCGGCATGTTCCTCAAGAACCCGACTCGCGTGTGGAACCCGCGCGAGCTCGCCAGCTACGGCCTCGGCCATGAGCGCACCACTGCACCCGGCACCGCCTATCAGGACTCGGATGCCGGATACGTGATGCTCGGCGTCGCCCTCGAGCGCGCCACCGGGCGCAGCGCGGCGGACCTGTTCGACGACTACGTGTTCGACCCGCTCGACCTCGTCGCGACCCGCTTGCCGTCCGACGCGCCGTCCGCGCCGTCCACCACAGCTCCGGTGCTGAAAGGCCATCACTCACAGCCCGACGCGGCCGGGGTCATGAACTGCACCGAGCCCCTCGACGTCACGACCCTGTCGGCGAGCATCGGGTTCACCGACTCGGGAGTCGTCTCGAACATCCGCGATCTGGGACGCTATGCGCAGGCGCTGGCCGCCGGCACGCTCGTCCCGGAGGGTGCAGATCGGTTCGACGAGCCGATCGCGCTGGGTGGTGCGCCGTCGTGGTATGTCGCCGGGGGCGGCGCGATCCGACCCGGATCGCTCGTGGGACAGTTCGGCTCGATACCGGGCTATGCCACGGCCGCGTTCTCGGATGCCGGCACCGGGCTCACGGTCGCCGTGGTGCTCAACAACTCCGGCGGTGGCCGCTACTTCGCCGAGCGGCTCGCGCTCGAACTGGCCGCGATCGCCTCGAAGGCTCCCGCGACGGATGGCGCCGCGACGCCCGACGCCGGCCTGCCGTGGACGGCGCAGCAGTACCACGACCAGATCGCCGCCACGGCCATCTGCGCCGCACCTCCCGCGTGACACCCCGGTGGTGACGACCGCCCGGGCGGGTGCGAGTCCGGCCGTCCTTCTCGTCGTCGCGGGTCTCGCGTGTCAGGAGGTCGGCGCCGCCCTTGCCGTGACGCTGTTTCCCGAGGTCGGGCCGCTCGGCATGGTCATGCTGCGGCTGGTGTTCTCGGCGATCGTGCTGCTGCTGATCGCGCGGCCGAGTCTGCGCGGCCACTCCCGGAGTGGCTGGCTCGCCGTGCTCGGCTTCGGTCTCGTGCTCGCGCTGATGAACGGACTCTTCTACCTCGCGTTGGCCCGGCTGCCGCTCGGTGTGACGGTGACGATCGAGGTGCTCGGCCCGCTGGTGCTCTCGATCGTGGCGAGCCGGCGCCGCAGCGCATGGCTGTGGGCGCTGCTCGCGCTCGCCGGAGTCGTCGCGCTCGCCGGCGGCGGGTGGGATCGGCTCGATCCGATCGGCGTCCTGTTCGCGCTCGGAGCGGCGGCCAGCTGGGCCTTCTACATCCTCGCGTCCGCGCGGGTCGGCCGTGAGTTCCCGCGGCTCGACGGTCTGGCCCTCGCCATGACGGTCGGCGCCCTCATCGCACTCCCGTTCGGCATCCTCTCCTCCGGGTCGGCGCTGCTGCGGCCCGACCTGCTGGCCCTCGGCGCCGCGGTCGCCGTGCTGTCGTCGACGATCCCGTACGCGCTCGAGCTCATCGCCCTGCGGCGGCTCGCGGCTGCGGCGTTCGCGATCCTCATGAGTCTCGCCCCCGCCACTGCAGCGCTCGCCGGATGGCTGCTGCTCGGGCAGGAGCTGGTGTGGCTGGAGATCGTCGGCATCGCGCTCGTCATCGCCGCGAGCATCGGCGCGGTGCGGTCGGCGAGCAGGGCGGCAGCGGAACCTGTGGCTTGACGGCTACCTCGTCGAGGACTCGGACACCAGCGCCAGGTACTGATGGGTGAACGCGATCGCCATGCCGCCCTCGCCGACACCGGCCGCGACGCGCTTGACCGATCCGGAGCGCACGTCGCCCGCAGCGAAGATTCCCGGAGCGGTCGTCTCGAGGGCGAACGGGTCGCGCTCCTGCGACCACGCACCGGTCGCCGCGGCGTGCGGACCGGTCAGCACGTAGCCGTGTTCGTCACGCGCGACCTGGTGCGGCAGCCAGGAGGTCTCGGCATCCGCCCCGATCATCACGAAGAGCACTTCGGCCTCGCGCGTGGACACGGTGCCCGCGCGGCGGTCGGCCACCTCGATCGCGCCCAGCTTCTCGGCGCCGTGCAGCGCGACCACCTCTGCGCGCGTCTCGATCGTGACGTTCGGGTTCGCCGCGAGCTGGTCGATCAGGTACTGCGACATGCTCGCGCCGAGCGACTCGCCGCGCACGATGAGGGTCACCGACTTCGAGCGCCGGGAGAAGAAGACGGCGGCCTGACCGGCGGAGTTGCCGGCGCCGATGATGAAGACGTCCTTGCCGTGCACGATGCCCGAGTCGCTGCGGGCGGCGCCGTAGTACACCCCGTTGCCGATGAAGCGGTCGATGTCGGGGATGGCGACGTGCCGCCATTCGACGCCCGATGTGAGGATCACCACCCGGGTGCGCAGCACCGCGCCGCCGTCCAGCGTCACGGTGTGGGCGACCGGATCTATGCCCTCGATCGCGCGGGTGACGATGATCTCGGCGCCCAGGCGGCGTGCCTGCCGCATGGCCTTTGCCGCCAGCTCATCGCCCGAGACGCCGAAAGGGAAGCCGGTGTAGTTCTCGATGCGCGTCGACGTGCCGGCCTGGCCGCCGGGGGCGAACCGCTCCACGACCAGGGTGCGCATACCCTCCGCCGCGCCGTTGACCGCCGCCGTCAGCCCGGTCGGTCCGCCGCCGATGATGATCACGTCGTAGTCGTCGCGGACAGGGGCGACCGGCAGCCCTCCGGCCAGGGCGATCTCGCGCACCGTCGGCTGCACGAGTGCCGTGCCGTCGGCGAGCACCACCACGGGGAAGGCGGCATGCGCACCGGCAGCTGCGGCCTGCAGCGGATCGGTCGTGTCGATCGTGTCGAAGGAGATGCGGTTGCGGTTGAGGAACGTGCGGATCTCGTGCACCCGAGGATCGACCGGCGGGCCGATCACCGTCATGTCGGGCTTCGCGGTCTCGGCGGCGATCTCCTTCAGGCTCTCCATGCGGCGCTGCGCGGATGCGCCCACGGTCGCGGCGACCTGCGGTGCCATCGCGGCGAGCATGAAGAAGCTCGCGACGTCGAGCTTGAGGATGCGGGATGCGACGAGCCCCCCGCAGCTGGCGGGCAGGTTGGTGCTCAGCATCATCGGCACCTCGCCGTACAGCTCGCCTGGGCGACGCTTGCCGACCATGCGCTCGATGCCGTTGACCTCCTTGGTGAGCCCGATCACACCGTCGACCACGATGAACAGGGCACGCTCATCGCCCTCGCGTGCGGCCGACTCACCGGGGGAGAGGCGGATGTCCTCGACCGACCGCGCGACGAAGATGAGCTGGTCCTCGGTGAGGTCGGCGAAGAGGGGAATCGCGGTGAGCTCTTCGGTGGTGATCACGGCGTCCTCATTCCGACTCGGGCGTTCTGAACGATCGTGGCAGTCGGCGATCCCCGGTGCCAACGTCGATCGCTCGGGTGCGCAGGCCGTAGCCTGATGAACGGAGGCACCGGGGCTCTCAGAGGGCCGCGCTCCACCACGCGGAGGGAAGTGCACGATGTGTCGCTGGCTCGCCTACCGGGGGGAACCCCTCCAGCCCTCGCTCCTCATCCTCGATGCGCAGCATTCGCTCGTCGCCCAATCGCTCAACTCGCCGCTCGGCGCGGAGACCGTCAATGGTGACGGGTTCGGCTTCGGCTGGTATCCGGCCGATGCCGCGACCGGCGGCATCCCGGCCATGTTCCACAGTATCGAGCCGGCATGGCACGACCTGAACCTCCGCGAGATCACCCAGGCGTTGCGCAGCCCGCTGTTCTTCGCGCACGTGCGCGCGGCCGGCGGACCGCCGATCCAGCAGACGAACTGCCACCCGTTCCGGCACGAGAACTGGCTGTTCATGCACAACGGCTTCCTCGCCGACTTCGGCGCGGTCAAGCGCGACCTCACGTTCGCGATCGACCCGTCGCTGTACCCCCACGTGCGCGGGACGACCGACTCGGAGGTGCTCTTCCACCTCGCGCTCACCTTCGGCCTGCGCGAAGACCCGGTGGCGGCGATGACGCGAGCCGTGCAGCTCGTCGAGTCGGTCGGCCGCGCGCACGGGGTGAGGCTCCCCATGCAGGGCACCATCGCGGCGTCGGACGGCGCCACCCTGTGGGCCTTCCGCTATTCGACGCAGGGCCGCTCCCGTTCGCTGTTCCACTCTGTCGACATTCCCGCGATCCGCGAGCTGTATCCGGATGCCGAGCGCCTCAGTCTTTTCGGAGACGACGCGCATGTGGTGGTGTCGGAGCCGCTGAACGACCTGCCGGGCACGTTCGTCGAGGTGCCCGAGGCCACGGTCGCGATCCTCGATCCCGAAGGCTATCGGCACCAGCCCTTCATGGCGTGACCGGCAGGCAGTGCCGCTAGGCGGGCGCGCTGGTTCCCTCGTCGTCGGAGCGAGGCTCGCGCGACCGCGGCGAGCCGAGTTGTGCCTGCACCGCCGTGGACACGTTGCCGTGGATGTTGTCGGCGCCGATGCGTGCGAGCACACCGTCCCGGGCGAGCGTGGCGCTGACGGCGGCCTTCACACGGGCGAGGCGCAGCGTGATGCCGGAGTCGTTCGCGAGACTGACCAGATCGTCCATCTTGGCCGCCTTGGGAATCGATGAAGTTGATGCCGGCGCAGTCGAGCACGACGTCGCTTCATGATGCGTCACGGGTTTTCGACATGCCGTCCAGCCCCTCTCGATTCAGCCACCGGGCTGGCCCCGCTTCGCGCGGGAGAGGATTGAGCTCCCCGTGCGAGAGTGGGGCGGTGAAACTCTATTCCGACTTCGGGCCCCGCAGAACGCGGCAGATCCTCGCTGATGTCATCTGCCTTGCGCTGGTCGTGGGATGGGTGTGGTTCGGAGCGACGATCTACGGTCTCATCAGCGAGCTCGCGACGTTCGGCCGGCAGATGGAAGATGCGGGAGCGGGATTTCGCGCGACCATGACCGATGTCGGGAGCACCCTCGCCGGCATCCCCCTGATCGGCGGGGCCATCCAGGTGCCCTTCGACGGCGCGAGCAATGCGGGTGGTGCGCTCGAGGACGCGGGTCAGAGCCAGCAGGAGGTGATTCAGCAACTGGCGTGGACCCTCGGTGTGGGAGTCGCCGTGCTGCCGATCCTCATGATCCTGGCGCTGTGGCTGTTCACTCGAGGCCGTTTCATCCGTCGTGCCGGCAGGGCGAAGGCGCTCGTGAGCTCCGGCGCCGGTGTCGACCTGCTGGCGTTACGCGCCCTCGCGAACCAGAAGATCTCGACGATCGCGAAGGTCGATGTCGACGCCATGGGCGCGTGGCGCCGAGGCGACGGCACCGTCATGCGACAGCTGGCCGCACTTGAGCTGGAGTCGTCGGGCGTGCGCCTGCGTGCGTGAGGCGCTGACGGGCGCCTCGGATGCAGGTGAGGCCAAGTCGGTCGTCGCGCCTGTCAGCAGAGGCGGGCGGTGGCGGGTTCGCTGAGCGTGCCCTGATCGCGAATGATCGTCGGGCGGGTCATTCGGGCACGAGGCGCCAGAGACCGCGCGACGTCTACAGCGGACGCGCAACGAGGTTGGAGGTAGGTACGCTGGCGGGCGGTGAGGGACCCGCTTGCGGGCGCGCCCGCCGCCGGCTCAGGCACGGGCCAACGAGGCCGCACGACCGCCTCTCCTATCTGCAGGAGCAGGAAGGAGGAGGACAGGAGTTGCCGGGCGCCTACATAGTCCATGGCAGATACGAATGTGCTCATGCGCAGGGCGCGACAACTGACTCCTAGCCAGTGACGCTGTCCTTCCCCCGCGGTCCAGTGAGACGCTGTCCTTCGCCCGCGGTTGCCGCTGCACGAACGGCAGCCCACGTCGTAGCCAGCCCTGGACCGCTCCACTAGGGTGAGTCCGCGGGGGGACAGCCGTCACCCGTTGGCATCAGTCCAGACAAAGGAGTCGGACATGTACGGACGCGTGGTGATCTACACGTACGACGAAGACAAGGAAGCACTCGAGGCGAAAGCGCGGGCCGCGGCCGTTCCGATCGTGACCAATACTCCTGGGTACATCTCCTACGGCGTCATCGTTCAAGACGACCGGGTAATCTCGACCAGCGCGTGGGAGTCGGAAGAGCACGCCAAGGCCGGTGATGCGGCCCTGCTCGAATGGGTGCAGGCCAACACCACGATGAAGGTGGAGTCCCGCTTCTCCGGCAACTTCTCCTGGCTCGAGCTCGCCTCACGCTGAGGACCTCAGCTCACGCCCCAACGACAACGACCGGCGTGCGCGGGGCCAGTTCGTGCTTGGTGAATGTGGGCGCATCGGGCCAAGCGGACAAAGTGGACCGCTGAAGGACAGCTCAGCGGGGGGCCCGCACTTCGCATACCGCTCCAGCCCGATCGCACGGGCGCGCGTGAGCATCTACGCAAACTCGCCGTGGTTGGCTGAATGTCCGGGGGCCTCGTTACCGTCACATCCGTGGCAGTATTCGATGCGCTCGCCGGGCTGGATTCGGCACAGCTGGAGGCTGTCGAGCACGGCGATGGTCCGCTTGTGGTCGCGGCGGGGGCCGGCACCGGGAAGACGCGCGTGCTCACCGCACGGGTTGCGCGGCTGCTCGAGGCGGGGGTGGTGCCTGAACGGATTCTGCTCCTGACGTTCACGCGGCGCGCGGCGTCCGCGATGCTCTCTCGCGCTGCGGTCATGTGCGGCGACCCGCAGGCTGCGCAGCGCATCGCCGGCGGCACGTTCCATGCCGTCGCGCACCGCATCGTCGCCGAGCACGCCCAGTATCTGGGGCTGGAGGACGTGACGGTCATCGATCCCGACGACGTCATCGACCTGATCGATCTGCTGCGCGCAGAGCACGAGCTCGACGGCACCGAGGTGCGGCTGCCCACGACACGCACCATTGCCGACATCGCGTCCCGTGCGATCAACACCGCGACCCCGGCCCGCGCCGTCATAGAAGAGCAGTTTCCCTGGGCGCTCCAGCACGCCGACCAGGTCGCCGGCCTGTTGCGCCACTACCGCGACCGCAAGCGCGAACGCGGCCTGCTTGACCTGGATGATCTGCTCATCGCCTGGCGGGCCCTGGTCGCTGATCCCGATGTCGGAGCGCGGCTGCGGGCGCGCTGGGACTGGGTGCTCGTCGACGAGTACCAGGACGTCAACCAGCTTCAGGTCGACATCGTGCGCGGGCTCAGACCCGACGGCCGCGGGCTCACGGTCGTCGGCGACGACGCACAGGCGATCTACGCGTTCCGGGGGGCGAACGCCGGGCACCTGCTCGAGCTCGTCGACGCGTACCCCGACGCCACGCTCGTTCGCCTCGAACGCAACTTCCGTTCCACGCAGCCGATCCTCGACCTCGCGAACCAGGTGCGCCCCGGCGAACTGAGGCTGCGGCTCGTGGCCGACCGTCCGCAGCCGGGCGCCAGGCCGACGCTGGTCACCTGCCGCAACGCCGACGACGAGGCCCGCACAATCGCGGACCGCATCCTCGCCGCGCACGTCGATGGCACGCCACTGCGTTCGCAGGCCGTGCTGATGCGCACCGGATCCCACAGCGCGCAGCTCGAGGTCGAACTCAAGGTGCGAGGGATTCCCTTCCACAAGTTCGGCGGAATCGGCTACCTGGAAACGTCACATGTGCGCGACCTGCTGGCGAGCTTCCGAGTGGTGCTCAATCCGGCGGACGAGGTGTCCTGGTACCGCCTGCTCACCCGGCACCGCACGATCGGCAAAGCGAATGCGCGCGGGCTTGCCGGGATCCTCGCGGACGGGGGCGTCGATCGCACGGCCGACGCGGTCGCGGCGGCACCCGCGAAGGCGCGCACCGGACTCGCGTCCACCCTGTCGCTGCTCGGCGCCGTCGACTCCACGACCGCCGTGCCGGAGCTGGTCG
>Ga0190275_10002957_pt1 | contig 12062 bp, 10 predicted proteins | sample Popmic550T_FD_133745 | JGI IMG/M metagenome (GOLD analysis project Ga0190275, IMG submission 133745) | Populus adjacent soil microbial communities from riparian zone of Yellowstone River, Montana, USA - 550 T | ecosystem: Environmental > Terrestrial > Soil > Riparian zone > Trees stand | place... | reverse complement strand
CCTCGACCCGCGCGCGATCGATCCGTGGCATGGCGATCCTGCGCACGCGCCCTGGGGCAGCGGGTGCCACTGCGACCACCCCCTCACCGGAGGCCGCCGCGACTGGATCCCAGGCCCGCGGCCGGATCGGGGCAGGCGGCTCATCGATGGGCCCGGCCAGCGCCGGACGCGACGGCGGCTCCGCAGCGAGCAGTGCGGGAGATGGCTCGGGCTCGACGGCCGGCGGGAGGTAGGCCCCGGGCGCGGGCGCGGGGGGCGGTTCGACCGGCACGGTTGCTGCGGTTGCCGCCGTTGCTGCTGGCCACGGGCTGGGCACCTCGCTGGCGCGAGCGTCCAGGGCCGCCCCCTCCGAAACGGGTTCGACCGGCTCGGGCGGCACGGCATCGTCGGGGTCGGCGTCCCACCCGTCGTCCTCCGCGGCCGGTTGCTCCAGGGGGTCGGTGTGTACGACCGGGCCACGAGGCTCCATCGCCGCACCGACGTCCACGCGGTAGGCGACCGCGGCAAGGACCGCCCCGCAGTGCGGGCAGGACAGGCGCCCGGGCGGGACGGAATCCTCACAGGCCGGACAGTCGCGCGACTCGATGACCATGACCACCTCGTGCCGCCCCGATCAGACGGGGCGTTCAAGGCTGCCGGACGTTTCCGAGCGCTGCCACTCCTCGGTGGGACCATGTCGCAATACCCCGAACGTCCCCCGCACGCGGACCAGCTCCACCGTCCACGTGGCGCTCCGCCAGGCGGCCGCGAGGCCGGCGACGAGCAGGCCCGCCGACCAGATCGCGACAAACGTCAGCGTCGACAGGAGCAGGAGCGCCGCGTTGGCCCCGGCGGCCGCCGCAAGCTCGGTTCGCAGGAAGTCCCAGGCGACGCCGGACGCGAGGACGATCGGCGCAACGATCAACGCCATGACGACCGTCGGTAGCACGAACGTCCCGATGGTGGACAGCGGTCGGCGCAGCAGGTCGGCCCACGCGCCGAAATAGGCCTGGTCGAGGGACTGCCCCCACACGACGATTCGCCGCGCGCCGAGCGACCCGAGCGTCTCGCCAAGCGCCCAGGTAACGACGATCGCGATGACGGCCTCCGGAACTGTCGCGATGACCCGCCAGGCGATGGGTGTCATGACGTCGCTGGGGAGCGTCAGTTCGCGATACGTGGCCTGCACAAGCCGCAGCGCTCCATAGCCGAGGGCCAGCGCCAGCGGCACGTACGCGGCGAGCCGGAGGAGGACGATCCGCCAGATCCGCCCGCGGCGCCGGGAGCCGGAGGGTCTCGGGATCGTGCCGCCGGCGCCAAGCTCGTCGTCGGCGGCCACCAACTCGATGAGGTCCCGCTCGGTGACAGCGGCAACCCAGCCACCGATCACGAGCCAGCCGAAGAACGCGGCGAAGATCGCCATCACCGCCGTCGCGAAACCGAGCGACATGCCGCCGAGCCAGAAGGTCGTGATCGTCGGCCCCAGGATGTTCGCGAGTCCGACAGGCGACGGGGTCACTACGATCGGTGCGAGGAAGAGCAGGATCCCGCCGCGGACGAGGAACGACGCGAGCGCCACGATCCAGGTCGCTGGCCTGGGCAGGACCACGAGGAGCGACGCTGCGAGCCCCGCTCCCCAGCTCATGGCGCCGGGCTCGCCCCCAGCGCCTCGAGCTCCTGCAGCGCGGCGCCGACGAGCTCGATCTCCTCGCCGTACGTGGCCAGGTCGCCGTCACGCAACGCGGCCTGGGCCAGCTGGTAGTGCAGGTTGGCGTAGTTGATCAGGGCTTCGACGTCGGACGGCAGCGTCGGTGCGGGACCCGGAGACCCGGTCGGCGGCTCGGTCTCGGGCGGGGTCGGCTCGGGACTCGGACCGGGCGATTCACCCGGGCCCGGTGGCGGCGTCTCGCCGCCACCTTCCTCAGCTGCCAACAGGAGGCGCAGGCCGTCGCCAAGTGTCCGCGACCAGACCACCTCGCGCGGCGAGGCGACGACGATCCGCTGGAACTCCGGCAGCGCCTGTCCGGTCGACTGCAGGTAGAACGGCTGGAGATAGACCACCGAGTCCCCGACCGGGATCACGATCAGATTGCCGCGGACGACCGTGCTGCCGGCCTGGCTCCACAGCGTGATCTGCTCGCTGATTGCCCCGTCGGCGTCGATCCGGGACTCTATCTGGGCCGGGCCGAACACCGTCGTGTCGGACGGGAAGCGGTAGACCCGGGTCGTGCCATACACGCCGGGATCCATCCGCGCCGCCACCCACGAGATCATGTTCGGCCGGTTGCGCGGGACCATCGGCTGGAGCAGCAGGAACTCGGCCTCGGGTTCGCCGGGCATCCGCATGACCACGTAGTACGCCTCGGACGGGAGGGTCTGCTCGGTCGTCTGGCCCTCGGGCACCGTCCACAGGTCGTCGCTCCGGAAGAACTGCTGCGGTGACGTGACGTGGTACCGCCCGAACATCCGTGCCTGGACGTTGAATTGCTCCTCCGGGAAGCGCAGGTGCGTCTGGAGGCTCTCGGGCAAGTCCTCCAGCGGCCGGAACAGCGTCGGGAAGATCTTTCCGTAGACCCGCACGATCGGATCGCTCGGGTCGGCGACGTAGAACGTCGTCGTGCCGTCGTACGCGTCAACCGTGATCTTGACGCTGTTGCGAATGTAGTTGAACCCGCCACCGAGGTTCGTTTCCTCGAGCTCGCGTGGATCGAACCAGTTCGCGTGCGGGAAGCGATCGGACACGGTGTAGGCGTCCTGGACGTAGACGAGGCCGCCGGTCGCCTCGTCGATGACGATGTAGGGGTCCTTGTCGTAGCGCAGGAACGGGGCGATCTTCGGCAACCGCTGCGCGATCGCCCGGTCGAACAGGAGCTGGCTTTCGTTCGTGACCTGGTCGCTGATGAGCAGGTTGAGATCGCGGAAGCGAAGCGCGAAGAGCACCCGCATCAGCGTCGTGTCGAGGTTGATCCCGCTGTCGCCGGTCCAGCGCGTCGAGGTGCCCGACACGTCCGATGATCCGGTCGGGTAGTCGAACTCGTCGTCCCGCGCCCCGGTGACGATGTAGCCGCTTGGCCGCTCGCCGAAGTAGATCCGCGGCTGGCGGATCTCCGGCCCCCCCTCGCTCGATAGGGGCGGCAGGTTGCGGATGATGAGGCGCGGCTGGCCCTCGGTCGTGACCTCGTTGACCGGCGTCATCGCCATGCCGACGCCGTGGGTGAAGTTGATGCGCTCGTTGACCCATCCGCCGCCGAGGGCGCTCGGATCGAGCTCCCGCGCCGAGAGCATCACCTGGCGCTGGGCGCCATCGATCGTGTAGCGGTCGGTGTCGACGTCGGTGAAGTCGTAGTACGGCCGGATCGCCTGGAGCTGATCGAAGGCGGAGCCCAGCGGGCGGTAGTCCCACAGGCGGGCATTGCGGAACGTGTCCTCCTCGCTGACGATCGCCTCCTCGGTCAGCACCGCCTCGCCGCCGAACGGCCGGTCGTCCTCCCACGAATCCAGGCCGAAGGCGAGCCGCGTCATGGCGATGTTGTTCGCGATGTACGGCTGCTCCTGCGCGAACTGGTTGGGGCGCACCGTGAAGTACTGGATGGCCTCGGGATAGGCGCGGCCGATGAGGATCGACGCCAGGAACCACACGCCAAGCGTCAACCCGAGCGGCCAGACCATGCGGGTGAAGGCCGCGCCCACGAGGAACGCCGCCGCCAGCCCGGATAGCACGGTCAGCACGTCGTAGGCGAGGAACTGGGCGTTCTGGTCGGTGAAGCTGACGCCGATGGTGTCGATGGCGCTCGTCTCGACGCTGCCTCGCGCGCTGTAGACGAGCTCGAGCTTGTCGAGCTGGTAGCCAAAGGCGACGGAGAGCAGGAAGAGTCCGCCGAGGATCGCCAGGTGCATGCGGACCGGGGTCGCGAACACCGGCGCCCCGCGCATCGCTCCGACGAGGTAGCGCGCCGAAGCGAGGAACAGCGCCGTGACGACCAGGCCGTTGAACAGGGCCTGGATGAGCCGCAGGAACGGCAGCTCGAACAGGAAGAAGGAGATGTCGCGGCCGAAGATCGGGTCGGTCACCGAGGCGGTCGTCGAGAACGGCTCGCGGTGCTGCCAGAGCAGCACGGTCTCCCAGGCGGTCGACAGTGAACCCGCGACGCCGAGCGCAAAGAGGACGACCAGCGCGGCGAGCACCCATGTCGCGATCGGGCTGAGGTCCGGGAAGTCGTCGGCGGTCCAGGCGGCCCGCGTCGTGCGCCGGTCGTCGGGAGGGCTCCACCGACGAGCGCCCCCGGTGCGTCGCACCTCCGCGGCCTCGGCCGCCTCGTTGAGCCGCTCGAACAGGTTGCGCATCGTCCCGCCCCCGGGGATCGGCGGCGGCGTCAGGCGGCCTGCGAGCCACAGGTTGCCGAGCAGCACAACGAGCGCCAGCACGAGCCCGACCACGAACAGCCCGACCTGCGCGGTCAACCGTGTCCAGTAGACGTCCGCGTACCCGACGCTCTGGAACCACAGCGCGTCGGTCCAGATCTCGATGCCGAACGCGAAGAGCGCGATCAGCGCCAGGATGATGAGCGCCGCCAGCCCGATACCGATGGAACGACCGGCCCGACGGGCGCGGGACCCGAACCCACCGCCGTCGTTCGGACCGCCGGGCTTGCGCCCGCGGATTGGCCGCGGCGGCTCACCGCCCGATTTCGAAGCATCCGCCTCGGCGCGGCCGTCGCCCTCGGGGTCGTGATCGCCCGAGCCGTCACCGTCACCGTCGGGCTCCGGAGCCGGCTCGTTCTGGCGTCGCCGTCGCGGGGCGACGGCGTCGGGATCTTCCCCTCGCGCTTCGGCCTCGCGGCGACGCAGCTCGTCCATGAAGTCGTCAAAGAGGTCGCGCATGGACAGTGAGCATAGCCGCTCGCCCGATCAGGGCCGGTGCAAACCCTCCAGCGCTCGGGCAAACGCCGCCTGGACCGTCTCCGCCAGCTCGTTGGCGCGCATCGTCGCGGCGCGCGCCGGTTCGAAGCGGAACGCGGCTCGGACGGCGAGCGGCACGCGCCACGGCCGGGCCGGGTCGTCGGCCGGGACGACCGTCGCCAGGCGCATCTGCAACCGGCCGGCATCCTCGAGGATCAGCCCGGAGAGTGCTCCGGAGACGGCCGGGCCGAGGCGGGCCAGGGGCGGCTCCGGTGGCGGGCCGGCGACCGGCGCGACGTCACGGAACGGAATGACCGCCTCGTCGTCGGCGACCCACAGGATCGCAAGCCACCACCCGTCGGGGCCGTCGGTGGGCCGCGCCATGCCGAGGCGGTACGTCCGCTCGCCGACACGCACCTCGCGCTCCTTGAGGAACGAGGGACCAGGAAGCGGAAGGCGTTCGGGCACGTCCGGCAGGATAGGCGAAGCCGCGTGCCCGGGTTCGCGATTGTCCTGATCGCTCCGGACCGCGGAGGTAATGGCCAAGGACAAGCCCGGGTGATTGAAAGGCAGAAGGGTCGACCCGAACGAGGCCCACAACGGTCAACTTGGAAGCCAGAACCTTGCCGTGGCACATATCTGGCCGGTACGTCGGTGGTCCGGGCGGCCCGGGTTCGGACTTTCAGGTATGGGGTGAATATTTGGCTGCTACGTCGCGTGGATCCGCAGGACGACGCGCCGGCCAACGAGCGCTGCAGGCGCCCCGCTCAGGCCTTGTCCTCAACCTCGTCTTCGCCGGCCTTCACGGCAGCCACGTCAAGTTCGGGCGCCACGTCCTCGTCCGGCACATCGCCATTCGATGCGGCGATGACATCCTCGGCGGCCTCCACGTCGTCGGCCTCGTCCACCACTGGCTCAAGGCCGGGCAACGGCCGTCCCTCGACCGCCGCGTCGGCCAGGATCGAGTCGGCCTCAGCCTGCTTGTCGGCGATCTCCGCCTCGAGCTCGAGGCGCAGGATCTCGCGGCGGACTTGGAGGTCGGGCGGGGCGATGGCCTGCGGCTCCGCCGGCGTGGCCGTTTCCTCGACGTACTCCCCGCTGAGCCACGACAGGATGCGGCTCCGTTGCGGTCGCGGCTCGCGGCTGGTCCGGAGCAGCGCCTCATGGTCGATGGCGGTCACGCCGGGGAGCGCGGTCTCACCGGTGCCGGTAGACGTGAGGGTTGCCTTGCACGACGGACAGATCTCGAGGTCCGTCGATGGCAGTTCGTGAGAGCACCACGGGCAGTGGAACGCAGCCGAAGCTGCTCCGGTCGTCAGTTCGTCGGCCATGGACGGAATGCTAACGCGGGATTCGCCGGTGGGAATACCCCATCCGGCCCCCTCATGCCCATTACTCCCATTCGATAGTCGCCGGCGGCTTGCTGCTGATGTCATACACGACGCGGTTGACGCCCGGCACCTCGTTGACGATGCGCGACGAGATCTTCCCGAGAACGTCGTAGGGGAGCTTTGCCCAGTCGGCCGTCATGCCGTCCTCGGACGTCACCGCCCGGATCGCGACCACGTTCGCGTAGGTGCGCCCGTCGCCCATGACGCCGACGCTGCGGACCGGGGTGAGGATCGCGAACGACTGCCACAGCGAGCGGTACAGCCCGGCGGCCTTGATCTCGTCGATCACGATCCAGTCGGCTTCGCGCAATGTGTCGAGTCGCTCGGCCGTGACCTCTCCGATGATCCGGATCGCGAGGCCCGGGCCGGGGAACGGCTGGCGCAGCACCATCGCCTCCGGCAGCCCGAGTTGCACGCCGACCCTGCGGACCTCGTCCTTGAACAGGTAGCGCAGCGGCTCGATGAGCTTGAACCGCAGGTCGGCCGGCAACCCACCGACGTTGTGGTGGGTCTTGATCTTCTGGGCGGCCTTGGTCTCGGCCGTCGCGGATTCGATGACGTCCGGATAGAGCGTGCCCTGGGTCAGGAAGTCGATCCGGCCGAGGTTCGCGGCCTCCTCCTCGAACACGCGGATGAACTCGTCGCCGATGATCTTGCGCTTCTGCTCGGGGTCCTCGACGCCGGCCAGCCTGGCGAGGAAGCGGTATCGCGCGTCGACCATGACGAGGTTCATCCCGAGGTCGCGCTCGAAGGTCGCCCGAAGCAGCTCCGACTCCTTCTTGCGCATCAGGCCGTGATCGACGTAGATGCATGTCAACCGGTCGCCGACCGCGCGGTGCACGAGCGCTGCGGCAACGGCCGAATCGACGCCGCCCGACAGGGCGCAGATGACCTTCCCGTCGGAGACGGTGTCGGCCGCGTGGCGGTCGATGCGCTCGCGGATCCCGGCGACGGTCGTGTCAATGAAGCTCGCCGCGGTCCACGTCTGGGGCACGCCCGCGATGCCCACCACGAAGTTGCGCAGGATGTCCCGGCCGCGCGGCGTGTGGACGACCTCCGGGTGGAACTGGATGCCGTACAGCCTCCGGCCCGGATCGGCCAGGCCGGCGAACGGAGTGGAGTCGGTCCGGGCGGTTGCCTGAAAACCCTCGGGCAGGCGCGTGATGGAATCGCCGTGGCTCATCCATACGGGCTGGTCGCGTTCGACGCCGCCGAACAGCCCGTCGTCCCGCGTGATCCGGACGTTCGCCGGGCCGTATTCCCGGCGGTCGGCCGGGAGGACGTCGCCGCCGAGCTCGTGGGCCATGAGCTGCGCGCCGTAGCAGATCCCGAGGACCGGGATGCGCCCGCTCCAGACCCCAGCGTCGGGCTTCGGCGCGCCATCGTCGTAGACCGAGTTCGGTCCGCCGGACAGGATGATGCCGCGCGTCCCGCGCTGTTCGAGCTCGGCGTAGGGCGTGTCGTACGGAAGCAGCTCCGAATAGACGTCGAGCTCGCGGACGCGTCGCGCGATCAGCTGGGCGAGCTGGCTGCCGAAGTCGAGGACGACGATCGGGCCGGCTTCTGCGGTGGGGCCGACCTCGCCCGACGTGCGGTCGGGTGCCGGCGCATGGAGCGCCGTCTCGAGGTAGGCCTCGACCTCCGCGTCGTCCGGGGCGAGCACGCGATGGCCGGCGTTGGCCGCCTCGCCGTGGACGGTCTTGCCTCGCTCTTCAGGCGAGGCCGGCGGGTCCGCCGCCTCGGTTCCCTCGTCGACCGCGTCCGCCACGCTCGATCTCGCCCTCCTCGTGTGGTTGTGCCAAGTCTACCCGGCGCGCTGGGCCCGGAAGACGGCGACCGGCGCGGCGACGTTCTTCAGGGCAACCTCGCCGACCGGCTCGAAGCGGATGCCAGCCGCAGCCTCGCCCACCGCGTCCGTGACGTCGCGCGTCACCAGGATGACGCTCGCGGTTGCGATGCCGGAGAGCCTGGCGGCCACGTTGACCGTATGCCCGAAGTAGTCGCCGTCGCGGCTCACCAGTGGGCCGGCACTGACGCCGGCGTGACCGGGCGGCAGCCCGGCATCGGCGATCGCGTCCACGAGGTCCAGGGTCGCGCGGACGGCACCGCGCGGGTCGCGGAAGTGGAGCATCGCGCCGTCGCCCAGCAGCTTCACGAGACGGCCGCCATGCAGTCGCGCGGAGTCGTCCGCGAGCTCGGCAAGGCGCGCTGCGGAGCGCGCCGCAAGCTCGTCGCCGCCCGCCTCGGTCAAACGCGTGTATCCCGCGAGATCGACGAAGGCGATCGCCTGCGGCTGCGTCGGTCGCGGCGGCAGCAGGCCCTCGCGGGTGAGGCCGGCCTCCATCGACTCGACGTTGAGGGCGTCCATCCCGGCCTCGAGATGGCGCTGGAAGAGCCACGTCAGCAGGTCCGGTACCTGCGCCACGATGGTGGACGCGCGCGGTTGGATGATCGGCCAGACCTCGTCGACCGTCCGCGTTCGGTCTTCCAGCGGTCGCGTCACCTGCTCTGCGAACAGCCCCAGCCAGCCGTCCACCGTCCGCCGAAGCCCCTCGCCGACGAGCCGCGCCGCGCGGATGGCGACGTCGGGGTCCGAGCCGATGTCCCACGCACAGATGAACGCCTCGACGAGCTCCTCGTCGCGCGCCCCGAGCCGCGATTGGTCGTCAGGGCTTGGAAGTCCGAGCGCGGCCAGAACCGGCGGGAGCAGGTGCCCCCGGTCGCCGAGAGACGCGCGGAATTCCGCCACCGTCCGGCTCGACCTTCGGCCGGCGTCCGGGTAGAGCTCATCGGTCCGCTCGAAGGACGTCCAGCGTCGCTCGAGCGCATGTCCGATCAGGTCGAGCCCGATTCCGGCCGCCTCGTAGGCGTCGATGATCCGAACGCGCGCCACGTCCGCGGTCGAGAAGGCGCCGCCGGGCTCGAGCTTGAGGACGCCGACGCGCGCCAGCTCATCGACGCGCGCAGGCGAGACACCGGCCTCCGTGGCGAGCTCCTCCCGTGACAGCCGGGCCACCGTCAGTCCCGGTTTCGCATCGCTTCGGCGGCGTTCGCGAAGTAGCGCTCGAGCGCCTCGGCGACATCGGGCGGTGGGGCGCACGCGTCGATCGCCTCCCGCATGTGGAACAGCCATCGGTCGCGTTGCGCCGGGCCGATTGCGAACGGGAAGTGCCGCATCCGGAGGCGCGGATGGCCGCGCTCGAGGTCGTAGGTGCGCGGCCCGCCCCAGTACTGGGCGAGGAACAGCGTCAGCCGGTGGCGTGCTCCGGCCAGGTCCTCCTCCGGATAGAGCGGCCGAACGACCGGGTCGGTCGCGATGCCCTCGTAGAAGCGCCCGACGAGACGCTCGAAGAACGGCATGCCGCCGACACGGTCGTACAGCGTGAGGGTCGCGTCCACGACCCGCAGTCTAGGCGGAGTGAGGCAGGAGCTCGGTGCGGCGTCGGGTCGCGTCGACCGCGACGACGAGCGGGTGCGCGACCATCACCCGACTGGGATCCGCGATCGCTTCGCGGTCGGCGCGCCGCTCGGGCGGAGCCATCCCGCGCACGACGAACCGTGCAGCGACGATCCACGAGCCGGCGAGCCAGACGAGCAGGCCGAAGACCTGGATTCGCGCCTGGGCCGTCGACTCGGCGCCGGCCGGTGCGAGCAGATCGACGCCCGCCCGAAGCAGCATGAGGCTTGCGAAGGCGACGAGGCCGAAGCCGATCGCGAGGAGGTACAGGGTGAGGCTGACGGCCCACGGGCGGCGCCGGAGCACGCCGTAGATCGCGACCAGGTGGGCGATCCCGAAACAGATCCCGAGCAGGATCAACGCGGTCAGCAGCGTGCCCGACAGGGCGATCGAGGGAAGGACGAAGGCGGTGACCGCGAACACGATCATCCCGGTGAGGAAGAGGACGACGGCCGCGAACCCGCGCGTACCGCGGCGGAGCGCATGCGCCGGCACGGCATCGGTCGAGGTGTGGGAGACGGACATCGGACGCGAGACTCCTTGGTCGATGACAAAGAAAGTGGCCGGACGCCAGTTGGGCAAGCGGCGTCCGGCCGGGAGGACGGGTCAGGTATTCGGTTGTTCTTCAGTTGTTCTTCAGTTGTCCGGGAGGTCGTCCCGTTGACCGCAATCTATTCCGGCCCGGTGGCCGAACCCATCGACGTCTGCACTCGAATCGTCATGGACGGATGTCCATGCCCGTGCCGAATGGCTCCGCTTCGCGAGGTACCGGCCAAATACTCGCCCCTGCAATGAAAGGCAGGACCCGCAGGCTTCAGAGGCCCGAGTTGGTAGCCAGATACTCGCCAGAGCGCGGTTTTGGCCACCATGTCAGGCCTTGAGGGGCCGTTGGGGCGGCCGACTCGTGACCTTCAATCACCCCGGCTGGTATTTGGCCATTACCTCGCGGGCGCCGGGTCAGTCCTCTGCGACCGACTCCAGGCGACGCTTGAACGCCTCGAGGTCGAGGCCTGCGGCGCGGCGCGCCTGCGGCGCAACCATTCCTTCGAACATCCGGTAGCGGAGCGGCAAGTCGACCCGCAGCGCCCAGCGCAGGAGCGTCGAGGTCCCGTCCGGCGTGAGCACCGCGTCGATGCCGACCCTGATCCCCTCGCGGTCGCGGGCCTGCAACGCCAGCCGCTCGTTCGGCTCGAGGACCGTGACCTGGCCGTCGAGCGTGGTGGCCCGTCCGGCGACGCGCTGGTCGATCCTCAGCTTGCTGCCGGGCGCGAGCGGTCCCGGGTCCAAGCGCTCGATCCCGACGACGCCCGTGGCGATCAGCCACTGCGGGTAGCGCTCGAGGGCGGCGAGCTCCGCGAACACCGCGGCGGTCGACCGGCCGATGCGCGTCTCGAGCTCGGCTGCGATCGTCATGCGGTCGTCCGGACGCGGAACGCTGGGCCGTGACCGAGCATCTCCGCGGGCGTACCATAGCGCAGGATGTGCTCCCGAATCGCCTGCGCGAACTCCGGACCCTCGAGTTCCTCGGCGACGCCCGGCCACGACCGCTCCCCGACCGTGACGACGCAGCGCGGATCCGCGAGCAGGTTGTCCGCCCAGTGTGCTCCGGCGCGAGCCGCGAGCAGGATCGCTCCGTCGCGCTCCTCGACGAACCCGATCGTCACGACCCGCGACAGCCCGGTCACCCGGCCGCGCGTCTCGAGCCGGGCGAAGCGGCCGGCGGCGACGAGCTCGTCCTCCATCGAGCCATCGGACGCGACAACCTCGCTCAGCGGCCGCGCTGCCAGGACTTCCCCTCGGTCTGCACCGACGGGGCGTGGATCAGCTCGACTGCCTGCATGTCGCGGATCGTCCGGGCACCGAGCGCGGCCATCGACTGGCGCAGCGCCCCGACCAGGTTCTCCGAGCCATCGGTGACGTGCGCCGGCCCGAACAGGATCCGCTCGAGCGGGCCGGCGGTGCCCACCTTGATCCGGGTCCCGCGCGGCAGCGTTGGCGACGGCGCGGCCATGCCCCAGTTCGTTCCCCGGCCGGGCGCCTCCTCGGCGCGGGCAAGCGGTGAGCCGAGCATCAGCGCATCCGCGCCCGCGGCGACGGCCTTCGCGAGCTCGCCACCGCGGCGCATCCCGCCGTCCGCGACGACCGGCACGTAGCGGCCGATCTCGGCGTAGTACGCGTCGCGGGCCGCGGCGACGTCGCTGATCGCGGTCACCTGCGGGACGCCGATCCCGAGGACCTCGCGCGTCGTGCACGCCGCGCCCGGCCCGACGCCGACGAAGACGGCTGCCGCGCCCTGCTCCATGAGCTGGAACGCGGCCTCCGCGCTGGTCGTGTTG
>Ga0190275_10002956_pt1 | contig 12062 bp, 14 predicted proteins | sample Popmic550T_FD_133745 | JGI IMG/M metagenome (GOLD analysis project Ga0190275, IMG submission 133745) | Populus adjacent soil microbial communities from riparian zone of Yellowstone River, Montana, USA - 550 T | ecosystem: Environmental > Terrestrial > Soil > Riparian zone > Trees stand | place... | reverse complement strand
CGACGTCGGCGCCGGCGGGCAGCAGACCGCCGGCGAGGCGCCTGGCGGCGTGGTTGGCGTACAGCGTCCGCCCGCTGCCCGGCTCGACGAGGAGCAGGGGCGTCGGGAGCAGGTCGAGCACCGGCTCGAGCCACCCCTGGCCGCGCGCCTGCGCGGCCCTGCCTGACGCAGACTCCACACCCACGCGGGCGTGAGTCTACGGTGCGCCCTGGCGCGGGCGCGCTACGCGAGCCCCTCGGCCTCGTACTCCCGCAGGTAACCCTCGAACAGGCGGCGGTGGCCCTCCTCGTCGTGGAGGATCGTGATCACCATGTCCTGGGTCACCCAGTCGAGCCCGTCGGTGAACTCGATGATCCGGTTGTAGTGCTCGATCGCACCGGTCTCGGCCTCGATCACGCCGCGGATGACGTGCACGATGTCCGTCTGGTGCTCGGGCGGCTGCAGGTAGCTCTGCTCGGCCGTGAACTCCTGCGAGCCCGGCACGACGCCGTAGAGCTCCTTGATCCGGTTGGCGAACTGCTGCGCGTGCCCGAGCTCCTCCTGGATGTCCTCCTGGAGGGACTCGACGATCTCCTGGGCGCGCACCCCGTCCGGGTTGATCGAGTTGGAGATGTAGCTCATCACCGTCTCGATCTCCATCCAGTACGCCTTCTTGAGCAGCTCGATGAGCTCCCCGCGCTTGGCGGCGTTCTCGTCGGACAGGATGCCTTCGGAGCTCGAACGGACGGCCATGGCAACTCCTCGTAGTCGGGGTCGTCCCGCGGCGCGGGACGATTTGTGCACTACCCGGGAGTGGCCTGTATGAACGTCATGCCCTCCGCCGGCGGCGCCTCGGCGCTGCGCAGCGGCGTCGCCGGCGGCGGGTCCGCGGCGGCCTGGGGCGCGCCGTGCAGCAGCCACGTCCCGTCGCGCCGGCGGGAGAGCTCGCCGCGGTCGACGAGCTGGGCGAGGGCCGTGGACACCGTGGGGCGCCGGGCGCCGACCAGCTCGCCGAGCATCCGGTGCGTCAGCGGCAACGGGACGACCACGCCGTCCCCGCTCACCCGGCCCCAGCGCTCGGCGAGGTGCCACAGCAGCGCGGCGATCCGCCGGTCCACGCGGGTGAGCTGGGAGATGGCCTGGGCGGTCGCCAGGCGGAACGCCCGATCCGTCTGGCGCTCGAGCAGCAGCGTCATGACCTGGGGCCAGCGCGGCAGCATGGTGGTGGCGAAGCGCCGGTCGAGTACGGCGAGCGTCGCGGGGACGAGCACGGTGTAGGCGTGCGCGACCGGCAACAGGCCGTCGCGGCTGTCGAACTGCCACGGGCGCAGGATGTCGCCCGGCCCGAGCAGCTCGGCGCTGAGCCGCCCGCCGAGGCCGACCTCGCGCCAGATCACGCCGTCGAGGATGAGCAGACCGATCAGCTCGGCGCCGACCGTGGTGAGGTTCGTGACGTCCCAAGGGCCCGACGGGAGCCGGCAGGCCCGCACGGTCAGCTCGGATTCGGCCTCGCGCCGGCGCTCGGGCGGGATGAGGCCGCCGATCTCCGCATCGGCTGCGCACAGCGAGACGGAGTCATGGCTTGGAGGTATGGGGACGGCAACGGGTCGCGGCACGTCAAACGGGGCTCCCCTCGGCTCGGCCACGAAGGCCGGTCGCTTGTCGAGGGTCCGTCCCGGGCCGGGTAGTTGCGACGTCGGTCGTCCCCACCGATTGACTCGGTGCTCGTGGGCGCCGGTGGTGGCGACGCCTTGGCTTCTCTACGAACTACCCCGGCGCGCGGCAAATAACTCAGCCGGGGAAGCCGGCCTGGTCCACCTTGCGGTGGTAGCGCTCGCCGGTCTTGCCCCCGGCCGCGGCGCCCAGGAGGGTGCCGAGCAGGATCACGACCGTCGCGATCGCGCCGCCGGCGCTGAGGGTCTCGTCGCCGACCGGCAGCCGCGGCAGGTTGGCGCGCTCGACGACGTTGTAGTCCGCCCCGGCCACGAGGGCCACGAGGGCGATCACGATCGTGATGAGCAGCCCGATCACCCACGCGGCGATGCCCTGGCGCGCGCCGTCGAAGCGCGACATCCGCCCGGACACGTACCCGCCGCACGCGTAGGCGGCGATCAGCACGACGAGCAGGGCGATCGCCCCGCCGAGCGTGAGCGTGTCGGTCTCGTCGGCGACCTCGGCGCCGGAGACCCCGGTGAGGCCGATCGCGGCGCCGGCGGCGCCGAGCAGTCCGGTGAGCAGGACGGCCATGCCGACCGCCACGAGCCAGCCGAAGAACGCGGCGCCCCAGTTGATGCCGCCGTAGGCCTCGCGCTGGCGCTCGCGCGCCCGCGCGATCGCCGTGGGGCCGGGGGTGGCTGCCGCCGCCGGGCCCGCCGCGGCCGTCCGCGTCGTGGTCGTCTCGTCCCGCGTGGTGGTCGTGTCGTCCCGCGTGGTGGTCGTTTCCGTCCGAGCGGCGCCCTCGCGTTCCGGTGCGGGCGGCTGCACCGCGGTGTCCTCCGTCGCGGGCGAGGTCTCCGCGGACCGGTCGGCGACCGCGGTGCCACCAGAACCGGGATCCTGACGGCGCTTGAAGCGCTCGAGCATGACTGTCTCCCTCGTGGGTCGTGGAGTGGATTCCCGGGCGGAGCAGGGACTAACCGGGAACTCCGCGCGAGGGGCTCAAGTCCCGCCCGGCTCCGGCCGATTTCTGCAGTGAATGGCCCTCGGACCGCTCCGATCCGCAGCTGAAGGGGGTCTTTCGCACTGGAACGTGGTGTTTACACGCGAGTTCTAGCGGTGAGGAACCTCTGATATGGAATCTCGTCCGACCGTGATCACGGAACCCGGCCAGGGCGACGTGACTGCCCTGATCGACCGGGGTGAGCAGCGCGGCGCTGTGGACCTCTCCGAGGTCGACGAGCTGGCGCAGGCCCTCGAGCTCGAGGAGGAGGATCTCGGCGGGCTCTACGAGCAGCTCGAGACGCGCGGGATCGAGCTGCGCGACGACTGCGGGCGGGAGCAAATGCTGCGCGCGGTGCAGGAGACGGCGATCGTCGCCGCCACCACCGACGCGCTGCAGCTCTTCCTCAACGAGATCGGCCGCCACCGGCTGCTGACGCCGGCGGAGGAGATCGACCTCGCCAAGCGCATCGAGCGCGGCGATCTCGAGGCCAAGGACCGGATGATCAACGCGAACCTGCGCCTCGTCGTGTCGATCGCGAAGAAGTACCAGGGCACCGAGCTGACGCTGCTGGACCTGATCCAGGAGGGCATCCTGGGCCTGATCCGTGCGGTCGAGAAGTTCGACTGGCGCCGCGGCTACCGCTTCTCCACCTACGCGACGTGGTGGATCCGCCAGGCGGTCGAGCGCGGGATGGACGCCAAGGCCCGCACGATCAAGCTTCCGATCAACCTCGTGCGCAACCAGCGCAAGCTGGCCCGCGCGGAGAACGCGCTCTCCCTGCGCCTCGACCGGCCCCCCACCGAGGCCGAGCTGGCCCAGGAGGCCGAGCTGTCCGTCGAAGACCTGCGCGCCCTGCGGGACGCCGCGCGCGCCGTGACGTCGCTCGACCGCCCGCTGGGCGAGGAGGAGGACGCCGCGTTCGGCGACCTGCTGCCCTCCGAGTCCCCGGCGCCCGAGGAGCTCGTCAACGTCACGCTGCGCGAGCAGGCCCTGCGGCGGGCGCTCGAGGAGCTGCCCGAGCGCGAGCGGACCGTCGTCGCGCTGCGCTACGGGATCGACGGCGGCGAGCCCACGCCGCTGCGCGAGATCGGCCGCCGTATGGGGATCACGCCGGAGCGCGTGCGCCAGATCGAGTCCAAGGCGCTCGGGCGCCTGGGCCGCATGCGCGAGCTGGCCGCGCTGCGCCAGGCCGCGTAGCGCTCAGCCCGAGGAGGTCTGCGGCGAGCCGGCGTCGGGATCCCAGCGCCCGTCGGCGCCGACGGAGCCCGGCACGGGGTTCTCGGACGCGGGATCGGCCTCGCGCAGGAACGCGAAGGTCATGCGCACCTCGGTGCCCTCGCCGGTGCCGCCGCGCAGCTCGAAGGCGTCCGAGAGCGCGGCGATGAGCGGGAGGCCGAGGCCGAGCGCGGGCGGCTCCGAGCGGGCCGGGCGGGGCTGGATGCCGCTGCCGTGGTCGCGCACGACGATCGTCAGGCCGGTCTCGGTGGCGATCATGTCGACCTCGAGCATCCCGGCCGCCTCGTCGTAGGCGTGGACCACGACGTTCGTACACGCCTCGGTCACCGCCATCTTCATGTCGGCGAGGACGGCGGCGTCGAAGTCCAGCGCGTCGGCCATGCCCGCGAGGGCCTGGCGCACGACGCCGACGGCCTCGGGCCGCGCCGCCATCGTGAGCCGGACCTCCGGGGGCGGCGCCGTCATTCGCTCGCGCCGTTCGTCCGGGCGGCCTCGATGGCCTCGTCGCGGCCGCTCACCACCGGCAGGACGGGGACGAGGCCCGTGATGTCGAGGATCCGCCGCACGCCCGGCTCGACCTGCTCGCCGACGCAGACCACGAAGCCCTGATGGGCGTCGAGGGCGCGCCGGCGCGCGTCGAGCAGCGCGCCGAGGACGGAGGAGTCGACGAACGTCGCGCCCGTGAGGTCGACGACCACGCCGCCGCCCTTGCCGAGCGCCTCCTCGAGTCGTTCACGCAGTGCCGGAGCCGTGTAGATGTCGTGCTCCCCCTCGACCACCACGACCACGACGTCCCCGGCTGCGTCGTCCAGCAGAATGGGGTTGGCGTCCATACTCCGCGTGGAAGATACGACATCGCGCGGAATGCCTCACTTCGGGTGCGCCGCCTGGTATCCATCTGACGATGGGCGACCGGCTCGCGCGCTACCGCGACAAGCGCGACTTCGAGGCCACGCCGGAGCCGTCCGACGCCCCCGACGAGGCGCCGGAGGGCGGGCTGGCGCGCTTCGTCGTCCAGGAGCACCACGCCCGCTCCCTGCACTGGGACCTGCGGCTCGAGCGCGAGGGCACGCTCGCGTCGTGGGCGGTGCCGAAGGGCATCCCGGCGGACCCCTCGCGCAACCACCTCGCGGTGCGGACCGAGGACCACCCCCTCGCCTACCTGGACTTCGAGGGGACGATCCCGGAGGGCGAGTACGGCGCCGGGACGATGGCGGTGTGGGACCACGGGACCTACGAGACCCACAAGTTCCGCGACGACGAAGTGATGATCACCTTCCACGGCGAGCGCCTCCAGGGCCGCTACGTGCTGTTCCGGACGCGCGGGAACGACTGGATGATCCACCGCATGGACCCGCCGGCCGATCCCGGCTACGTGGCGCCTCCCGAGCGGCTCGAGCCGATGCTCGCCCGCACCGGCCCGCTCCCCGCCGAGGACGGCCGCTGGGCTTACGAGATCAAGTGGGACGGCGTGCGGGCCATCGGCTGGGTGTCGGGCGGCCGCCTGCGGCTCGCCAGCCGTAACGGACGTGACATCACGCCGCGCTACCCGGAGCTGCGCGAGCTCGGTCCGGCCCTCGGGGCACGCGAGGCGGTGCTCGACGGCGAGGTGGTCGCCTTCGGCGAGGACGGCCGGCCGAGCTTCCAGCGCCTCCAGAAGCGCATGCACCTGACCTCCGAGCACGCCGTGCGCCGGCTGGCGGCGCGCGAGCCCGTCGTCTACGTGATCTTCGATCTGCTTTACCTCGACGGCCGCTCGCTGCTCGAGGAGCCCTACGCCGAGCGCCGCGCCGCCCTCGAGGAGCTCGGGCTGAGGGGCCGCACCTGGCAGACCCCGGCGCACCACGTCGGCGACGGCGCGGCGATGCTCGAGGCCTCGCGCGCGCAGGGGCTCGAGGGGATCATCGCCAAGCGGCTCGAGGCGCCCTATGCGCCCGGGCGGCGCACGCCGGCGTGGGTGAAGGTCAAGAACGTCCGGCGCACCGACGTCGTGATCGGCGGCTCGCTGCCCGGCGAGGGCGGGCGCAGCGGGCGGATCGGCGCGCTGCTGGTCGGCTACTACGAGGACGGCGAGCTGCGCTACGCCGGACGGGTCGGCACGGGCTTCACGGAGTCCGAGCTCGACCGGCTGGAGGGCATCCTGGCCCCGCTCGAGCGCTCCACGAGCCCCTTCAAGGGCGGCCGCCTGCCGAAGACCGCGCGCTTCGTCGAGCCCGAGCTCGTGTGCTCGGTCGAGTACCTCGAGTGGACGCAGGCGCACACGCTGCGGGCCCCCTCCTACAAGGGTCTGCGCGACGACATCGAGCCCGCCGGCGTCGTCTTCCCCGAGGACGAGTAGGGCCGCGCCGCGCAAGTGGGCATGCGGCCTTTGGCGCAGCCGACCCGCGTCTAGCACAATGGGGGCATGCCCCGATCGATATGGAGCGGCGCGATCTCCTTCGGACTGATCAACGTGCCGATCAAGCTCTACAGCGCCGTGTCGCGCAAGACCGTGCGCTTCCACCAGCTCAACGAGAAGACCGGCAACCGCATCCAGCAGAAGCGCGTCGACTCGAGCACCGGCGAGGAGGTCTCCTTCGACGACATCGTCAAGGGCTACGAGCTGACGAAGGACAGCTACGTGGTGATCAAGCCGGACGAGCTCGACGCCCTGGACCCCGAGAAGACCCGCACGGTCGAGATCGAGGACTTCGTCGACCTCGCCGACATCGACCCGATCTACTACGACCACCCCTACTACCTCGTGCCGGCCAAGGGGGCCGAGAAGGCCTACGGGCTGCTGCTCGGCGCGATGGAGGAGGCGGGCAAGGTCGCGATCGCCCGCGTGGTGATCCGCTCCAAGGAGCAGCTCGTGGCGATCCGCCCGGCCGGCGAGCTGCTGATGATGGAGACGATGATCTTCCACGACGAGGTCGTCCCGCCCGAGCAGCTCGACGAGCTGCCCGACGCCAAGGACCTCAAGGCCACCGAGCGCGAGCTCAAGATGGCCCAGCAGCTGATCGACTCGCTGAGCACGGACTTCGAGCCCGACCGCTACCGCGACGAGTACCGCGAGAAGGTCCTCGAGTTGGTGGAGCGCAAGGCGCAGGGCGAGGAGATCGCCGTGCAGGCCGAGGCGCCCGAGCCGGCCAAGGTGCCGGACCTCATGGCCGCGCTGGAGGCGAGCCTGGCCGCGGTGCGCGACCAGGACGCCAAGGGCAACGGCAAGTCCGGGGACGAGGACGGCGACGGCAAGGCGGACGGCAAGGCGGACGGCAAGGCGCGCCGCTCGAAGTCCAAGAGCGGCGGCTCGCGGTCGAAGGAGACGGCCAAGAAGTAGCGCCCGACTTCGTCGGGCTCATGGAGATCGGCCTCGCCGATCTCCCGGCGCGCGGTCAGACCCGCACGGCCACCGGGTCGAGCTCGAACCACACCGTCGTGACCTCGTCGCGGTCGACGCCCCAGCGGTCGGCCAGCGTCTCGACCAGGTAGAGCCCCCAGCCGCCCGCCTCGTCCGACGGGCGGTCGCGGCCCGTCCAGTCGAAGCCGCGGCCCGGGTCGCGGACCTCCACCCGCAGGCCCCCGCCGGACTCCTCGAGGATCAGCCGGATGGCCTCGTCGGAGTCGAGCTCGGCGTGGCGGATGGCGTTCGTCACGAGCTCTGAGACGAGCAGCCGGATGTCGTTGAGCCGGTGCGCGGGAAGCCGGTCGCCGAGGGCGGAGAGTGCGTGCCGGGCCTCCGCGGCGGAGTCCGCGGCGCTGGCGAGCACGAACTCCTGCCTCACGGCCGGCCCTCGCGGTCGGGGCTCGCGCGATGGTTGACGTCCGCAGGGTCGTCGATGAAGGTCAGCTTCTCGTTCATCCGCGTGATCTCGAATACCCGTTGAACGGGCTCCGCACCCGGGACAAGCAGCAGCCGGCGGCCCGCGTCGCGCACCCGCGAGTCCGTCATGACCACGAGCCGCAGGCCGCTCGAGTCCATGAAGTCCAGGCCCCGGAGATCGATCACGACGGTCCCGGCGTCCTCCTCCGCGAGGCGCGCTAGCTCCTCCTCGAGGATCGCGGCGCCGGAGAGGTCGAGCTCGCCGGCCAGCGTCACGAGCGCGATGCCGTCGGTCAGCGTGGTCTCGAAGCGGAGGTGGGCCATCGGCGCGGAGAGGTTAACGATTGTGCTCTCGGCACGGCGGCGCTCCCCGGGGTCGCTTGCCGGACGCCATCGCCGGGAAGGACGATGCGGCCATGCCACGCGTGAGGCGAAGCGACTGCTCCCTCCCCGGGATCTCCCGCCGCCGGCGCGGGCGGGGCTTCAGCTACATCGACGCGGACGGCGAGCGGCTGGCCGATCCGGATCTGCTGGAGCGCATCCGCGGGCTCGGCATTCCGCCCGCGTGGCGCGACGTGTGGATCTGCGCGGACCCGTGCGGCCACCTGCAGGCGACGGGCATCGACGCCGCCGGGCGTAAGCAGTACCTCTACCACGAGGCCTGGCGGGCCCGGCGCGACCAGGAGAAGTTCGACGACATGGTCCGCTTCGCGCACGCGCTGCCCGCCCTGCGCGAGCGCGTCGCGGCCGACCTCGGGGACGGCGGCGACCCCACCCGCGGGCGGGTGCTCGCCTGCGCCGTGCGCCTGCTCGACCGCGGGTTCTTCCGCGTCGGCTCGGAGGAGTACAAGGGCAGCCACGGCCTCGCCACGCTGCACAAGGCGCACGTGACGCTCGGCGACGACGGCGAGATGGTCTTCGACTACCCGGCCAAGAGCGGCGCGCGGCGCGTGCAGGGCGTGACGGATCCCGAGGCCGCCGCGGTGATCGCGCGGCTGAAGCGGCGCCGGAGCGGCGGCGACGGGCTGCTCGCCTACCGCGAGCGGCGCGAATGGCGCGACCTGCGCTCCGACGACGTCAACGAGTACATCAAGGACGCGGCGGGGGAGGGCTTCAGCGCCAAGGACTTCCGGACCTGGAGCGCGACGGTGCTGGCCGCCGTCGCGCTCGCGGGCGAGGCGGCGGGCTCGAAGGCGGCCCGGCGGCGCGCCGTCACCCGCGCGGTGAAGTACACCGCCCACCACCTCGGCAACACGCCCGCGGTATGCCGCAGCTCCTACATCGACCCGCGCGTGTTCGACGCCTTCCGCTCGGGGCTCGTGATCTCGCCGGTGCTCGGGGGCAGCGAGGACGCGCCGCCGATCGGCCGCCGGGCGGTCGAGGAGGCCGTCCTGGACCTGATCGAGGAGCGCGACGGCGCCCGCGGGGTGACGCGCGTGGCGGCCTGAGCGCTCACGCCGCGGACTCGGGTGCGAGCCGGCGCCCCAGCGGCGACGCGCTCACGCCGTGCACGGCGATCGACACCACCACGCAGACGATCGCCGTCCACACCACCTTCCCGCTCTCCTCCGCGGCCAGCGCGCCGGTCACCGTGGCCGCCGCCACGTAGTACAGCGTGCCGATGCCGCGGACCCCGAACCACGCCACGAACGCCCGCTCGCCCTTGCGCTCGAGCTGCGAGCCGGCGAGCGCGGCGAACACCGTGAGCGGCCGGATCGCCACGATCAGCACGACGGCCAGCAGCCACCCACCGATCCCCGGCAGCCCGAGGCCGTCGAGCGAGAGCATCGAGCCGAGGAGCAGGATCAGCGCGAGCTCGCCGAACTTCTCGACCATCTCGGCGCCCGTGTGCACGCGGCCGTTGATCTCGTGGTCGTGCTCGTAGCGGCGGAACGCGAGCCCGCCGACGAACACCGCGATGAAGCCGAGGCCGCCCGCGACCTCCGCCAGGCCGTAGATGGCGAGCGTCGCGGCCACCGCCACCCAGCCGTCGAGGGCTCCGATCAGCAGGTCGAGGTCGCGCAGGCGCTTGATCGACCACGCCAGCAGGAGCCCGAGCCCGGCGCCCAGCCCGATGCCCGCGATGATCCCGTAGAGGACGTCTGCGGTCAGCCACTCGGCGAACCAGTCGCCGCCCTCGGCCACGGAGAGCCCGACCAGCACGAACGGGAACGCGAGCCCGTCGTTGAGCCCGGCCTCCGCGGTAAGCGCGAAGTTGGGCTCACGCTCGTCCTCGTCGCCCGGGGGACCCACCCCGATGTCGCCCGCCAGGACCGGGTCCGTCGGCGCGAGCGCCGCGCCCAGCACGATCGCGGCCCCCAGCGAGAGCCCCAGCACCGCCGTGCCGAACAGCGCGACCGCCCCGATCGTGAGCGGCATGGCGATGGCCAGCAGGCGCGCCACGGAGCCCCACGAGCGCCACTCGAGCGGCCGGTCGAGCTTCAGGCCGGCCGAGAACAGCGCGATGATCACCGCCAGCTCGGCGGCGCGCTCGACGGTCTGGGCGTCCTCGACCGGGTCGAGCCAGCCGAGGTTCAGCACGCCCACGGCGATCGCTCCCGCGACGCCGAGCGCGAGGTAGATCAGGCTCGCCGAGAACGCCCGCTCGCGCTGGTGCGAGAGCGCGCCGATCGCCGCGAACACGGCCAGCCCGAGGAAGAGCAGGCCGGTCGGATAGGTCTCTCCGAGGTGGAAGCCGGTGTCGGCCCCGAAGACGGCGCCCAATGGCTACGGGCGCGCGCCGCGGCCGGGTGGGCTCGGGTCCGGAGCGGGCTCGGGGTCCGGCTCGGGGATGTCCGGGCCCGCGGGACCGGGCGGGTTCGGGTCGATCGGCTCCGGCGCGTCCGGGCCCGTCGGCGTGTCCGGCGTCTCGGGCCCGGGGTCGGGCACCGCCGGCACCGTCGGGCGGTCGGGGACCACCGGCTGCGCGGGCGTGGCCGGGGTCGACGGGATCTCGAGTGTCGGCATGCGCATGGCCTACCCGCATCGCGGCCCGCCCGATCCGCCGGACGGGTCGTCGGCGCGCCCGGATCAGGCGGCCAGCGCCGCGACCTCGGGCTCGGTGTCGGCCTCCTCGTGCAGCTGCTCCAGCGACTGGCGGATCCGGCGCGAGACGTGCATCTGCGAGATCCCGATGCGCGCGCCGATCTCGCTCTGCGTGAGGTCTTCGGCGAAGCGCAGGCGCAGGATCTCCCGGTCGCGCTCGCTGAGACGCACCATCAGGCGCTGCACCATGACGGAGGCTTCCGCCGCCTCGAGCCCGTGGTCGACGACGCCGAGGGTGTCGGCGAGCGTGGCGCTGGCGTCGTCGGCCTCGTAGGCGGGCGAGTCCAGCGAGGTCGCGTGATGGGCGCCTGCCGCCTCGCGCGCCTCGAGCACCTGCTCGACGGACACCTCGAGGTGGGCGGCGATCTCGGCCGCCGTCGGCGGGCGGCTCAGCGTGTCGTGGAGCTCCTCGACGGCGCCGCCGAGGCGCACGGCGAGCTCCTGCAGGTCGCGCGGCACGTGGATGATCCAGCCGGTGTCGCGGAAGTGACGTCGCAGCTCGCCGAGGATGGTGGGGACCGCGAACGACGAGAAGGCGGTGCCGTGCGCGGGGTCGTAGCGGTCGATCGCCTTCAGCAGGCCGACCGAGGCGACCTGGCGCAGGTCGTCCAGGGGCTCGGCGCCGCGCCGGTAGCGGCCGGCGAGCTTGCGCGCGAGCGGCAGGAAGCGCCGCACGAGCGCCTCGCGGGCGTCGGGGTCGCCGGTCTCGCGGTAACGGGCGAAGAGGCGCCGATCGTCGCGGTCGCGCGCCGCGCGGTCCGCGGGGTGGCCTCGGGTTGCGGGTGGAATCGACGAAGTAGGCATCGGACCTCCTGTCAGGCATGGCAGAGCGCCTTGCAAAGAGGTCCGGCCGTGCACCGCGTTGCGGTGACGTCAGCCCACCGTGCGTCGTGGTGCCGCATAGCCCGCCGGATGACGAACGGGCGGCATCCATTTCCCTACCCTCGCCGGCGCGCGCTAAACGGCCTACGCGGCCAGGCCGCTGGGAAGCGACTGCCGGAGCGACACGACCGGCGCGTAGAGGTCCCCGTGCTCGGAGACGCGCTTGAGGACGGCCTCGGAGTCGAACACGAGGTCGTCGGGGTCGCGGCTCTCGGTGACGGCCTCGACCTCCTCCCAGCGCAGCGGCGTGGAGACCGTCGGCCGCGGCTGCGCGCGCAGCGAGTACACGCACACGGTCGTCTTGTGGCGGCTGTTCTGGCTCCAGTCGACGAGCACCTTGCCCTTGCGCAGCGCCTTCCTCATGTCCGAGACGACGAGCTCGGGATGGCGGCGCTCGAGCACCTGCGCGATGCCGTGGGCGAACGGCTTGGTCTGCGCGTAGGTGGCCGGGGTGTT
>Ga0190275_10002955_pt1 | contig 12064 bp, 12 predicted proteins | sample Popmic550T_FD_133745 | JGI IMG/M metagenome (GOLD analysis project Ga0190275, IMG submission 133745) | Populus adjacent soil microbial communities from riparian zone of Yellowstone River, Montana, USA - 550 T | ecosystem: Environmental > Terrestrial > Soil > Riparian zone > Trees stand | place... | reverse complement strand
GAGCGGTCGCAGCCCCCAGAGCAGGGTGAACCCCGGGATCAGGTACGCGATCAGCAGGCCGAAGTTGTTGAGCGAGACGTCCTTTGCCACACGGGGTACGGTAGCGCAGTTCGGTCGCCGATTCCAGCGTGCTGCGTTTGGGTTGGCCTGACTACCTGTATTGCACGACCGACGGCTCCGCTACCGTCCAGTCGCGACGCCCGACCGGGCCACCTGGCTCGCGAGCGGCCAGCTCTTCCGACTACGTCACTGACCCATGCCGTCTCCAGTGTCTCGATCCTGAGCACCGTCCTCAACCTCCGCGGTTCTGTTCATAAGGACAGCACGCACCCGCCGCAGCGTCTCCGCCCACCGCTCCGCGAGCCGCTGGTCGAGCTCTTCCCGGAAGAGCGGCATGCACAGGTTCGTCTCCCGCCTGGCCGTCCCCTCGGGGTCCGGCGACTGGCAGATGCGGTGGTACTTCAGCCGCTGCTCGTACTCCTCGCGGCAAACGCGGTTGAAGGCCTCCTGCTCGGTGCGCTTCGTCTCCTCCCACCGGTCGCGGATCGGGTGGGTCGCCGGGTCCGCGAAGATGACGCGCTCCAGCAGTTGATCGAAGGTCTCGCCGGTGGTGTGGGGGGTGCGGTCGGTCATACCGTCAGCGTGCCCGGCAGGAGCCGGGGCTGGACAGGGGGCGCCCCGCCCGCGGGCGGGTCGACGTCGAGCGACCGGAGCAGCCGCTCCCGCCACCGCAGGGCGTACCGCAGGCAATTGTTGCAGCGGACGTGGTCGTTCCGGCAGTCCGGAAGCGGCGGCCCGCGTCGCGCGGCCAGGCTACAGGCCAGCGAGCCCGCGGACACGACATGCCCGGCCGCCCGGCGCAGTCCCTGGGCCTTCAGGCCGAACGCGTGGAGGCGCAAGCCCCGGCTCGAGAGCTCCCCCAGGATGACCGCGGCGCCGGCCGACCCCTGCCGCCGGCAGATGCTCCCCACCCCGACGAGCGGGAGCGCGGTGAGAGGGGACACCCGCCCCGGCGTACGCATCGAGGTGGCGGAGGTACTCGGGGAGGGTCCAACCCTGAAGGACGGGCACCCAGGGGAGGTCCGGTGCGGTCGCACGCAGATCCAGGAAGTTCTCAACGGTGTGCCGCTGGTGCTCGGCGACCGACAACCCGGTCCCCTCGACCACCCACGGCTCGCAGATTCAGTCCATCGCCGCGGCCCACGCCAGGTTCCCGATCTCGCCCGCGTACCGCCGCACCTCGGCGGCGTAGTCGACCGGGGTGAGCGTCCAGCGGCCGTACGTCGAGAGCTCGGTGAAGCCGCCGGAGTCGAGCGCCCACGGGCCGCGGGCGCGGGGGAGCGACTTGCGGCCGGCGAGCCAGCGCCGGGAGAGGAACAGTGGGACATCGCTCACGCGGAGCCAGCTGGCGTGGTGAGTGCCGAGGTAGAAGGTGGAGAGCGGGATGGCCTGAGTATCACCACCACGGCGGTCGTGTCACGACACCTACCCGCCTGTTGTCCGGTTCGGGCTCACGGCGAGGCCGGGACGCACCGAAGCCGGCGGTACGCGGTCAGGCCCGTCCGGCGAAGAACGGGCGGCGGAACCGCTTGCCGCCGGACACGTGGAAGACCCCGCGGTAGGTTCGCTCGGCCATGCTACCTACCACGGAAAACGGTCCCACTGTCCAATTATCGCTCTCCCCCACGAACGACTGCCGGGTGCAACTGAGATCGGCCACGATCACTCTGTCCGACTGGGCCGGTTGCGCGGGTAGGTGTTAACCGCGCGCTCGCAACCCGGGCAGGTCGTCCTTGACAGCATTTCGCAAATTTGCGAAGACAGTCACATCTCAAGGAAAGCCGACGGGCCCCGAGTAGTAACCGCCCGGGCGAGGGGGGCGCTGCTATGAACACGACCAATAAGCGGAACCTCCGGACCGACAAGCCTGTTCCCCGTTCAGAGCCGTCATTGGGCAGGGACAACCCGGCTGAATCGCGGGACTCGGGCGTCGCCCAAGCTATCCATGCATTGCGCCTCAAGGCGGGCCTGACGCAGAAGGAGCTGGCCGAGCTCGTCGGCACGTCCGCGTCGGTCATCTCGCGGCTCGAGGACTCGAAGTACGCCGGGCACTCAGTGGCGATGCTCCGGCGGGTGGGGACTGCACTGAAGCGAGAAGTTCAGATTCGCTTCGTTTCATCACATAGCTGCGTCGAAACCGCCTGACCGTGCGTCTGGCGATACTTCGCCTCAAGAGGCGCTCCGATGGGACGTCAGAAGAAACCGGAAAACGGGACCGACGCGTCGGCTGCCGCGTCGGTCGACCGTTGGCCTGTTCCGCCGGAATGGGTGTGGGCCAAAATCACCAACTTGGGCAACCTGAAGCTTGGCAAGCAGTTGACATCGGGGAAGCGCCCTGGGACTCGGTCTACACCCTACATCCGGACGGCGAACATCACCCTCGACGGGCTCGACCTGACGACCGTCTCGCGCATGGATCTCACCGCACGGGAGCGTCAGACGCTACGGTTGGCCCGCGGCGACATCCTCGTCGCGGACGCTTCGGGCAGCGCCACGCATGTCGGCCGGAGTGCGATTTGGAACGAAGAAGTACCCGACTGCTGCTTCCAGAACCACGTGATCCGCTTTCGGCCTCACGCGCTCAGGCCGGAGTACGCGCTGATCGCGTTTCGTTACCTCCACACCAGCGGTGTATTCGCGCGAATGTGCCACGGCGTCGGGATACAGCACTTAGGGGCGTCTCGCCTCGCCCAGATGGAGCTCCCAGTGCCCGGCGACGCCGAGCAGGGACGCATCGTTGAGGAGACCAATCGCCGGTTGGAGCACGTAAAGAACGCTGTCGCTTCGATGGAATCCGCCCTCCTCGGGGTCGAGGAGCAGCTCGCGGCAGCACTCGAAGCCACGGCGACCGGGCAGCTCGGGTCGCCCTCCGGCGGAACTGCTGACGGCGCGGGACCCGCCCCTCCGGCTGGCGTGGAACCGCTCGCCAAGGTCGCTCTCCCGGCCTCGTGGAAGTGGGTACAGGTCGAAGAGGCCGGGGAGGTCAAGCTCGGCCGCCAGCGGTCGCCGAAGCACGAACAGGGGGACCACGTCGTCCCGTACCTCCGAGTAGCAAATGTTTACGAGAACCGGATCGACACGTCCGACGTGCTGAGCATGAATTTCACCCCGGAGGAGCAGACGGCATACCGCCTGCAGACCGGGGACATCCTCTTGAACGAGGGGCAGAGTGCGGAGCTGGTCGGTCGCCCCGCCATTTACCGAGGCGACCCGCCGTCCGTTTGCTTTCAGAACACCCTGGTGCGTTTCAGGGCTCTGGACGCGTTGAACCCCGAGTTCGCGCTCATCGTGTTCCGGTACTACCTCCGGTCCGGAGTCTTCCGGACGATCGCGCGGTGGTCGACGAACATCGCACACCTGGGGCGACAGCGGTTCGCCGAGCTCCCCTTCCCCCTGCCACCCAGAGCTGAGCAAGACAGGCTCGTCACGCTCTTCACGGAGCGAGAGCGGCGGCTCGACGAGCAACGGGCGACCATTCGGGCCTCGATGGGTGGGACGGAGCAGATGCGTCGAGAGATTCTCGAGGCCGCAGTCCGTGGCGGGCTCCGCTCGCGAGCCTCAGGGGAGGAGAGCCCCGCGCGCATGCTCGAGCGCCTTGGTCCGCCTCCGAAAGAGCAGCGTCCGGCACGGTCGGAGGAGGACGAGTCCGAAGAGGCGGCGATTGCCGACGACAGAAAGAACCTCGTGGCGGTGCTCAGCCGGACCGGCGGTCGTGCCACGGCTGAAGACCTGTTCGTCGCGGCCGGTTACGACCGCGATCAGACGAGGGAGGTGGAGGCCTTTTACCTCGTGCTCCGCGACGCGCTCGGCAAGACGATCAGGCACGCAGGGTCGGAGGGGGGTCGTGTGGTCTATGAGGTGACTCCCGATGCGACTTGACCAACTGCGGATAGGCGAGTTCAAGAACCTCCGTGACGTGTACGTCGACTTCGACGAGAAGTCCCCGTACACGGTGCTGATCGGAGGGAACGGAACCGGCAAGTCGAACCTGATCGAGGCGATCGCCTGGATCTTCCGGAACCTAGACCTCGACGAGCCCGCGCCGTTCGACTACGAGATCACCTACTTCTGCCGAGGCAACCACATCAGAGTTGTGGCGCAATACCGCAGGACGCCCCGGTTCTCGATTCGAAGGTGCGGCGAGGAGGGGTACTCCAAGCTGAGCCGCCTTGAGTTCATGAAGGAGGACGATGAGGAGCGTCCGCTGTACCGCCCGGCGTTCATCTTCGGATACTACTCTGGGCCCAGTGACCGACTGGCCGAGGTGTTCGAGCGGCACCGCGAGCGGTACCGGAAGCACATCATCAAGCCGGCAGATAAACGGAAGTCAGGGCCGGTCAGGTCGAACTCCCTGCGCCGGCTCTTCTACGCCCAGACTGTGCACGGTCAGTTCGCCCTGCTCGCGTTCTTCATTAACCCGACCGGGCGGGAGCCGGATGACCGAGACTTCCTCAAAAAGTACCTCCGGATCGACAGCCTCGACTCCGTTCTCTTCGCGCTCAAGGAGCCCGAGTGGGACTGGAAAAACCGGAAGGGTGGCGACGAGCGGTTTTGGCGCGCCGAGGGGGAGGTAAAGGACCTGCTCGGTAGGCTCGTGACCGAGGCCATGCCGCCTTTGCGGATGCAGCGCCGCATGGCTGTCGAGTTGGCCAAGAACCCGCTTGTCGACAACGTTTACCTGTTCCTGCCGAATCAAGAATCCCTGGTCAAGGCGTTCGCCCACTACGAGAACCAGTACGGGGTATTCACCGCGCTCGAGAGCATCGACATCTCGACGCTCCTCGGCGAGGTGGTGACGCGGGTCAAGATCACCCCGGACGCTGGCGGCGGGGCGGTGACATACCGCGACTTGAGCGAAGGCGAGCAGCAGCTCTTGTTGGTGCTCGGGCTGTTGAAGTTCACCGCCGAGGACGAGGCGTTGTTCCTCCTCGATGAGCCCGACACACACCTGAACCCTACCTGGAGTGTGGAGTACCTTCAGTTCCTCGACCGCTTCGTGAATCGCAGGGAGAACTGCCACATCCTGATGTCGACGCACGACCCGCTGCTGTTCGCGAGCCTCCTTCGGGAGCAGGTCCGTATCATCCGCCGGGACGTCGACGGCAGCCTGACGGTGGAAGAGCCGACCGAGGACCCGCAGGGGATGGGCATCGAGGCAATCCTCACGAGCGACCTTTTCCGCCTACCCTCCACGCTCGACCGACCTACTCAGGAGTTGCTCGACCGACGGCGGCGGCTTTCGTTCAAGGCCACACCCCTCAACGACGAGGAGCGGCGAGAACTCGCGGAGATTAACGAGAAGTTGCGGCCGCTCGCCTTTTCGAAGACCTCCCGAGATCCCCTTTACCAACTGTTCATCGAAGCTTGGACCGCTCAAGAGGATCCCGCCTGGCTGGCGGCGTCGCAATTAACCGAAGAACAGCGCCAGGAGCGGGTCTCCCTGGCGCACAAAATCGTAGCCGAAATCCGAGCCGAGACCTCCGTAGCCCATGATGAGCATTGACCTGGAAGCGCTGCTCCCACTGATCTGCAACGCGGAGATTGACCTCGTCACGCCTCTTGAGGAGGCGCAGAGGGAGGTCGACAGCGAGACGGATCCAGAGCAGCGTAAAGTGCTGTTCAAAAAGTACCAGCCGCGCTGGACGGCCTTGCGGCCGTACATGGCCAGGTTGAGCCACGGTAAGTGCTGGTACACGGAGAGCAAGAATCCCGGCTTCGACAACGACATCGACCATTACCGGCCCAAGGGCTCGGTCGATGTGGAGAAGGGCGAACGGGAGCACGGGGGGTACTACTGGCTGGCATTTTACTGGCGGAACTACCGCTTGAGCTGCCGCCACAGCAATCGGTTCAGGGTGCACCCCGAGACGGAGGAGACCGGCGGCAAAGGCGACCGGTTCCCGCTCCTTGACCCCGGCCGGCGCCTCCGCACGCCGACTCTGCGACAAATGGATCTCGACGACGAGCAGCCTCTCCTTCTCGACCCGACACGGTCGGGCGACGAAGCCGTAATCTCCTTCAACGCGAAGGGATTGACCGTCATCAGTCCGGTATTCGAGCCCAATCCGGTGGAGGTACGGCGGTTTGAGGAGACCAAGAAGTGTTACCACCTCGACTGGCCTGACTTTCGGTCCGACCGCGTCGAGCTCTACAACCTCATACTGCGGAAGGTTAATCGAGGGAACGAGATCGCTCCGCCGGAGGGCGCGTCCAGTCTCACTTGGCCGAGGGAATTCGACATCATCGTGCAGGAACTGCGGCGGTTAATGGACCCCGATCGTCCGTACTCGAGAGCGTCTCGGGTGTACCTCATGGAACACCGGAGTCGCTGGTGGGTCGAACTCCACGTGCTGCGGATCGAACGGCTTCCGCTGCTGCCTGCTCCAGCCCCTGACGGAGCTGCTGCGCCCGCTTCCCCGTCCACGACTCGGACGACTCAAGGATGAGGAGAGTCGCATGATCACTCCGGCAAACAAACTGGTTCGAAAGTTGTGGCAGTACTGCAACGTGCTGCGCGACGACGGGCTCTCGTACCCGGACTACGTGGAGCAGCTCACCTACCTCCTGTTCCTCAAGATGGCTGAGGAGCGGGGCAATGATTTGGTCTCGAAGGAGTACGGTTGGGGGTCGTTTACCGGGAAGGATGCTCCGTCGCTCCACAAGCACTATTCGCGGGTACTCCGGCACCTGGGCAGTCAGGGCGGAATGCTCGGGATGATCTTCTACGACGCGAAGAACAAGATCCGCGACCCAGCCAAACTACGCACCCTCGTACTGGACCTTATCGGGCAAACTGACTGGTCTGGCATGAGTGAGGACGTAAAAGGCGACGCATACGAGGGCCTGCTGGAAAAGAACGCCCAAGACACGAAGAGCGGGGCCGGGCAGTATTTCACGCCCCGCCCGCTGATCGACGCGATCATCAAATGCGTGAATCCCCTGCCTGGGGAAGTTATCTGCGACCCTGCGTGCGGGACCGGGGGGTTCCTCCTCGCGACTCACGACTACATCCGCCGGCAAAACCCCACCCTCAAGCCCGCCCAGCGAAGGCACCTCAAGCGCGACGCCATCCGAGGGGTCGAGCTCGTCCGGGAGGTGGCCCGACTGGCCGCGATGAACCTCATGCTCCACGGCGTCGGGGACGCGGCAGCGGGGGCGGAGTTGCCCATCTGCTGTGAAGACAGCCTGGCAACCGCGCCGGGAAAGAAAGTCGACGTGGTGCTGACCAACCCGCCCTTCGGCGTCAAAGGCTCGTTTGTCGGGGGTGGGGAGGAGTATAGCAAAGAGCCGCTCCGGAAGGACTTTTGGGTCCGCACCGCCAACAAGCAGCTCAACTTCCTGCAGCACGTTTATTCCATGTTGAAGCCGGGCGGTCGGGCGGGGGTGGTGGTCCCCGACAACGTGTTGTTCGAAAGCGGTGGAGCTGAAGAGATCCGCCGACGGCTGTTAACCACCGGCGACGTCCACACCCTGCTTCGACTGCCGACTGGTATCTTCTACGCCCACGGAGTTAAGGCGAACGTGCTGTTCTTCGACGTCCCAGCTAAGCGGTCGGATTCGGCGCAGGACGGGAAAAAGTTGTGGGTGTACGACCTGCGGTCGGACAACAGGTATTCCCTGAAGTCGAGGCCGATTACTGCCGATGACCTTGCTGACTTCGTTGCCCGATACAAGCCGGACGACAGGTCGAGGCGAAAGCCCGAAACTGCAAAGGCGGCCTTCCCCCGCTGGAAGTGTTTCGACACGTCGTGGGTGCTCAGTCAGCCAGAGTGCAGTCTCGACATCGGCTGGACGCGGGAGGTGGTGAACAACCCAGTCCCAGCAGCGGATCGGCTTCGGACTCTTGCGGCAAGGGTCGCGAGCGATCTCAGAGAAGCCCTCCGACAGGTCGAGCTGGCCGACGACGGACTGCCCCAGACTCTGCAATGATCGTGAGGGGCGCCTGGTCGACTTGGCCGCTCGACCCGCGGCGTGTCGCCGCCGCCCCTCGCGATTACCCACGACAGCTGTGAACACCGGCCGATTAATCACCCGGACCAGCCTCCTTGCTCATGTCCACGACAAACGGCTCGCCCAGGTCGTCGAGCTCTGGACCGTCCCATACTGCGTCGCGTTTACCCGCGACCGGTACGAGCGGGGCCAGTGGTTGGTGCACATCAGGGCGTGGCGTCGGCACGTCTCGCCCGAGCAGGTGTAGCATTCCTTCGAGCGGAGAGCCATGACGGAGCAGTAGCAGGTGAACATCAGGAATCCTCCTTTCCCGGATCAGAGCGCATCTACGTCCGGTAAAAGCTCCTCGCCCAGTGGATGTCCGTGAAGTGGCTCCGCATCACCCGAAAGAACCGTCGGAGGCATCCTCCCGTCCGCCGCGCCACTGTACCGCACCGTTTTGGTCGACCCTCCGGCCGGAACACCCTACGCCGCACAGTCATACCGCCACCCCGTGCCGCTTGACCTCCTGGATCAGGGTGGAGTACCGGTTCTCGAAGTCCTCGGGGTGGAGGCAGACCGGCTCGATCCGCAGGTTGAGGGTTCGGCGGACCCGTCGGACAGCCATGTTCTCCTCGTGCCGTGTCGGGCGGAACGGGTCACACACGACCGCCACGTCGATGTCGCTCCCGGGGTGCGCCGCCCCCTTCGCCACCGACCCGAACAGGTACACCTCGCGCACGGGGTACCCCGCCGCCTGCAAGCGGTACTTCAATGACTTGGCCAGCCGGATGCCTTCGGTGCGGTTCATGAGCCGAGGAGGGAAAGGAAGGACGAGGCCTGAGGCAGCCAGCGAGCGCACGCGAGCGCACGCGAGCGCACGCCTCCTGCGTCGCCTGCAGTTCCTGCCATGTCTCGTCCCCGTATCGGGCGAGCACGGCCAGGTCGCTGAGAGCGTCGAGAAGGGTCTTCTGCTCCTCGGTCCAACTCCGCCCCAACCCTTCCGCCAGCTCCAGCAGGTTGTGTGTGGGAGGTGGGGCGGCGTCGTGTTCGGCGATGTACGCCGCCTTGAGAGCCTTCTCGACGGCGAGTTGGCAGTGGAACAGGACGAGGGCGTACTTCCCGGCCCGTTGCAACAGGGCGGCGGACTCGAGGGAGTCGCGCGCGCCGCGCCGCCAGTGGGCAACTGTCTCGTCCCGCGTCATCGGGCGGGAGTGTAGCAGTGCCGCAAGGTGCTGGCGAGCCAATCGGGCCGTCGGATGTGGACGACTCGCCCCCCCGACAACGACACAGTTACGGCGGGAACATGGCCGCCGGGGTTCGATCACGGTGGACCGAGTCAACCTTACCGTCCAGCGCCGACAGCTTGGCCTGTCGATCGGCACGTGCTACCCTCCTCAGGTCTCATGCAAGGCGTCTCGAACGACACCTTCGGCCCGCTCGTCGCCTACCTCGTCCCCGGGGCGACCGCCCTGGCCGGGCTCGCCCCATTCCTTCCGCCTGTTCAGGCGTGGATCGCATCTGCACCAGGCACCGCCCCGACGATCGGCGGGTTCCTGTACCTGACCGTCGCCGCCGTGGCGGCCGGGATGACGATCAGCGCGGTGCGGTGGGTAGTGGTCGACATGCTCCACGCCGAGACCGGGTTGCGGCCTCCGCCGCTCGACTTCTCCCGGCTCGGGCCGAACGTCGAGGCGATGCGGCTACTGATCGAAATCCACTACACCCATTACAGGTTTTACGCGAACATGGCCGTGGCCACTGCCGTCGCCTGGGCTGGGTACCGGACCGCGAATGGGTGGGCCACGCAACCCGGCATTATCGACCTCGTTGTGATGGCCCTCGAGCCGGTCTTCCTGGCCACCTCCCGGGACACGCTCCGTAAATACTACACCCGGCTCGGCCAGCTCCTCCCGCCCCCGTCTACCCCGCCAGTTCCCGCTCCAGCCGCTGGGCGAATAACGGTAGCGTCACGCCGAGTGCGGCCAGGACGGTCCGGAGCTGGATGATGTCCAGCCGGGTCTCTCCCCGCTCGACCTTCGAGACGAATGACTGGGACTTATCGAGGGCCGCAGCCAGCTCGATCTGGGTGAGGCCGGCGGCCTCCCTGGCCTGCCGGAGCAGGCGGAGGACCGCCTCGTACTCCCGGGTGAAGATCGACTTCTCCATCGCCGCCCTTGCAGAGGGTTGGCGAGGATGGTAAAGTCCGATCTTGAATAGTCAGAATTCGACTATTCGCGACCCGCACCCTGGAGGCGTGAGATGGCGAACGGCGGCCACCCGAAACCGAAGCCCAGACCTGCCCCGCCGGCGAAGCCGAAGCCGACGAGTCAGAAGTGACCCGTGGAACGTTTGCCGTGCGGATGCCCGGATCGCAGCCGCTCCGGGCAGCGGCGGCAGCCGTTTCCGCTTGCCTCCGCCTCCGTCAGCCCATGAGGTGAGGAGGCCGGTGGCGAACCTGACGGTATTGATGTAGCCGAGCCGAAGACCGGGATGCGCCTGGCGTTCGTGGTCGGGCGCTCCCACGCTGCGCTGAGGTAACGGATGCTTCGCCGCGCTGCCCGCCCTATGAACCGCACCTGCGGCCCCATCGCCTAGGCAGGTGCGTCCGCGGTCTTCGGCCTCCGCGACCGCATCAGAAGCTCGTTGCGTTCACTTCGTCTGCGACAGATGACACAGCAGTCGCTGCGAATTCTCTTGTATTCCGCAATAGTCTCGGACAAGATCAGCGGAAGTACGGTTCACCGACTGCTGGAACGAGACTCGCACCTGTCCAGCCGGGTTCCGAACCTGCCGTGCCAAGGCCGCATGACGGTCTGAGCCCGATCCGCCCTCCGTCCAGGGTCGCCCTTGCACCTTCGTCCACCCCGCATCGTCGTCCAAGTAGAAGTCCTGGAGCACCGGTACGCGCCGGCGGCCGGCCTTGTCGCACTCGGCGCGGATGCCGGGGTCATCGGGGAGGCGACGCTCACGGGTGCCGACGGGACGGTGCGGTACCGCGTTCTGCCGTACGGTGGTCAGTTCACGGGCGGCGTGCATGTCGCCGTCGTGGACGTCAACCGGGACGGGGAGCTGGACCTCGTCACCTCCCCCGGCCCGGGGACGGGCTCGGTGATCCGGGCGTTCGACGGCCGGACCGGGTTCCTGCTCGCCGACATCCCTGTATTCGGGGGCGTGTTCTTCGGCGGGGTGAATCTGGCCGCCGGCGACATCGACGGGGACGGCTGGGCCGAGCTAGTCGCCTCCGCCGACGACGGGGGCGGGCCACGGGTCACCATCTACTCCTTCCCGGCCAGCGGCCCGTCCCGCATAGCCGACTTCTTCGGGATCGATGACCCGTCGTTCCGCGGCGGAGCCCGGACCGCGGTTGGGGACATCAACGGCGACGGCCGTGCGGAGGTGGTCGTCGCCGCCGGTATTGGTGGAGGGCCGCGGATCTCCGTCTACGACGGTGCCGCCCTCGCCGCGGGGAGGCACGTCCACCCGGTCTCGGACTTCTTCTTGTTCGAGCAAGAGTTGCGGAACGGTGCTTATGTCGCCCTGGGGGACCTGGACGGGGACGGGGCGGCCGACCTCGTCGGTGGCGGCGGGCCGGGCGGCGGGCCGCGGGTCTTGGCTCTGTCCGGCCAACTCCTCCTGACCGGCGGCCCCGCGGCGGCCCTCGGCCGCCCCCTGGGGAACTTCTTCGCCGGCGACAACCGATCCCGCGAGGGTGCGCGAGTGGCGGTCCTGTCCCAGGGGCTGCTCGGAGTGGTCGACGTCGCCACAAGTACCGTCTCACGCCGGGTGCTCGGGGCGGACGGCGGCTGGACGATGCTCAACGGGGTCTGGATCGGCGGGTTTGTCTCCGGGCCGCCAGCCGTGCGGCTACCGGAACGTGAGAACCGTGCCCCCACTTCTGTTCCCCAGGCACTCACGCTCCCCGAAGACACCGTCCTTCGAGCTGCAGCCCAGGTGTCCGACCCGGACGGTGACCGGGTGACCGTCGCGGTACGGACCCGCCCGCTCCACGGTGACCTGAGCATCACCCCGGATGGTTCCATCACGTACGTCCCTGCCGCGGACTATACGGGGG
>Ga0190275_10002954_pt1 | contig 12064 bp, 8 predicted proteins | sample Popmic550T_FD_133745 | JGI IMG/M metagenome (GOLD analysis project Ga0190275, IMG submission 133745) | Populus adjacent soil microbial communities from riparian zone of Yellowstone River, Montana, USA - 550 T | ecosystem: Environmental > Terrestrial > Soil > Riparian zone > Trees stand | place... | reverse complement strand
GCGGCCAGATCAGCCAGGGCGCGCCGGTCCCCCAGCGCCACCTCCAACTGATCATCGAACATGGCTACATTCTAGTCGAACACACGTGCGAAAGCCAGAGAAGCGACTCGTCTTTCTCCTTGTTCACGAGGAAAGTCGGGCACATCGTGACGCGATCGGCCGGGCCTGAATCCACAAGTCAAGGAACTCAGCGGGGTCGCGCACGACGCTGCCCTGCGGAGTTCACCGACGACTTGCCTTGCTGGTGCTTGTGTGATCGCGTTCAATCTCACGCGCGCCCTCGTCAGACTCGCCGGAAGGACCTGGCCTGGGCGACCAACGAACCGTGCGCAGTCAGTCCAACACCACGCGCCCGTCCGACGTCGCACTGGCACTCCGACCCTTCAATCAAGCCGACCGGTGGATCGAGGCTAAGGTCGCGGCGTGTCGATCCGCCCGCCCCGCCCGAACCGGATCGCGGTCACCGGCGCAAACGGAGCCATCGGATCACGGGTCGTGGAGCGGCTCCGCGCGCGGTCTGACGTAGACATCGTGCCAATCGTCCGGGACCTGTCGCGGGCGCACCCGGATGATCGCGTCCGGCCGGCCCTGGCACCGTACGAGGATCGCGCTGCCCTGACAGCGGCACTGTCAGGCTGCGACTGTCTGGTGCTCATCGGGAGCGACGGCGAGGCCGACCGGATGCTCGCCCATCACGCCAACATCATCCGGGCGGCTCGGAGGGCTGAGGTCAGCCGCACGGTCCTGCTCAGCAGTCTGGACGCCGACCCGGGTTCGCCCTTCTGTTACGCGCACACGTACGCCACCACCGAGGGGTGGGCCCGTGAGGCGCTACCCGGCGTCGCGGTCCTGCGCGCGGGGCTGTACGCGGAGTTCATCGGCCGCTGGCTCTGGGAGGCTGCCCGCAGCGGCGTGCTCTCGTTGCCGATGGGAACCGGGCGCATATCTCCGGTCGCCCGCAGGGATGTCGCCGACCTGTTGACCGAACTCACCCTCGGTCTCCGGGATCCGAATCAGCAGATCGAGCTCGTCGGCCCCGAGTCACTGGACCACGCCGACCTCGCCGGGCTTGCCGGAGCACTCGGCTCCAGGTCCGTCGCCTCCGATCCGTGCGACGCGCAGACGTACCGGGACCGACTTGCCCGCGACGAAGAGCTGAACCCGTGGTGGGCGTACGCGTTCCAGACCCTCTTCGCGTCGGTCCGGGAGAACCGCTTCGACCACCCTGGCCGCCACGGCGTGGTCGGACGGCGCACGCTCCACGTCACTCTCGGTGCGAGCTACCGAGCGACGGTCATACCCGGACAGCATTCAGCCGATAGCCCCGCTTGACCACGGTGGTCACCAGACCCGGCACCCCCAGTGCCTGGCGCAGCCGGCTGATGGCGACCTCCAGCGCGTGATCATCGGTCCCCTCGGGAAGACTCTGCTGCAGATCCCGGCGACGCACCACCGACGGTGTGCCGGCCAGAGCCTTGAACAAGGCGAGGGTGTTCGGGCCCAACGTCACCATGCGGCCGTCGACCGAGACGGCACGCCCCCGCAGCTCCAACGAGTGATCGCCACTCTGCAGCCGAACGACGCGGCGCTCGGCCAGCTCCTCGGTGACGAGCCGGATCAGGGCACCGAGTCGGTAGCGGTCCGGCACCACCACCGGAGCCCCGGCATCGATCAGCGGACCGGCCGTCACCGGCCCGACCGCAGCGGCCACGACGTCGTCGCTCAAGGCGGCGACGAGCTCGCCCAGCCGGCCGGCCGCTCGAGCGACCGCGAGGGTCGCCTCGGTTCCGGGCGCGCTGGTGAACGTGAGTGCGTCCAGCTGGCGGCTGCAGGTCGCCTCGATCAGCTTGGGCAGCCTGTCGTGGGCGGTGGGTTGCACCCAGCGGTACGGCGTCACGGTCCACACCCCTGTGCTGAGGTCACGCAAGCGGGCCAGCTGCACCTCGTCGGTGTAACCGTGCAGCTGGATCGCCACCCGCATCCGGGTCAGCCCGGCCCGTTCGACGTCGTCGACCAGCGATGCGGTGGTCTCGTTGACGCTGACCCGCTCCTCTTCGAGGCCGGCCGCGCGGACCGCGCCCACCGCCTTCGGGCCCCGGGCCAGCACCCGGGCCTCCTCGAGCACCTCGGCGAGTGGGCCGCCGAGACCTGCGGCGTCGGCCACCTCGAACCAGCGGCGCATGCCGTATCCGGTGGTGACCAGCACCACGTCGGGGCGAGCATCGATCACCGCGCGGGTCTCCTCGACCAGCGTGGCGTCCTGGTCGTTGGGTGCGATCTTGAGCGCCGGGGCGTGCAGCACCTGAGCGCCGCGTCGTTCGAGGGCCGTGATCAGGTCCTCCGACCGACGATCAGAGGTCACGCCGATCCGGAACCCGGCAAGCGGCTCGGGATTCACCGGCCGGGATCGGCCAGCAGCGAGTACTGCGACGCGAGTGGGCCGGAGCCGACCTGCTCGGCTGCGAACGCGGCCACGTCTCCGATCACCACCACGGCAGGAGACGTTACCCCCACGCGGCCGACGAGCTCGGGAAGATCGGCCAGCCGCCCCGTCGTCGTGCGCTGCGAGTCCGAGAAGCCCCGCTCCACCACAGCAGCCGGCGTCGCAGCGGAGAGCCCGGCCGCGACCAGACCGGTCACCGTCTGCGTCAGGCCGGCCATCCCCATCAAGATCACCACCGTGCCGCCGAGCCGGGCCAGCGACTCGAGCTCGGCACCCGACAAGGGGAGGTGACCTGACACGACCGTGAAGGTTCGGCTGATACCGCGGTGGGTGACCGGGATGCCGGCGGCAGCCGGCACCGAGACCGCACTCGTCACTCCGGGTACGACGCGGACCTCGACCCCGGCGGCTCGACAGGCTCGGACCTCCTCACCTCCTCGGCCGAACACGAAGGGATCTCCGCCCTTCAACCGGACGACGACCTGACCGCGCCGCGCCCGCTCGATGATCAGCTCCTCGATGCGGTGCTGGCTGGTCGGGTGGTGGTACGGGAGCTTGCCGACGTCGACCAGCTCGGCCCCCGGGGCGAGGCGGTCGAGGTCGTCGGTCGGAGCCAACCGGTCGTAGAAGACGACATCGGCATCCAGCAGCGCCTCGCAGGCTTCGATCGTGAGCAGCCGGGAGGCGCCCGGGCCACCGCCGACCAGCACGACTCGGCCACGCTTGTCGGTCGGGCCGACCGTGTGGTGGGTGTGCACGATCTTCAGCCGGTGGCAGAGCACCCGGACCCGGTCGCTCAGCTCGTCGGGCGGCCCGGCGGTCACCACCAACCAGGCCGGGGCGAGGAGCTTCAGAAGACCGGCCGTGTCCTGCACCTCGGGCTGGGCGAGGCGGCAGACGCCCGCGATGGAGTCGTCGGGCGGGGCGGGATCGGCCGGTTCGGCGCAGACCAACCGCACCCTGGCGCGGGCTCGGGCGAACCGCCGTGCGGTCGAGGCCGCGGCCGCCGGCTCCCCGAAGATCACGACGCGGCGGTCCTGGACGTCCAGATCGAGCAGCATGGGAACTCTCTCCGTGCACGGGGAACTCGTCGTCCCACGGTAGAACGGTGATCATTGCGCCCGGGTCCCGATCCTGTTACCGCATGTTTCGACCGGTGCCCGGACCGACGGCCCGGCCTGTGAGGCCCGTGTAACGCCCGCGAAACAAGGACCGATCCGTGACTCACGTCGCCGTCCGAGACGGTGTGAGGGAACGATAACCGGTCGTTACACGGGAGCGTTCAGCGCTGTAACACGCGACTTCCACGATGGCCACATGCCGCCAGCCGACACCCGGACGCACTGCCCGTACTGCTCCTTGCAGTGCGGCATCGTGCTGACCGCGGGCGGGCGGCCGGCGACGTTGCGTCCGCAGGAGGAGTTCCCGACCAACCGCGGCGGACTGTGCAGCAAGGGCTGGAGCGCCGCCACCCTCCTCGACCACCCGCACCGACTGCTGGAGCCGATGCTGCGCACCGTTCCCGGCGATCGGACCAGCCCGCTGCGCCCTGCGTCCTGGGACGAGGCACTGGACGCGATCACCGGCGGCATCCTCGCCACCCAGCAGAGGTACGGCCACGACGCGGTCGGCTGCTTCGGTGGTGGCGGGCTGACCAACGAGAAGGCGTACGCGTTCGGCAAGTTCGCCCGGGTCGCGCTGCGCACCGCCATGATCGACTACAACGGCCGGTTCTGCATGAGCTCGGCCGCCACCGCGTGCAACCGTGCCTTCGGCATCGACCGCGGACTTCCCTTTCCCTTGTCGGACCTGGCCGAGGCCCGGACGATCTTGCTCGTCGGCTCCAACCCGGCGGCCACCATGCCGCCGGCCATGCAGTACTTCGACGCCGGGCGAGCAGCCGGTGCCACCCACATCGTGGTTGACCCGCGCCGTACCGCCACCGCCGAGGGATCGAGCTTGCACCTGCAGCCGGTCCCGGGCACAGACCTGGCACTGGCCAACGGTCTGTTGCACCTGGTGATCAAGGAAGGGCTGGTCGACGAGGCGTACGTGGCCGCTCGAACCCGCGGCTTCGCGGCGGTCAAGGCCGGTGTCGCGTCCTACTGGCCGGATCGGGTGGAGCGGATCACCGGCGTTCCGGTGCAATCCATGATCGACACCGTGCGCGCCCTGGCTGGCGCCGATTCCGCGATGATCTTGACCGCTCGCGGTGCTGAGCAGCACAGCAGCGGCACCGACACCGCCCAGGCCTTCGTCAACCTGGCGCTGGCGTTGGGACTGCCGGGCCGACCCTTCTCCGGCTACGGCACCGTCACCGGGCAGGGGAACGGCCAGGGCGGTCGCGAGCACGGGCAGAAGGCCGACCAGCTGCCCGGCTACCGCAAGCTGGCCGATCCGGCCGATCGTGCTCACGTGGCAGGCGTCTGGGGAATCGATCCGGCCGAGCTGCCGAAGCCCGGCCTGTCCGCGTACGAGCTGCTCGATCGGATCGGAACCGACGGCGGAGTCCGGACGCTGCTGCTGATGGCGTCCAACCTCGTGGTGTCGGCGCCGGACGTCAACCGGGTGCGCTCACGCCTGGCGGCCCTCGACCTGCTGGTCGTGTCCGACATCTTCTTGTCCGAGACCGCCGAGCTGGCCGACGTGGTCCTGCCCACCGCCCAGTGGGCGGAGGAGGAGGGCACTATGACCAACCTCGAGGGGCGGGTCATCCGGCGTCGGCGAGCGCTGCCGCCGCCCGACGGCGTCCTCGACGACCTGCAGGTGATGAAGGCGTTGGCCGATCGACTCGGCCGGGGCGCCTACTTCAGCGACGATCCAGCGGAGGTGTACGCCGAGCTCCGGCGCGCGTCGGCCGGCGGTGTCGCCGACTACAGCGGAATCACCTGGGAACGGATCGACGCGGAGGACGGGGTGTTCTGGCCCTGTCCGTCCGTCGATCATCCCGGTACTCCCCGGCTGTTCGCCGACACGTTCCCGACCGCCGACGGGCGAGCGTCCTTCATCCGCGTCGAGTTCGCGGCCCCGGCCGAGAGCCCGGACGCCGCCTACCCGTACGTGCTCACCACGGGGAGGCTGATGGCGCAGTACCAGTCCGGGACGCAGACCCGGCGAGTGCCGAGTCCGGCGCAGTCGAGCAGTCAGCCCGAGGCCCAGCTGCATCCCGATCTGGCCCGGGCGATCGGGCTGGCGAACGCCGACATCGTCGAGCTGTCCTCACGGCGGGGCACCGCGACGTTCCGAGCCAGGATCAGCGAGGACATCCGACCCGACACGGTCTTCGTCCCGTTCCACTGGGGCGGGATCTCGGCAGCCAACGCGCTGACCAACCCGGTGCTGGACCGGCACTCACGGATGCCCGCCTTCAAGGCGTGCGCGGTGAATCTGGTCCGGCTGGGCAACCCCGATGACGACCACCTGCTCACCCGACCGCCCACGCACCACCAGCATGCAGCACCGACCAGACCGACCCTCAACCAGCTGCTTCACCCGATCCGTCGGAAGGACCGCACCATGATCTCCCGCAACCGCTTCCTGCAAGGGATCTACCCCTTCGAAGGCGCCGGGCTCGACAAGCCGACGCCGATCAGCGACGAGCTCAGCCACGTCGTGCCGGACGGCGTGATCAGCCAGGCGCTCTACTTCCGCGGTGGCAACACATGCGCCGAGCTGATCATCGTGGTGCTGCTCCGGGACGGCGTGCCGATGCGCTACTTCCCGATCGGCGCCAAGGGCGACGTGCACGTGCCGCTGCGTGTGGTGGAGGACATCGAAGGCGGATCCGTCATCGAGCTCGCTCTGGTCGCCCCGCTGGGTCTGACCGGCACCGTGGTGGTCGACCTCGGCCTGGTGGAGCACTGATGACTGTGAACACGCAGGCTGAACTTGTGAGCACGCGCGCTGAGCCTGTCGAAGCGCGCCCTTCGACAGGCTCAGGGCGCGGCCCTTCGACAGGCTCAGGGCACAAGCAACGGCTGGTGGTGATCGGCAACGGCATGGCCGGAGCCCGGACGGTCGAGGAGATCCTCGCTCGGAACGGGGCGGCGCTGTTCGAGATCACCATGTTCGGCGACGAGCCGTACGGCAACTACAACCGGATCATGCTGAGTCATGTCCTCTCCGGCGAGGACAGCGAGGACGACATCTTCCTCAACAGCATCGCGTGGTACACCGAGAACGAGATCACCCTGCACGCCGGCGTACGGATCGAGCGCATCGACCGGTTCGCCAAGGTCGTCTTCGCCGATGACGGCTCGGTGACCGAGTACGACCAGCTGATCATCGCCACCGGGAGCCGCGCGTTCGTGCCGCCGATGGAGGGCCTGTACCGAGCGGACGGCTCGATGCTGCCGGGCGTCTTCTCCTTCCGTACGCTGGACGACACCCGCGCCATGGTGGAGTACGCGCAGCGTGACCATCACCACCGTGCGGTCGTGATCGGCGGCGGGCTGCTCGGCCTGGAGGCCGCGCGTGGTCTGCAGACGCACGGCATCGGGGTCGACGTGGTGCACTCCGGCAAGCACCTGATGAACGCCCAGCTCGGCCGGGCCGGCGGGGAGATCCTGCGTCGCAGCATGGCCCAGCTGGGGATCGGGGTCTTCACCGGCACCCGTGCCACCGACATCTGGGGACCCGACCGGGTGCGCGGCGTGAAGCTGCGCGACTTGACCGAGATCGACTGCGACATGGTCGTGGTCGCCGCCGGCATCCGGCCCAACACCGATGTCGCCACCACCTCCGGATTCACCGTGGAGCGGGCGATCGTCGTCGACGACCAGATGCGCACGGTCGAGGACGCGTCCGTGTACGCGGTGGGCGAGTGCGTGCAGCACCGCGGCGAGGTCTACGGCCTGGTCGCACCGCTCTGGGAGCAGGCCGTCGTGCTGGCCGACCAGATCACCGGGGCCGACCCTGAGGCGCAGTACCTCGGGTCCAGAACCGCGACCAAGCTGAAGGTGGCCGGTGTCGAGGTGGCGTCGATGGGCATCTCGGAGCCGGAGCGGGAGACCGATGAGCACATCGTCTTCTCCGAGCCGAGCCGGGGCGTCTACAAGTCCGTCGTCGTCCGCGACGGCAAGGTGATCGGCGCGACGCTGCTCGGCGACAGCAAGAAGGTCGCCTTTCTACAGCAGGCTTTCGACCGCGGGTTGCCGCTACCCGAGGCCCGAGCGGAGCTCCTGTTCGATCTCGGTGGTCCGGCGGAGGAGGTGGGCGCCGCCGAGCTGGCCGACGACGCGCAGGTCTGCAACTGCAACGGGGTCTGCAAGTCCACGATCGTCGACACCGTCAGAGCCGGCTGCAAGACGGTCACCGGCGTGATGGACAAGACCCGCGCCGGCAAGGGCTGCGGCTCCTGCAAGGGTCTGGTGGCCCAGCTCGTGGAGTGGGCGGCCGACGGCGCCGTCGAGGAGGACCCGTCGATCCACTGGTACGTGCCCGGCATCCCACTGGACAAGCCGACCCTGATGGCCGAGATCCGCGAACGGGGCCTGCACTCGGTCGCGGAGGTGTTCACCGCGCTGGGTCCGGAGGGGGCGGAGGACGCCAAGTCCAAGATGGGTTTGGCGTCGCTGCTGAAGATGATGTGGGGGAGCGAGGCACCCGACGACCGCGAGGCCCGCTTCATCAACGACCGGGTGCACGCCAACATCCAGAAGGACGGCACCTTCTCGGTCGTCCCGCAGATGCGCGGCGGCGTGACCACCCCCGAGCAGCTGCGCCGGATCGCCGATGTGGCCGAGAAGTACGAGATCCCGATGGTCAAGCTGACCGGTGGCCAGCGGATCGACCTGCTCGGCGTCAAGAAGGAGGACCTGCCGAAGGTCTGGGCCGACCTCGACATGCCGTCGGGGTACGCGTACGGGAAGTCCTTCCGCACCGTGAAGACCTGCGTCGGACAGGAGTTCTGCCGGTTCGGCACCGGCGACTCCACCAGGCTGGGGATCGAGATCGAGACCCGGATGCAGGGCATGGAGAGCCCGGCCAAGATGAAGCTCGCCGTCTCCGGGTGTCCCCGCAACTGTGCGGAGTCCTACGTCAAGGACGTCGGGATCGTCGCCATCGAGGGCGGTCGCTGGGAGATCTACATCGGCGGGGCCGCCGGCGCCCACATCCGCAAGGGCGATCTGCTCTGCACCGTCGACGACGCGGAGACGGCGAAGATCATCACCGGGCGGTTCCTTCAGTACTACCGGGAGAACGCCAAGTGGCTGGAGCGCACGTACGCGTTCGTCCCGCGGGTCGGGCTGGAGGTGATCAAGGCAGTGGTGGTCGACGACAGCGAGGGGATCGCCGAGCGGCTGGACGCCGAGGTGGCCAAGCACGCCGAGACCTATCGCGATCCGTGGGAGGACGGCCGGAACCCGGTCTCACCCGGCCAGTTCCGCACCTCTCTGCCGCTCGAGGTGCTGCCGCGGGTGCCCGCCGACCGGGCCGAGACCCTGCTGGGTGGTGCGTGGTGATCACCGACCTGAGAGACGGCACCCGTCACCGGCTCGGTCCGCTCGACCAGATCCCGTACGGCGAGGGCCGGGCCTTCGCCGTCGCCGGGGAACAGATCGCGATCTTCCGGATGCGCGACGGATGCCTGCGCGCCGTCTCTGCGGTCTGCCCGCACCGGGGTGGGCCGATCGCCGACGGGCAGATCGATGCGAAGCAGGTGCTGTGCCCGCTGCACATGAACGCCTTCGACCTGACCACCGGCTGCTCCTCCACGGGCGCCGATCCGCTGACCACCTACCACGTCTCGGTCGACGGCGACCAGATCGTGCTCGTCCTCTGACCGTGTCCCGACCCCGCCACCCTCACTCGAGCAGGAATCGCCATGACCTCCCCTGACATCGACACCACCCCGGCCACCGGGACCACCATCGCCCCCAGCTCCGCAGCGGCGCGCCACCTGGGTGGCCACTGGATCGACGACTGGCGACCGGAGGACCCCGAGTTCTGGGCCAGCACGGGCAAGAAGACCGCCCGGCGCAACCTGATCTTCTCCGTCGCCAGCGAGCACATCGGCTTCTCCGTATGGAGCCTGTGGTCGGTGCTGGTGCTGTTCCTCGGGCCGGACTACGGCTTCGACCCGGCGCAGAAGTTCCTGCTCACCGCTCTGCCGACCCTGGTGGGCGCCGTGCTACGGCTGCCGTACACCTTCGCCGTCGGCATCTTCGGTGGACGGAACTGGACGATCATCGCCGCACTGCTGCTGCTGGTGCCCACGATCTTGATCGCGATCTTCCTCGTGCCCGGGGTGGAGTTCGGCACGCTCCTGGTGGTGGCCATGTTCGCCGGCGTCGGCGGCGGCAACTTCGCCTCGTCGATGACCAACATCAACGCCTACTACCCGGTCCGGCTGAAGGGCTGGGCCCTGGGTATCAACGCGGGCGGCGGCAACCTCGGCGTACCGGTCGTCCAGCTCGTCGGTCTGGTCGTGCTGGCCATCCTCGGTACCCAGCAGCCGCGGGTGATGGTCGCGATCTACATCCCGCTGATCATCCTGGCCGCGGTCGGCGCGGCTCTGTTCATGGACAACCTGACCCAGAACAGCAACGCCAAAGGCGCGATCCGTGAGGTGATGACACATCCCGAGACGTGGATCATGTCGCTGCTCTACATCGGCACCTTCGGCTCGTTCATCGGCTTCAGCTTCGCCTTCGGACAGGTGCTGCTGGTGCAGTTCCCCGAGCAGTTCCCGTCACCGGTCAAGGCCGCGGCACTCACCTTCCTCGGTCCGCTGCTCGGTTCGCTGATCCGTCCGTTCGGCGGCGCGCTGGCCGACCGGTTCAAGGGCTCGACGGTCACGTTCTGGAACTTCGTGGCGATGGCTCTCGGGGCCGGCACCGTGCTGATCGCCTCACAGCTGCGGTCGCTGCCGGTCTACATCATCGGGTTCACGCTGCTCTTCGTGTTCAGCGGACTCGGCAACGGCTCGACCTACAAGATGATCCCGGCGATCTTCCATGCCAAGGCTCTCACCGCCAGCACGGCTGGAATGGACTCCGCGCTCGCCCAGACGATCGCCACCCGACGTTCGGGTGCGCTGATCGGCCTGGCCGGTGCCATCGGCGCACTCGGCGGGGTGTTCGTGAACCTGGCGTTCCGGCAGTCGTTCCTCACGTTCGGGACCGGCGACGGCGCCTACATCGCGTTCATCGTCTTCTACGCGATCTGCTTCGCCGTCACCTGGGCGGTGTTCATCCGGAAGCGCGAGGGACGGCTCGTCGGCGTCTGAGTCGGGAGTTGAAACAGACCTGTTACGGCACGCTGCTGACGTTCGACAACATCGCGGTCTAGCGTCGGGAAGCAGAGCGTGTCCACCATTCGAGAGGCTCCGCCCATGGCCGATGCAACTGATGTCAGTCCGCAGCACCACGACTTCGAGGACACCCCCGGCCACCCGGCCGGCGAGGCCCTGATCAAGGACTTCTACGACGACCGCCTGGCCAACTCCGACCTTGCTCCGTTGAAGAAGCAGTCCTGGTCCTCGTACAACATCTTCGCGTTCTGGATGTCCGATGTGCACAGCGTCGGCGGGTACGTCACGGCGGGCGCCCTCTTCTCGCTGGGCATCGCCAGCTGGCAGGTGCTGGTCTCGCTGGTGATCGGCATCTGCATCGTGATGGTGTTCTGCAACCTGGTGGCCAAGCCCAGCCAGATCACCGGAGTTCCCTACCCGGTCATCAACCGGGCGATCTTCGGGGTCCGGGGGGCCAACCTGCCGGCGATCATCCGCGGCTGCATCGCCATCGCCTGGTACGGAGTCCAGACCTACCTGGCGTCGACCTCGCTGATGATCATCTTCCTGAAGTTCTTTCCGGCCACCGAGGCGCTCACCACGACCACGTTCCTGGGCCTCTCGCCGTTGGGTTACATCTGCTACGCGATCTTGTGGGTCGCCCAGGCCGCGGTCTTCTGGCGGGGCATGAACGCCATCCGCCGGTTCATCGACTGGGCCGGACCAGCGGTCTACGTCGTCATGATCGTGCTGTGCGTCTACCTGGTGGTCAAGGCGGGTGGGCTGGGCAACGTCAGCCTCAACCTGAGCACCGTGGACCGCAGCTTCGCCGAGGCCCTCCCGGTGATGATCGCGGCCATCGCGGTGGTGGTGTCGTACTTCTCCGGACCGATGCTCAACTTCGGCGACTTCTCCCGCTACACCAAGAGCTTCAAGGCCGTCCGCAGGGGCAACTGGCTCGGTCTGCCGCTGAACTTCCTGTTCTTCTCCATCCTGACCGTGGTCACCGCCTCGGCGACCGTCCCGGTGTTCGGTGAGCTGATCACCGATCCGATCGAGACGGTGGAGCGGATCGACAGCGGCTTCGCGATCCTGCTCGGCGGTCTGACCTTCGTGATCGCCACGATCGGCATCAACATCGTGGCCAACTTCATCTCACCGGCCTTCGACTTCTCAAACGTGAACCCGAAGAAGATCAGCTGGCGGATGGGCGGCATGATCGCCGCCGTCGGCTCGGTGATCTTGACGCCGTGGAACTGGTACAACTCCTCCGAGGGCATCCTCTACACGCTCGGCATCCTCGGAGGTCTGATCGGCCCGTTGTTCGGCGTGCTGATCGCCGGCTACTACCTGGTCAGCAAGCAGAAGGTCTGGGTCGACGACATGTT